>TARA_R110002095_G_scaffold82201_2_pt1 | contig 18831 bp, 16 predicted proteins | sample TARA_R110002095 | Tara Oceans TARA_R110002095 (sample SAMEA4397255) | marine metagenome | biome: Polar Biome; feature: [SRF] surface water layer (ENVO:00010504); material: water (ENVO:00002006), including particulate matter (ENVO:01000060) such as... | depth 5 m | reverse complement strand
GCGCCATTGGGTCCTTGTGGGCGCACCTCGACATGACCGTCATCACTGATCGAAAAGTAGCCTGCACCCCAGTGGCGAATACCATAGACGCTACGGCTGTCCGCTGCGGTCCACTGACTGCCGTCATCTTTACGTGTGCGTCGTACGGGCATTTAGGCCTCCTGAGAATAGGGATGAGTCTGTCGAGCTTAGCGCGACAGCGGGGCTATCCGGTTTGGACAGCCGACGCGCCCGGAAATAAGCGCACGCGCCTGATTGAGTCAGATCGGACGTTCAACCGCCCGATTTCTTGGCCTTGAATCCGCGCTTGATCAGTTCGTCGATGAGCAATTGAACATGGTCACCCTGGATTTCGATCACGCCTTCCTTGAGTGCACCACCGGTACCGCAACGACGCTTGAGCGCACTGGCCAACTCCTTGAGTTCGACCTCCGCAAGCGGCACACCGGCTACCGTGGTGACCGTCTTGCCGCCGCGACCTTTGCTTTCCCGGCGCACGCGCGCGATGCCGTCACCCTCAGGTATCAGCGCTTGCTTGCAGACGCAGGCATCCAGCGGTTGACTGCAATCCGGGCAGTGACGCCCCGCATCGGTGGAGAAGACCAGACCACCTAGTCCGGAAAGGGATGTGGTTTTCTTGGCCACACGCAACCTCATGAGTGTAGAAATCGGCGCGACAAGGCTCTGCGCCACAAAGCCGGATAATTTAACAGCAAAACTGGCACACCCGAAGGGCTGCACAGCGCTTTGCCACAAACACCGCCGGATACCACAGCAGCTACGCACTGTCTGTTGAACTGCTGCACCCAGGCTAACGAAAGGCCAGTGGCTTTGCCGCGAGAACGAGCGCCTCACACCCAGTGATAGATGACGTGTGAGGCGCAAGCTGCTGCGGGCGCCTATGTACAACCAGGGAAAGGTTTCGATGCGACGAGCGCACTACGAAACGCCTCACTTGAACATCGAAACCAGCTAGTTGCAGGGCTGGCACGCATGGCACGCACCAGCCCTGGGCAATATCACAACCGACCAGCAGGGGCGTAAGGCTCGGGATCGATGCACGGCGACCGATCCAGCATCAGATCGACCAACAACTGACATGAAGCCGGTGCAAGCACTAGTCCGTTTCGGAAGTGCCCGCAGTTGAGCCAAAGCCCATCATGCTCCGGCACCGGACCAATATACGGAATGCCGTCCGGCGAAGCAGGACGCAGACCCGCCCAATGCTTGACCACCTCAGCATCGGCTAGCCCAGGCAGCAAATCGACAGCGGTCGCCTTGAGGCTTTCCAGCGCATCTTCGGTCGGCGTCTTGTCGAACCCAACGTCTTCCAAGGTACTGCCCACCAGAATGTGACCATCACGCCGCGGAATCGCATAGCGTCGCTTGGCCAACACCATGCTCGGCAGGAAGTCCTCAGCGCACTTGAACAGAATCATCTGCCCTTTCATGGGCTTGACCGGCAATTCCAGTCCCAGCGTTGCCAGCAGGTTGCCACTCCAGGCACCTGCAGCCACTACAACCTGATCCGCCCGCCTCTCGCCCTGCGTTGTCTGCACGCCTACGATACGCGTACCTTCACGAACGAAACCGCTAACAGGGGAATGCTCGATGATCGTGACATTGGGCAGCTTCGCCAAAGCTGCACGCAGCGACTGCAACAAACGGGGATTACGGACGTTGGCGACACCCGGCATGTACACCGCCTTTGAGAAACCCTCCCCAAGCGATGGCACCGCAGCGCGCACCTGCTCCATCGCCACTCGATGCAGCGGTCGATTATGTCGGTGCGCCCAGGCTAGCGCCTGGTCCTCGTCTTCCAGGTCGAGCCAGTAGAGCCCAGTCTCGTGAACTTCAGGGTCGATCCCGCTCTGCTGCTGCAACGACTCGCCAAGCTTCGGATAGAAGTCCTGCGACCAGTGCGCTAGCGCACTGATCGAAGCGTCATAACGCCACGGATAAAGCGGAGAAACGATGCCCCCGCCGGCCCAAGAGGCTTCGGTGCCAGTCGCGGATGCCTCGCATAACGACACGGAGCACCCTGCAGCAGCCAGCCCATACGCCGACAGCAACCCGATAACGCCGCCGCCCACCACAATCGTCCGTTGCTTCAACTCCACCTCCACCACTCGGGTTCACATTTTCCGCGTTTCATTCTTGGACTTGCAGCCGCACTGGTCTAAAAAGCCCACTTCGTCAGGATGGTTGACGAAGCAAAGTGGCAACGCCAGGAAGGCGGCCATCATACGTGCAAAGGAACCGCACCATGCCGAATCGAGATCAAGGCTTCACGCTAATTGAGCTGCTGATTACCCTATCGGTGCTCACCGTTATCATCTCCATGGCTGTCCCGGCGATGGCCGACCTCATCGCTCGTAGCCGCCAGCAGGCCCTGCTCACCCAGATCCAAAACACAATCCAAAAGGCCCGTGCGAAAGCGGTTCTTCATCGCCAGACAATTCTCATCTGTGGTACTAGCGACACGACCAACTGCGTCAGCGACTGGCGCAACGGCTGGCTGACCCAAACAGAAAAGACCGGACAGGTACTCGCTGTAACTCAGTTACCCACTGCCGACGAGCTACGCTGGAGTGGCTTTGGCGATCAGCGAATACGATTCTACGAAAACGGCACCAGCCCTTGGAGCAATGGCCGCTTCTACCAGTGCTACAAACAGCGAGTCGCCTGGCAACTCATCCTCAGCCGCCAGGGCCGACTGCGACAAGGCACTGCAGAAGAAAACGCAAGCAAAGCCTCGCTGTGCACATCCTGATAAACAGCGGCAAGACATCAAAGCATGGCCCCGATCACGCCGGAGCTCGCGCACAAGCCCGATAATCGCGCCGACAGCCGGCCATCGTGACAAACGCACCGGCTATCCCGGCATAACGGACAAAACACCCCAGCCGAATCATTATCCGCTCAAGAAACTCAACGGAGCGCACCATGTCACGCCGCAGCGACTTGCATGGATTTACCCTGATTGAACTAATGATCGTACTTGCGCTACTGGCCATCGCAGCCGGCATCGCAATGCCCAACTTCGCCCGCCTGGTCGCAAACAATCAGATTGAAGCTCAAGCGCAGACGCTCAATAGCCTGCTGCAGTTCGCCCGCTCACAGGCCGTGGTGCGACGTACCTCCATCAGCCTAAGCAATACTGCCAATGACTGGATCGTGACCACTGCCGAGGACGACACTGTGCTACGCCAGGAGGCTTTCAACCCCGAGCACGCCAGCATCAGCACCGCTCTGACTCCTCCCCCCGATCCGCCTTCTCCCATCGAAATCACCTTTACTGCGAACGGCTCGGCCCAACCCGCACGTTTCGTCGTCTGCCGCGACGACAACCCGGCTTTCGCCTACCTGATTACCGTGCAACCCAGCGGCAATACCCGCCTGATGCCCCGAGGCAAGGATGCAGACGGCACAAACCTGCAGGACTGCGACCCATGAGAAAACGCTTCCATAACCAAGGTTTCAGCCTCATCGAAGTGCTCGTCACCCTGGTGCTTCTAACCATTGGCATGCTCGCGCTCGTGGCTATGCAAGGCCGCGGCATCCAATTCACCTCGGATTCGGTAGCCCGCAACAACGCCATCATGCTGGCCACCGAAGTGCTGGAAACGATGCGTGCCAATCCAGGCGGACGCGATGACTATCTGATCGAAAAACTCCAGGCCGACGGAGAGTGCGCCGGGGATGAAGTGGAAGTATCCGACGTTACCGAACAGCTTACGTGCTGGAGCGAAAAGGCGCGGATGCTGATGCCTGGGGCCAATGGTGGCGAAGATGATCCGGTAGCCGTGCGCAACAATTTTTACATATGCCGTTCACTGCAAGCCGGAGCCTGCGCAGCTGACAACGGCTCGACCGTCGAGGTCCAGATCGCCTGGCGCTCCAATGGTGAGCGTTGCCGAGAGGAAGACGGCGAAGGCGACGACGACCCCTTTATTTGCACCTTGCGCCTGCGCGGAGAGCTCTGATCATGCACAAGCAACATGGTCTTTCAATTATCGAAATGATGGTCGCGCTGCTAATAAGCAGCTTTTTAATCATCGGCATTACGCAGGTTTACCTCGACAACCGCGAGAACACGCTGTTTCAGCAAAGCCAGGGACAAAATATCGACAATGCTCGCTTCTCCATATTGTTGTTGGAGCAGACGTTGGCCAAGGCGGGATATCGTCGCGCCCCTGATGAAACCATGGAGACAGCCTTTCCCAGCGACAGTATCGGCGCATGCGGCCCGATGGGCGCCGGCCAGGTGGTCAAGCGGATGAGCGCCACGTCGTTCTGCATCCGCTATCAGCCAGCCTTCCCTGATGCGCGCGATTGTGCTGGCGACAACATCCCCAACATTCCGGCCTCTCCGTATATAGCCACTGCTCCCGTAACGGAGATATTTGATCTCAATGACGGGAATCTCACCTGTAGACAAGCCGGGGGCGCAGAACAAGAGCTTGCCAGCAATGTAGAAGGGCTGAAGCTTCTCTATGGCTCCAACAATAATGAAGAAAAACGCATCGAAACATACAGTGAAACTCCGGAAAAGAATATTCGTGCCGTGCATTTCTCCATCATGACTGCCAGTTCAACCGAGGTGGCCAAAAGCCCCGGCAGCGCAGCATATAAGTTCTGGCATAAGCCCAACACCGAAGGAGCTGAAGAGCCTGATCCTGAAGACAAACGCCTCTACACCATGCTTTCCAGCAGCACCAGCATGAGGAACCTGATGCCATGAGCCGCCCACACTATCAATTCAACCGACACCAACAACGTGGCGTCAGCCTAATGATCGCATTGGTTTTTCTGTTAATCATCACAATTTTAGCCATCGCCAATATGCGTGAAGTCAGCCTGGAATCACGCATCACCGGCAACATGATCGAGCAGAAACAACTGCTCAACGTGGCTGAGGCCAGCGTCAGGGACGGAGAGCGTCGCACCCTCCTACACGGCCCCCATGAACCGACAAGCGACTGCCAAGACATTGACCCCGGAAAGCTCTGCCTTCTTCATGGAGAAGCCAAGTACGCGATAAGTACGGATAACACTCAAGTTTATTCACCCGACGATAAAACTGAACTTTCCGGCAACGCTACCTGGTATGCGCAAACAGCTCCTGGCGGCGAACTGCTAGGCCAAACGGAAAACCCGGAATACGGAAATATGCTGCTTGGTATAGGAGTATTCCGCTACGAGATTAACGGCATCGCCAATAACAACGATTTGAATAGCGCAGTACGCTCAACCGTTGCTCTTAACTCAAAAGGAAGGATTGAGCGGGAATAAACTTGCTCCGTCAATCATTCATAGGGAAAACCATGAACACACAACCCTTTTTCCTGACAAAAAGCCTGTTGAGCACGCTGGGCTTTATACTGTATTTCTCGGGAACCCTAAGTGCCAGCGCAGCAGCACTGAGTGTCAGCCAGAAACCGTTGATATTGAGCGAGACAGTAGCGCCCAACCTGGTTTTCACTCTGGATGACTCCGGCAGTATGCGCTGGGCTTTCGCCCCCGATGATGCAGGGAGGGATTCCAGCGGTAGTGACCTTCGGAATACCCGCAGGGGGATGTCCTCCAGCACCAATCCGATGTACTACAGCCCTAATGTGACGTATCGCTTACCTGTAAAACTGAATACTGACGGTTCAACTCCTTCCACCGGTTATAGCACCAGTTTTACCATGGCCTATCACAATGGCTTTCAGACTTCTTATGGCTCGATCAACCTGAGCAACAGTTATCGCGTATCTTGGAACTTTAGTACCGATGGAGCGGTAACCTACAACTATTCTTCATCAGTCAATTATGCGGCACCAACAGGAAGAATTTATAATCTTTCAGAAAACCCCCACGATGACTTCGGCAGCTTTGAAGATATAACTCTGATTTCGGGAAGCCCAGTCACGCGAGAAATACTAGGCGCAACTCATACCTTCACCAGAAACAACAACAATAGCTGCACAGTATCCCCAAGCACATCCGGAATAACTTGCTCACGCAATAGCGGAAACTCCTACAGAATAACCAGAAATCGAACTCAAACTGCCGTACCTGCCTATTACTATACTTACGACGCATCTCTTGCTGGCTGCAACGCAGACAAAAACAACGACGCCTGTCACCGTCTAGTCTTTGTATCATCCAATTCCGGCCCTGACGGGGCTGATGAGCGAGAAAACTTTGCTATCTGGTACTCTTTCTACCGGACGCGCGCTCTGGCCACCGTCAGCGCTGCCAACCTCGCCTTCAACGAGCTGGCCTCTTCTGCACGACTTACCTGGCAAACACTGGATGTGTGCGACGATCTGAACTCCAGCGGTTGTGGAACCAACTACTTCAGAGAATTCAGCCCTCGCCACAAAGCCAACTTCCTCAACTGGCTGGCAGGCGTGAAGTTCAACAGCAGTACACCTCTCCTTGCCGCAACCAAACGGGCCGGCGAGTTCTACACCGAAACTACGCCCTGGGCGCATACCCCCAACCCAATGACCAGCAGCGGAGGCCGAGGTACTACGGTTACCAATCCGCAACATGCTTGCCGCCCAAGCTTCCACGTATTGATGACCGACGGCATGTGGAACGATGGTTCTTTTCCCAGCGGCATTAGCAGGCATGACGGCGCCACCTTCACACCAGGGGCCACCGGAGACACGTCGTTTAATTACGACGGCAAGAGAGCACCATTTGGCAACGATGCGAAAAGCACGACCGGAACGCTGGCCGACATAGCCATGCACTACTGGGCAACCGATCTGCGTAACTCGCTGGCCAATGAGCTGAAACCTTATATCCACACCAAGAATACTGACGCCGAGAAACAGTTCTGGGATCCGCGCAACAACCCTGCCACCTGGCAGCATATGGTCAACTACACCATGGGCTTGGGCTTGAGCAACTCGTTGAATGCGGCAGGCATCCCTTGGACGGGCGATACCTTTGGCGGCTCAGGCTATACCAGCCTGGCAGCCGGCACAGCAAAGTGGCCAGCTGCTTCCGCAAGCAATGCCAGTAATGTTTACGACCTTTGGCATGCTGCGATCAACTCCCGCGGAGAGTTCTTCAGCGTCGATAGCCCAGATGACATGGTCAAGGCGTTCAAGGATATCCTCAACCGCATTGCCGAGCGCACTACAACTGCCGCCCGCCCCGCTGTATCGGCGTCCTTCGTTACCGATAACGCAGGCGGCTCATTGCAAAGCAACGTCTACGCGACGCAGTTCTCCAGCGAAGACTGGAGCGGGGAACTGAGCAAGACCACGCTGGCTGCCGGCCAGACGAAAAAACTCTGGACCAGCACAACCAGTAGCCCCAACAACCGTAAAATCATGATGGCTGGCGCCGAAACAACAAGCAGTAAATTAAAAGTTTTCAACTGGAGCAATCTCGGTGACCTGCAAGGACTGCTCAATATCAACCCCGAAAGCCTGGTAGGCGCCAAGGATAACCGTGGCGCGGAACGTGTGGACTACATCCGTGGCAATCGCAGCATCGAAGGCGACAGCGAAACAAGCTTCCGCCGACGCAATAGCAGCACAGTTATTGGCGACATCATCAACTCCAGTCCGGTGGTGGTGGGCACGCCTGCTTACATGGCATACCTAGCTGATGCCATCGAGAAGCTAGATAGAGGTGAAAGCTATAAAAATTATACGGATTTCCGCGAAGATAATCGGAAGCTTGTTACCGACTCAGAAACGAACGCGGTAGTTTCCGGTAACCGCAAGGAAATGATCTACGTGGGTAGCAACGACGGCATGCTGCACGGCTTCAATGCCGCTACCGGAGTGGAAGAGTTCGCCTTTATTCCGACCGAAGTGATCAAGAATCTCTATCGCCTCACCGGCAAGAATTACAGCGGCGGCGAGCATCATTATTTTGTTGATGGCACACCGATCGTCCGCGACGTCTATCTGGGCGACGATGAAGGCTGGCGCACCGTTCTGATAGGCACACTGCGTGCCGGCGGCAAGGCACTGTTCGCGCTCGACATTACCGATCCGGAAAATATCAAGCTGCTGTGGGAATTTGACTCGACTACCGATGAGGATCTTGGCTACACCTTCGCCCAGCCAGAAATCGTACGACTGCATACTGGCGAGTGGGCTGTGTTGCAAGGCAACGGCTATAACAGCAGCAATGACCGGGCGGCGCTGCTGATCATCGACATCAAGACGGGTGAGTTGATAAAAAAGATCACCGTGCCTGAGGTGACCGAGGACGACATCATTCTTCCCAACGGACTTTCCAGCGTACGCGGCGCGGACAACAATGGCGACGGCCTGGTGGACTATGCCTATGCGGGCGACTTGCAGGGCAATATCTGGCGCTTCGACTTGGTCAAGCCAACCGACTTATCCGAATTTGAGATAGAAAAGGATGGTCAAAAAATCAAAATCAGCGACCCCTTCCATCGAGAAATTGATGACATCAAAAACACATCCAAAGATGACTACAAACTGTCCTATGACGGGAAACCGCTGTTCACCGCCCGCGATAGCAAAGGCATCAGCCGTCAGCCCATTACCATTCAGCCCTCCCTTGTGCGACATCCCACTAGCTACGGCTATCTGGTTCTGGTGGGCACAGGCAAATACTTCGAACACAGCGACGCCAATGTCGATACCAGCCGCGCTATGACACTCTATGGCGTCTGGGATCGCAAAACAAAACGGCAAAAGACTGACAGCACTACCATCACCGCGCAGTCCCGTTCGAGGTTGGTGACGCAAGAGTTTACCGATCAACAGAACGGCGCAATCATCGACGAAAAAAGCTCGAATGTTACACGTGATATTCGACTGCTTAGCACTGGGATACCGCAGTGGTACAAGGCTGCAGCAGACGGCCAACCCCCCGTAGACACCACTAAGGATGTGAACGTCAATCACTGGGGCTGGGCTCTGAACATGGCTGTCGGGAATAAGCTCGAGGGCGAGATGATCATCAACAATATGACGGCTAGCGGCTCCATCCTGTTTCTAAGCAGCCTGACACCCAATCAGGACCCCTGCCAGGCAGGTGCTGATACCTGGCTATATGCAGTCGATGCCTTTAGTGGTGGACGTACACGCTTCAACGTACTCGACCTAAACGCAGATCGCATCGTGGACAACCTTGACAGATACAATGGGAACGTTACGTCCGGGATGCGCTTCCCTGCATTGGGCGGCTTCACTCTAGCCCCCGGTAATCAGGTCTTCGGCAGTGACGGCGCAGCCGACCCCGCAACCGTTGGCGACGACCCCAACAGCAGCGGTCGCCAGAGCTGGCATATCGTCCCGGAGAAATATCAATGAGCAAGCTTCAGCAGCGCGGCTTTACCTTGATCGAACTGATGATCGTGGTGGCGATCCTGGGCATTCTGGCCGCTATTGCCTACCCGAACTACACGGAATATCTGAATCGCAGCAAACGGGCAGAGGGCATGGCACTGTTGCAGGAAATGGCCGCACGCCAAGAACGGTTCTACGCGCAGAACAGCGCGTACGTGACAACCAATAACAACATTGGACAGCTGGTTAGCGACTCATCGAAGATCACAGGTTCGGGAACAACTGCTCGCATCCGCTCGGAACACAGCTACTACCACGTAGCCGTCTCCAGCGTAGCCAATGACGGCGGCTACTCCCTGACCGCCACGCCCGTTCTGCCCTTCAGCGATCCGGCTTGCGGCAACCTTACGCTGAACGCAATAGGCATCAAAAGCCGCAGTGCCACGGGCTCGGATGCGAAATCAGTAGAGCAGTGTTGGAGGTAACTCAAAGCAATGAAACCGGCCAAGGTGCCGGTTTCATTTTTATTACTCACACCTGCCTTAGGCGCAACTCCTTCGGCATCGAGAACGTCACGTTCTCGGGTCGACCATCCAGCTCGTCCATTCCAGTCGCGCCCCACTCGCGCAGCTGATCGATCACGCCGCGCACCAACACCTCCGGCGCAGACGCTCCAGCTGTGATGCCGATTCGATCGATGTCTTCAAACCACTCACGCTTGAGATCTTCTGCCCCGTCGATCAGATGGGCCGGCGTATCCATGCGCTCCGCCAGCTCACGAAGGCGATTGGAGTTCGAGCTGTTCGGGCTGCCCACTACTAGCACCAAATCGCACTCGGCCGCGAGCTGCTTGACTGCATCCTGACGGTTCTGCGTCGCGTAGCAAATGTCATCCTTCCGCGGACCGCCAATGCTTGGAAACTTGCTGCGCAGCGCGTCGATGACGCGACTGGTGTCATCCATGGAAAGCGTTGTCTGGGTGACGAAGGCCAGCGCCTCGGGGTCGCGCACCTCTAGCTTTGCCACATCGTCTTCGTCTTCGACCAGATAGATCGAGCCACCACTGGCGGTGTCGTACTGGCCCATGGTGCCTTCAACTTCGGGGTGCCCAGCGTGTCCGATGAGAATGCACTCACGCCCTTCACGGCTATATTTGGTCACTTCCAGATGAACCTTGGTCACCAATGGGCAGGTGGCGTCAAATACCTTGAGGCCGCGCCTTTCCCCTTCCATGCGCACAGCCTGGGATACGCCGTGCGCACTGAAGATGACGATGAAGCCGTCTGGCACCTGATCAAGCTCATCGACGAAAACAGCGCCCCGCTCGCGGAGATCCTCTACGACAAACTTGTTATGCACGACTTCGTGGCGCACATAGATCGGCGGACCGAAGACTTCCAGGGCGCGATTAACGATCTCGATGGCGCGGTCTACACCGGCACAAAAGCCACGCGGATTGGCGAGTTTGATTTGCATATGAATTCTCGTCGCTCGGGGCGGGTGGGTTGTGGATCAAGTGAAGCTTGATGCTTTATCAGCGTGACGGCCGGACTCACGATAGCGTACATGGGGCAAGTCACCCAAAGGGACTGGGCGTGCCCTGCCTTCTATACGAGCCGTGCGCCTGAGAGGCTATCCCGTCAGACAGGTTTGACGTCGAATATTTCCACATCGAACGTCAATGCCTTGCCGGCCAATGGATGATTGAAGTCCACGGTTACCTGACGATCATCGAAAGCCTTGACCACCCCTGGCAGTTCCGTCTTGGCAGCATCGCTGAAGATCACCAGCAGCCCCTCGGACAGCTCCATGCCTTCAAACTGGCTACAGGGCATGGTTTGCACATTCTGCGGGTTGTGCTGGCCGAAGCCCTGCTCGGGCGCGATCTGAAAAGTGCGCTTGTCACCGGCCTTGAGGCCGAATAACTGCTGCTCGAAACCGGGCAGCAAATTGCCATCGCCAACCTTGAACGTCGCCGGCTGCTTGTCGAAGGTGCTGTCGACTTGCTCGCCATTTCCCAGACTAAGGGAGAAATGCAGGGTGACCTGCATGTCGGGCCCGATACGCTGCTCACTCATTTACCGTTTCTCCCGTTTTACTGCTACGGAACATATCCAACGCCAGCATGACGGCACCGATTGTGATGGCGCTGTCTGCGATATTGAACGCCGGGAAATACCAGCGATTCTGCCAATGCACCAGGATGAAATCGACGACGTGTCCGAGCACCACGCGATCATAGAGATTGCCGACGGCGCCCCCTAAGACCAGTGCCAGGGCCACCGCAAGCCAAGTCTCGCAGGGCTTCAAGCGCTTCATCCAGACCACCAGCACGGCGCTGACACCGATGGCGATCAAGGCGAACAGCCAGCGCTGCCAGCCGGAATGATCGGCGAGAAAACTGAAAGCAGCGCCTGTGTTGTAGGCCAGCGTCCAGGCGAAGTAGTCGGGAATGACCTCGACTTTCTGGTACAGGCTGAAGTTGGCCTCGAAGTAATGCTTGGTCGCCTGATCTAGCGCAATGACCAGCACGCTTAGCCACAGCCAGGTGAGCTTACCGAAGCGCGAGGTCATGCCGACACCCTCGAAAGCGCGTGCCGGGTCTCAGCCGCGCAACCGTACCGCATGCCGTCACGCATGGTGGCGAACCTCGCCTGCGCCTTCGATGTTCTCAATGCAGCGGCCGCAGATCTCAGGATGAGCTAAGTGCGTGCCGACGTCAGGCAGGTGATGCCAGCAACGGCCGCACTTGGCGTAACCGGTTTTGCTGATCTGCAGCTTGAGGCCAGGCAGTTCGCTCTGCACGGCTTCGGCTGGCGCTTTGGCAAGCGGCGCTACTGTCGCCGCCGACGTAATCAGCACGAAGCGCAATTCGCTTCCCAGCTTCGCCAGGTCGGAAACCAGCGTGTCTTCAGCGTACAGGGTGACCTCAGCCTGCAGGTTGCCACCGATGGTCTTGGCGGCGCGCTGGGTTTCCAGCTCCTTGTTCACCGCAGCCTTGACCGCCATGACCTTGTCCCAGAACTCGCGACCCAGTTCGACGCTGGCAGGCAGCTCAGCGAGCCCCTCGTACCAGGTGTTGAGCATCACCGATTCGTTGCGCTCGCCCGGCAGGTACTGCCAGATTTCATCAGCCGTGAACGACAGGATCGGCGCAATCCAACGCACCAGCGCCTCGGCAATGTGATACAGCGCGGTCTGGCAGGAGCGGCGCGGCAGGCTGTCGGCGCCGGTCGTGTACTGACGGTCCTTGATGATGTCGAGGTAGAAACCACCCAGCTCCTGAACACAGAAGTTATGCACTTTCTGATAGACGTTCCAAAACTTGTAGGCGCCATAGGCCTCTTCGATTTCCCGCTGCAACAGCAAGGCGCGGTCGATGGCCCAACGGTCGAGTGCGATCATCTGATCGACTGGAACCTGATGCTGCGCAGGATCGAAGCCGTCGAGATTGCTCAGGAGGAAACGCGCGGTGTTGCGAATGCGGCGATAGGAATCTGCACTGCGCTGCAGGATGACCTTGGACACAGCCATCTCGCCGGAGTAATCGGTTGAGGCCACCCAAAGACGGAGGATGTCTGCGCCGAGGCTGTCAGTAACCTCCTGCGGTGCAACGACATTGCCAAGCGACTTGGACATCTTGCGGCCGTTCTCGTCAACGACGAAACCATGGGTCAGCAACCCTTTGTAGGGTGCGTGGCCGTCAATGGCCGAGCCGGTCAGCAGCGACGAATGGAACCAGCCGCGATGCTGGTCGGAGCCTTCCAGATACAGGTCCGCGCGCGGGCCGTTGTCATGCCCCATCGGGTGCGAACCGCGCATCACATGCCAATGGGTGGTACCGGAGTCGAACCAGACGTCCAGCGTGTCACTGATCTTCTCGTATTGCGCGGCTTCATCGCCCAGCAGCTCGGCTGCATCCAGCTTCGACCAGGCCTCGATGCCGCCCTGCTCGACATGTTGAGCGACGGCTTCCATCAGCTCGACGGTGCGCGGATGCAGCTCGCCGCTTTCCTTGTGCAGGAAGAACGGGATCGGCACGCCCCAGGTGCGCTGACGCGAAATGCACCAGTCCGGACGGCCGGCAATCATGCCGTGCAGCCGCGCCTGGCCCCAAGCGGGAACGAACTCGGTCTGCTCGATAGCGTCCAGCGCGCGACGACGCAGGGAGCTGCCGTCGTGAGCGACTTTGTCCATGCCAACGAACCACTGCGCCGTGGCGCGGTAGATCAGCGGCGTCTTGTGCCGCCAGCAATGCATGTAGCTGTGCTGGATGGATTCATGCTTGAGCAGCGCGCCAACTTCACGCAGCTTCTCGACAATGGCCGGATTGGCCTTCCAGATGAACTGGCCGCCGAAGAATGGCAGATCGGCTACGTATACGCCGTGGCTCTGCACCGGGCTGAGAATGTCGTCGTTCTCCATGCCGTAATGCTTGCAGGAACGGAAGTCGTCTTCGCCATACGCAGGGGCAGAGTGAACGATGCCTGTACCTGCGCCGGTTTCCACATAGTCAGCCAGATAAACGGGCGCAAAACGCTCGTAAAACGGATGGCGGAAGCGGATCAGCTCCAGCGCCTTACCCTCGCAGCGGGCGATGATTTCGCCCTGCAGTTCGTAGCGCTGCAGGCAGGACTCGACCAGCTCCTCGGCGAGCACCAGCAGCCGGTCGCCAGTGTCGACCAGGGCGTAGACGAAGTCGGGGTGAACGTTGAGCGCCTGGTTGGCCGGAATGGTCCAGGGCGTGGTGGTCCAGATCACGATGCTGGCCGGCTTGCCCAAGGCAGCGACGCCGAAGGCCGCGGCCAGCTTGTCTGCATCTTCCACTTCGAACGCAACGTCGATGGCGTCGGACTTCTTGTCCTGATATTCGACTTCCGCCTCGGCCAGCGCCGAACTGCAATCGAAGCACCAGTTCACGGGCTTCAGCCCTTTGAAAACGAAGCCACCCTCGACCATCTTCGCCAGCGCCCGAATTTCACCGGCCTCGTTGGCGAAATCCATCGTACGGTACGGGTTATCCCACTCACCCAACACGCCGAGACGGATGAAGTCGGCTTTCTGCCCCTCGATCTGCTCTGCGGCATAAGCACGGCAGCGCTCGCGAGTCAGATCAGCGGGCTGATTTTTGCCATAGGTGATTTCGACCTTGTGCTCGATCGGCAGGCCATGGCAGTCCCAACCCGGGACATAGGGAGCATCGAAACCGGACAGTGTCTTCGAACGAACAATGAAGTCTTTGATGACCTTGTTCACTGCATGACCGATATGAATGCTGCCGTTGGCATACGGAGGGCCATCATGCAGGACAAATTTCGGGCGATTTTCACCAATCTGCCGCAGCTTCCCGTACAGGTCGATACTGTTCCAGCGCTGCAGGGTCTCCGGCTCGCGCTGTGGCAGACCGGCCTTCATCGGGAATGCCGTGGACGGCAGATTGAGAGTCGCTTTGTAATCGGTCATTTCAGTCCTGACTCGTGGTAAAGGGTGAAGCCCGCCAGTATTCGCGAGCCGCAGCAATATCTGCTTCGATTGCCGTCTTGAGCGCCTCAAGCGAGGCAAAGCGCTGCTCGTCACGCAGTTTGCGGTGAAAGGTCACGCGCAGCAGACGCCCATAGAGGTCGCCTTGATAATTGAGCAAATGCACTTCCAGATGCGGTTGGCCGTCGCTTTTAACCGAGGGTCGCATGCCGATGTTGGCGACCGCCGGCTGAGTGAGACCGTCAACCTCGGTGCTCACCATGAACACTCCGCTAAGCGGCGTATTTTTGCGTTTGAGCTGGATATTGGCGGTCGGCGCACCCAACTGTCGACCTAGCGCCTGACCATGCATCACTCGGCCGGTAATGCTGAACGGCCGACCGAGCAGCTTTTGCGCCAGATCCAGGTCGCCGTCAGCGAGCACCTGACGCAAGCGCGTGCTACTGACGCGCTCGCCCTCGACTTCTATGGTAGTGGCAGCCTCGACGGTGAAGCCTTCGGCAGCACCGGCCTTCAGCAAAAAATTGAAATCCCCGGCGCGGTCGCAGCCAAACCGGAAGTCGTCGCCCACTTCCAAGTGCCGCACGCCAAGGCCATCAACCAGCGTCGCGTGAACGAACTCTGCAGCACTCAACTCCCGCAAACGACGGTTGAACGCCAGGCACAGCACCAAATCGACACCCTGCTCACTCAGCAGCTGCAATTTCTCGCGCAGGCGGGTCAAGCGAGCGGGCGCCTGATCTGGTGCGAAGTACTCGCGCGGCTGCGGCTCGAAAATCACCACGCAGCTGGGCAAGCCAAGCTCGGAAGCACGTTCGCGCAGGCGCTCCAGGATGGCTTGGTGCCCCCGGTGAACTCCGTCGAAATTGCCGATGGTGGCAACGCAACCCCGATGCCGGGGTCGCAGGTTATGAAGACCTCGAACCAGCTGCATACCGCACTTCTTGCTTGAAAAGTCGCCGATTATACGCATGAGGCGCCAGTCGCGGACAGGTTTGCCACCCGCGCAAGGTACGGATCAGTGACGGAGATGCCGAGGACGTAAACCAAGCACTACCAGGCCCGCCGCGAAAGCGCCCAACCCAGCCACGACGAGCAACCCCAACTGCAGCGCTCGCTGCTGCCAGCCCCATGCGAACCATTCGACCGACGGCGCATTGAGCCACCAGACCATCGCCACCATCGCAGCACAGCCGCCGATCAACCGAAGGAGGAACAACCCCCATCCGGGCGTAAACCGGAACACGCCTGTCTTGTACAACCCCCAAAACAGCAGGCCTGCATTGAGCATCGACGACAACGAGGTCGCCAATGCCAGCCCGACATGCTGGAGCGGCCAGATCAGCATCAGGTTTAGTGCCATGTTGGCGATCATGCAGATGATTGCAACGCGCACTGGCGTCTTCAAATCCTGGCGAGCGAAGAAACCTGGCGCCAGCACCTTGATCAACATGAACGCCAGCACGCCCAGCGAATAGGCCTCTAACGCATTGGCCGATTGCACCACGGCCTCCTCGCTCATCGCACCGTAAAAAAACAGACTGGCAATCAGCGGCTCAGCGAGGATGCCCAGCGCAAGCGCCGCTGGAATCCCCACCAGGAGAACCATTCTCAGCGCCCAGTTGAGGGTATCGGAAAACGCCTTGGGATCCTCCCCAGCATGCTGACGCGACAGGCTGGGCAAAATCACCGTACCGATGGCGATACCGAATGCTCCAAGCGGCAATTCCGAAAGGCGGTCAGCGTAATAGAGCCAGGACACGCTACCGGTCTGCAGAAACGACGCGAGAACCGTATCGAGCAAGAGGTTGATCTGACTGACCGACACACCGAACAAGGCCGGAACCATCAGCAGCATTATTCGCCGTACACCCTCGTCTCCGAATCTCACCCGCGGCCTGGGCAACAACCCCAGCTTGGCGACGTAAGGGAGCTGAAACGCCAGCTGGGCGAAGCCGGCAATGAATACCCCCCAAGCCAGGGCCATGATCGGTTGATCGAAGTAAGGCGTCAGGAAAACAGCCGAGCTGATCATGCAGACATTCAACAGCACCGGCGTGAAGCCCGGCACCGCGAAATGCCCGTAAGTATTGAGCACGCCGGAGGTGAAAGCCGTTAGCGAAATCAGCAGCAAGTAGGGGAAGGTGATGCGCAGCAGCTCGCCAGCGAGCTGCATTTTGGCTGGGTCGTCATGAAAGCCAGGCGCAAAGAGCATGACCACGTATGGCGAAGCCAACACGCCAACCGCCGTAATGCCCGTCAGGATCAGCCCAAGCATGCCGGCAGTGCGATCTACCAGCAGCTTAACCTCCGTCAGAGTTTGTTTTGTCCGGTATTCCGACAGCACCGGAACGAAAGCCTGCGCAAACGCGCCTTCTGCAAACAGACGGCGTAAAAAGTTGGGAATCTTGAAAGCGATGAAGAAGGCATCAGCAGCGGCGCCAGAGCCAAAGTAGCTGGCCACCACCATATCGCGTACCATGCCCAGCACCCGGGATAGCAGCGTCATCACGCTGACTACCGCACTGGACCGCAGCAATCCACCTTTGCCGGATGTATCGGACATTTGTCTTCCTAGAGTTGCAGCAGGAGGGGTTCTGGCCAGGGCACTGAGCATCGACTCGATGACCAGTTTCGACAGTTAACAGAGGGCGCGAGTTTAGCGACCCCCCTTCTGTCCGGCCAGTGTCTCGATTAGTTCAACCGGGGTTGACAAGGGCCAGCCGCATCGGCATGATTCGCGGCCTTATTTGCTTTGTAATCCCACGTTTTCGAGGAGTTCGACGGTGGCCAACAGCCCTTCCGCCAAAAAACGCGCAATTCAGGCTGAGAAGCGTCGCAGCCACAACGCCAGCCTGCGCTCCATGGTTCGTACCTACATCAAGAATGTGGTCAAAGCCATTGATGCAAAAGATCTGGATAAAGCTCGTACTGCTTATACTGCAGCCGTGCCTGTAATCGACCGTATGGCCGACAAGGGCATCATCCACAAGAACAAAGCAGCTCGGCATAAAAGCCGCCTGAACGGCCACATCAAGGCCCTCGGCGAAGCTGCTGCAGCCTAAGCTGTACGCTCTTGTGAAAAAACCGGCCTTGAGCCGGTTTTTTTATGCCTGCGATTCAGCCATCACAACAACCAACTGAACCACATACCGCTTACGGCTGAGCCCAAGGCAGTATTGGAATCGCAGTCACCGCGTTCTGCGGGCTTCCTTCGATAACCCGATCGCTGTACACCAGATAGACCAGCGTATTGCGAGCCTCATCGAAAAAGCGGACCACCTGCATTGTCTTGAACACCAGAGACGTTCGCTCCTTGAAGACCACTTCGCCATCTTTGAGCTTCTCGCTCATGCGGATGGGCCCTACCTGTCTGCAGGCGATTGACGCCTCGGCGCGATCCTCAGCCAACCCGAGCCCGCCCTTTATGCCGCCAGTCTTTGCACGCGATAGATAGCAGGTCACACCCTCAACCTTCGGGTCATCAAACGCCTCAACCACAATCTTGTGGTTCGGCCCCAGCCATTTAAAGACCGTGTCGACCTCGCCCACTTCGCGCGCCATACCAACCACTGGCCACACCAACAAAACCACTAACGCTTTTGCCAGGCGCATCGAACCACCTCAGACCAAGATCATATTGTCGCGGTGAATCAGCTCGGGCTCATCGACATAACCGAGCAGCTTTTCGATTTCATCCGACGGACGCCCAAGGATTCGCTGCGTTTCAGCCACACTGTAGTTGGCCAGACCGCGCGCAACCTCACGACCGTCCAGACCGACACACACGACCATCTCACCACGACGGAAACCACCCTGCGCCGCCCTGACCCCGACCGGCAACAAGCTGCGATTACCCTGCTTCAGCGCATGCACAGCACCGTCATCAAGGACGACCGTACCACGCATCTGCAGATGCCCCGCCAGCCACTGCTTTCGCGCCGCATGACGATTACATTCCGGCGCCAACAGTGTACCGAGCGACTCACCCGCCTTCAGTCGCGCCAGCACCTGCTCGATTCGACCACCAATGATGACGGTATAGGCACCAGAGCGCGCAGCCAAA
>TARA_R110002095_G_scaffold57178_1_pt1 | contig 18937 bp, 14 predicted proteins | sample TARA_R110002095 | Tara Oceans TARA_R110002095 (sample SAMEA4397255) | marine metagenome | biome: Polar Biome; feature: [SRF] surface water layer (ENVO:00010504); material: water (ENVO:00002006), including particulate matter (ENVO:01000060) such as... | depth 5 m | reverse complement strand
AGAACCAGCGTCCAACAACACAACCATGCGTGGCATTTCGTACTTTTCATGGTAGCAAAACACTCCGCCAGTGTGCCACTGCTGGCTTGCCCAACAGTGTTGAGAATCAGCGTCCAAACACAATCGTCCATATCAATTCGTGGTAGTAAAAAACTCCGCGAACGCCCGATAAATCGGCTGCGTTTCCGTCCGGTCCAGCACCGAAAACCGAACCTGGCGGAAGCGACCATGATACGGACCGCCTGGTTTCAGGAACTCCGCAAAACTCGCCGCCACCATCTGAGGACAATTGCGAAACACACCACAGCCCCAGGCACCTAATATCAGCGTATCACAGCCTTTCGCCGCAAACAACGCCAGCGATTTATCCATCCGCGCCTGAAACACCTGGGGAATCTCTGCCACACGTAACGGCTGATTCTTCTGAATCGCCCCCGCATTCGGAGCCGCACTCGTCAGAAAGTCAACCTGATAACTCGCTTCCAGAAACGCACCCGCATCATCGCGAAATACAGGACAGTCAGGCGAATAAATCATCCGATCCGAATAAAACGCATCCCGTAACTTACGGTGTCTCACATAGTATTCCTCATGAAACAGATTCAGCGAATCATACAGCGCCGAACTCCGCGCCAGGCTCTCTTCCTGTGCCTGGCTGCCGCCTAGAAAACCGCCCCCCGGATTCTTGGCCGACGCAAAATTCAACACACCAGTCCGGCCCGTTTCCTCAGCAGCAGTCAGCGCCCGTGCGCCTTCCAGCGTCGTTTCATTCGCCAGTTCAAAGCGAGTTTCCGTAAAGGGGCAGGGGGTCGCCGCCACTTCATCCCGCAACTGTTCGAGCTGCGTCGGCTCAAAATGCGCCGAACCCGCATTGCAGGCTTCCATCTCCGCAGCAATCGTCACCGATTCGCCTCTCGGATTCACATACTGCCCCACTTCCATCACTTGTAATGTCGTCTTCGCCAGCGACGCACGTCCTGTTCGACTTGTCATCTTAACAATCCTTTCTCATTCGTTTTTTCAATTTTATTATTCTCTCTCACCTTACCTTAGTGTATATTATACGACAAGGTCACCAACATCAGGTTCCCCCCTTTTTCACAATTTTGTAGTCTTTTCGATTCACTCAAGGTAGGGGCAGGTCTATGTGCCTGCCCGCCTATTGACTTCATCCTTACACCACTCTCGGAACGGAACTAAAACGACCTCCGCACCAAAACACTTCGATACCACGAGCCGCCACACAGGGCGGCCCCTACAATTTAGTCACCAGGAGCGTTTTCCTATTCATCGTCGGCGCACCAACCGTGATTATCTGCGTAAGACTTTCATTCCCACAGAAATTTTGGTTAGAATGCATAGGCTCACCCAAAACCCAGCATCAGGAGTCACACCATGCCACGACTGACAACCCTCTGTCTCTGCGTCTCACTTTCCCTGATCTTCCTCACTCCAGACAACAGCTTCGCCGAATCGCCCATCGATATCGGCTCCCGACTTGAACTGCTGGTCGATGACACGTTGATCGAATCCCGCAGCGAAACAGCCCGCTTCGAACTACATCACCCCACACCCCAGGAAATCGTCTTCAACTACGACAAACCCTGGGAGGGGAGTGGCTGCGGCTACCAAAGCATATTCAAAGACGGCGACAAGTACCGCATGTACTACAAAGCCTGGCACCTCGACGTTCAGGAAAAGAAGCTCGGCCCCAATAACAGCAACTTCACCTGCTACGCCGAGAGTGACGACGGCATCCACTGGAAACGTCCCGACCTGGGACTGTTCTCCTATCCCCCCGGCTCCGGCGACAAACACAACAACATCGTCATCGGCAAAGCTTACCGCGACTGGATGAAGTCCGCCAAACCCGATCCGGTCCACCCCGCCATCTTTAAAGACGAAAACCCCGCCTGTCCCGCCGATGCAAAATATAAAGCTATCCTCCGTTCCAGCGGCCCTCGCGGCCTGCTGGTCCTCAAATCGCCCGACGGCATCCACTGGTCGCTCCTCTCAGAAAAACCGGTCATCACCGACGGCGCATTCGACTCGGAAAATCTCGCCTTCTGGGACCCGGCCCTCAAAAAATACCGCGCCTACTGGCGCTACTTCACCGGAGGGACGATCACAGACAAAGTCTGGAAACCATCCGGCCTGCGCGACATCCGCACCGCGACCTCCGACGATCTCTTAACCTGGAGCAAACCACAAGACCTCAAGTACGGCGACGCACCACCCGAGCAGCTCTACACCAACCAGATCAAACCCTATTACCGCGCCCCGCACATCCTCGTCGGCTTTCCCACGCGTTACATCGAACGTGGCTGGTCGAAATCCATGGAAGCGCTACCCGAGTATAAACATCGCAAAATGCGCTCGTCCATTTCCAACCGTTATGGCATGGCGATCACAGACGGACTGTTCATGACCAGTCGCGACGGCGTGAATTTCAAACGCTGGCCCGAAGCCTTCCTGCGTCCCGGCATCGAACGCAAAGACACCTGGAACTACGGGCATCAATACATCGCCTGGCAGCTGGTTGAAACGAAATCCAACACCGCAGGCGCCCCCAACGAACTCTCGCTCTACGCCACCGAAGGCTACTGGACCGGCAAAGGGAGCAAACTCCGCCGCTACACGATGCGCATCGACGGCTTCGTCTCGATCAACGCGCCACTAAAGGGGGGAGAGATCATCACCAAACCAATCACCTTCACGGGCAAAGCGCTCAAGCTCAACTTCTCCACCTCCGCCGCCGGCGGCATCACCGTCGAACTGCAAACCCCCGACGGCAAACCGATCCCCGGTTTCACGGAAGCCGACTGCACCGAACTCTTCGGCGACACCATCGCCCGACCCGTCCACTGGAAACAAGGTACCGACGTCAGCAAACTAGCTGGCAAACCAGTCCGATTAAAGATCAAACTCAAAGACGCCGACTTATATTCGTTTAAGTTTGAGTAAAAGAATAGAACACCACTCCCAGAGTGGCATCGTTGGCTCCCCCAACAGTGATTGAAAAAACCGTCTCAACCCAAGGAAAAGTAGGGGTGGACCCGCGTGTCCACCCGCGGGGTTGACATGGTCCGCATAGAGAGATTCAAAAGTGGGAACTGGTTCCATTCAAAAGAATCATCTAAAAACAAATCCCACCAGGCGGGCGAACACATGGGTTCGCCCCTACAATGGCAGAACAGGTAGATGACACAGCAGACTCGCCGTGTACCATATGTCCGATCTAAATACTTGCCCGACAGTGTTTATAACCAATGTCCAACGACACAACCTTTCGTGTCATTTCGTGCTTTTCGTGGTAGCAAAAAACAACATCAGAACCAGCTCACTCGCGTCGTTTCCACCGCTGCCGTGCCGCGTCCAGTAACACTGCGACGATAATCACCGCACCCGTGATCACACGCTTGATTGGATCCGTCGCCCCGATCTGTGCCAGGCCTGTTTGCAGCACCGCAATGATCAGCACACCGAAGAACGTATTGATCACCGAACCCCGACCGCCCATCAGGCTCGTCCCGCCAATCACACATGCTGCAATCGCCGACAGTTCCAGCCCCACCGCCGCGTTCGGGTCGGCTGTGGAAAGCCGTGAGGTCTGCATTACACCCGCCAGTCCGCAGAGCAGGCCGCTGATCGTGAAGACCACGATAGAGCAGGGGGCCGTTCGAATGCCGGACATCCGCACCGCTTCCGCGTTCGTTCCGATCGCCACGCAGTAACGACCGAACACCGTACGCGTCAGCAGATACTGTCCCACCGCCACAATCACCAGCGCCAACAGAAACGCCGGCGAGAACAGCAATCCTTTCACAGGCACGCCGATCCATTCAATCGACGAGCCGATGTATTTCGTCTGTGAATCAGTCAAGAGATACGCACTGCCGCGTGCCATTTCCAGCATACCCAGCGTGACGATGAACGACGGAATGCCCGCCTTCACGCTGATCACACCATTCAGCATCCCGCACAGCGCCCCCACACCCAGACAGATCGGCACCGCCGCCCACAGCGGCCAGCCCCAGTCGACCATGAACACGCCCAGCACCGCCGACGACAGCGCCAATAGTGAACCGACCGAAAGATCAATGCCACCGATGATCAGCACCAGCGTCATCCCTACCGAAATCACCAGGAGATCGGGGATATTATTCGCCACCGTCACCAGCGTCTGTTTCGATAAAAAATGATTGCTCATCAGACTGAAGATTAAAACCAGCAGTACAAGCACGCCCAACAGGCCCGCATATTGAAACACCGAATACGTCAGCCCGCCGCGAGGTTTAACGGCTGAAAGTTCATTCACAGGGGCAGGGGAGTCAGTCATGGCGTTGATCCTGAAACAGCCGTTCTCTCTGGTGTGGAATATCCTGAAAAGCAGTCCTGCATAATGGCATCGTAAGACCAGTCCGCACGCGCGTATTCACTGACCAGCCGCCCCGCCGACATTACGCCGATCCGGTCGCAGGTCTCGAACAGTTCTTCAAGGTCGCTGCTCACAATAATCATGGCTTTGCCTTGCTCGGCCAGTTGATCAAACAGCTGATGAATGTTCCGCCGTGCCGCGACATCGATGCCCCGTGTCGGCTCATCAAACAGAAAGACATCCGCATCCTTCAGCAGCCACTTCGCGACCGCCACCTTCTGTTGATTCCCGCCGCTCAACGTCCCCACACTCTGCTCGATGTCCCGTGCATGAATCTGCAGCCGTTTACGCTCCGCTTCCACCACAGCCGCTTCGCGACGACGATTGATCACTCCCGCCGCACCGGTCAACAGATCCAGACTCGTCAGCGTCGTATTCACGCGAACGGACTGTGACAGCAACAACCCGTTCTGTTTCCGATCCTCGGTCACCATCGCCAGCTTCGCCGCCACCGCTTCATGGGGATGATGAAATCGACAGGGCGCTGTCTCGTCGCGCAGATAAAGTTCACCCCGCTCGACTCGATCCGCACCAAAAATCAATCGCAACAGTTCCGTCCGTCCCGCACCCACCAGACCGGCGATCCCGTAGCGTTCCCCCGCGTGAACCGAAAAATTGACATCCCGTACCGGGCCACCTGTCATTCCAGTCACGCGAATCAACGTCTGTTCCATCGCCCGATTCGTATGCTCCGCGAGCGCGTGCTGCACCGCCTGCGTTTCGCCCGTCATCAGATCCACCACACGCTCGATCGGCTGAAACTCACTCACCGCATGCGTACTCACAAACTTCCCGTCCCGCAGCACCGTCAGACGATCCGCGATCCGCGCGATTTCATCCAGTCGATGACTGATATAGATGATGCCCACGCCTCGCAAACGCAGTTCATCCAGCCGCGCAAACAGTCGCTCGGTTTCTCCCGCACTCAGCGCCGCCGTCGGCTCATCCAGAATCAACAGCTCACACTTCCGATCCAACGCCGCCGCGATCTCCAGCATCTGCTGCTGTCCCACTCCCAGACTGCCGGCACTCTGATCTGTGCGAATCTCAGTCAGCCCAAACCGATCCAGGGCCACCCGCGCCTGTGCATGTAGTTCCCTGCGATCAATGATGCCCCACCGCTGCGGATAACGGCCCAACAGCAAGTTCTCTGCAACACTGAGCGTCGGAATCAAATTCAATTCCTGCTGCACGATCTGCACGCCGTGCGACTCGGCAAACCTCTTATCCACGGGAGAGTAGGGAGCCCCGTCCAGCAGCATGCTCCCTTTCGTGGCTGGAGTCAAACCAGAGATAATCTTGCACAGCGTACTTTTCCCGGCCCCGTTGGCCCCCAGCAGCGCGTGAATTTCTCCCGCGCGGAGTTCAAACGAAACGCCGTCCAACACCCGCACCACATAATCCTTGCAGACATCCCGTGCTTGAAACCGCAGCGACTGCGTATCACCCGTCATTTCAAATCCTCAACCGTCACCAAATCAACGGGCGTTTCCCGATCTTCCAGTTTCGTCTTCGGATCTTTGAGCAGATTCAACGCGTATTCAATCCCGAACACCGCCAGCTGATCGCCGTGCTGGTCGGCGGTCGCCAGAATCTGTCCCTCTTGAATCGCCTGCTGGACGGCAGCGATATTATCGAAACCGACCACCGCGACTTCCCCCGCTTTGCCGTTGTTCTTTACCGCAGCCAACGCACCGAGTGCCATGCTGTCATTCGCCGCCAGAATCGCTTTCACGTTTGGATGTTCACTGAGCATCGACAGCGCCAGCGTATTCGCCATGCTCATCTCCCACTGGGCCGACTGGCTGTCGACAATCTTAATGTCAGCCGCGCGCATCGCCTCTTCAAATCCCAGCCGCCGCTGTGTGCCGTTAAAGGAAGTCCGAATCCCTTCCAGGACAATCACTTCATCGCCGGCTTTCAATTTCGAAGCCAGATAGTCGCCCACTTTCTTCGCGCCCGCTTTGTTATCGGGACCGACAAAGGGAATTGCAATTTTTTCCGTCGCTAGAATTTCTTCATCGAGTTTGTTGTCAATGTTCACAACCACCACGCCCGCTTCACGTGCCCGCCGGAGTGCAGGCACCAGAGCTTTTGAATCTGCGGGGGCAATGACAATCGCATCCACGCCGCTGGCCACCATCTCTTCGACGAGTGCCACCTGCCGGCTCAGATCCCGCTCATCCTTGATGCCGTTCACGACCAGTTCGTAGTCGTCGCTGTTCGCTTTCTGATGCGCTTCGGCTCCCTTGGCCATCGTCGAGAAGAAATCGTTCGCCAGCGATTTCATAATCAACGCAATCTTCGGTTTCTTGTTTTCCGATTTCGCATTAGTAGCCTGTTCCGACTGATCCGCCTGCGAATCACAGCCGCTCAGCATGGCACACAACATCAACACCCCACAAGTGATTATTGTTCTCCTGTATTCGTTCATCAAAGCGCTCCTGTTATCGTTGTTGTAAAAGTGTTTCAATCTGTTCCCGCGTCGGCATCGCCGTTTGTGCGCCCGCTCCCGAAGCCGCCAATGCACCAGCGGCTGACGCAAACTTCACCGCGTCAATCAACGTCGCCTGTTCCGCCAGACGCACCGCGAGTCCTGCCGCAAACGCATCGCCGGCCGCCGTCGAATCCACGGCGTTGATCTCAAACGGGGGAACCGTCTCCACTGTCTCACCATCAAACACAACGGCTCCCTGTTCGGCCATCGTAATCATCGCCTGCCGAGGTCCCAACGTTGTCAGTTCTTGAATTAGCGCAACAGCAGCTTCCATTGAATCAACGGGCTTGCCTAACAGCGCTGCCGCCTCGGACTGATTCGGACAGATCAGATCGACATTGAGCAATTCCGCAGGAACGCTCGCCGGAGCAGGGGCCGGATCCAGAATCACAGGCACGCCCGCTTCCCGCGCGATGGCCGCTGCCGCGATCACCGTCTCCACCGGCACTTCCAGCTGCATCAACAGTACGTCGCTCTCACAGATCACACGTCGCGCCTGTTCCAGCGCCGCGTTCCCGACCAGGCTATTCGCACCGGGGACAACCAGAATCGCGTTCTCTCCACTTGCTTCTACCATCACCACTGCGACGCCACTGGTGGTCTGCTCCTGCCGCGAAACGTGTGAGATATCGACGCCTTCCGCTTTCAAGTTCGCCAGTAACTGATCCGCAAAGCTGTCATCCCCCACGCAGCCGACCATCGTCACGTCCGCGCCCATCCGCGCCACGGCGACCGCCTGGTTCGCTCCTTTGCCGCCCGGGTTTTCGACTTTTGAATCGGCGATCACCGTCTCACCGGGCAAAGGTAACTTCGCCGAACGGATCATCAGATCCATGTTGATCGAACCCAGCACGGCGATCTTCGCACGTCGTGTTTCACTCATCAGAGTCCCGTTCTATTTTTGAGGAGGCTGACTGGAAAGCTGCACGAGTGCTTCAATCAGACGAGCCCGTTGAAGATCATTCAATTTCAGATATTGATGCCGCCCCTGATCTGTTTTTTCAAACGTCGTCAAACCATCCTTTTGAACGGTGATGGTGCCGACTTCCGACAGATCGAAATAACCACGATGTGGAAAGACCGCATACAACACACTCGTCAGATCCCAGGTAGGACGATCATGGGGTGGGGGATTATACAGAACATACGCTTCCGCCAATGGATGATGGGTCGTGTAGTTGTAATCCTCTTCAATGCTCTCATGCGGGTAGGCGACCGACAGACCAATTTCAAAACCACTCCAGACGATGGGCGTTGGCCAGTCCTGCGCTAACTTCTGCGCCGCCGGGATATCTTTCACCACGTTGTACTCGCGATGATCCACCATTTTTCCCTTGTGAGGAATTTTTTCAAACGCGCCCGCCATAACTGATAGAAGTTTGACCTTCTGCTTCACCAGTTCTTCACCGGTCAATGGACTGATTTTGTCCCCGGGTGACTTGAGCAGGTTCGCCAGATTCGTCGAGAACCCGACCTGCGCGATCACCACCGAATGATCTTTGGCTCCCGCCAGCGCTGTTCGCAACACAGACACCGCAGAGGGAATCTGCTTCGGATCTTTGAGATCATGCGGATACCGCAGTTTACCGTTGTCTTTCTTTTGAGCGAGGACGTTAAACTTTCCTTTGGCAGGCGTCACACCGCTCTTACAGATACCAATCGGAATATTGCCTCTGCCGTAAAACGTATTCACTGCATCTGTGAACGAGGCGGCCAATGCATTGTCCTTGGTAATCGTCACCGCCAGCAGTTTGCAGTCGCCGCGGTCTTCGAGGGCATGAATCATGCCCAGCGCGAGCACATCGTCCACATCGTTGCCGATATCGGTATCAAAAATCAATGGCACGGGTCGTTCTGGTTCGCCCGCAAAGCTAGATTCGATATCGAGCACGGCGAACGCACCGAGCATGAGAAAGGCGAGCGTCTGAGTCAGTCGTTTCATTGCATTAAATCCTTATCCTGATTGATCATCGTCCGGCCCATCATCCCATGTTCTTGATCGAACTTCGATTGATGAGCTGGACAGGAATACGATGTTGTTTCTGTGCGGGCGGTTGGCCCGTTTTGATTTGTTCGATTAGCAGCCGCGCCGCCACGCGGCCCAACTGATTCACATCCTGACAGACCGACGTCATCGGCGCTGCCAGATAAGCGGCGAAGGGGTGATCATCATACGCAATCAGCGACAGGTCAGCGGGTATTGTGCGTCCCAGCTCCGCCGCAGCCCGTAGCGCACCCAATGCGTTCTGGTTACTGAAAGCAAACAGCGCGGTGAGTTCGGGACGTTCGGAAAGCAGTTTGTGAGCGGCCTGATATCCGGATGCTTCATCAAAATGATTTCCTTCAATCAATGTCGGATCAAAGGACACGCCATGCTGCGCGAATGCCTCACGCACGCCGACAAAACGTTCGGTGTTGGGCAGCGTATCCGGCAGCCCCTGTAACACGCCGATCTTCTGGTGCCCCGATTCCAGCAGCAGCGTCGTCGCCGCCCGCGCTCCTTCCCGATGATCAGAAGTCACCGTCACGAGATCTTTGTGAGCAAAGCCGCGATCCACCAGCACCAAAGGCAGTTGCTGTTTCGCGAGTTTGGTCAGATGCTGATGCGTGATGCCGACCGGGCAGACGACGAGCCCTTCAATCTGCCGGGCCTGCAACTGTTCAACCAGATGGACCTCGGTCTCGCTGTTTTCCTGACTGTCCGCCAGCAGCACCGAAAACTCATTCTCTTCCGCCGCCAATGTGATCTCGCGCGCAATCGCCGCAAAGAAGGGGTTTGCCACGTTGGGCAGGACCACGCCTAAAAGTTTGGTGCGTTGAGAGCGCAGCGACTTCGCCAGCAGACTGGGAGAAAACTGTAATCGTTTCGCCGCCGCCTGCACCGACTTTTCCGTCGTGCGACTGATCCGATACGCTTCCGCTTTCCCCGACAGCGCCCGGGACGCGGTCGACACGCTCACCCCGGCGGCTTCGGCCACCTCTTTCAACGTAATCGATTTACTTGGTAACTTGCTCATAAAACCCCTATGCACAATCGATTGTGCATATTAGCAAATCAGCAGCGAAGATCAAGCCTTGAGGGAGTTTTCCGAAGAACGAATCAGTCGAAGACATTTATAAAGGGAGGGGGCGGGTGGCCCCGAATTGCAATTCGAGATTGCCACAGACAACAGGAAATTGATAGAGAAACAGAGTAATTTATTACAAAAAGTCGATCTCTGTTTTTCGTAGGGGATGACCCATGTGTCATCCCGCCTCGCGACATGCAATCCAAAATCATTCTTGGAAAGGGACCGGAGAATAATCTCAAAGGATAATACAATAACCACGTCGAGACCACGGGTGGACACATGGATCCACCCCTACTTTTCGCGTCACAACAGTGGGGTCAGGTCCTTCCGAGACTCCGTTTTCCTACTTCTCCCCCACACAAATCAACTTGCCGCGGGTGCGAACAAAGATCCGGCCATCGGCAATCGCCGGCGTCCCCAGAATCGAATCGCCCATGTCATTTTTGGCGAGGATCTTCTGCTCGGGACCATCTTCCAGCACGACGATATTACCATTCTCGCCGGCGACATAAATCTTGCCATCGCCATAGATCGGAGAGGCGAAATACTGACTTTCGTTCTGAATCCGTTTGGGGCCCCAGAGTTTCTTGCCTTTCGCAACTTCAAAGCAGGTCGAGATACCGCCCCCTTTGACCAGGAACATCCGATCGGCGGTGACCAGTGGCGAGACGATATGATCGGTGTGTTTGGTGGGATGCTTCCAGAGCAAATGTGTTTTCGTCACATCGCCACGGCCGCCCCCTTTGACGGCCAGAATAAACTGCTGGGCCGGTTCTTCACCAAACTTAGCCCCCGCTTCGTTACCGGGTGGCAGAAAAGCGATATCGAGTTCTTTCCCTTCCAACGCCCCATCTTTATTCAGATCACCCCGATCAAAGGTCTTTTTGTAGAAGGCTTCGGGCACTTTTGTTTTGCCGACAAACGCCTGAATTTCCTCTTTGGTTACTTTTCCATCACTGTTGCCGGTCTCCCAGCGGTCGATCGAAGCCAGCCATTGATTGGCAATCCCGCCACTCTGCACTGCAACATAAACAACCCCATCGTGACTCACGGGCGTCGTTTTAATATTCCGTAACAGGGTCTGCGCGGTCCACAATCGTTTCCCGGTCTGTGGATCATAGCCGATCAGCTTCCCGGTTCCTGCCACAATAATTTCGTCTCCCTTATCAGTTTCACAGATGACAGGATGCGAATAGTTCACGGCCTGATCGCTGCGGTCATCTTTCCAGACAATCTTCCCAGTCTTTTTATCAAACGCATAAAAGGCGGGCGCCAGATCATCATCCTGACAGAACAGGACAAGATCCTTATAGAGAGTCGGCGACATCCCCGCGCCCCATTTGAATACGAAGTAGGGGATCGGCAATTTCTGTTCCCAAGCGTCAGCTCCCGTTTCCGCATCGACGGCCAGCATGCCCAATGTACTGAAGTAAAAATAAACCCGCTCGTCGTCGGCAGCCGGTGTCGTGGCGGCGAAGCTGTTGGTCTTATGAATCTCCAGCAGATCACCGGTTTTCCACACACGCTCCCACAGTTTTTTTCCGGTCTCCGCGTCAAATGCATACAAGGCGACTTTGTCCTTGCCCACCATACCGGAAGTAAACACGCGGCCGCCCGCCACAACGGGGCAACCGATGCCATCGCCCAGTTTGGCAGACCAGATCACATTTTTCTGATCATCGAATTCAACCGGCAACGGTTTCTTTCCTGTCGAAACACCCGAACAATTCGGCCCACGGAACTGAGCCCAGTCTTCCGCCTGCAATGGAGAGACCGCATTCAGAAAGCTGAAACAACAAGTGATTAAACCCAGTAAAACAGCCTGTTTTCGCATACAACACATTAGCCAATGTCTCCTGAATTTCATGGATGCAGAAAAGTCGCGCGCCGATTAAGGCCCTTCAATTTCACAGAGCCTGCCTCAACTGTACCCAATCAATTCCATAAAACCTACCACAGATTTCCCTTTTTTAAGCTCCTTTAAAAACATATCAAAAAAGCTGCATATTATAGAGACAGCCAGCCGCTCAATTGTTAGAATGGCGCGCTGTCTGTGGAGGCTGCCTCACCAAACATGCTTTTCAGCTACAGACTGAGTTGATTTCACGTGCCAGACTGAAACGAGTGAAAGGAATTTCCATGTTCTCGATTCTGAATCAACCACAGCGATTATCACAAGGCATGTCACGCCGCGAAGTCCTTACCACAGGCGGCGCAGGACTTTTGGGACTCTCACTCCCACGACTGATGCAGGCGGAGCAGAAACAGATCGTCAATCCCTTCGCCGGGGGTCGTGCTAAATCGGTCATCTTTCTATTTCTGTTTGGCGGCCCCAGTCAACTCGAAACGTTCGACATGAAACCGGAAGCGCCCAGCGAAATTCGCGGGCCCTTTCAACCAATCGCCTGTCGTACTCCCGGCCTGTTAATCAGCGAGCACCTGCCGCACCTCGCCAATATCTCCGATAAATTTTCCGTTGTCCGCAGCATGACGCACACCTTCAACGATCACAGTGGTGGCGGCCATTACATTCAAACCGGCAAACGCTGGCATGTCCCCATCGGTGCTGGTTTCGATGCGACTCCTCAGGACTGGCCATCAGTGGGCTCGGTCGTCGAATATCTAACGCAGCAAGCGCCCGGCGGACTCGAACGCGATCTGCCCAACTATTCGGTGCTTCCCAATCGTCTGGGACGACTGCAGGCGGGAGGTCGTTACATACGTCCGGGTGAATACGCGGGCTGGCTGGGACGCGCTTACAATCCACTGCCGACCACGGTCGACAGCCGCGATTCCACAGACAACCCCTACTGGCGCGACTGTACCGATGAAGAACTGAGCTTTGAAATCGAAGGTCTCGCGCCGGAAGTGCCACTCTCAACAATCAAGCGGCGTGTTGACCTGCTCAAGCACTTCGATCACATGAAACGCAATTTCGACAAAGCAGACTCGATGGCCTTTGATCGTTTCCGCCAGCGTGCATTGGCTCTTTTAACTTCCGATAACACCCGCAACGCCCTCGACATTAAAGACGAACCGGAACCACTTCGCGATCAATACGGACGGCATCTGTTTGGTCAATCCTGCCTGATGGCCCGCCGCCTGGTCGAAGCGGGCGTGCGATTTGTCACCGTGCATTACGACTGCGTCGACGGCTACAGTTGGGACTCGCACCGCAACAGTGATGACGTCAAAAACAATCTGCTGCCCACGTTCGACCAGGGTTGTGCCGCCTTGCTGACCGATCTCGATCAACGCGGCGTGCTGGATGACACCCTTGTCATCGCATTAGGCGAAATGGGACGCACGCCCAAACCTAACAAAACCTGGGGTCGCGGCCACTGGAGCCAGCTCTTCCCGGCTTTGATTGCGGGTGCCGGCATCCAGGGAGGCACGACTTACGGAAAATCAGATCGTCAGGCCACCAAACCGGCAGAGCATCCTGTCAGCCCGGAAGATCTGGCCGCTACCATCTACTGGGCACTGGGCATTGATCCTGGTCTGATGCTGCCCGATTCGCTGGATCGCCCGATTCCCATCAACGACGGCGGCCAGCCACTCAAGCAACTCTTTGGCTGATCCGACTGCATTCGTAGGGGATGACCCATGTGTCATCCCGCCTGGTGACATGCGTCTTTACATCACGCGCAACGGAACCGGAATCAACTCCACACTTCAACACACAAATCACATCGATACTACGGGCGACCACATAGGGTCGCCCTACAATTAAGATGTCATCGCGGCAGGATCATTCCCCACAACAATCCGGGAATTCCTTGCATTTCGGCATCGAATCAGCTCCAATCATTGTTGTGACAAACAGTCTCACCTGTTTCTTTCCTGCCAACAAAGGTTCTATCGATGATGCGTTTCATTCTGATTGCCTGCCTGTGCTCCACCACGGTCTGTTTTGCTGCAGATAATGCACCCAAGTTCAAACCGCAAACGATTGATGCCACCGTCGAAATCGGATACGGCACCGCCATCGGTGATGTGGATGGCGACGGTAAACCGGATATTCTGCTCGCCGACAAGAAAGAATTCGTCTGGTATCAGAACCCGACCTGGAAACGGCATGTGATCGCGGAAAACTTAACCGAACGCGACAATGTCTGTATCGCCGCCCGCGATATCGACGGCGACGGCAAAGTCGAAATCGCCGTCGGCGGACAATGGAACCCGGGAGACACACTGAATTCCGGCGCGGTCTTCTACCTCGAACCGCCGGCTGATCGTACACAACTCTGGAACCCGATTCCACTCCCAAACCAGCCGGTCATTCATCGCATGCGTTGGGTCAAACTGGCGAAAGACCGTTTTGCCCTCGTCGTCTCTCCGCTGCACGGTAAGGGAAATAAAAAAGGGGAAGGCGCCGGCGTTAAACTGATCGCTTATGAAAAACCAACCAACCCCAACAACCAGTGGAAACAGACCGTGATCGAAGACACGCTGCACGTCACACATAATCTCGACCCGGCACAATGGAATCCGAATACGGAAGCCGAGGAAATTCTGTACGCAGGCCGCGAAGGCGCGATGTTACTCTCCTTCGATCAGGGAGAGTGGACCCAAAAACCATTCCCTACCATCGAAGGCAGCGGTGAAATCCGCATGGGACTGCTGGCTCCCACCAGCCAGTACATCGCCACCATCGAACCCCTGCACGGTGATAAGTTGGTCCTGTATCAGTCCGATTACCGCAGTAAAGGTTCAGAAGCAAAACAGAACTCCATCATCAGTCGCCAGATCCTGGATGATAATATCAAAGCCGGCCATGCCGTCGCGACCGCGAATCTGTTTGGGAGCGGACGAGAGGAAATTGTCGCCGGCTGGAGGACTCCCAACAAAGACCAGAAGGTCGGCGTTAAAGTCTACTGGTCGACTGATGAATCGGGAAAGAACTGGAAGTCAGCCTGGATCGATGAGAACGGCATGGCCTGCGAAGACCTGCGACTAGGCGACCTGAACGGCGACGGAAAGATCGACATCGTCGCCGCCGGTCGGAATTCACACAACCTGAAGATCTACTGGAACCAGTCCGAATAGGTCACGGGTCACGAAGTTGTTTCTTGTTCTATTCCAAGTGTGAGACAACGTTGCAAATCGCCCAGCGGGCTGACACATGGGTCAGCCCCTACGATAATCACATAAAAAAGACGGATCTCTCTTAGGATTGGGCGTCTGATTTAGAAGTGGTACAAGCACTGTCGGACAAGCTATTTAGGCCGGACAGTGGCACATAACCGGGGAAAATCGTAATAAAAGAACAAATAGCAGACGGGCACGGGGAGGCACTATTGGCTTGCTCCAACAGTGATTGAGCTAACGCACCTGCAATGAGAAATGCAAGGGCAACCCTATATCGGGTTGCCCACAGTATCGATGTGGTTAGTTTGGTGAGTCACATCGTTCTACCGCCATCAACGACCAGCAGTTGCCCGGTGGTCAACGTTGTTCCCAGTGAAAGATAGAGCACCGTATCGGCAATGTCATCGGGCAGGGAAGGGCGGGGAATCGGATAACCGGATGTTTCCTCGGCCAGTTGTTCGTCGGTCATCACCCGTTTGAGCCAGCGGCTGTCGATCGGTCCGGGACAGACCGAATTCACGCGGATCTCCGGCCCCAGTGCGCGGGCCAGAGATTTCGTAATCGTATTTAGGCCCCCTTTGCTGGCACAATAGGCGACGCTCGAACCGCGACCATCAATACCGGCCGTCGAACTCACATTCACCACCGAACCAAATTGACTCTCGCGTAATAGATGGGCGGCAGCGCGAATACAAAAGAACGGCCCTTTCAGATTCACGCCCAGTAGACGATCCCAGATCTCTTCACTCAGCGCGTCCAGATCTTTATGATCGATAAATTCCGTTGTGCCCGCGTTATTCACGAGCACATCCAGTCGCCCCCATTCGGATTCCACCTCGCCGATCATCTTCTGGACGGCACCGTCATCACTCACATCACACTGAATCAGCAGTACATTCGCGCCTTCGGCTTCGACCAGCGATTTTGTTTCCAAAGCTTCGTCTTTACTGCGTGAATAATTCACCACAATATCAAAGCCTTCTTCCGCAAACCGCAGGGCACACGCACGCCCAACCCCCGTGGCCGATCCTGTAACTAATGCAACGTGATTTTCATTCATGAGAGTGGATTCCAGTAAAGTCGTTCTAGTTCAAGTTGAGAGTCATGAATTATGACTTGTTGGTTGAGATTTAATTGGTCGCATTGGCTTCGACAATTCCCCAGTCGACTTCAATCCCCAATCCCGGCGTATCTGGAATCGTAATCACTGGGCCTTCAATGACGAGTGGATTTTTCACCACGGAGATCTCATGGTATTCTGGTCCCAGAATATCGCCGGGATATTGTTCTACATTCATATTCGGGCAGGCAACCACCGCATGACACATGGCGGCGGACGCAATATCCAATTCCAGGTTAGAACCGATGCTGCAGGGAACATCATGCTCTGCCGCGTATTTGACAATCGCGACGGTTTTGCTGATGCCGCCGTTTTTACCAGGATAGACGTTGATCACATCACAGGCTTCATTGCGAATGCACTCTTTGGCATCCGCCAGATCAAAACAGATGTCATCGGCCATCACAGCCGGTTCAATCGCCCGCCGCACTTCTGCCAGTGCGGCAAAATCGCCACGGGGAGTGGGCTGCTCGAACAGAGCCACGTTATATTCCTGCATCCGCTGCATCGCGGCAATCGCGGTCCGCGCATCCCAGCCGGCATTCGCGTCAATTGTCAGCTCTAAATCAGGCCCCATCGTTTCGCGCACGATTTTGACCCGCGCGACGTCTTCATCCGGATTCGTGCCGACTTTGACTTTGATCGTCGTGAAGCCGGCGGCCACCAGTTCTTTCGTTCTGCGTTCAGCCCGCTCCAGCGAATAGGCGCCCATCGAAAACCGGCACTTAATCGAACGACTGCGGGCGGCTCCGCCTAACAGTTCATAAACCGGCTTGCGGGCATCTTTACCTTTAATGTCCCAGCAGGCCATCTCAATCGCCGACTTGGCAAACCAGTTGCCTTGCGCAGTTCGGTCGAGTATCTGATTGATCCCCTCAATGTCGCACGGATTATGACCGAGCAGCAAGGGAGTGAAAACATGATCCACAATCGCCTGCGCACCCCAGACCGTTTCTCCGCTCCAGCGACAGAGCACGGTTGCTTCTCCCGCTCCATCGATGCCGGCGTCCGTTTCCACACGCAGTACCAGATAGTGGGAGATATCATGCGTCCCCAACGCCGAGATCATCCGACGTTCCGGCTTGAGAGGAATTCGTACGGGATAGGTTTTAATTGCGGTAATCTTCATGGCAGGTCGCCTCGCTTCCCTTCAATACAGGCAATCATAAATTCGTCTGCTTGCGCCGGCGGACGAATGCAGCATGCATCATAGCAAAACCCGTTTCAGACCGAAATCATCAGCAAGGTTTGATCCCCATATATTCGCCCCTCTATTTTTCGTAGGGGCTGACCCATGTGTCAGCCCGCCTGACGACATTCGATTTTACATCACACTCCGAACGGAACCAGAATCAACTCCGTGCATCAACATACAAAGCCGCATCGAGACCGCGGGTCGACATATGGGTCGACCCCTACATTTTTTGTTCCAGTTGCGTCACCCCATTTCTCATCTATAGTTGAATTACCGCCTCGCTTCCGCTAAAAGCGAAATTCAACAAGCCTGTTTTATTCCGTTCCGTCAAATCAGAAAGTCTCCCGTGCCATCCCTGCAAGATCGTCTGCCCACAACCCATCAGCGTATCCTGGAAGGCATCGAAAAAGAACTGCATACCGGCGTTCAGATTTATGTCTCACACCAGGGAGACGTCATCGCCGATACCGGTGTCGGTGAAGCCCGACCTGGCGTGCCGATGACGGAAAGCACGATCAATCTCTGGCTCTCCGCCGGCAAACCACTGACGGCAATGGCCATCGCCCGACTCTGGGAACAGGGTAAACTGGGCCTTGATGATCGCGTCACCAAATTCATTCCCGAGTTCGGCACACGCGGCAAAGACCCGATCACGTTATTACATCTGCTCAACCACACCGCCGGGTTTCGCCCCGTGGATACAGGCTGGCCGGAACTAAGTTGGAACGAAACGTTAGAGCGGATCTACGATGCGTCTCTGGAAGAGAACTGGCAGATCGGAAAAACGGCCGGCTATCATGTCACTTCCAGCTGGTTCATTCTAGGCGAAGTCTTGCAGCGACTCTCTGAAAAACCGTATCCCGAATTGATGCAGGAACTGATTCTGGAACCATTGGGAATGACAGATAGCTGGGTGGGCATGCCGACTGATGTCTATGAGCGTGTGCAGGATAACATCGCTTATGTCTATCAGCGCGAGAAAGGGGAGATGCAGCTCACCGACTGGCATGAACCGCCACGCTGCCTGAAACCTTCACCGGGCGGCAGTGCTCGCGGACCCATTCGCGAACTGGGCTGGTTTTATGAATGCTTGCTCAACGAAGGGATGCCGCTGTTTGAACCGCAGACCATTGAGACCATGACCAATCGGCACCGGATTGACAAATTTGATTTAACACTACAACACAAAGTCGATTATGGACTGGGTTTTATCGTGAACTCCAACCGTTACGGCGACGAAACCGTTCCTTACGGATTTGGCAAATACGCTTCCGAAGAAACGTTTGGGCACGGCGGTTCACAGTCATCAATTGCTTTTGCCGACCCGGTACGGGAATTAGTTGTCGCCGTCGTTGCCAACGGCAGACCGGGAGAACCAAAACATCAACGCCGCGCGAAAGAAATTAACGACGCGATTTACGAAGACTTGGGCCTTACGTAAGTGGTTTTCTTCAGAAACGGGGCTTTGATCGGAAGCGTTTCCTCAATCACTACTGGCAAGCCAACAAAGCCACCCGGCTGATGT
>TARA_R110002095_G_scaffold158156_1_pt1 | contig 18985 bp, 21 predicted proteins | sample TARA_R110002095 | Tara Oceans TARA_R110002095 (sample SAMEA4397255) | marine metagenome | biome: Polar Biome; feature: [SRF] surface water layer (ENVO:00010504); material: water (ENVO:00002006), including particulate matter (ENVO:01000060) such as... | depth 5 m | reverse complement strand
TTAATTGTTAAAAATTTAAAAGATTTTTATGATGAATACCCACATATCGATAAATATGAACCATATTTAGAAAGTAGTAGTGAGGACGACTACGCAAAAAAATTTATTGAAACTAATTATAGGTTTCCATTTTCTGTAAATCGTTTTAACTTATTATTAGCTGAAAAGTATGGTATTAAAAATATTGCTTTATTAGGAACTGATACAGATATTTTTATAGATGTTTATAAAACTTTAAAACCTAAACCAAACACAATTTATAATACAGTAAGTAGGTGGTATGAAACAATTGATAATAACAACATGATGATTATTGTTGAAGCTCTTAAGTCTAAATTTAACCTAAACGTTTCTAATGAAGTTATGGCTTTTGATGCTGCAGGTAAATTATTCTGTTTTAGCTCTACTGATTATATGATAAAGTTTTTCGAAATATGGGATTATATTATAAAGTATATTTACGATACAAACAATATGCATCTATTTCAGGGTAGTTATGCTGTAAATAATGAATTTATTTTAGCACCTATTTATAATGCATTAAGTATGGTCGGTCCTGAACACGATGTATCTAATCTATTCCATGCAAAACATGACCCTGAAAAAGAGAGATTTTGGATGTGTTAGGTTTAAAATATAAAAAATTTAAATTAATATGATAGAAAAAGATAATAAAATACCTGAAATTAAGGGGTGGTTTGGTTATAAAGGGGTGACAACTATGCAGCTACCCGATATTCACACCCCATTTAAAGAGTTGTTTAATACAATTAAACCTCAACGTGTGCTAGAAATAGGAACTTCAAGTGGTGGTCTTACTTTAATGCTACGTGATATACTAGATGATTTAGGGTTAACTGATTGTGATCTTCGATCGTATGATACTAATCCTGATCATGATAGAACAATACTCTTTAATAGTAATTTAAATTATGATTTCCGACTTAAAAACCTGTTTAATCAACCTTACTCAGACTTATGTGATATAAACGGTCAAGAGGTAATTGATTATATTGCTGAAGAGGGTCCGATAATTGTACTTTGCGACGGTGGTTGTAAAATAAATGAATTCAATATATTATCAAAATTTTTAAAGCCGGGAGATATAATTATGGCTCATGATTATGCGCCAACTGTGAAGTATTTTGAATCGCATAATAAAAATAAAATATGGAACTGGTGTGAGATTTTTGATAACGATGTAGCTGATGCATGTAATAATAATAACTTAATACCATATATGGCAGATGAATTTACCGCGGTTGTTTGGTTGTGTCGTAAAAAGAATTAACATGAATAATCAAACAGTAGTAACTGGGTTATGGAATATTAATAGAACTGGTAGAGATTTTAATCACTATATAGAAGCGTTCAAACGGTTCCTAGATATACCTCAAAATTTATTTATTTACATCCCTAAAGAGTATGAGTACTTAGTATGGGAAAAACGATCACCTGATAATACTTATGTGCGTGTTTATGAACTTGAAGATGTCAAAAAATTATATGAGCCTTTTTGGGGTAGGACGCAGAAAATAAGGCAGAGTGGTGAGTGGTTAGATCAAGCTGGTTGGTTAAAAGACTCACCGCAAGCAGTTTTAGAGATGTATAATCCTATTGTACAATCTAAAATGTTTATGCTTAATGACGCTTCTATTATGAATCCGTTTGATACGGAGTATCACTTCTGGGTTGATGCAGGCATAACAAATACAGTTCCTCATGGGCATGTAGCAGATGATAATTTATTAGATAAACTACACGAGTATAGCGACCCTTTTCTGTTTTTAAGTTATCCATATCTAGCGGATAAAGAAATACATGGGTTTAATTATGAAGCTATGAATAGGATAGCTGAGAATGAGATTAAATATGTATGTAGAGGTGGAATATTTGGTGGTAAAAAACAAGCTATTAATAACGCTAATGCAACATACTACTCACTACTCGACCATACACTAGCACAAGACTTAATGGGTACAGAAGAAAGTGTATTTACATTAATGTCATATATGGAGCCGAATGTGTATAGACGATATGAACTTGATGAAAATGGTCTTATTGTAAAATTTACACAAGCTATAAAAGAAACTAACGTAACATTAAGTAAAGCCTCTGCACCTATAGTACAACAAGTTGATGAAGTAAACTATAAAGAAGTTAAAACTAATCTTTACATGTTAACTTTTAATTTTCCAGAGCAAGTACTTCATACCATTGAATCAATGAAGAAAACTCCTGAGTGGTTGACTGTTCCTAGTTTATTTTTACTAGACAATTCCACTGATAATACTGCTAAGATTAAAAATCAAGAAATAGCAAGAGAGTATAACTTTACGTATATTGACCTAGGCGGTAATACCGGTATATGCGGTGGTAGGCAAACCGCGGCAGATCATTTTGATAACTCAGATGCAGACTTTATGTTTTTCTTCGAGGATGATATGACATCTAACCCTCCAGAACTAGAAGGTCAATTTTGTAGAAATGGATTTAGAAAATACATACCTAATCTTTATAACACAGTACATAAAATAATGATTAAAGAGGAGTTTGATTTTCTTAAGCTATCATTTACAGAGGTATATTTTGATAACGATAAGCAATGCTCTTGGTATAATGTACCTCAAGATGTTAGGACAAAATTATGGCCACATTATGATCAGTTACCAATACATGGACTAGACAATAATTGCCCTAGGACTAAATTTAATAAAATTGGTAATGTGGAAGGTGTATCATACATCGACGGGGAGGTATATTATGCTAACTGGCCGATGATTGTTAGTAGAGCAGGTAATAAAAAGATGTTTATTGATACAAAGTGGGCACATCCTTATGAACAAACATGGATGTCATACATGCATCAAAAAAATGTAGATGGTGAACTCAAAACAGGTATACTACTTGCCTCGCCAATATGGCATGATAGAATAATGCATTACAAGCCTGAAGACAGAAGAGAAAATTAAAGCTTTATCTGCTCAGCTAACTTCTCAGCTGTCTCTACAGCTATACCTGCATGTTTAGCTAGGTATGTAGATTTTTTCGAAGCGTGTGTTAGGGTATCTTTGTATGTTAGTATAATACGTCTAGCGGCTTCAACAACTGGAGATGCAATTCTGTCATCACCCACATCTTTACCCTCTGCAATATTTTTAATAATAGTTAAAATCTCTGCTGTACCTCTTGCTCTACCTCTCCAGTAAGATGGATGTGAATTACGTGTTCCATCATCTTGTGGCCTGTCTAAGTATTTTTCCATATGTACATATATATAGTCTATGAGCCAAAAATATCAAATAGTTCTGTTTGAACATTCGCTGTTGGTCGACGAATAGCCCATGAAACGTTATTATAGAACCTCTCGATACCTTGAAAGAGAATTTTTTCAAACATTTTTTCATAGTCAACTTTAAATATTTCACTCAACTCAGCTGGAAATTCGTATTTAAATCCAATAGTATCTAACCTATATTTATTTGGTTGCTGTAGGTATAAATATCTTACCTTATCACCAGAACTAAGCTTCTCATACTTATTGCCTGTATTTAGCATATCTAACATCATGTTATAAAAATATGCAGACTTAACATGTATAGGCATTCCCTTGCAAGTTTTAAATTGCTTACACTGAACAGCATATTTTTCATACCCCTTAACACCCATCACAAAAGCTATTTGCTCTGGGGCTAAGGTTTTAAATATTTCATAGGTATCATTTAGTACTTTATTTGTCTCCTTCAATGACTGTGTAGAGAGCATTGTCTCAATGATCCTTTTAGCATATGGCTTAATTGCATCCGGCATTGTAGTTCGAACTACTTCAACACCAGTATACTTAAACTTTTGTTTCTTAATACCCTCATCGTCTAAGATATGCATAACATATCTCTTCTTCTGTAAGAACACTCCAGTATCAGCTATACACTCTCTCTTAAATACAAACCTACTATTTTTAGTGAGGATGGCTTTCTTCGCCCACACCTCTATATTTTTATTAAGATAATCTTCAATTTTTTGAATTTCATCATAGGTCTCTTGATGAATTTGATCACCATCCCAAAACTTAATTAAACCCCCCTCAATAATTGGTGATATTGAGATATATGAACTATTATGTACAAGTATATCATTAGCATAAAACCATGGTTGATCTTGATCATACATCTCAAGATCATACACATATTCATCTTCAAAAGCATTAAGCTCTTCCACCTCAAAATCTACATATTGAACATTACTCATATAAAAACTTATTACACTTCTCTATAACTTTAGTTGGGTTAGAGTAAAAATCACTCTCCCACACAACAAGAACATCAAATCCTCTCTCTCTTATTATACACTGCTGTTTCTTAAAATCAACATCCCAAATATCTTTTGATGTTAGTGTTTTTACAAATGGGTTTGGTGTATCATTATCTTTATATTTTTTAGGGTTTGCATGAAAACAATCTCCATGAAATTCAATGCATTTCTTTAGCCTTGTATTTACAAAGTCATAAAAATAAATAGACTTTGTATCTTGACAGTATACACTATATTCTTTACCATTAGTTGCAAAATATTCCCCTACCTCACCATTTTGTATTTCTCTAAATAGCTTCTGTGATACTTTTGAAAAGAAAATACACTTATTATCAATCATAGATTGATGCCTTTTAGTTCCCTCAATCTTACCATATTTCTCAATAAACACTTCTAATGTATTTCTCTTCCTTCTACAAACATCTCTCCAAACCTCTGTACCTTTCACTTTACCATATCGATCTATAAAATACTGCTCACTTACACCAGCATATGACTGTCTCTTACAATATTCATCCCACTTCTTTAGACCCTCTACCTCACCATGCCTCTTTATAAAGTTTTCTTTTGTACAAGCTCTACTTTGATTATATTGATCGAACTCTTCTATTGACATACCATACTTATCTCTCTTATACTCAAAGGTGTTTGTTTTAGATTGCTTATCACAATAGTCCTTCCACTTCTTCAGCCCCTCTACCTCACCATACATCTCTATAGAACTCTTCTCTGTAAAGGCAAGTTTATCTCTCAACACTCTACACACTATATCTTGTTTTGTAATATTAAACTTATCACAATAGCTATCTATTGTTAAGCCATATTTTTTAAGATGTGTATGAGTTATCCTTACATACTCACAGCCATCACATTTTGAAACAACAAAAGTTGCCGGATCACTTAAATCTATTACTACCTTACTCATGTAAGTATTTATTATAAAGATATAGTTTTCTCTGTCATTATAACTACTTTATCTCCTTCTTTAACCTCTGTTGGTGATATTCTAATGATATTCTCACCTCTCTTAACCATTAAGCCATGATCTTCAGTCATGATAACCTCCTTGTCACCAACTTTAACTTTAAACTTTCTCTTTGAAACCTTATGTCTTATAAGTCTTCTCACTTTAGATGATTTATTTAACTCTTCTTTTGTGTGAAATGTTGTAACATTTACATTATCAACCTCAATAGTATCATGTCCATGATTTGAACTATTAATATTATTTTCTTTAGCATATGCATCATATAACTCACCAATCTTTATTGATTCACCATTACATGTAACAATAGTATCATAAACCAAACTATCGGTATCATTGTAAATGATATTCTCTTCAAGTTGATGATCACTGAGAGACGGTACCCGCGACTTAATATATTCTTTAATAAACTCATTTGATTTCTTAATAATTGCTTGACCAGTTAGTGTTACAGATGATGCAATATCATCATCACCAATAGGCGCCTTTTTGTTTCCCATATAACCATAACAGGAATTCACAAGAATCTTAATTACCATCTGTGAGGTATTAAGTCTCTCAACCTCATACTTAAGATTGGTATTAGTTGAGTCCTTTTCAAGCTTCTGCTTTGCTATAAACAATTTCTTTTTAATACCCACTCTCTGGTTATAATAATATTCCAAAAATTCAGGTATAATACCTTTTTTCTTTTGAGTAAACATAACCCCAGCTTTGGATAATGAACATTCTTCTTTCTTAAGAAATTTTGCGAAGCCGGGTCTATCTAAACTAAACTGTTTACCAGAAACATGTTGAATTATAACTTTATCACCAACAATATCAACCTTACCAACTTTAGTCTCCGGGGATGTATTAAGTGATATCATCACATTTGGATATAGGGAATTTGCATCAAATGAGACAATATGATTTTTAAATCCAGATTTAGGTTCAGCTACATATGCGCCCGGATTTTTACCTTCACCATCATTTCGAACAAACGTAGATATAATCTCACCTCTATTTCGAGCTCTAATACATAACGCTCCATTAATAACCTGAATTGTACCCATAGCACCCTCGAGGTTGGTTAACCCAACATATGATAACATTCTCAAGAGTGGTATATATTGCAGTTTCTGCTCTAACTTAACTAGTAGATTAACATCTTGAATGTTGTAGTCAATAAATTTATTCCAATCTTTCTCTGATAGTTCTGCTAGAGACATACCCTCATAATCAACTTTGGTTTCACCGAGCTCTACACCACCAATCGCATCTAACTTATATGATTCTCTCAACTTAAGACAAAACCTCTTATAAACATCTAGGAAGTCTAGGCAGGCAATACCAGTAATAAAATACCTTTTCTTTTCCTGACCAAACTGGCCTCTCATTAATCTAAAATATACATTACCAACAGGTGATAACCTCTTAACATAATCCTCACCAAGAATTCTCTCCATTCTATTAATAATATATGGAATATCAAAACCTTCAGAGTTCCACCCTGATAATATATCAGGGTAGTCTGATTCCATATACTCAATAAATTTAATTAGCAATTCCTTTTCATCCTTACAATGAACATATACAACATTATCTTGTAAAGTACCTGTATATGGTTTTAACCCAAAGGTGAAAAACTTTTTACTAAAGTTATCATAACATGTAATGACATTAATTGTATGAGTTGGATTGTCAATATCGGGGAAAGTATCAACAGAGAATGTTTCAATATCTAGAAAACAGCACTTTAGTGGGAATTGACTGAAGTCTTCTTTTTCGTTATCCTTCCAATATACATCTAATAGGAATTGCTGTACGGGTGGCATATTTTCAAAAATTCTCTTAACGCCAGAATCCTTCAAAAATCTTGACTTTAGATACCCATTCTGAAAGCTCTTCTTTTTAACTGCTGTACCAAAAATAGATACCTTATCCCCGGTTGGATTTTCAACATAGAGATAAGGCTCATGCGTGGTAGTTGTAACAATACGATTACCATCTTCGTCCCAGCAAAATAATTTAACTACACCTTCACGTCCATCATAAATTGCATTTCTATAAGCCACATATAGATTATATGATAGTTCCTATTTTAATCTACAATTAATTCCACTCGGGGGCGTATTTTCTATCAGGCGAGCCATATGGCGTGTTTAACGATTCCATAATTGCACCAATATTTGATTCCTTTTCAAGCATTCTATCGGCACCAATTTGATGTAGAGCTTGAATATTTTTATAATATTTACTTCTGTTTTTCCACGTTAGTATGGTATCAATCTTATCACCAAATTCTTCACTAGTACTAAACTTAAGCGATGGTGGAGCGTTGCTATATGTCTCCATATCTTGACACAAGCAAGGAATACCTAAAGTGCATGCTTCAATAAACTTAATATCTGATTTGGCTTTATTAAAATTATTAACCTGTAGTGGGGCTACCATAAGCTGCACATTTAGATTGCTAATTAAGCGAGGGTAGTTTAGTAAATTTTGCCATGGATAAAATTCAATTTTATTTTGCTTAACTAGATCAGCTAGCTGGGGAGGAAAGGCACCAACAAACACCCACTGATACTTATCAACGGTTTTTCTAACAAAATCACGGACGCCTGAAAAATCATCCTCACCACCAGTCTTATTTTCTACATCATAATGGGCTCCAGACCCTGTGTATAAAATTCTTGGCTTCTTCTTATTGATATCGAACTGCTTTACAACTTCCTTACCATCAAATAAATGCCCCATCCAAAAATCTGGTACAAAGTTGGGGATAACTGTTATATTTTTCTGAGATGTTTTGTCTAAATATAACCTTCGCATAAAATCACAAGTAACAGTAACTTCATCCACCATATTAATAATATCAATACAGTTATTCCGAACTTCTTCACTATCAAATGCAAACTTAAACTTATTATAATCAGGTATTTCTTCCCTAAATATAACATCATCTACTTCATACATTAATTTAAACCCATAATCAGGTTGAATTTTTTTGAGAAATTTAACAAAGTTTTTCTGAACAGATGATGCTTGTCTCTGCAGTTTAACTACTTTAACATTTTGATAAAACCTTGGATCAGTTACCATTGATGTTATAGAGTGAGAAATTCCTCTACTTGTTGCGTTAATGACTTGCTCTGGCCATAACACACGCCAGTGACCACACCCGCTTAGGTCAGCCAAATAGTTAATATATCTAGGCATCGACATTTCTCGAGGCATAGGAGCGTTATTTTTTGGCCGGGCTGTGAATACCGGTAACGGTGGAGGGAACGGTGATGCGAAGGGTTGTGTGAAGGGTTGTGGTGATAACATCGATGTTATTTATTTTAGATCTCTGTATATGCAACGCGTCTCGTTATACCATTTTGTTTAGTTAAATATATAACATCACCTGTTACCGCTTTAATAGACTCTTTTCGATGTGATATAACAATTGTGCACTCATCTAGCTCTTTAACCCTATCTTGTAATATTTGTGTAACCATCTCAATACCCTTCTCATCAAATGAGCTGTCAAATAGCTCATCATAAATACCTAGATTATATTTAACACCACCCTGCAATCTTCTGATGTCGGAAAAGGTAAATAGGCATGCAAGATCTATAGATTTTCTCTCTGCACCTGAAAAATTAAAATAAGAGCAGACTTTATTTTTTTCATTTATTATTTCTTCTTCAAAATACTCGTTAAAAATGCAAATAGAATTTGAGTCTAACCTTTTTAGATATTGTAGCAATTTACTGTTTAGTAATTCAAGGAGTCTATTTACAATATAGGATTTAACCCCCTCTTCTGACACAACATACTTAACAATATCTAGATTAGCTATATGTTTCTTTAACTTATTAACCTTATCCAGTAATTCATTTATCCTACTATCTGAAGATTCAATTAAGTTATCAAAATCTGTGTTTGTGCTTTCTACAACATCTAAATCTACCTGTAATTCATCTTGCCATTGATGTATCTGGTGAATTTTATCATTAATATTACCAACATGTTGTTTAGATAACATAGCATCTGATAATCGTTGGTTGTTATCGGTAATAGCTTTACAAATAGTCTCTTTAACACCCTTACATTTTTTGAGGGATTCATTAACATTCTTAATACTATCAACCATTAGCTTTATGGTATTTTTAAGCTGCTCCTTTTCCTTATTAATATATCCTTTATCATGATCCAGTATACTTTTCAAACATACTGGGCATGTATCTTCATCTGTACCAATTTTAGAAAGGACATCTTTTAAATGACCAATTTTTGCCTTTTCAGAACTAATATTCTCTACATATTCTGTAATTTTAGCATCACATTTAGGTAGATGGTTGTTAAGCTGTTCAATTGATTTCTCAATCTTATCTAAATCTTCCTCTTTGTATTGACTGAGTTCTTTATTTAACTTAGTTAACTCATCTATATTATTCTGCTGTCTACTTCTATATATGCTCTTTTTAGATTTACGCGTCGCCAATATATCATCCTGCTGCTTTATATATTCAGCATATGTTTTCTGTAATTCATCTAGTTTTGATTGATCAATTTCATATTCTTTCTTAACATCATTATACTCAGCGCGTAGAGTGGATAACATCTGAGAGAATACTTCCATTCCAAATATATCTTCTATAAACTTTCGTTTTTCCACCTTATTCTTAGCCATAAACGGTATAGCATTATTAACTGTCATAATTACGCAGTTTTTAAATATGGATGGTGAAGCGCTTGTTACATTACATATATATTTGTTGGTGTTTGATATACTATCACGTGTTTTATCTTTATTATTTTTGTATATAAAAACTTTTGATGGTCCTAGCGTCCGAACTATCTTATAATCATTAGTTCCTGATGGTGTAATAACTTCAAAATCCAACTCAACATGAGTGTTACCACTAGTTACATTATTTGATATAAGATCCTTTTTAATATCGCGTAATGTTTCACCAAAAATTGCAAAATATATAGCATCAGCTATTGTGCTTTTACCAATCGCGTTTCGTCGATCCGGTTTATCGTAATTAATACCTGTAATTACATGTAGACCCTGATTAAAATCCACTGATACTACCTCATCACCAACAGATAGAAAATTTAATATACTAATTCGCTTGAAATTTACTTTTTTCATAAAGATCTAATGTATATTTTATAATATCCTCCTTATTATCTAAATCAAGCACTTTTACAAACTCTTGAATAGCTTGCTCTACATCGATACCTGACAGATCCTCAACATCTGCAGTATCATTTAATAATCTATTATAATTAATGTCATAATCAACGGTTAACGACTCAGGTTTAAGCTTATACAACACAGCTAACAGTATATCCATATCTTCCTGTGATATATTCATATCAATCTTCAACTTAACTAGATTGTTAGATATAATATTAATAATATTAGGTGTAATTGTATCCTCTTTAACTAAATCACTTAAATTAACCTTTTTATACCTAGATGATACATTGTTTGGCACAAAATCATATTTATTGGTGGTTATATCTAGTATATAATAACCTTTCTGGTTTTCTGTATCACCAAAATCCATCTGAAATGGGTTACCCACATATAAGATAGTACCTGCCCCAAATTTCTTTTCATGTCTTGTGTGAAAATGCCCGGAAATAATTAAATCTGATCTTTTGAGGAGATCTTTTATCTTAATACCTTCTTCACACACCTTAAATGCGTTCATTTTAAATGTTTCTATCTCAAAATGACCAAATATTATATTACTCTGTTCTATTTCAGATATAGCTGTATTCCACGGACAGAAAGATATCTTCTTATTAAATGTATCAACAGTTTGATACTTATCCAAGATTGTTACATTTTTTCTATTCCTAAAAACAGATAGAGAATTGACATCGGTCCTGTATTTATAATATATATCATGATTACCTATAATCATTATTAGATTAAAGTCAGATAATATATCTAAAATATCTGCTGATACCTGCAATGTGCTTACAGATATCTCGCTTCTGTTATGATGCCAATCACCACAAAAAATAATATCTACTATATTATTGGATAAGCACTCTGCCTTAAACCAATTTGCCCACTCTATAGCATTTTTATGCCATTCCAAACTATTTGCATGAACACCAAGATGTAAATCAGATATAATAGCTACTTTAGGCTTAGTAATCGTCGGAATCATCATCTATTGGCTTTACATATATATAACCGCATGTGTTATTTGGGTCAGACATATACTCTTCATAAACCTTTTCTTTATAATTGCAAATAGCTTCGTGGTGCTTTTTCTCTTTCTTAATACGGTTGATAAAGGCATGATATGCAATTGTTGTAAAGTACGAGAAGGGGTTCGAACCTGTTTCAAACCGATATTTTTTAAACTTTAAAGCGGAATACATTTTAATAAGTGCATCTCCTATCATATCATCTTTATATGTATAATTTATAAATGACGAATTATAGCTCAATCCATATGCAATTTTTTTAATATTCTCTGCTAGATCATCAGTTAAGTTATCTGTGTCATAATACTTACGTAATGAATCCTTAAAGACCTTAGGTTGAATATAATATTCTTCTTTTTCCTTGGACATTATAATATTATAGTATATGATTGATTAAAAACAAGTTATAAAACACTAATAGTTGCCTCTGTGTATGGTATTTTTTCTTTATCATAAATTTCTTTTCGTTTTGTATTATGTTTAACACCATATATTAAATCATCACATATATCTAAAATTAATAGCTGCTCTTTAGTATCATGTTTTCTAAGGCCACGGCCAATTGATTGCACTGTACGTATAAATGACTTGCCGCCGGCGGTAAATATAATATTATGTAAATTTTTGATATTAACCCCTGTTGAAAATATCGCACTAATGGCAATACAAACAACATTCGAACTAGTCTCCATAATTTCTTTAATTTTTTCTCGTTCATCTACCTCCACATCTCCTCGAATAAAAAATACCTGCTTATTCTTTATATTTGAGAGATATTGTTCTAAAATATCACCATGTCTTATATGATTTACTAAGAGCAGTATATTATTACTCAACTTACTACATAGTCTAAGTATAAGGTCATTACGACCGTGTGAGTCATATATAAAGTCTAACTCTTCTTTATATTTATTGTCAGTTATATATCGAAGTGGTGCGTTATACTTTATGTTTAAGATTTTAACTGATACATTAACAAGGTGATCTCCTTGTCTTAGCTCATAACTATTCTTTTCATATATAACAGGTCCTAATCTTCCTATAACAGCCCATTGATTTAGTAAGTTTTCTGATAATGTACCAGTAAACCCAAATTTATGCTGTGTTTTAATCTGCTTAACAATCTTAGCTAATTTCGATGCCGCTGTTATTCGATGACACTCATCAACTATTAACAAATCTATATATTTAATCCAATCATTTTTGGCAAATCTACTTTGAATAATACCATTATTTGCAATAATGACGTTTGCAGTAAGGTCTGGATCGATACTACCTGTCCACCTAGTAAGTTTATAGGTAGAACCACACTCTTTAAACTCTTTATATGTCTGCTCAACTAGACCTAGGTCAGGTACAATAACTAAACACTTAAAAGTATCTATATCCGGCGATTTTCTATAGAAATTTTCAATTAAAGCTGCAGTTGTAAACGTCTTACCAGCCCCTGTACCTAATATACATGTACCTCTGCCTAAATTTAATGCACGTTCTACTACATCTAGCTGGTAATCACGTAAATTAAACTTAAAATTGTTGTAAATAACACCAGGTACACCAATATTAATTACCTTTTCAAGACTCTCTGTTAACTGTACATTTATATTGATATGGTTACTACGTAAAAACTTGCGTATATCCCAATATAGTCCTAACTCACATGTACCATTTGGTGTTATAACATATTTTCTCTTTGGAGCAAACTTGTTGAACCGTCTTGCAAACTTAGCATCATCATTTTTAACACTAAAGTGCTCTCGTATTTGATTAAAAATATTATTATCGTCACAATTAACAACAAGTCTATTTGTATTTTTAATATAATCAAATAATATCATAATTGCTCGAGCTTATTAATTTCTATAATATTTTTACAGTCCCATGTCATTTGATGAAGTACCTTCTCAACCTTTTCAAGATACATAATTACTAAATCATACTCTTTAATTTTATTAGTAATAGATAGGATCGTATCATGGCGCTCGGCCGCTTGTTCTGCTGCAGCTTGTGATATTTTAACTGGAGATGCGCATATTACATCCTTTATGATAGCTTTTTTACTAGCCTTTTTTGTTTTAATAAGGTTTTCCTTCTCGATTTTAGCTTCGATTAGTCTAGCTACCCAACAATGTTTTGTTGCAGGTAGTTTAAGTTGTACATTTTTAAGATTAAAATCATCAATTACTAAATCTGCACTAACCTCTTTAATATATCTTTGAAGAAGTTCCATATATATAATATAAATACTTATATGCCAAAATCAAGTAGTAAATTTGAACATATATTTTTATATTATTTACATGAAGATATGGTTACTAGTAATACTGTAGGTGGCTCTGCAGGTGGGTTTGACCCGGATGGTAATATTAATTCATCTGACTCATACGCTCCTGGAGATGCCAGAAATCCTAAAGTATTGGGTGGCATACAGCGCCGCGGCGACTTAAGTACAGAGACAGAGAAAAGGAAAAAGAAGAAGAAAAAGGTAAAGAAGTTGAGAGGTGTAAAGAAAAAAACGACAGCGTTGATAGCAAAACATGACGATAAAGAGTGATCAAATCGATTTCGGGCATTGGGAATCAGATATTATATGTGAAGACAATATAGTACCGTTCGGATTTATATATAAGATAACAAACTTACAGTCTGGTAAGAAATATATTGGTAAGAAACAATGTATAACTACACTTAAACGACCGCCCCTAAAAGGGAAGAAAAATAAAAGACATACAATTAAAGAGACGGACTGGCGTGAGTATACTTCATCATCAAATAAGCTTAATATTGATATTGTTGAGTTAGGAAAACAAAACTTTAAGTTTGAAATTATTAAATTTTGTGACTCAAAATGGCAATTAAGCTACGAAGAAGCTAAAATACAGTTCGCGGAGGAAGTACTCTTAAAGGAAGAGTATTATAATGGTATAATAAACTGTCGTATAGGTAAAGGAAAATCTATATAATTAGTATATAATATGAGCTTATCTGTAAGCAACTTTAAGGATCAAGAACGGGATATTACATTTATAAATCTTAACCATTATTTAAATAATTCTTTTAAAGAATATATTTTATATATAACTGAGAATGAGTTGATCTTATCTAGAGCAGATAAAAATAAACTAGGATTACATTTTATTATTAACCAGTTATTGAATGTATGCTCTAAAGCAGGCTCTAAAAAGTGGTTTTACTACAAGACCACAGATAGTATTGAGTCAAAATTAGTAAAACGGCTCTTTAATACATTACCATCAAATATTACATATGATGTGTATGAGTTTGAGAATTTTTTGACAGAGCGAGACTATATTGCTTTTAACAATACGGATATTTCAACTGCCAACTTTCAGAGATTTTTTAATTTACTACGTAGATACAAGTTACAGGCGTTAGAGAAAAAATTTAAAAGCAATATAAACATAAAACGATCTCTACTACCATAAATATTATACATGAGTAGTAAATTTCTCGAATTAATAGAAGAGAATAACCCGGAGCGAGGTAATTATAAAATTATATTGCAAACCGCTAGTGGGGAAGTAATTGATAGTGTTGATGTAAGTGGTACAGAATTTGCATGGGATGTATTTAGTAACGTTAAAAACACCGTACACCCCGAAGAAGAGCAAGAATCAGATATTGAGAAGACAGCAAGAATAGCTACAGCTGTTTTATCTATACCTGATCAAAAAATGGGTAAACAATTATTAAACCCAGCTGCAAGAAAGGTTCAATCGGCAAAAAGACAACTTGCGGATAAACTTTATAAAGCTGCTAAAAAAATTAATTTAAAATGAAAACCCTTAATTTAATTACACAGTATCTAAAACAGATTAATGAACAGGATGGAGCTCCGGACATGCCTGATGCTACGGATATTAGTGAACAGCCTGTCCCTGAGACACCTATACCATTAACATCAGAGGGTGAAAAATTCTTAATTAGTTTAGCTGTCAAGGCATTCTTACATATACCAGATGATAGTGAGAGTAAAATTGTAAATGGGCTGCAGTCATTAATATTAAATGATAATCCAAAAGAAGTTATTGAGACTATTGAGAACTTTTTAGAGATCAGTCCTGTTGACACACAAAGAGAACTAGATAAAATTACAGATATTGGATCATGAATTATGGTAAGAAAGCGTTAGAGGGTCTATATAGTGGTATCACAGGCAAGCCGGTTTTACCTAGAAGGCATTTGAACGTGTTAGGTGAAGAGGTAGATCTATATACAAAACTTGATAATGAATATTCTCATGTTGGTGAGATCTCAGATGAGAGTTTTGCAAAAATAAGTAGAATTGCAACTGGGGGGGATGCGCTAGCGTTAATTAACGAATATTTAGATAGTAAAAAATATACAAAAGAGTCTTTTAAGAACGAATACGACTATGACAGTTTAGTCGATATTTTGGATAGAGGTGAATTTGAGAAATATATTAGCAGTGATGAAAAACCGTCTTTATCAATTACCCAGACTGGAAATGTTGTACAATTAGTTACTAGTAAGGGTTTCGACGAGCGTACGGCAAGAAGAGCTTCTACTTTTACTCCTATTGATAATGGTGGTAATAATGTAGGTCCTTGTGAAATACTTCTCGCTTTAGCGTTCGATAACGTAACGAATTCAACTGAAGGTGGTGATTTAATGATGAGTGGTCAGAAGCTTGAAGTTAAGGGCCAGGGTGGTAGGTTCGGCCAGCAAGGTGGAAGAGGTGGACCGGCATTATCTCCATCATCTCTTCTTAATGGACTAGAAGCAGATAATGTACCTATAGTTGAGAGTGTTGAAGCAAATATTATTGGTGCATACCGTGCCTTTGAGCAGATAGGAAAATTAGATCAATTTTTATCAAACTTACACGACTTACTTAAATTAGCATATCCTGGAGGTGATGTTGCGAGATTTTTTACTGGTGATGTTAACTATACAGACCCTACGTCAAGAAAACTAGGCGCATCACAAAGTCAAATTAGGAAACAATTAGCAAAGCTTAACCTGCAGCAATACTCTGCAAAGTACGGTCTACAAAACTTAATATTTGCAAAAGGTTCACCACAAAAGAAGCCAACGCGAGGTTTTTTAGGTGATTTTGCATCATTTACAGTTGATGCTGCTATTAAGGATAATGGTCTAATCGATAGTGGAATTTTACGCGCAACTTCTTTTACAATGGCTGGTCTTTATCCAAACTTCTTCTATAGATTTGAAGGAAAATCTTAACTAACATGAAAAACTTTAAACAATATTTCAAAGCTTACAAGCTCCTCGAGGAGGCAACTAAAGCTAACACACATCTTACTCACTTGGAAGAACTTGTTCTAACTAAAGGAGAGCAAGGGTACACAACAGCTAGAGGCTTTATTACTGACCTACTATCACACTTACAGGGCAAGAGTAAGAGAAGGGTTGGTACAACGGTTAAATGGGACGGTGCCCCTGCCATGTTTGTAGGTAAGCACCCAGATACAGGGAAATTTTTTGTTGGTACTAAATCCATTTTTAATAAAGAGCCTAAAATTAATTATAATGAAAATGATGTTGAGTTAAATCATGGGCATGCGCCGGGGTTAGCAGATAAACTTAAAAAGGCTCTTAAATATTTACCAAAATTGGGTATTAAAAATATTATGCAGGGAGATTTTATGTTTGACTCATCTACTCTGCAGAAAGAGGTTATTGATGGCGTTTCGCATTATACCTTTAAACCTAACACAATAAAATATGCTGTTGAAGTTGATTCAGCTTTAGGTAACAAAATTGGTAGCTCTGTATTTGGTATTATTTTTCATACTGAATACAATGATCTCGAAAGTGGGGCTAATTTTGGTGCTAAAGTCAACAATCTTAATGATGTGCCTGGCGTCTGGGTTGATGATGCATTTTTTAAAGATGATACCGGTGTTGTAACGCTTACGACAGATGAAGTTAAGCAAATAAAGGACTATGTTAAGACAGCCGACTCCATTAAAGTTAACTATAAAGATTTACCTCTAGACTTACTCAATGTGTATGTAAATTCTGAGATTCGGGGTGGTAGATTTTTAGAAAACGCAGAAGACTCATATAACAATTTTGTTTTATGGGTTAAAAATCGGATGGGTAAGGAGATTGATAAGAGAAAGAGCGTGAAAGGTAAAGAGCGTATTAAAGAAAGCTTTAAAAAGAAGTTAGCAGAAATTGAAAGTAAAGAACCTCATATAGTTAATGTGTTTAAAGTCAGTAAGTTACTCTCACAAGCAAAACAGATATTCATCAACAAATATAATAATGCGGTATATAAAACAAAGCACTTTCTAGATGCTGGTGATGGTACGCTTAAGGTCACTGCACCTGAAGGGTATGTTAGCATCAGTAGAGATGGTAACGCTGTTAAACTAGTAGATAGACTCGAGTTTAGTAGAGCAAACTTCTCCGGCGGTCAAACTAGCACACCAATAACTAAGTAATGAAAAATTTTAAACAGTATTTTGAACAAGTTCAGGGACCAGCAGAGAATATTGCATTATTACCCGGTGGCTTTAAACCACCAACTAAGGGACACTTTAAAGCCTTCAAATATATTTTAGATAGTGCAGATAAGGGTATTATTTTTATTGGTAAGAAAGAAAGAGATGGTATTACAGCCGAACAATCAAAGGCCATATGGGAAATATACTCAAAATACCTAGGAAAGCCTATCGAGACTCATATATCAGCTGTTAACCCTGTTAGATCTGTATATGAATTTGCAGATAATAATAAACATACCGGTATTATTGTTGGTGCTGGTGCTAAAGATGAAGATATTAAGCGATATGATTGGTTTAATAAAAATATTGAAAAATATCCACTAGTAAATATCACAAAAATACCAATTCAATCAGAGGGTATATCCGGAACTAAGACTAGACACCTCATTAATAGTGATATTGACGAGGCTATTAGCTATTTTACACCGGATGATATGTCTGAAACAGATAAAGAAGCAGTTAAATCAATTATTATTAATAAATAACATTATGAAGAACAATCCCACTATGGATTTAATTGCTGAAACATATATGCAAAGCATTGCTCCTACAGAATTAGCTGTAACTGAAATTGATACAGGTGTAGCTGGTGGTTGTCCGCAAGAGCCTCAAAGCTGCTCATGTGGCGATTGTGATGAATGTTGCCAGGAACAATCAGATGATTTACAAGCTCGCGCTGCAGAATTAATAGCACAATTAACAGATGTACTCAGTAAATTAGGGGCAGGTAAGAGTGATCAAAGTATAAGTATGTTTAATACTGGTGCTGAAGATGGTCGAGGTGCTTGACCATCTTCTTAGTTTATAGTAGTTACTATAAAACAATTTAAGCAATAGTTAAAATACATATGAAAACCTTTAAAGAATATTTTGAGCAACTAGAAACAATAACAGATGATAAGTGCTGGGATGGATATAAAAAGATAGGTAAAAAGAAGAAAGGTAAAATGCGTGTTAATG
>TARA_R110002095_G_scaffold1432_1_pt1 | contig 19084 bp, 12 predicted proteins | sample TARA_R110002095 | Tara Oceans TARA_R110002095 (sample SAMEA4397255) | marine metagenome | biome: Polar Biome; feature: [SRF] surface water layer (ENVO:00010504); material: water (ENVO:00002006), including particulate matter (ENVO:01000060) such as... | depth 5 m | reverse complement strand
ATCCGCGGTATCAAGAATATGAGCAGGAAGCACTGCAGATTCTGACCGCCTCCGACCGTATTACTTATGGATCTCTGCGCGGCGATTTTGTTTATAACTTCTGGCGGGACAAAGATCACGTACGTGGCATCTGGCGGCGCACGAGTCTCGCCCAATTCAAAAGCAAGCAGCGAAACTGGGAAACACTGCTCGATGTTGACAAGCTGGCGAAAGACGAAAACGAGAACTGGATTTATAAAGGCGTCGACTGTCTGGGGCCCGATTATGATCGCTGTATCATCGAGCTCGCTCCCGGCGGAACTGATACCGCCGTCTATCGTGAATTTGATGTACCGTCCCAGTCATTCGTCAAAGATGGTTTTGAGGTACCTCTGGCGAAAACGAATCTCTGCTGGGAGAACCGGGATCAATTACTGATCGCCACCGATTGGGGCGAAGGCAGTATGAATACATCCGGTTATGCCCGCATTCTCAAACGCTGGAAGCGGGGGACGCCTCTCTCAGAAGCCGAAACGCTGCTGGAAACAGGAATGGAGGAAACCTTCACTCATCCCGTTAATCTCGAACACGGAGAACGGCAGGTCTGTTTTGTTCTGCGTGGGCACGACTTTTATCATTTCAGTTTCTATCTTGTTGCAGAGACCGGGGAGTTAAAACAACTGCCGCTTCCGCAGAAGTCCAGTATATCAGGTCTGTTTCAGGATCAGGTGCTGGTCGAATTAAAAGAAGAATGGCGCGGCTTCAAGCCCGGGGCTCTGGTCAGTTTTTCGTTGACCGATTTTCAACAGACGGGCAAGATCAATCAGGTGCTGCCGCTGTTTGATCCAGGGCTATCGGGCACCGTCTCACAGGTACGGTGTGCGAAGGATGCGGTCTATATCACCGATATCGAACATGTTTCCAGCCAGATCCGGGAATTCAAGTTTGCAGACAATAAGTGGCAGGGACGACTGATTCCCTGGGGAGACAATGATGTCATTTCCATCAACTCTTCTGACAGTAACAGCAATCATCTGCTCATATCCCGAGATGGGTTTCTGCAACCAAGCACCCTGTATTACGTCGATTTTTCAAAAGGCGTCGAAGAACCGATTCAATCTACTCCCGCCCGCTTCGATACCAGCGGTTTGAAGGTCGAGAAAAATTTTGCCATCAGCAAGGACGGAACCGACGTCCCTTATTTCATTGTTTACCGGGAAGACATCAAACTCGATCATACGACTCCGGTTTTGCAGTACGGCTACGGCGGCTTTGAAATTTCGATTATGCCGCATTACAGCCCGCTGTTGGGTAAACTCTGGCTGGAAAAAGGGGGCGCGTATGTGCTGGCCAATATTCGAGGTGGCGGCGAATATGGCCCTCGCTGGCACGATGCGGCTCTGCTGGAAAATCGTCAGCGCGCGTTTGATGATTTTTACGCGGTTGCCGAAGCCGTCCAGAGCCGCGGCTTCAGTTCCCCCAGGCATTATGGAGCGATGGGCCGCAGTAATGGAGGCCTGCTGATGGGAGTCGCATTTACACAACGTCCGGAATTGTTCAATGCGATTGTCTGCGGCGTCCCTCTACTCGACATGAAACGCTTTAATAAACTTCTGGCCGGCGCCAGTTGGATGGCGGAATACGGGAACCCCGATCTGCCCGAACAATGGGCCTATCTGCAGAAGTATTCGCCGTTGCAGAATTTGAAAGAGGGGCAGGCGTACCCCAAAGTCTATTTCTTTACCTCGACCAAAGATGATCGCGTGCATCCGGGGCATGCTCGCAAAATGGCAGCCCGCATGGAACAGATGGGGCACGATTTTTACTATTACGAAAATATCGAAGGGGGCCACAAAGGGACCGCAAACCAGAAACAGGAAGCCATGCTCAATTCGCTGGAGTATTTGTATTTAATGCAGCAGCTCACATAGCGTACGGCTCCAGGGGATCGCGATCACAGGCCTTTGATTGACACCGTTTGCTGACCTTGTTCAGATGAAGGTAAATGAAAAGAGGTTTCGTTTGCTGCGCACTCCTTCATGTACATGACACTTTGTCTGAACCGTTAAGAGGATCTTCGATGCACCGCCGCTTGTTTTCCTGCTTGATCGTGGTTTTTTTGTTCGCTGTGCTTTCTCTTTCGCCACTTTCGGCGAATGAAAAACAGAATTCGAAGCGACCTAATATTTTGCTGATCACGGCCGACAATCTAGGTTACGGCGACCTGGGTTGCTACGGTAATGACGTGATAAAAACGCCGCAACTGGATCAACTGGCGAAGCAGGGAGTGAAACTCACCGATTTTTATACCGCCTCGCCGACGTGTACTGTCTCCCGGGCCACATTGATGACGGGCCGCTATCCGCAACGGATTGGTTTGAATCACCAGTTAAGCGCGGATGAAAATTATGCGGATGGCTTACGCCAGAGTGAATTGCTGATTCCGGCCTATCTGAAGCAGCAGGGTTATCGGACCGCCTGTTTTGGAAAATGGAATATCGGTTTTTCGCCGGGGAGTCGTCCGACAGAGCGGGGCTTCGATGAGTTTTTTGGTTTCGCGGCGGGCAATATAGATTATTACCACCATTACTATGCGGGACGGCACGATTTGTGGCGTGGTTTAAAAGAAGTGTTCGTGGAAGGTTACTCCACCGATTTATTTGCCGATGAAGCCTGCAAGTTCATCGCCGCTAATCGACAGCATCCGTTTTTTCTCTATCTGCCCTTTAATGCGCCGCACTTTCCCAGCAAACGCAATAAGCGACCGGGACAAGGAAATGAATGGCAGGCACCGGACAGCGCGTTTGAAGCCTACGGCTATTCGCCGCAAACCAAAAATCCGCAAGAACGCTATCGTGCAGTCGTCACTGCCCTGGATACCGCCCTCGGTCGGGTTTTGAAGCAACTGGAGCAAAGTGGACTCAGCGAGAATACGATTGTGATCTGGTATTCGGACAACGGCGCCTTCATGCTCAAGGAGCGCGGCTTGGAAGTGGCCAGCAACAAACCGTTACGCGACGGAGGCGTCACATTATGGGAAGGGGGAATTCGGGTTCCCGCAATCGTGCGTTATCCGGGCCACATCAAACCGGGGACGGTGAATGATGCCCCACTCATCAGTCTGGATATACTACCCACTTTGGTCTCGTTGACAGGAGGTACGCTTCCCTCCGATCGGATTCTGGACGGTCAGAACATGCTGCCCGTTTTGGAAGCACCAGACACCGCGTCACCTAGGACGTTCTTTTTTCAGTATCGCAAGTATATCGCGGTCCGCAGAGGTAAATGGAAACTGCTGCGTACGAAACCACAGCAGCCTTTCATGCTCTTTAACCTCGAACAGGACTTGGGGGAAACAACGAACGTAGCGTCACAGCACCCGCAGATCGTGAAGGATTTAACGCACGCGTATACAGAATGGGAGCGCGAAGCGACTACGAATTAAAGCAGGAAGGGTTCGTGCCTGACGTTGATTACATCAGTGGCTCATCGCTGTTTTCGTTATCACGATTCAACGATTCTTCAAACAGCACCTGACGTTCAGAAAAGCCTTCATCCAGCGTATGCCAGTGAGACACTTCTTCTTCTCCCAGTTTCCAGCAGAGATAAATTTCTTTGCCGTCACGCAGGGCAGGGAAGTTCACGACACCCAGCGCCGGGTCTTCCAGTTCGACACCCAGTTCCAAGAGCTCGGTGACGAAACCTTTGAGTTGTTCCATATCGTTTTCGATATCCAACTCGGCCTGGATAAGTTCTTCGCTGTAGGCAGACTCTTCATCCCGAGCGGACGCACCGGGTAGCCGTTTGATTTCGGTAATTCGTTCCTGGCGGTCGTGCAGATTTTGATACAACTCAACGATGTCTTTGACAATCGCCTGCACGAGTGGTAAACGAAGATTGGCCTCTTCAGGTGTGAAAATCAGCTTGCGTTGTGCTTCAGCATTCATGATGAGACCTTTATTTCTTTTTGACAGAAACAAATCAATTGAGCAGCGACTTTTCGCTTTTGAATGTTCCTGTTTGAATTGTCATAGTTTTGAAGAATTATAAGAGGCTGTTCAGATTCGGCAAGTCAATACAAACGAAGAGACGCGCATTTTCCTGGGACCTGACAGAAATCCCGAATATTCATTCTCCTTATATTTTACTGGTAAACTCGATGAGATGTTTGAGTTTTTCGAATACTTTTCCTGTATCGATCAATTGTGAGACATTTTGAACAGCTTGCTCCAAATTTGTAGCCTTTTCCGCTGCCAATAAGGCAGCCGCAGCATTTGCTACGACCATATCCCGCGCGGGTCCCTGTTCACCTTGAAAGACACCCAGAATGATTTGAGCACTTTGCTCTGAGGACTCGACAACCAAATGACTTACGTCACATTCCGATAATCCGAAATCAGCGGCTGTCCATTCAAAATACCGTAATTCGGAGCCAGTAATTTCATAAACGGCTGTTTTTCCCCAGAGACTAACCTCATCCAGTTCTCCATTCCCACAGACAACCAATGCATGTTTTCGACCTAATTTTAATAGGGCTTGAGCTATTTTTTCCGCAGCCTGATCTGAGTTTGCTCCTAATAACTGGTGTTCAGCACTCGCGGGATTCGTTAAAGGCCCGAGGTAATTGAAGATGGTGCGAATTCCCAGTTCCCGACGGACGGGAGCCACATATTTCATCGCCGAATGTAACAGGGGAGCAAAACAGAAGCCTATCCCTGTTGTTTCCAGGCAGAGACTTATTTGTTCAGGTGTCAGGTCCAGGCGTACCCCTAAGGCTTCTAGGACATCTGAAGAACCGCTGGAACTGGAAACACTCCGATTTCCATGTTTGGCCACCGGAATTCCGGCAGCAGCCGCAACAATCGCGACTGCAGTACTGATATTAAACGTATGGAGTTGATCTCCTCCTGTTCCACACGTATCCAGGAGGCCGGTGGTTTTGGTGGGAATCGCCAGAGCCCGTTCATGCATCGCTCGGGCTGCACCGACGAGCTCGTCAGAGGTCTCCCCTTTCATCCGCAGTGCGGTCAGTAACGCTGCGATTTGTATTTCGCTGCACTCGCCACGCATGATCGATGCAATCGCCTCGTAAGCGGCTTCAGTCTCCAGGCTTTCGCCTTGAAGTAATCGATCCAGTGTTTCCCTGAGAACTGTAGACATCTGCGTAAATCCAAACACTCAAAAGCGGTTTATCTGGTATTAGACTGAAATTATAACAAGACCACAGATAACATTCAGCCAAAGTTCCCGGGTTAAATACAGGAAGTTAATATTATTTAAACAGAGAGCCATTCTTGTTTTCCAGACTTGAATCAAGCACAAGTTTCCTGTCATACTTGTCGGTACTGATTTCAGATTGGTACAATCCAACCTCGTATTACGTTCGATTTCACACTGATCCTCCTGCCTTCAGAGGATCATTCCGATAACTTCGAAGAATCTCAGGAGACTCCCATGATGCGAAGCCGTTTTCTACTCTGCCTCATGTTCCTTTTCAGTTCGCTGGCGACTCTTCAGGCGAACGATGTAGAGCAAGACATTGCACAAATTAAACAGGTTCAAAAAGAAGGTCAGGGAAATCTCGCTGCTTCGAAAGCGGTGAAGCAACTTTCCCAGGCAGACGCGTCGGCTTTGATTCCGATCCTGTCCAGCTTTGAAGGCGCCAATCCACTGGCCGTCAACTGGCTGCGTGGTGCGTTTGAAACCATCGCGGCTAACGCCATTCAGCAGAAAAAACTCCCCGTCGACCAATTGGAAAAATTCATTCTGGATAAATCTCAGAATCCGCGCGCACGACGGCTGGCTTATGAAACGCTGATCAAAGTTGATCCGAAAGCAGAAGACCGGTTGATTCCCGGCATGATTAACGACCCCAGCGTCACGCTTCGTCGCGACGCCGTGCAACGTTTGATTGATGAAGCAAAAAATCTGGAGAAAGCTGGCAAGAAAGATCAGGCTAAGAAAATCTATCAGCAGGCACTCACCGGTGCGACTGATGGGGATCAGGTCAAAGCGATCGTCAAGCCGTTAAGAACCCTCGGCCAGAAAATTGATCTGCAGAAACATTTTGGGTTCCTGTCTGATTGGATGATTGTCGGCCCCTTCGATAACAGTGACAAAAAAGGTTACGACACAGCTTACACACCGGAAGCAAAAATAGATTTCACGTCAGCCGTGGAAGGCAAAGAGGGCAAAGTTGAATGGAAGTCGGTGAATACCGAAGATGACTACGGCATCTTTGATATTGCCAAGTCGATTTCGGCTTACAAGGGAGCGGTCATGTACTGTTCCGCTGATTTCTACAGCCCGGAAGAACAGTCGCTGGAGATTCGTCTGGGCACACCCAACGCCTGGAAAATCTGGGTGAATGGCAAACTTCTGTTTGCCCGCAACGAATATCACCGTGGAATGGTGCTCGATCAATACATTGTGCCCGTAACATTCAAGCCCGGCAAAAATGTGATCCTGCTCAAGCTTTGCCAGAACGAACAAAAGGAAAGCTGGGCACAACGTTATCAGTTTCAGCTTCGCATCGCACGTCCTTCAGGAACGGGTGTGCTTTCACAAAAGCCAGAGGCGACGACTCAACTCAGCCCATAACGTGCGTTCTTATCTCAAATCATTGATTGATACGCTTCTTTCCTGAAAAGGATGAACTGATGAAAAACGAATCATTTAAATTGCTGCTGCCGCTGATCGCCATTGGTTTGTGTTGCGGAGCCGACTGGCCCCAGTTTCGAGGGCCATTGACTAATAATGTGGCGACCTCAGACGCACCACCTTCAAAAGTAGATCAGGAGAGCATCGCCTGGACTGCCGATTTAGAGGGGCGCGGCGCTTCGGGCCCTATCGTCGTCGGCGATAAAGTCTTTATCACCAGCACGACAGGATTCAAGGAAGATCAACTGCACGTGCTCTGTTTCGATCTCAAAACCGGCAAGCGTCTCTGGGAACGACAGTTCTGGGCGACAGGCCGCACGCAGTGCCACACGAAGATGTGTGTCGCGACGCCGACTCCGGCCAGCGATGGTAAACGGATCTTTGCGACCTTTTCCAGTAACGATGTCGTTTGCCTCGATCTGGATGGCAATCTGCTCTGGATTCGGGGACTGTCTCACGATTTTCCGAATGCCAGTAATAGCCTGGGAATGGCTTCATCACCGATTGTAGTCGGGGAAACCTTAATTGTGCCTGTTGAAAATGATGATGATTCCTTCACGACAGGCCTGGATGTCAAAACCGGCATCGCCCGCTGGAAGATCAAACGTCCCCGCGTGGCGAACTGGACTTCCCCCTCCATCCTCAAGTCTTCCGGTGAAGGTGAAACACTGGTATTGCTGCAGTCGAATGATGGTGTTGATGCCATTTATCCTCAAACGGGTGAAACGGCCTGGCAGTACGAAGAAGGCGCTAGTCGCATTCCTTCAACAACAGTGGGCGATAATGTGCTGTATATTCCCTCTAAAGGACTGACTGCACTAGTGCCCGGTTCCAGCAGCGAACCGCCGAAAGTGCTCTGGTCGGAACAGAAGTTGTCTCCCTCCACTGCCAGTCCGCTCGTTTATCAGAAACGGATCTTCACGGTAAATCGTGCGGGAGTTTTAACGTGTGGGAATCCGGAGAACGGCGAAGTCGTCTGGCGACTGCGTTTGAAAGGCCCCTTCAGTGCGACACCAATTGCCGCCGCCAATCATCTCTATCTGGTCAGTGAAAAAGGACTGCTGCAGGTTGTCCAACTGGGAGAAGAGAAGGGCGAAGTGACGGGAGAAATTGATTTGAAAGAAACGATTCTGGCAACGCCGGCGATTGCAGACAATTCACTCTTCCTTCGTAGCGATAAACATCTCTGGAAAATATCTTCCAAGTAAAACGCTGCTCACGATGCGCGTCAATCATGACTGAGTAAAGGACTGATTTGTGTCACAATTGCTGGCTGTCGGGTTAGGAGGCTTTGTCGGTGCGATTGCGCGATACAGCATAACGGAATTCGTGTCGCGCAGGTACCCGGGGTTTCCTGCGGGGACTTTAGTGGTGAATGCCGCCGGTTGTCTGTTGATCGGTATTCTGATGGCGATCATCACGCATAAACAGCTTCATCCCTCTCTCCGCGTTCACGAACATGCAAGCCTGTTCCTGGTATCTGGTTTTCTGGGATCGCTCACTACATTCTCGACCTTCGGTCACGATACAGTCAGTTTGATGCGAAACTCTGAGATGCAGCAGGCGTTTCTCAACATCTCCGGAAATCTGATTGTTGGTTTGTTTGCTGTCTGGCTGGGCTGGGCTTCGGTCATGTTCTATCTGGAAAAGTAAGTCGAGTTATTTTCCTCCAATATGCCGCAAGCATCGGACTTTACTGATCCCTTTCTTATTCCGGGCCACATTCCGCGCTGACAGATGGGGAATTTGTGAATGTTAAGATTTTCTGGTTATATCAATTAAGGAGAACACGAACTCGGACCGATAAAACAACGTATCGGGGGGGATTCTGCCTGACCTTCTCAGGCGGGCAGAATTATTTTTTCCATCCCTCACTCCAGAAATAGAGCGGAGTTCGTCTCGACATGTCTTATTGGCTTCGATCTCTGCGATTTCTTGCGAGCGCTCTCAGTGGCGCTGCCTCACCCCGCCAGTTGGCCCTTGGGTTCAGTATGGGCATGGTGATAGGTCTGGTTCCGAAAGAGAACTTGATTGCGGTTGTCCTGCTATTCATTCTGGCCGGCTCCAAGGTCAATCTCTGTTCAGCTTCTTTGTCGACGATTCTGTTCTCCTGGCTCTCCTTGCTGTTTGATCCCTTAAGCCATCTGATTGGTCGCGGCGTGTTGCTGGCATCTTCGTTACAGGGTTTCTGGCAGTCGGTGTATGAACTGCCTCTGGCACCTTGGACTGACTTTAACAATACCATCGTGATGGGCAGCCTGATTCTGGGACTGTTGCTGTTTTACCCGGTGTATTACTTCACAAAACCTCAGTTTGAAAAATACACGCCGCTCGTGGCTGAGAAACTGAAAAAATATCGTATTGTGAAAATTCTCTGGGGGACGCAAGTGGGCGCGATTGTCGGGGAAGTCTCATGAAGTGGAATTACCTGCTCCCTCGGTTTGCGCTAGCTACCATTCTCTGGGTCTTTTTTGCCTTTGCCTTTGATCCGCTCGTACGAACGGGGTTGGTGCAGGTGGGAGAATCACTGACTGGAACGAAAGTGGAGGTCGTGAGCCTCGAGACCGGATTCTTTCCTCCGTCAATCAAGACCGGCCCTGTCGCAATTGCCAGTCGTTCGAGTAAACGTTATCTGGCTACTTTCGATCAACTTGAAATGAAACTGTCGGGTAAACCGTTACTGTACCGCAATCTGATTGTTGAAGAAGCAACCATCTCTGGGATGGAATTTGATACACCTCGCACAGCAACCGATGAATTGTCGGAGCACGCAGCTGATCAACCGGGGACCGGTTTCTTTGTAGACTCCCGTCGTTTTCGTGAAAAATCAAAGGAGCTGGGGAAATCCTGGCTGAGTATTTTAAAAGATTCGGCCGCAGAACAACTCGATCCGAATCGACTGCAGACCGTTCGGGTTTCCAAGACAATTCAACAGGAATGGAAACAGCGGTTTGACCAGTATGAAACGCGTCTGCAGCAGGTCAAACTGGAAATTGATTCGGTTGAAAATAGAGTAAAGACGGCTGATGGAAAAACGATTGATAAAATCAAGACCTATGCTGAGTCAGCCGAGCGCGTAGATTTACTTGTCAGAGAAGGCAAGCAGATTCGCAGCGAACTGAATTCGCTTCCCCAAATTGCTCAACAGGATTATCAGAGAATCGAACGGGCCAAAGAACAGGATCTGGCAAACCTCGATCAACTGGTAGAGTCTGTCTCGCCCGATCCACAGAAAATTCTGCATGCGATCATCGGCGAGGAGTTGTCTCAACAACTGGAACAGGTTTCCGGCTGGTCCGGCATGATCTTTGAAACTGTCAAAACGCTACGGGATGAGCAGGAACCGGAACGGATACAAGGGGAATGGATCGATTTTCGTCGCGATACGGCTCTGCCAAAGGTTCTATTCAAAAAGATTCGCTTAAGTGGAAACGCACGCGTTGATCAGCAGATGTATCCTTTCGTCGGCCTGATCAAAGAACTTTCCTCCTCGCCTTCAATGTATCGGCAGCCGATTCAACTTCAGGCTCAGGTCGAAGCAGACGCCGAGATCAAGTTTGCCGGAGATCTCAAGTTTTATGAATCAGTACCTACGCATGATTTTGTCGTCCTGTTTCAATTGCCCCATCAGAAAAAAATCAGACTCGAAGATTCAGACAAGCTGACACTCGACCTGATTGCCGACCAGACCGAATGCAAATCGTATGTCACATTACGAGAGCACGATTTTCAATGCCGCCTTGAATTTAATCAGAGTCCGGTCCGGTTTGAGGTCTCTACATCTGAGTCCGGAAATCAAATCATGGCGGACATCGTGCAGCAGACGCTTTCTTCAGTAGAGACTATCTCGGCGACATTGCATTGTGCCGGTTCTTATGAGCGACCGGAAGTCAGACTGGAATCGGAACTAGGAGAGAAAATTGCCCAGGGCTTGAAGCTTGCGTTCCAGTCGCAATTGGTGAAACAAAAACAGAATATGGCTCAGCAGATTGAGCAACGGGCGGGGCAGGAACGGGAACAGCTGGTTCAAAAACTGAATCGCCAGTATTCCGAGGTCATCGCACACCTCGAACAAGAGGAATCCAAAGTTCAGGCGGTGATACAAAAAGTCTCAAACCGACCTTTAGATATTCGCAGACTCCTCCGCTGACGGGTACGCGCATTCACTGAAAAACAGTGAAAATCTCCTCAGTTTATCGCAGAGAAGCGATTCGTTCTGATAAATTCCCCTTGATTTCTCTCACATTGTGATATGATTAATAATCAGGGAACGGAGCGCGATGCAGGATGCTTTTATTCGCCTTTATATTGCCTGTTCTGTCTGCACCATCCTGTCCACTAGGTCATCGTAATTCACATCTTTACTTTTCAAATATTCTGGCTTGGAACAGCCGAATAGATGAGATCGTAGCGACAATTGAGACGAAACTTGGCTTTCTTCGTTGGGATCAACGAGAAACGCTTGACTTCAACAAATATCAATACAAAACTCATTAATGAGATCAGTATTCAAACATGCGATTTTCAAAGGGTCTGTGCGTGTATTTGAGATGTCGTTTGTAATATTCGAGTCGGGAGTCTTTTATGACCATCGTGGCAGTCAATGCAAATGCACCTATCTCTTCTGGAGAAATTCCCACGACCGATCCACGACGTGCAACCGATGTTGACTACAAACAGCAACAGATCATCGACTTTCTGGAACAGAATCAACTCGATGCCTTGCTCCTGCAGTCTCCTGAAAATATCGCCTGGTTTACCTCTGGGGCCGATTTGACCCGCTCTGGATCTGGAGAGAGTTGTGCTGCGGTTTTCATCACTCAGGATGCCCGGCTGATTGCCTGCAGCAATGTCGATGCAAACCAGATCTTCGACCGCGCGATTCCCGGACTCGGTTTTCAAATTAAAACCCGTCCCTGGTACGAGCCATTATCCCAGTTGATCAAAGATCTCTGTAAGGGAAGAAAAGTTGCCAGTGATACAGGCGTGGAACAGACACAGAATGTTTCCGCGGAGTTAAAAGGGTTTCGTGTTCCTTTCACCGAACTGGAAGGCGAACGCATACGGGCTCTGGGGAAAATTGTCTCCCACGCTGTTGAGGCGACTGCCCGCAGAGTGGAACGCAGCCAGACAGAACAGGAGATCGCAGGCTGCCTGTCGCATCGGTTATTGAAACATGGCGTGAATCCCAAGCGGTTGCAGGTCATGGTCGATGGCCAGAGTATTCGCTATCGCCACTGGGGCTACGGCGAAGACCGTTTGGAACGCTATTGTGTCATCTCGGCCGTTGGCTCGCAAAATGGATTGCATGCGGCAGCGACGCGAACCGTTTCGCTGGGTAAACCGCCCTCCAGTTTTATCAAGTCCCATCATCAGGCTTTGTTAATGCAGGCAACAGGCATCTATTTTTCCAAACCGGACTGGGCTTTGTTCGACACCTGGAATCGTGTCAAACGCATTTATGAGAAGTATGATTGCCCTGACGAATGGCAGCACGCTGATCAGGCTGATATCATTGGCTACCTGCCCGCGGAAACGTCCATTCTGCTGAATAGTGACTTCAAATTCGCCCCCGGCATGGCTGCATTCTGGCACCCTTCCGTTGGACCCGCGATGACCGGGGATACCATTCTGATTGAACAGGACCAGACGATCCTGATTACCCCGATGGAACAGTGGCCGACCGCAAAGATTAAGGTCAAAGAGCAGCAAATGTCATTGCCCGACATTCTGATTCTGCCCGAGTGAGACTGCTGAATGCGTATCGTCACTATTGGAGACGCTAAAAAGTGGAGACGATAAAAAGCATAAAGTTTAGTTCATTCGGCTGCGTTCGCTCTTGTCAAAATTCCTGATTCGAATCAAGATGATCCCTGCAATAGAGTCAGTCGAGTCACGGGGCGAGTAAGGTTTGAGCCCTGACTTCTTATCATTAGATGTGTTAGCACTCTCATGGCAGCTTCCGATTCATCTGGGAATCCCGATTTACCGCCTCAGACTCCTGTGCTGGATGTCTTTCCGGATGCACTCACATTATCGGATGATGTGAATCGCATTCGCCGCCGAAGAACAGCGCGCTTGATGAAAGTAGCCTGGCTGGGAATTTCGGTTCGCCTGTTTGTGATCGTGATGGAACTGGTCGGTCTCTGGTTTCTGGGGCATTCCGTGCTGCTGGTCGATGCGCTGGCAAGCAGTGCCGATGTCTTTACTTCACTGGCGATTTTATTTGCCATCCGTCTGGCAGAACAACCTCCCGATGAAGATCACCCCTTTGGCCACGGTCGCTATGAACCTCTGGCCGGATTTCAATTGGGAATTCTGATACTGCTTGTGGGGACCGGAACGTTCGGATATCAGTTGTTTGCGGCCATCAGCCATACGCAGTCTGAAGTGATTGGCTGGGTCAGTTGGACGATTCCCCTGTTTGCAGCGATTCTTCTAGAGCTTACCTGTGGCGTTGTGTTGAGGATGGCGCAACAGGAACAGAGCTCAGCGATGATTGCGGAAGCCTATCATTATCGCGTTGATGCCATTACCAGTTTTGTGGCTGCTTTTGGTTTGCTGATTGCCAGCCAGATTCCCGGCTACGGGCATTTGATCGATCACATCACAGCGATGATTCTGGCCGTGATCATGGTATATCTGGGTTGGATTGCCGCCAGAGAGAACCTGAATGAACTGACGGATAAAATTCCCCATCAGAAATATTTCGATCAGGTCAAAGCATCTGCGATGAAGGTCGCAGGCGTCTTGGATGTGGAAAAGGTCCGCATTCAGACTGCCGGTCCTGACGCACACGTGAATATTGATATTGAAGTCAATCCCAACGAAACCGTCGATCAGGCCCACTTAACGGCTCAGCAGGTGCGACGCCAGATACAACTGGACTGGCCTACTGTCAGGGAAGTCGTAGTGCATGTCGAACCCTACTATGAAGCCGACCATTAAAACGAGCCGACATCGCAACTGCCGTCAATGACACCAGTAGTTGAAGCCATGGTACCTTCAAGTACGATTAGAACCGAATAATCACATCACCACCCAGCAAGATCTGATAGTCTTCCTGGAAGTCATTATAAGGGCCTTGTACGTTGAATAACGGGGAGCTGGTGTCAGACCAGTCGAAACGTAGTTCCGGTCGGACTGTCACGCAGGGATGAGGACGCCAGTTGGCACCCAGGGTTAATTCATAGTAGTTGCCGCCTGTGGCATTTGAGGCCGGCAACTGGAGTACCCGCGAGAATTCCTGATCGCGGAACCATTCGAAGCGGGCTCCCCAGGCAAGAGTCTCTGAGACATCATAGTACAGATATTGATTGATCGAATACCATTTGGCGGGGACAACCTGAAATTGATTATTGAGCGCTCCGTTGTCCTGAATCCCGAAGTCACTCTGGAAGACATAGGTCAGGCATTCACTGAATTGATGCGACAGGACAAAGCTGATAATGGTGCGGTTGGCACTGGCACTGGCATTGTTATCCTGATCTCCAGAGGACAAAGCCACGTTAATGTTTGTCTCTTTATTACTGCTGACCCAGCCGATTCCCGCCAGTAATTCGGCGTCATCATCGGGATCTTCCCACGTATCCCAGCCGCGTGCGACACCAGCCAACAGTTGCAATTGCTCATTGACCTGGAAGGTTGCCAGCATACCGGTATGAGTAAATGGTTCCCCATACTGCATGGAATAAGAGTGTGAATAGAAGAAGTTATCTGGTGCGGTTACTTTTTCGTACCCGATTGGCGTATAAAAGTGACCAGCTTTGATACTGACACCAGAGAGCCAGGGAATATAGAGTTCTGCATACAGTTGAGGCATTGCAAGGCCATACATGGCGTAAGAATCACCGCCGTTAGCTCGGGGGCCATTGCCACTGTTCCAGTGGGCCGAACCGTCGTTGTGTGTTTCGAGCCCGGTCGCGGTGGTGAAAAAGTAATCAGTACCGTAGAGCAGATCGGCGCGGAAACCCCAGTCCAGTTCATCGCCACCAAAATCGACAGCTCGTTCCATGAACAGGTAAAGCTGGTTCATCTGATATTCGTTGGATCGATCATTGAACGTCACGGGCAAGTTGAAATTGTTGTTAGGCTTCTGAAAGTTCCCGGTAAAGCCCTGATCAATCCAGCCACCCATGTGAATCCGTTTTGACTTCATTGAGGGATAAATGGGAGAATGACTCATCAGAAACTGATCGAGAAAATTGCAACACTGGCATTCGGGCAGGCACATCTCATTCACACAACTCTCTGCACGCGCCTGATCGGGGCTGCAGGCAGGTGCCTCTGCGTAATTCATAGAAATGGGTTCGTACAAAGATGGTTCTTCGCCCGGCACGGATTCATGAATGAGCGTTTCCGCCAGTTGAGTTTCCTGTCCGTGAGCCAGACAAGGCGTACAAATAGCAACTACAACCACAATCCATTGTGAGATTTTATTTATTTGCATCTTATTCCAACTTTTGTGATAGCTCGGCTGAGGAACGATAATCCTGTCGTGTCCACCCTGTGCCTGAACAATTAAGTGATCAAGACATCAGAGGATTGGATTCCTCTGTCTGTTTTGTCTGAATTGATAGCTATAAGTTATTTAAAAAGAAGTATTTCTCTTGCCTGCCTGATTCAAAAGAACATGACGCCTTCTTCGTGGCAAAATAGCTCTTCTTCTCCTTTTTTCGGTTTAGATGGTCCAACAGGCAGAAACTAATTATTTGTTAAGTGACGTCTTAACAGTGATTTCCCGCAGCAAACGTTAACTTCGGCTCTGAATTACCTATGTTATCGGACAAGAATTTGGCGCAGTGAGCACAGCGAATAGGGAGCATGGTTTGAGATGAATTCATTCGCCAGCGATATCTGATTCAGATCAATCAGTTTGTACAGAAGACTTAACATTTACGTTTTCTAAGTTGAACAATCATGTTGCTTTAAAGCAACAGCTCTCCTCATCCCGCCTACTGAACAGGACTCTTACTTTTGGGACGACCTTTATGATGGTCCTACAACCTGAACAAGATTGCCTAAACGACGTAGAATCTCTTTTTATTAATTGCAATTCGTTCGCGCGTCGGCAAAGATATTCCATAATGCGTATTAATATCTGCATTCTTGAGCCAAATATGCGTACACAAAAAAGAATTTCCTTTTATTGAACGCTTGGCTGGCTGTTAGATTTAATTCGCTTAATCGTCAAATTAAGTGACTATTTTGACAGTAAATACCCTCGCGACCATACCATTTGTGAATCAACCACTATTCAATCAGTTACGAGTAAAAACACTATGAAGAGCCTGAAGAGATTGTTTGGCCGTAAATCTACTCGAAAAGTAAACCGTCGTTCCCCATTTCGGATCTCGCGTCCGATTGGATATGCGAGTCACGTCGAACGACTCGAAGACCGGACCTTGCTTGCTAGTAATATCCTGGCTTCGCTCGAAAGTTCAGTGAATCAACCGAACGACTCTACGGAACTGCTCTTGAATGTGGGAGCCGGCAGCTCTCCGACGCTTGGGTTTGAGGTTCGAGCGGCGGCGAACTCTTCCTTTAATCCGGCAGCAATTCAAATCTTAAATGCGAATACCAATGCGGTTATTGAGTTGACTCTTGCTGAGAATGATCATAATGGCCTGAATTCGCTAGTCTTAGCGACACTGAATCCAGGGGAATACAAGATCCTGGTCAACGGTCAAACTGCCGAAACGGGTGGTTTCATTGTCGACGTCTTCCTGCCCGGTGATAAGGACGGCAGTGGATCGGTTTCTGATCCTGAATACCAGCACGCGCTGGCTGCCAGCTACCATTATCTCTTTGGCTATAATCACTATACGACTCAGTTAATGCAACAGTTGGGGCTGGATCCGAGCACAGATCTTTATTCAGAAGAGCTGGACAGCGATAAAGATGGTGACATCGACGATGCCGATATGCGAGCATTGAGTTCCAACCGAAATATTCCACCGATCCAGTTGGAACTGATCGGAGATCAGGACGCACCTGCTGTGGTCGCAGGGTTGCAGATTGATTCTGGTGTGTCTAATTCAGACGGCGTGACCAACGATTTAACCATCGTCGGGAATGTGTCTGACGAAAGCCTGATCACTCAGTTTAAAGTTGCCCTGGATGGGGGCAGTTTTGTTGATATCTTCGGAATGATTTCCGGCGGCGCGAGCGGCGGTTCCTTCACCTTGACGCGTGGCTGGTTGGAAACCAATCTGAATGGCAGCATGTCTCTAGAAGGGGGCGCTCATACGCTGCACTTCATGACAGAGGATGAACACGGCAATCTGAACTCGCCCGGTGACTTCGATGTCAGTTTCGAATTGGATGTTACCCCTCCTATCTTTTTGTTAAGTATCTCAGATCAAGCGGGGGCTGAAGATTTTGGTAGCTTGAATTTGGGTTCACTCTCCACTTACTTCGATCAGAATGGAGGAACGGAAGTCGCCTTTCGTGTTCAAAGCATCTCAAATGATGGTCTTGTTCAACTTGATTTCTCTACCGGTGACTTGGTTTTGAATTCGATCTTGAATGCGACTGGATCGACAAGTATTGTAATCGAAGCATTTGATCTTGCGTGCAATACTGTTCAGTCTAATCTGTTTACCATCGATGTCAGTGCTATCAACGATGCACCGGTCGCCGTCGATGACGCTGTTGTGACAGATGAGGACACCGTTCTGATGAACGGCGACGTGCTGGCTGCGAATCCCACCACTGCCGACTCGGATGTGGATATGGACGCGCTGACGATTTCAGCCGTGAATGGCAATGCAGGTGATGTCGGAGCTTCGATTTCCATAGGGGCGGGTGGTCTTCTGACTTTAAACGCCAACGGTAGTTTCGCATTTGATCCTAACGGAGCCTATGAGGCTCTGGCGAACGGTGAGTCAACCACCGAAACATTTACCTACACGATTGATGACAGTAACGGCGGCACGGATACCGCGACTGTGACCATCACGATCCATGGTGTGAACGATGCTCCGACTGTGAGTGCCGCGGTAACGACGACCGCGACGGAAGACGATATGAGCTTCAGCCTGGACTTGCTGACCAGCACCAGCGATATTGACGCGACTGATGTGCTGAATGTGGATGGCTTGACTCTGAATATTGGTGACGATAGTGGTGTGACGGTCAACGGAAACCAGTTGGATATTGATCCGAGTGCTTACAATTATTTAGCCGTGGGTGAATCTGCGGTCATAACCTATACCTACAATGTGATCGATGGCGAAGGGGGCAGTGTGGCTCAGACTGCTACCATCACGATCACCGGCGTGAATGATGCCCCAGCCGTGAGTGCTGCGGTAACTTCAACGGTGACGGAAGACGATGCGAGCTTCAGCCTGAACCTGCTGACCAACGCCAGTGATCCTGATGCGACTGATGTGTTAAATATCAGTGGATTGACGCTGGACAGTGGCGACGATAGTGGTGTTACGATCAACGGAAACCAGCTGGACATCGACCCGAGTGCGTATAACGATCTGGCCGTTGGTGAATCCGCGGTCATCGTTTATTCTTTTAATGTGGTTGATGGCGAAGGGGGCATTGTTGCCCAGACTGCGACGATTACGATCACCGGTGTGAATGATGCTCCCGCCGTGAGTGCCGCTGTCACAACGACCGCGACGGAAGATGACGTCAGCTTCAGTCTGGACCTGCTGACCAATGCCAGCGATGTTGACGCGACAGATCTGCTGAATGTGGATGCTCTGGTTCTGGACAGTGGTGACAATAGTGGGGTTACTCTTAACGGTAACCAGCTGGACATTGATCCGAGTGCCTACAATTATCTGGCCGTGGGTGAGTCCGCAGTCATCGTTTACTCTTATAATGTGATCGACGGCGAAGGGGGCTCAGTGGCTCAGACCGCGACGATTACGATTACGGGTGTGAATGATGCTCCCGCCGTGAGTGCTGCGGTAACTTCAACGGTGACGGAAGACGATGCGAGTTTCAGCTTGGATCTGCTGACCAACGCCAGTGATCCTGATACGACCGACGTATTGAATGTGGATAGTCTAACGCTGGACAGTGGTGACGACAGCGGCATCACGATTAACGGTAACCAGTTGGATATCGATCCGAGTGCCTACACTTATCTGGCCGTTGGTGAGTCCGCGGTCATCGTTTATTCTTACAATGTGATCGATGGCGAAGGGGGCAGTGTGGCTCAGACTGCTACCATCACGATCACCGGTGTGAATGATGCACCCGCAGTGAGTGCGGCTGTGACTTCAACTGCGACGGAAGACGATATGGGCTTCAGCTTGGACTTACTGACCAACGCCAGTGATGTCGACGCGACAGATGTGCTGAATGTAGATGCTCTGGTGCTGGACAGTGGTGACAACAGTGGGGTCACCCTTAACGGTAACCAGCTCGACATCGACCCGAGTGCGTACAACGATCTGGCGGTGGGTGAATCCGCCGTGATTAC
>TARA_R110002095_G_scaffold210884_2_pt1 | contig 19091 bp, 20 predicted proteins | sample TARA_R110002095 | Tara Oceans TARA_R110002095 (sample SAMEA4397255) | marine metagenome | biome: Polar Biome; feature: [SRF] surface water layer (ENVO:00010504); material: water (ENVO:00002006), including particulate matter (ENVO:01000060) such as... | depth 5 m | reverse complement strand
CGTTGCCGGAACCATGCCGGTCGCGGTGCCGCATCACCCTGATGGTGAGAATGTCCATGAACGGGATCTCGCTCGGCGTACGCCCGTCACTGGTGAAGCTCATGGCCATGAAGTAGGGGTAATCCCAGACACCTTCCTTCTCCAGCACCACGCCAACGACGTGCACACAGCACCAGTAAGGCGGCTCGTCTTCGTCCATGTACAGCTCCATCAGCACGGATTCGCCGATGTAAGCCATGGCGGCTTGGGTATCCAGGGTGATGCCGGGTTTACGCATGGCTGTAGTCTCCTTCCTTGAACTCCTTTTTGCCTTTCTTCAGGTCAGCTCGCAGGCGCGCGAGGTTGACCATGCGGAAGTCGGCGAGGCGCATTGTCGGGATGGTGCCAGTAGCGGCCCAGTCGGCGGCCTCCTCGACGGATACCCCGCTCATTTCGGCGAAGGTCTTGAGGCTGCACAGGTCGAGGCTGTTGTCTGCTTTGCTCATAGCGTCCACTCCTGTTCGAGAAGCTGCTGCTGTAGCAGGGCTACGTTGACCATCGTGCGTTTGCCGACCTTCTTCGAAGGCAGGTAGCCACGGTCCAACCAGGTGCGCACCACGATGGGTTCGTCGCCCATGCCGATCCACTCGGCGAACTTCGGCCACGGCATCAGGGGCGGGGCGCCGTGCAGCTTTTGCGGGTCAAAACCTTCCGTATCCATCCGCTTTACTCCACTATGTTCGGCTTTGATAACCAATCAACCAATGGGTAACAACTACCCATGGAGCGATTGTTACCCATCTTGCATGATGGAGCAATAGCTACTCAGGAAAAATTTTCTGCATGCACAGCGCATCCGATAGAGCACGCGCGTTGCTCAAGCTGATCGGCCCCAAGCGGGCGAGCGAACATGGTGGTGATTACGAGCGCTGGCGGAACGTCAGCAAGGGCGCGGTGCGCGTAAGCGCAGACGAGATAGACGTACTGGTGAAGGTTTATCCCCAGTACGCCCTATGGCTGGCCAGCGGGCAGATCGCCCCAGAGATCGGACAGACCAGCCCAGCCTACGACGAGGCCAACCGAAACTTGAGCCAACCCAGCGCGGGATAGCAATCACACGGAAATTAGCTAGGCGATGGTATGCCCGAGCGCAGGGAGCTAAGCGGAAGTAGCAGCACTAACGTTTGGTTAAGGGGCCGACTTTAGCCGGTCCCAGTGAGCGAAGCGAACGATTTGAACCAGTTGTTAGACCTATGCGCTATTAGTTGCCAGAAAGTAAAAATGGGCTAAATTTAATTTTATGAAATTTAAAGTATTTATTATAGTCGGCTTCGCTAAGGTCTTTTACTTCACTGAATATACCAATGCTGCGTATTGCCAAAATTGCTGAGTTATCGAATTGATATTCACCGCTAGTCTGGGCTATTTCAATTGATAAAATTTTACCGTCTGCGCTCATTTTAACGTCAAGGATAAGTTGCGTTTCAGGCTTTATGTCTTTGGGTGCTGTAAAGTTATTAGATATTTTGGTTCTGTAGAGTACAAACAAGTCTTCTGGGTCGTTAGTATTTAAAGTGTGCGTTTGCTGGTAGGTGAAATCCTCGGATAAAAGCTCTCTAAGGGCGCGCTGCTTCTTCGACTCTGTCGGCTCAGCTGGAATTGAGTTCTGAGGCGAAATTTCCTGTGCTTGAACAGGCGTACTAACTGCTAGTCCATTCCGATTGGAATTTATAACTGTTTCTGTTGAATTGCAGCCTGACAACAAAAAGTAAGAAACAACTAGAGCTATTACGCATAGTTTCATGACACACAAATTCCAAGGTTGAGTATAACGTTTGGTTAAGGGGCGGGCTTTAGCCCGTCCCAGAAAGCGAAGCGAACGATTTGAACCACTTGTTAGGGGTGAACACACAGAATCCTTTCAAAGTGGTTTGCAACCTCAAGTAGAACAGAATCAGGGCACTTGGGATTTTCAACAAAAAACCAGAAATCACCGTATTGGTTGTTAATACTGAATTTTTGTTTTTTGTATCTAAAGTCTATCCAGCTTTCGCCAAGGCTAGGTATGTAGGCCGTTGGGTAAGCTCCCCACAATTAAAGTACGCGAAAAACTAAGCGAATTGGCGGAGTGCTTCCAGTAGGGAGCAACAGAAAATTTCTAGAGCCATCATTCATCGTGTCTTGGAGCAGCTTCATTTAATGATGAAACCCTAACGTTTGGTTAAGGGGCGGGCTTTAGCCCGTCCCAGTGAGCGAAGCGAATGATTTGAACCAGTTGTTAGGCAGTTCATGTCGCGCGCTCGTTCTGAGGCTTCAGGCTAGGTACGCTTGTATAGAAAGAATGGGCAATAGACATACTTCTGGATTTTAACGAAGGAAGCTCATTGTGCAGAAAGGCTACTTGTGCTTCAAGACTGCAGCAATCCTCAAGCTGGTAGCAAAATATGACTATTGGGTCGTCAAGGTTTTCGCCCATACATTTAACAGTCGCCCACTCAATAAAATTGCTAACCTCAAACTCAGATTGGATATTTAGCGCTGATACTCGCAAGCCAAATTCTTCGGTAAACGTAAGCTCTATTGGTCTATAAGGAAATTCATAAATTGGGCGTTTGAGACAAGTATCGGGGCCGTCGAGTGATAGCTGGACTAGAGCCTCGTCGGGATTTTTGGATAATCCAATGTGAGCATCAACCCACGCGATTAGCTCTTCTGAGCTTACAAGCCCAAGCTTCCATAATGACAGAGCGATACTCAAAGTTTCCATACAGAGCCTAACGTTTGGTTAAGGGGCGGGCTTTAGCCCGTCCCAGTGAGCGGAGCGAGCGGCTTGAACCGGGTGTTAGCTTAACGCACGAAGGATATCCGCCAAACTACCAAGCGCCTCGTGGACACGCTTTAGTGTCCCGTCCTTTAAGTAAATAGCTATTACCAGCAACGGCGCGTTAAGGCAGCCGAATGCCAGTATGCCCCAGAAGCCATTGGGAAGCAGGAAGACCGCGGTAATGATAATGACCAACGCAGAGATGGACATGTACACAACTCTAAGCGGGATAAAGCTTCTGCGGTCTGTATCAATACTGCGCATTGTGAACCTTAAGCTAACGTTTGGTTAAGGGGCGGGCTTTAGCCCGTCCCAGTGAGCACAGCGAGCGATTTGAACCAGTTGTTAGAGGTCAGTCGACGGACCACCAAATTTCTAAGCTATAGAGATTGTTGTTGGACCGCTCAACCATCTCAAGCTGCGCCGTCATACCGTACTTGTCGTCTTCGACCACCAGACATGCTGAGTCGAATTGAAGGTCGTTGTGAAGACGTTCGACTAAAGATCGGGCGATTTCCTGAGCATCTTGAGATGGTATTTCTTTGGTGTATTGACCAAGCGAACCTTGGAAGAAGCGACCTAGCTCTTGAATATCTGCTCCGATGAGTTCCAAGCACTGTCGGTCAGCTGTAACCAAAGACTCCCTTAACGATGGAATTGAACAACTATGAGCCAGCTGGTAGCTGAATTTGAATGTGAACTGAAGGCCACCCTCTGTGTAAACAGCACTAGATGCGTTTGCCAACCCTTCAAGAAACCCGAGTGTTCGGTTACTGAGCATATGACCTCTAACGTTTGGTTAAGGGGCGGGCTTTAGCCCGTCCCAGTAAGCGCAGCGAACGGTTTGAACCACTTGTTAGGCATTGGCTTGCACTGCCTGTATTCGAATTCTTTCCAATGTTTCGAATGCGGCTATCAAATGGACTGCCGACTCAGGGTTGTGCAGACTAACGCCTGTTTCCTTAGCTATTAACTCTATTACGGCATCCCGCTCTAGGCCGAGAGCGTTAGCCACATGTAGTGCACACGAGCGAGCATGTGATGCACGGTGCTCGAACGGTTCACTCTCATCTAACACCTTACGTTTATGTGAGTTAAACGACATTTCCTTTGCCTAACTATAATTAGACACCAATTGGTGTATAAGACGCCGAACGGGCTTGGTGTATAAGATTCCGTCCGATTCTCTTCCGAGGCCCTAGTTCCGGCCTATTCAGGAAGGCAGGATGTTTATGCACCAGCTTCGAGAGACCTGAAATCGTACCTAATCCTTTGGTTGCACCGCGTGCGAGGCTGAGCACCCTTTTTACCTTTTGGCGTGTCGATAAAGTGTCGAAATCAATGCCACGTACAGCGGAACAAAGCTGGCACACACATGCGGCAGGCCCAGCAAAGCCGACGATAGCCGATCACTGCGAGCCAGAAAAACGAGTTCGACTCCCACTGCCTTCCGCCAATTCCTGTCTTCCGTGTTCGTATCAGTGGCGCATCGACTCGGCCGGCTCCGAGGTAACGCTGACGCTGAACCAGCAACGCCACATAATTTGTCGAACTTCAAAAATCTGACCGGCGGCCGACGAAAGGTGAGATTGCCCTGGAAGCAGCGGTTGGCCTTTCTGGCTAACCGCAGCTGTCTTTCAAAAGTTCGTCAAAGGTGCAGATCTCGCCGCACTTATCAGGCGCATAGCCGGCCAGCTTGTCGATGTCTGCCAGAAACTCGTCCGATGTCATGGCCTGTAGCAACTGGCGCACGTTGTGCTGGCGTAGCTGCGTTTCGTGGCAGACCAGCAGGTAGTGTTCGGTCGCCAGGCTGATGAACTCCAGCCCGAACTGCGCGGCTGCCGCCTCGACACCGAAGCCGACATCGGCCATGCCCGCTGCGACGTAAGCGGCCACGGCGGTGTGGGTGAATTCTTCCTGGGCACCATTGGCGATCTGGGCTTTATCGATCTGGTGCTCTTCGAGCAGCAGGTTGAACAGGACACGGGTGCCGGAATGCTCGTCGCGATTGATAAAGCGAATCTCAGGACGGGTCAGATCAGCCAGTCCATGCACGTGCTTGCGCGTAGCGGCGCGCAAGATCAAGCCCTGCCGCCGCGTCACGAAGCGAATGACGCGAAGGTCCTGGCCGGCGAGCAGCGCTTGATAAACGGCTAAGACTCGCTTGGCCAGCGGAGGGAACGTGGGGAGATGGAAGCTGGCAAGGTCGCAGTCTCCCCGGTTCAGGGCACTGAGCGCTTCCTGCGGATTGCAATAGCGCAGGTTCAGCTCTCCGGGCAGATCAGCCAGGAGGGCGACCGCGTAACCATGACTCGCATGCAGCCGCAGCACCGGATGAGCGCCCTCAAGCAACTGCTGAAGCTGGTGGTTCAACTCGGAGGCCATGCTGTCGAGCTGAGGCTCCAGCCGCGCGCGCAGGCGTTGTTCCGACCACAGCAACTGTTCTCCCAGCTGCGATAACCGCGTGCCGTGCCCCTTGCGCATCAACACCATGGGCATGCCGAAAAATTGCTCGCCACGGGTAAGCAGATTCCAGGCATGACGGTACGAAATATCCGCCTTTTGAGCCGCCTGGGTCAGCTTGCCGGTGTCATGGATACCTTCGAGCAAGGCAAAGATGATCGGATCCAGCAATTCGCCGTTGCCATTTCTGAATAACCAGGTGGGCGTGATATGCAGCCTTGAGTTAAGCATTTTCGTTCATATTTTTTGGGTCAAATGGGTATGTTAGTTTGCTGTTCACCTGATTAAAGCTTAACCCAATTAAGAATAATTATTCATATATGCTCGAACACAAGCTGTCGGTTGCCTGACCCTGACCGGCACGTTCGACTACCTGATGAGGCAACCAGGTCATGTCCACTACCATCTCGTCAGCTACCGGTGCCTGGACGCCGGCCCTGATCCAGCAAGTGATCGATGACCACAAGTCGATGCCCGGCGCCATGCTCCCTACTCTTCATGCCATTCAGGATCGCTTCGGCCACATTCCGGACAGCGCGGTTCCGCTTATTGCCGACTCCTTGAGCTGCACTCGGGCCGACGTACACGGCATCATCAGCTTCTATCATCACTTTCGCACCCAGCCTGCAGGGCGCAACGTGATCCAGATTTGCCGCGCCGAGGCCTGCCAGGCCGTGGGCAGCCGTCAGCTGGAAGCGCATGTCAAAGCCTCGTTGAAGGTGGATTATCACCAGACCACCCAGGATCGCGAAATTACGCTGGAGCCCGTGTACTGCCTGGGCAACTGCGCCTGCGGTCCCGCCGTGCAGATCAACAACGACGTCCATGGGCGCGTAACGCCAGAGCGTTTCGATGAACTGGCCGATGAGCTGAAGACTGTTGCGGTGGAGGTGAAGTGGTGACTATTACCGTTTATGTACCTTGTGATACCACGGCTCGTTCGCTGGGTGCCGACAAGGTTGCTCAGCGTATCGAGCGCGCCGCTGCAGCCCGCTCGCAAGAGCTGCGCGTTGTGCGTAACGGCTCACGCGGCCTGTTCTGGCTGGAGCCACTGGTTGAAATCGATACGCCAGATGGTCGGGTCGCCTACGGGCCGGTAACCCCCGAGGCGGTAGAAAGCCTCATCGAGGCCGGTTTGTTTGAAGGCCGGCACGACCATGCCCTGGCGCTCGGGCTTACCGAGGAGATCGAGTACCTCAAGCGTCAGCAGCGGCTGACCTTTTCGCGCATCGGTATCACGGACCCGCTATCGATCGACGATTACACGGCACTGCGTGGATTCAATGGCCTCAAGGCAGCGCTCTCCCGTGACGGCCAATCCATCGTCGACGAAGTCAAAACGTCCGGCCTGCGTGGCCGTGGCGGCGCCGCCTTTCCGACCGGCATCAAGTGGCAGACAGTGCTCAACGAGCCCGAGGGTCAGAAGTACATCGTCTGCAACGCAGACGAAGGGGACTCGGGGACCTTCGCCGACCGCCTGGTGATGGAATGCGACCCTTACATGCTGATCGAAGGCATGACCATCGCCGGTCTCGCGGTCGGCGCCGACCGCGGTTACATTTACCTGCGTTCGGAATATCCGCTGGCCAAGGCGATTCTTGACGAGGCCATACGCCGTGCAGTCACAGCCGGCTACCTGGGCGATGATCTGCTGGGCTCCGGCAAGGGGTTCAACCTGGAAGTCCGCCTCGGCGCCGGTGCCTACATTTGCGGCGAAGAAACCTCGCTGCTCGAAAGCCTCGAAGGTCGCCGCGGCCTGGTGCGTGCCAAGCCACCGCTGCCGGCCATCGTTGGGCTGTTCGGTCGCCCGACCGTGGTCAACAACGTACTGTCCTTCGCCGCTGTGCCGTACATCATGGATCAGGGCGGCCAGGCCTACGCCGATTACGGCATGGGTCGCTCCCGTGGCACGCTGGCCGTGCAGCTAGCGGGCAACGTGAAGCGCGGTGGGCTGATCGAACTGGCATTCGGTATCAGCTTGAAAACGCTGATGGAAGATTTCGGCGGCGGCACGCGCAGTGGCCGTCCGCTCAAAGCCGTTCAGGTGGGCGGCCCTCTTGGGGCCTACCTGCCGGAAAGCCAATGGGACAACCCGCTCGACTACGAAGCCTTTGCCGCATTCGGTGGAGTGGTCGGGCATGGCGGCGTCGTGATGTTCGATGACACCGTCGACATGGGCGAGCAGGCCCGTTTCGCCATGGAGTTCTGCACTGTCGAATCCTGTGGTAAATGCACGCCGTGCCGGATCGGCGCCGTTCGCGGCGTTGAAGTCATCGACCGGATCCGTGCTGGTGAAAATGCCGAGATGAACCTCGAACTGCTGTCGGATCTGTGCGAGACCATGGTCGATGGTTCGCTCTGCGCCATGGGCGGCATGACGCCGTTCCCGGTGCAGAGCGTGATGAAGCATTTCCCTGATGATCTGACACCTCGACACGCCCTGGTGGCGGGAGGCATAGCATGCTGAACCATTTCGATCCCAAGCAATATCTGAAAGGCCAGGTCAACAGCTTCGACCCGGCCCTGTTCGACCGTGACCTGGGCACTCCGGCACGGACGTCCGAGACGACCATTAGCCTGGTAATCGACGGCATTCAGATCAGCGTGCCAGAAGGCACCTCGGTCATGCGCGCTGCCGCCCTGGCAGGCATCACGGTGCCCAAGCTGTGCGCGACCGACAACCTGGAAGCCTTCGGCTCCTGCCGGATCTGCGCGGTAGAAATCGAAGGGCGCCGCGGCTATCCCGCTTCGTGCACCACGCCGGTCAGCGAAGGCATGTCGGTCACCACGCAGAACGGCAAGCTGGCCAAGCTGCGTCGCAACATCATGGAGCTGTACATCTCCGACCACCCGCTGGACTGCCTGACCTGCCCAGCCAACGGCGATTGCGAGCTGCAGGACATGGCAGGCGCCGTCGGCCTGCGCGAAGTGCGCTACGGGTTCGAAGGTGCCAACCATCTGCATGCCGAGATCGACAACTCCAACCCCTATTTCAGCTTCGATCCGAGCAAGTGCATCGTCTGCTCGCGTTGTGTGCGTGCCTGCGCTGAAGTTCAGGGCACCTTTGCCCTGACCATCGACGGCAGGGGCTTCGACTCGACCGTATCGGCCAGCCAGAATCAGCCGTTCATGGAGTCGGAGTGCGTATCCTGCGGGGCATGCGTGCAGGCGTGCCCGACCGCGACCCTGATGGAAAAGAGCGTCATCGAAGAAGGCGTGCCCGAGCACAGCGTAGTCACCACTTGTGCCTACTGTGGCGTGGGCTGCTCGTTCGAAGCGCAGATGAAAGGCGACAAGCTGATCCGCATGGTGCCTTACAAGGGTGGCGACGCGAACCACGGCCATTCATGCGTCAAGGGACGCTTCGCCTTTGGTTACGCGACCCACAAGGACCGCATCCGCGAGCCGATGATTCGTGATTCGATCGATCAGCCGTGGCGTGCCGTTTCCTGGGACGAGGCGCTGACCTTCGCTGCGCGGCGTCTGCGTGAAACCCAGGCGACCTACGGCCGGGACAGCGTCGGCGGCATCACGTCCTCGCGCTGCACCAACGAAGAAACCTATCTGGTTCAGAAACTGATTCGCGCCGCATTCGGCAACAACAACACCGACACCTGCGCCCGTGTCTGCCACTCGCCGACAGGCTATGGCCTCAAGGCTACCCTGGGCGAATCCGCTGGCACCCAGACCTTCGACTCGGTAATGAAGTCCGACGTCATTCTGGTTATTGGCGCGAACCCAACGGACGCGCACCCGGTCTTTGCCTCGCAAATGAAGCGCCGCCTGCGCCAGGGCGCCACCCTGATCGTCGCCGATCCACGGCGTATCGACCTGCTCAAAACGCCGCACGCGGAAAAGGGTCTGCACCTGTCGCTCAAGCCGGGCACCAACGTCGCGCTGGTCAACGCACTGGCACATGTAGTCGTCACCGAAGGGCTGGAAGACAAGGCATTCATCGAAAGCCGTTGTGAAACCAACGCCTACCAGAAATGGCGCGACTTCATCAGTGAGGCCCGCCATGCGCCGGAAGTCTCCGAAGCGGAAACCGGCGTGCCGGCCGGACTGGTCCGCCAGGCAGCCCGCACCTACGCGATGGCCGGCAATGGGGCCATTTACTATGGCCTGGGCGTGACCGAGCACAGCCAGGGCTCCACCACCGTCATGAGCATCGCCAACCTGGCGATGGCGACCGGCAACATCGGCCGTGAAGGCGTGGGTGTGAACCCCTTGCGCGGTCAGAACAACGTGCAGGGTTCCTGCGACATGGGTTCTTTCCCCCATGAGCTGCCGGGCTACCAGCACGTTGCCGATCCGGAAGTGCGTCAACGCTTCGAGAGCGCCTGGAACACCACGCTCGATGACGAGCCGGGCCTGCGTATTCCCAACATGTTCGATGCCGCCGTGGCAGGCACCTTCAAGGCGCTCTATGTGCAGGGCGAGGACATCGCTCAGTCCGACCCGAACACCCAGCACGTCGAGGCGGCGCTGTCGGCGCTGGATTGCCTGATCGTTCAGGACATTTTCCTCAACGAAACCGCCAAGTACGCCCACGTGCTGCTGCCCGGTGCGACCTTCCTCGAGAAGAACGGGACCTTCACCAACGCGGAACGACGCATCAACCGGGTACGTCGCGTTATGCCGCCGGTTGCCGGCATGGAGGACTGGGAAGTCACCCAAGCACTTTCCAATGCGCTGGGATACCCCATGAACTATAGCCATCCGTCCGAGATCATGGACGAGATCGCGCAGCTGGCACCGACCTTTACCGGCGTCAACTACAGCAAACTCGAAGTGCTGGGCAGCATCCAGTGGCCGTGCAACGACGACTACCCGATGGGCACGCCGACCATGCATGGCGTGGACTTCCCGATCGGCAAGGGCAACTTCGCCATTACCGAGTACGTGGCCACCGAAGAGCGCGTCAACCGTCGCTACCCGCTGTTGCTCACCACCGGGCGCATCCTGAGTCAGTACAACGTGGGCGCTCAGACCCGTCGGACCGCCAACAGCGCCTGGCACGATGAAGATGTGCTGGAAATCCACCCGAACGACGCCGAGGACCGCGGCCTGAAAGATGGCGACTGGCTGGGTATTCGCAGCCGGGTCGGGCATACGGTGCTGCGTTGCCTGGTCAGCGATCGCATGGCTCCGGGCGTGGTGTACACCACCTTCCACCACCCAGGCAGCGGCGCGAACGTCATCACCACCGATAACTCGGACTGGGCGACCAACTGCCCCGAGTACAAGGTGACGGCCGTTCAGGTCGAGAAGGTAACGCAGCCCTCAGACTGGCAGCAGCGCTTCCAGGACTTCGATCAGAAACAGCTGCGTTACCTGGAAAATGCCGAGACTGCGGAAGTGGCACTCAAATGAGTGCCCGCTTCATGGGCGATGGCACCGGACAGGAGGATGCCTCGAATGAATGAAATGGATACGCTGATCAAGATGTTGAATCAGATCACCGTGAATAACCGGCATCATCAGGACGATGCGGCGGCGGCCGAACAGATCGCGCTGCACCTGAAGAAATTCTGGGCGCGTCGGATGAAGGAACAGATCATCGACTACGCCGAGAACGACGGCAGCGCCCTGGAGCCGATTGCTCGCCTGGCCGTGCTACGACTCAAACGGATGTCGGACGAGGTCCGAGACTGGGCCGAGACGTCCGATGCGGGATAGCAGGTTGTAGATCAGTTTTTTTTGGCCACCTACAGGTGGCCTTTTTTTGTCTGGACGTCCAGCGTCAAGCATGGGGCATAGTAAGAGAGAGGACGCGGAGCAAGGCGCCTGAGCGTCTGTTCGTGCCGGCACGACAGATCCAACACCCATCACCTGCAGCCCATACCTGGCTGCAACCCGGCACATGTGGGAGGGCGCCCCGCTTCAACGCGTCAGTATTTCAATGGCTGTCAGGAGAAAGCGGCCTGCTCCGGCCCCTTCAACGCCAACTGCTTTGGCCAGTCTCGGTGGTTGAACACCTGACCCTCTGCGCGTATCCGCGCAAGCTCACGCAGGTCGAGGGTCGCAAACACCCAGTTCGCCTCATCATCCGCGCCTTCGACCAGGATGCCGTTATCCGGAAAACCATAATCCACCGGCGTATACACGCTGGCGCGGCCCGTATTGACATCAACCGCTTCGGACCAGGGCGCAAGGCCGGTGGTAGGCGACTGGACCACATAACACTGGTTTTCCAGCGCCCGCGCCTGGCAACCGATACGTACCCGATGAAAACCGGCCTGCGTATCGGTGCAGCTCGGAACCAGCAGCAGCTCGGCACCGGCCGTAATCTGCTGACGGGCAATCATCGGGAATTCCGAGTCATAGCAGATCAGGATGCCGATACGGCCGAGTTCGGTATCAATGACGCCAATACGTTCACCAGCACGAATGCCCCATTGCTCGTTCTCGAAACGAGTCATGATGAGCTTGTCCTGATGACCCAGGATCCCTTCTGGCCCGAACAGCGTCGCCCGGTTCACGACATGGCCGGCCTGCAATTCTGTTGGAAAGGAACTGGCCAGGATCAGGACATCGTGACGGCGGGCCAGCGCCTGATGCAGGTCGCGCCACATCGGCAGCAAGGTCTGCATCGCCTGGAGCTGCTGCTGCAAATCGCTGTACACCGCTTGGCCGAAGAGCGAAGCCAGTTCCATGCTGCCGTATTCAGGAAATACCAGCAGCTTGGCGTCTTGCTGTACGGCACTGGCGACCCAGCGTTCCAGCTTGGCCGCGAAGTCATCCCAATGAGAGAAAAAGCCGATGTCGTATTGGGCTGTCGCCAGGGTAAACACGCTCATGGCAAGGGCTTCATCCAGAAGGTCATGGGTTTGAGCGACTCGTGTGAATCGCCGAGGTCTTTCCAGCTGAACTGCGTGGCCAGCTCCGGGTGCCTTTCGTACCCACGGTGCTGCCAGAACTCATCCAGTGGCTGATAACCGGCAGGCCGAGCTGGGTGCGTAACAGGCCGCTCCACCGCACAGAAGCATGAATGCTTCATGCCGCCAGTCTCGCGCGCATGGTCTTCACGGTGTTCGAAGAACGCCACACCGGCACCCTGCCCTCGGTAGTCGGGCAGCAATACGGATTCGCCACAATAGAAGATCGTCTCAACGGCATAATCCGCCTCGCGGAAAGGCTGCTGGACCTCCTCCGTTTCATGAATCAGCGGCAGCCCCGAAGAAGCGCCCACCACCCGGTCGCCATCGAACGCCAGCACGATCACGCTGTGCGGCGCCTCGACATAGGTTTGCAGATAGCGCGCCTCGTATTCCGGATCGCCGTCGTACAGGTACGGAAAGTCTCGGAATACACGCATGCGCAACCGGGCCAGTTCAGGAATGTACCGATGAAGCGTGGCGCCGGATAAGCGCTGGAAGGTCAGCCGGGCCATCACGCGGACACTTGAGCAACCCAGTCTTCAAGGTTGTAGTAGTTGGTCACTCGCGCCACCTGCCCATCCCGAATGGCGAAGAATGCCCCCGCCGGGAGCCGGTAAGTCTGGCCGTTCGCTTCCGGTAGCCCTTCATCGGTCGCCAGGTATTCGCCCAGTACGGTGAACTCGACGGCCGCCCGGTCACCCGCTTCGTTCGTGGTGATCGAAAGATCCACAATTTTCTCCCGGTAGTTGCGGTTCATGCGCTGCATGAACTGTTCAAAGGCCGGTTTACCCATCTCTCGCCCGCTCTGATTGATGTCATGGATCACGTCATCGGTGAGAAGCGACAGGAAGGTGACCATGTCACCCGCATTGAAGGCGTCGTAGTAGCGTTGCAACAGCTGAGCGGTGGCCTGGTGCATCGAAAAATCTCCTGAAGGGGCGGAAATTTCGATAGTAGACAGTCTCGCCAAGGTGACGAAAGCGCGACACAAGGTGACTGGCAGAATCAAGCATGAGGCGGTCGCACCTGGAAAATATCGACGGTCGTGACCAGCCTTGCCGTCCGATTTGGCGCTCTGGATCGGTAGTGCGTCGATTCAAGGCTGATGCCGTCTCAGCCATTCGCCAGCAACCTGTCCCATGGTCTTGGATATTCCATCTTTCACCCAGGCCATGAAGTCCTGATCAAACCTGAAGCCGGGCCCGCACGCCTCGATCATGAATCTTCGTACGTTCTGCGTGTTTCGATAGGTGTCGGTTACCGGTGTTTCATCAGTTATCCGGTCCTTATGCCAATCAAATTTCATCGCGGTCACCTTCGTATGCCAGACGGGGTGCGAGGAGGTAAGCGGCAAGAGCGACGCAGAGCTTTCGCTTCAGGCACAACGGCCCAGGGCTATGCCTGCAAAGATCCCGCGTCGCGATTCTGATGAATAGCCTTTCTCCCATGGTTACATAGCAAAAAACAATCGAACGGACGGCTGCAGGTCTCGCTCCTTCGTCTACCTTATTCGGAATGCTTGGAAGAGGAGGATGCGCATGTTGACCACATTGCTGCCAGCCCTTCGAGACTTGGAATTGCCTTTGCGCCTCAGGCTATGGGACGGCAAGGAAATCGACATGGGGCCCGCGCCCAGTGTGACGCTGGAGATTCGCGACCCAGGGCTGATACCTCGCTTGGCTCATCCCAGCCTGGCGCTGTTAGGCGGCGCTTATGTCGAGGGAAAGCTCGATCTGCACGGGCCGCTTGAAGAGGTGATCCGCATCGGTGACGAGATCAGTCGGGCATTGGACGACGCACATCCGCAGCTGCCGGTGCGTGAAGCCCATGACAAGGCCACTGACGCCGAAGCGATTTCCTATCACTACGACCTGTCCAACGCCTTCTATCAGCTCTGGCTCGACCGCGACATGGTCTACTCCTGCGGCTATTTCGAGACGGGCTGCGAAGACCTCGATCAGGCGCAGCAGGCCAAGCTCCGGCACCTGTGTCGCAAGTTGCGCCTGCAGCCCGGCGATCGGCTGCTGGATGTAGGCTGTGGCTGGGGTGGTCTGGCGCGGTTTGCGGCGCGGGAATACGGAGCGCAGGTGTTTGGCATTACGCTCAGCGCCGAACAGCTAAGGCTCGGGCGCGAGCGCGTGGCGGCCGAGGGGCTGGAGGGCCGCGTCCAGCTTGAGCTGTTGGATTACCGCGATCTGCCCACGGACGGACAGTTCGACAAGGTGGTCAGCGTCGGCATGTTCGAACATGTCGGCCACGCGAACCTGCCGTTGTATTGCCAGCAGCTGGCCGCGGTGGTGCGCCCGGGCGGTCTGGTCCTCAACCATGGCATCACTTCGCGGCATACCGATGGCCGGCCGGTCGCCCATGGCGCGGGCGAATTCATCGACCGCTACGTCTTTCCTCACGGCGAGTTGCCGCATCTGGTAGAGATAGGTGCCTGCATCAGCGAGTCGGGACTGGAGATCGTCGATGTGGAAAGCCTGCGCCTGCACTATGCGCGCACGCTGCAGCTGTGGAGCGAGCGCCTGGAGTCGCGGTTGGAGGAAGCGCAGCAGCTAATCCCCGAGCGGGCGTTGCGCATCTGGCGGGTGTACCTGGCAGGCTGCGCCTATGGCTTCCGCCGCAACTGGATCAACCTGCACCAGATCCTCGCCAGCAAGCCGCTGCCCGACGGTTCCCACGAGCTGCCCTGGACACGCGCGGATCTCTATCAGTAGCACGGCAGCCTGGCACCGATGCGCCAGGCTGACACCGACTCAGCGCAACAGCAGGAGCGGCGTGGTGGTCGAGCGAATCATGCTAGTGGTGGTGCTGCCAACGAGGAACTGACGAATCCGCGAGTGCCCGTAAGCGCCCATCACCAGCAGGCCGATACCGTGCTCGGCCTGGTAGGCATGCAGGGTGGGTTCGACTTCGCCGCCACGAATCGCGATCTGTACCTCGAAGCCTGCTGCCGACAGGGCATCACGGGCCGCATCGAGCAGCGCGCGGTTGTCACCGGTGTCCTCGCCGACCATCACCAGATGGATCGGTATGCCTTTGAACAGCGGGCTGGAGGCCAGCATTTCCACACCTTTGCGGGAAGTGGCGCTGCCATCAAACGCGAGCATGACGCTTGTCGGCACGGCAAAGCTGGCCGGGGTGACCAGGATCGGCCGGTGCAGCGTGCGAATCACGCTTTCCAACTGGCTGCCAATCAGCTGCAGGTCGGTGCCGCTGTCCTCGCCCTGCTTGCCGATCACCAGCAGCCGGGTGTCGGATTCCAGCTCGCGCAGGCTTTCCACCAGATCGCCGTGCCGTTGCCGCACCTCCGGCTGCACCACCCCGGCAGTCAGGACGCGCTGCTTCGCTGAGTCGAGCATCATCCGGCCTTCTTCGAGCGCCAGCTTGCTGCGCTTTTCGTCCAGTGCGGCGAGCTCTTCGAGCAGGTATTCGCGGCTACCGAGACCGATGATGCCGCTGAGGTTGCCGGCGGCCGGGTACTGCTGCTGGTCGAGGACATGCAACAGAGTCAGCGGTGCATCCAGCTGCAGACTGGCCCAGGCGGCGCAATCACAGACGGCCGCAGCCTGAGGGGAACCGTCGATGCAGGCCAATACGTTGTTCATTGTTGTGCTCCTGGTCAGTGGCTCATCAGATCGTCGATGGCTTCGGGTTTGTCGTGCACCCCGAAACGGTCGACGATGGTTGCGCTGGCTTGGTTCAACCCCAGCACTTCGACCTCGGTGCCTTCACGGCGAAGCTTGACGACGACCTTGTCGAGCGCCGCAACGGCGGTGATGTCCCAGAAATGAGCATGGGTCAGGTCGATGATGACGCTCGAGAGCGCTTCCTTGAAGTCGAAAGCGGACGTGAATTTGTCGGACGAGCTGAAGAACACCTGGCCGACCACACGGTAGGTGCGGCGGTTGCCTTCGGCGTCCAGCTCCGAACCGATATGCAGGTAATGGCCGACCTTGTTGGCAAAAAACAGCGCCGCCAGCAGCACACCGGCCAGCACGCCGAACGCCAGGTTGTGGGTAAAGACCACCACCACTACGGTGACCACCATGACGATGTTGGTCGACAGCGGATAGCGCTTGAGATTACGCAGCGAATCCCAGCTGAAGGTGCCGATGGAAACCATGATCATCACCGCGACCAGCGCGGCCATGGGGATCTGGCCGACCCAGTCACTGAGAAACACCACCATCAGCAAGAGCACGACACCGGCAATCAGCGTCGACAACCGCGTGCGGCCGCCGGATTTCACGTTGATCACCGATTGGCCGATCATCGCGCAACCGGCCATGCCGCCGAACATGCCGGACACGATGTTGGCGACACCCTGGCCCTTGCACTCGCGGTTCTTGTCGCTGCCGGTATCGGTCAGGTCATCGACGATGGTCGCCGTCATCAGCGACTCCAGCAGACCGACCACAGCCAGGGCCGCGGAGTAAGGGAAGATGATTGCCAGCGTCTCGAAATTCAGCGGCACTTGCGGCCAGAGGAAGATCGGCAGGGTGTCAGGCAGCTCGCCCATGTCGGCGACAGTGCGGATATCCAGCCCCAGGTACATGGCGACGGCGGTCAGAGACAGGATGCAGACCAGCGGCGACGGAATGACCCGGCCAATCTTCGGCACATAGGGGAATAGGTAGATGATGCCCAGCCCCGCCGCGGTCATGGCATAGACGTGCCAGGTGACACCTGTCAGTTCCGGAAGCTGGGCCATAAAGATCAGTATCGCCAGGGCGTTGACGAAGCCAGTGACCACCGAGCGCGAAACGAAGCGCATCAGCGAACCGAGACGCAGGTAACCGGCGCCGATCTGCAACAGGCCGCAAAGCAGCGTCGCCGCCAGCAGGTATTGCAGGCCGTGCTCGCGCACCAGCGTCACCATCAGCAGCGCCATGGCACCGGTGGCGGCGGAAATCATCCCCGGTCGGCCTCCGACGAAGGCGATCACCACGGCAATACAGAAGGAGGCGTAGAGGCCGACACGCGGGTCGACCCCGGCGATGATGGAGAAGGCAATCGCCTCTGGAATCAGCGCCAGGGCAACGACGAGGCCGGCGAGCACGTCGCCGCGGATATTGCAGAACCAGTTTTGTTTGAGCGAATGAAGCATGGTGAATTCCGGAGCAAAGGCATCACCGGCAGACCGGAGGCGGCACGCGGTTGATACAAGGCTAGTTTCTGGATTTGAACAGGGTGCAATTGCGTGCATGAATGCGACGCGCAGGCTACCGACCGCCTGTATGGCAAGGTGGTCGCGCTGGGGTGACGACAGGCGCTAAGGCGGAGTGGGCAGCCGGATCATGCGAAGAGACAGACTCGATTTAGGGCTCAGATCGCTCGAAGCCGCTTGAAACAGGCCGCGGATGATAGCGCAGCAAGCCCCCTGGCGCGACCCAAAGGGGCAGCCCAGGCGCCGCCGGCTGTCATGCCAGAGGCGGCCGAGACGCCGGTTTGTGCTCGCCCAGACAGGCGTCAGGCCTACCGCCAGAAGTCGTCGAGATTGTTGAAGCCCCACTGCGCCGGATCCTCGCGCCCGACGATGCGGTCGTTGGCGTTGCGACGCGAAAGGTCCAGGTCCAGCTGCTGAATCGGCGTTTTGGCTTTGGCTGAAAAGAACACCCGGACCAGCGGTTCGGTGAGCTTTTCCGGGTGCTGATCGATCACCACGCCGAGCCGGCCAGACTCCAGACGCACCAGGGAACCGAGCGGATAGATACCCACCGAGCGCACGAAGGCATGAAATATCTGGGTATCGAAGTGGCCGGTCCACTGCGCCATGCGGGCCAGCGATTCAGCCGGATTCCAGGCTTTCTTGTAGGGACGGTTGGAGGTGATGGCGTCATACACATCGCACACCGCGCCCATTCGCGCGAACAGGCTGATGTTCTCGCCGGCCAGCCGGAACGGGTAGCCGCTGCCATCGAACTTCTCGTGATGATGCAGGCAGACGTCCAGCGCCGAGGCCGGCAGCGACCCCGCCGCGAGCAGCAGCGCATGCCCCCGCTCGGGATGGCTGCGCATGACGGCGAACTCGGCATCGGTCAGCGCGCCTGGTTTGTTGAGTACCTCTGTCGGCATGACCATCTTGCCGACATCGTGCAGCAGCCCGGCCAGCCCGGCCTCGCTCACGGCGTTCTCGTCGAGGCCCAGCTGCCGGGCCAGGGACACCATCAAGGCACAAACGGCGACCGAGTGCAGGTAGGTGTACTCGTCCTTGTGCTTGAGCCGCGCCAGGCCGATCAGTGCGGAGCTGTTGCGCGCCAACGAGTCGCTGATATCCGCGACCAGCGGCAGACAACTCTCGACACTGATGGCATTGCCCAGTCGCGCCTCGTTGAACAGCTCAGTGATCGCCTTCTTTGAGCGACTGAGCACGCGAGCGGCACGCTGCAGTTCGTCGCGCGCACTGCACCGCGCAACAGCTGGAGCGCGCGGGTCCTCAGGCGGAGGAACCGAAGCCGGCGTTGACAGCACAACCGCCTGGTCGGCCACGTCGACGCCCTTGCTGATGTTGATCCAGACGCCCGTCAGCCCGCTCTGGCGCAGGCGCTGAAGGTCTTCAGGGTCATCGATGATGAACTTGTTTTTCCAGAACGGATGCGCCAGCCAGCTGCCTTCGATGGCATGGAGATACATGCCTAAACGCACCGCATCAGTAGGAATTTTCTTCAGCATGGGCGCCTCGAGACGACAAGGGTTGGTCGAGCTGATCTCGTTGTAACCTGGCGTCCCTGCTGGCCGGCCCATTGTTTCGGGCGGCAATGGCGCTAAAGTGCCACCATCCAGCCGTACTTGTACATTAGTCGAAAGATGTACACGTCTTGGAATCCGACGCGCGGCCTGCTTTACCATGCGATTCCGCTATCGCGAGCCGATCATGATTGCCCTGTCCAGCCGCTACCGCGTCGCCCTCATCATCTCGCTGATTCTGGCCGGCCTGC
>TARA_R110002095_G_scaffold122652_1_pt1 | contig 19207 bp, 16 predicted proteins | sample TARA_R110002095 | Tara Oceans TARA_R110002095 (sample SAMEA4397255) | marine metagenome | biome: Polar Biome; feature: [SRF] surface water layer (ENVO:00010504); material: water (ENVO:00002006), including particulate matter (ENVO:01000060) such as... | depth 5 m | reverse complement strand
GACCTTTGTTCAACAAAATGGCGTCCTGGCGAATCGGTGGATGGTAGACAGCAGGCACCACCCAGCCTGAACCTTGCCGTATCAATCCATCTTCAACTACCTGCGAAAGGGCAACGAAGCCGAGTTCGGCGTTGCCGCTGGCGACGAACTGATGCGTTTGTGCGATGTTTTCGCCCTGCACCAATTTGCCCCGGACCGAATCTGACAGGCCCAACTTTTTTAGCGTGGCCACAGCCGCGGCCCCGTACGGCGCGGTCTTAGGGTTGGCGATGGCCAGGTGGCGAAACGCTCGGTCACTGAGCACAGCGGCCTGATCATTAACGAGGTCTTCTTTGGCCGACCACAACACCAGTGTGCCAATGGCATAGGTGAAGCGGCTTCCAGCGACGCCCAACCCTTCGTCTTCCAGCCTGGCGGGAACCTGTTCATCGGCCGCCAGCAGTACCGAGAAGGGCGCGCCGTTGCGAATCTGTGCGTAGAGCTTGCCCGTCGAGCCAAAGGCCAGCAGCGCCTTGTGCCCGGTGTCTCGCTCAAATCGTTCGGCGATGACGCGCATGGGCGCGGTGAAGTTCGACGCAACCGCAACCTGGACTTCTCCAGCGAGGCCCATCAAGGGGGTGAGTGCAGCGAAAGCCGCGATGAGCGTCATACGGGTTCGATTCATCATCTTCGTCAATCTACCGCGATAATTACTTGGGAGGCCTTGACCAATGCCGTACAGGGCTGGCCCACGGCTAATCCGAGCGCCTCTGTGCTTTCGTTGGTGATGACCGCACTCAGCGTGCGGTTGCCGGGAAGCTGCAGCTTGACCTCGCAGCTGACCGCGCCCGGCGTGATCGCGCTGACTGTCCCGCTCAAGCGGTTGCGGGCGCTTATTTTCACCTCTGGATCGGGCGACAGCAGGACAAAGCTGGCTTTTACCAGCGCCATGGCTATCTTGCCGGTCGCGAGCTGAAGCTCGTCGATGCTGTCGTTGGTCAGCGTCGCGGTCATGGTTTGCCCGTCGCCGATATCCAGGCTGACGCTGCCGTTCACCGCGCCTCTTTCTACCTGGGTGATGCGGCCGCGGAACTGGTTGCGTGCACTGGTTTTCATCGCGATTGCCCGAAGTAGTTTGTCGAAATCTTCGAATCCATCGATACCCTGGGCGACCTGTGCCAGGAAGCGTTCGTACTCGTGCTGCATGCGCTGCCAGATGTGCAGCATCTCTCGACCAAAGTCGGTCAGTTGCGTCCCACCGCCCTTGGCCCCGCCTGCGCTGCGCATTACCAGTGGGCGCTCGGAAAGGTTGTTCATCGCATCCACCGCATCCCAAGCCGCCTTGTAGCTGAGATTGATGGCCTTGGCAGCCCGGGTAATGGATCCGGTAGCCTCGATCTGTTCGAGCAGCTCGATGCGTTTGCCGCCGAGGTAGCCTTTTTCGCCACGGTTGAACCAGAGTTGTCCGTCAATGCGCAATGGCTCGAATTGTCTGGAATCGCTCATGATCGGCTCCGGTCGGGGTGACCATTCTGGCAAGCGCTATATAGAGTTGTATATAGCGTTTTTGTGGTGGCCCTTGTCTTGGCCGATAGACACCGTTGCTCCCGGCGTGACTCGGGAGTAGCGTGGCTTCGATTCCACCTGGAGCTCTGTTATGAAAATCAAATGGATTGCCGCTTCACTTGCGCTGCTTTTAATGGCTGGTCCTGCAGCGGCCGAGCAGTGCCCAGCGTTGCTTCAGCATGAGCTTCCGAAGCTGCGATCAAAGGAAACCATCGATCTCTGTGAGCAGTTTCAGGGCAAGGCGTTAGTAGTGGTCAATACCGCCAGCTTTTGCGGCTTCGCCCCTCAGTTCAAAGGGCTGGAGGCGCTGTACCAGCGTTACAAAGATGATGGGCTGATGATTCTTGGCGTGCCGTCCGATGACTTCTTTCAGGAGTCAGACGATGCGGCGGAGACGGCTGAGGTTTGCTACGTCAATTACGGCGTGACGTTTCCGATGACGCAGACACAGCCTGTGCGTGGCGGCGACGCAATTCCGTTGTTTCGCGAGCTGGCCGAGCAGGCCGGCGGGGCCCCGCGCTGGAACTTCTACAAGTATGTAGTCGATCGCAACGGCAAGGTGGTCGATTACTTCTCGAGCAAAGTTGAACCGGACGATCCAGAGCTGATCGCTGCGGTGGAAAAGGCGTTGGCAAAGTAGCGGAAGGATGCCCCGACCGAGCGGTCGGGGCGGGTGCATCAGAAGCGGTAGGTCATGGCAGCGCCGAAACCGTGAGCTCTGTTCTTGTAGCTAGCATCGTAGTTCGCTTCTAGCAGGCCACCTGAATAGGAACGGTCGCGGCTGATCTCGACTTCCTCCTCGCGCAGGTACGAGTAGGCAAGGTCAACGGTTACGTCTTCGGTCGGATTCCATGCCAGGCCTAAGCTGATTGCAGTGCGGTCGCCCGTTGGGATGCGCGGAGAACGATGGGTGTTATTGGTTGGGCTCTGATCAAACGCCAAACCGGTCCGAAGCGTCCATTCGCTGTTCAGCTTGTAAGCTGCGCCGATGGCATAGGACCAAGTGTCATGCCAATCCTGCTCCTCGACGATAGGTGCTAGGTTGCCCTGTAGGGGAACAGGAATACCGTCGTTTTCGATGACGATTGCTTCGAAACGGCTCCAGCGTGTCCACATTGCCCCGCCGTACAGCGTCCACTGATCGTTGAGCTCATGGGTAAGCGACACGTCAACCGATTCAGGCGTGTCAAGTTCAAGCGACGCGTCGTAGTCGCCCGCTGCACCTGTCAGAGCAAAACTGCCACCGGAAAGCTCGGTGTCCCCCTCAAGCTTATAAGCGACTTTAGAGCGATAGGTTACGCCCGCGCGGGTTTGCGGTGTGAATTCGTACAAGACCCCGGCGTTGAAGCCTAGCGCAGTGTCAGTGCCAGTCACCTTGACCCGACCGTCATTGGAGCCCAGCGGGCCGACGGCGTTGGGAGACTTGCTTTGCAGCTCACCGTCAATACGGTTGATGGTCGGCCCGAAGCCTACCGACAGCTTTTCATTGAAGCGATAGCTAACAGTGGGCTGCACTGTGATCACGCGCACTTCGCTGTAATCGCCGAAATAACGGCCCTGAAAGCCGCTTTCATAATCGGTCACGAGACCGAAAGGCACATAAATGCCAACCCCAACGGCCCATTTTTCGTCGATCGGTTTAACGTAGTAACCCATCGGAACAGCGGTGAATGGGACCATATCCCCGTCGCTACTTCCGCTGTAGGGCAACGTTGCCCCACCTAAGGCTGGGCCAGAAAAAGAGCCGGAACTATCGCTTATGTCAGTTTTGGCATGGATCGCCGCCATTCCCAAACTCACCTGCTCGCGCTTCAGGAGCGCCATACCTGCAGGGTTTCCGAAAACGGTGGACGCGTCATCGGCAGAAGAAGAGCGACCGGCGAACGAGGTGCCCATGCCGCTGATGCTTTGTTCGTTGAGGGCGAAGCCGGCAGCCATGGCCTGAGTGGAAAGGGTGCCTACGGCTACTGCAATCGCGGTCTTCAACCATGTTTTTTTCATTGTTGTACTCCAGGGGAAAAAGCGGCTCGGACCCTATCAAGCTTCTCTGATTCGTCGCAAACGAAAGAGTGCAATTTTTCGTAAAGCGCGACGATCGGCGCCGATAAGCGGTCGAATAGCAGATAAAAGCCATCAGGCCTGGTTTGACCATGCAGTCATATTTTGCTGCTTGGGTCAGGCCAAGGGGCGCTCAGGATCGGTGATCCACTCGCTCCATGAGCCTGGGTACAGTTTGGCCAGTGGGTAGCCGGCCAGACACAGGGCAAACAGGTTATGACAGGCCGTTACGCCAGATCCGCAGTAAGCCACGACGGTGGCTGCTGGCTGATCGGTCAATAACCGGTCGAATCGTGAGCGCAGCTGGTCGGGGGAGAGAAAGTGCCCCGTGGCATCAAGGTTTTCAGAGAACGGCGCGCAGCGAGCGCCGGGAATATGTCCGGCCACGGGGTCGATTGGTTCGAGCTCGCCGAGAAATCGGGGCAGGGCACGAGCATCGATCAAGGTAAGGCCTGGCTGCCCAAGGCTTTCCGTGAGCTGTTGTGCAGAGATCAGCAGATCGTCGTCGGGCGTGCCATCGAACTGGCCGGGCTGACAATCTGACAATTTTTCGGTTACCAGCCCGCCAGCCTCACACCAGGCTTTGAAACCGCCATCCAGTAGGTAAACTCCGCTGCGTTTGCCTAGCCATGCCAGCAGCCACCATGCCCGCGCGGCGAATGCGCCAGGACCATCGTCGTAGAGCACGACTTCGCTGTCATTGTTCAGGCCTGCAGCGCGAAGGCGTGCGATCAGATGCTCCGGCTGCGGCAACGGATGTCGACCAGTCTGGCCGCGAACTACTGGGCCTGAGAGATCCTTTTCCAGATCGAGAAAGCGCGCCCCGGGGATATGCGACTGCTCATAGCTGCGCCTACCTTGATCAGCGTCTTCGAGCGCGAACCGACAATCCAGAATGCACAGGTTTGGCTCCGAGCGTCGTGCGGTCAGTCCAGCGGTGTCAATCAGTTGAGCAAGCGGCATGGCAGATCTCCGTGCGGATTTCTCGAGAACGTTATCACGCATGTTGCTAGAGCCGATCAATGCGCTGCGAATACCGGGACGCGATATATACTGCGTGCCTTTTCGCCCGCTCGTCGGTCGTAACGCTGAACAACAAGGAGGGCCTAGTGGCCATCGAAACTCAATGGGTGCTGGACGATGCGCAACTGACCCGACTTTGTTCCGAGTGGCGCCAGCTGCCTTATGTAGCGGTGGACACAGAGTTCATGCGGGTCGATACGTTTTACCCGATCGCTGCGCTGCTGCAGGTCGGTGACGGGCGTTGTGCCTATCTGATCGACCCGTTGCTGATTACCGATTGGTCTGCGTTTGCGGGTCTGCTGACGGACCCGTCTGTTGTGAAAGTCCTGCATGCCTGCAGCGAGGATCTGGAAGTTCTCTGGCGGCTTACCGGCAGCCTGCCGGTGCCATTGTTCGATACGCAACTTGCCGCCGGCTATCTGAACATCGGATTCTCAATGGGCTACTCGCGGTTGGTGCAGAGCGTGCTGAACATCGAGCTGCCAAAAGGTGAGACCCGTTCCGATTGGCTTCAGCGGCCGTTGAGTGAGATGCAGGTGCGCTACGCAGCCGAAGACGCACAGCACCTGGCGGAGTTGTACGAGGCGCTGCTGCCAAAGCTGTCCGACGAAAAGCGTGCTTGGGTGTTGGAGGATGGTGCGGAGCTGGTCGCCAATCTACAGCGTGAAACCGACCCTGACGAAGCCTACCGTGAGGTCAAACAGGCTTGGCGCCTCAAACCGCGTCAGCTTGCAGTGCTGCGAGTCCTGACGGCCTGGCGTGAGCGGCAGGCGCGAGCACGTAATCAGCCGCGCAACCGGGTGCTACGTGAGCACAGCCTTTGGCCGCTGGCGCGCACCCAGCCGACTGATCTGGTAAGCCTGGCGCGTATCGATGACATGCACCCGCGCACGGTGCGCCAGGATGGCGACACTTTGCTCGAGCTGATCCGTACGGCCGCCGCTACGCCCGAGCAGGACTGGCCGCAATCTTTACCGGAGCCGTTGCCACTCGATGCGTCGGGACTGCTGAAAAAACTACGTGCTGTCGGTCAGCGGGAAGCCCAAGTCATGGACATCGCACCGGAACTGATGCTGCGCAAGAAGGTGCTGGAAGCCTTGTTGAAAACCGGATATCCCGACGGTCCTTACGAACTGCCTGATTCGCTGCGTGGTTGGCGTCGCGAACGAATGGGGCAGGCCCTTCTCGAAGTGCTGGAAGAGAAATCATGAAACGCATCTGCTCCATTTATAGAAGCCCGCGCAAGAGCGGGATGTACCTGTACGTCGAGCGCAGCGAAGCGCTCGCCCAGGTCCCTGAAGCCCTGCTTGCCGCCTTCGGCCCGCCGCAGCTTGCCTTTGATATCGTCCTTACGCCTGAACGCAAGCTGGCGCAGGAGGACATTGCGACGGTGCTCGATAACCTCGAGAAACAAGGTTATCACCTGCAGATGCCGCCGCCCGAGGAGGAGTATATCGAGCACTTGCCGGAAGAATTACTCCGGCGAAATGACCCGATGTAGAGCTCTGGGCTGGCGGCCGTTGGTCGGCTTTGCGCTGCCTTAACCGCTCCGAACTTCCCCGTGCTTGGCCAGCTCCTCGGCAGTGGCTAGACTCGCAACTTTCCTTGAGATGGCTATTTTCATGGCGGCAAAAGTCGAACCTTTCTGGATGCGCAAGACTCTGGCCGAGCTGGACGCGGCCGAGTGGGAGTCGCTGTGCGACGGCTGTGGCCTGTGCTGCCTGCAAAAGCTCGAGGATGAAGAGGATGGCAGCGTCTATTACACACGGATCGCCTGCAAACTGCTTGATCTGAAAAGCTGTCGATGCACTGACTACCCCAATCGCCGCGCCAGTGTTCCTGACTGTGTCCAGCTGACAGCTAAAGACGCGGCGCAATTCAAATGGTTGCCGCCAACCTGCGGCTATCGCCTCGTAGCTGAAGGCAAAGATCTTCCGCTTTGGCATCATCTGGTGTGTGGCGATCCGGATGCCGTACATGCCGAGCGAATTTCCCAGTCGGGCCGTATGATCGCCGAAGGCTCCGTGGCTGACGAAGACTGGGAAGATCATCTGATATTCCGGGCCGGTTGAATCTACTTCGACCCGCGTCGTCATAGCACTGAACCCAATCTGGAGCCGCTCGATGCCCCGCCGTCAGTTACCGCTGCTTGCCGTTCTGTTGCTCTCATTCGTGACGCCACTTCAAGCGGCCAAACGGGTCGATCTGGACTACACCGTCAAGTTCGTTCCCGAACAGGATGCGGCAGAAGTGGAGCTCCTCCTTGAGGATGGCAGCGCCGTTAAGTTTCTCGATCTGAATCTCGGCGGGGAAGGTGCCTACAGCGATTTCCAAACCGATGGCGAAAGCAGCTGGGAGCAGCAGGGTGGTCGCGGTGTCTGGCGGCCCGCGCCTGGCGAGGCGCGGCTGAATTACCGGGTCAAGATCAGTCATCAGCGCAAAAACGGCCGCTTCGATGCGCGGATGACCGACGACTGGGCATTGCTGCGCGGAGACGATCTGGTGCCTGCCGGTCGGCTTGACCAGCAGGATGGCGTCAGGCTGGTTTCTCGACTGCAGTTCGAGCTGCCGGCAGGTTGGAAGAGCGTAGAGACCGGCTGGCCACGTATCGGCAAGAATCGCTTCCGCATCGACAATCCCGAGCGCCTTTTTGATCGCCCAACCGGCTGGGTTCTTGCCGGCAAGCTAGGCAGCCGCCGCGCCCAATTGGGCGAGACTGATGTATCGGTGTCAGGTCCGGTGGGCGAGGGGCTGCGCAGGATGGATATCCTCACCTTGCTGACCTTCGTCTGGCCTGAAATGCAGAATGTATTCCCGCGCGATCCCGGAAAACTATTGGTTGTCGGGGCTGGTGACCCGATGTGGCGGGGCGGCTTGTCTGGCCCTAACTCGCTGTTCATGCACGCCGACCGGCCATTGGTCAGTGAGAATGGCACCAGTTCGCTGGTGCACGAGCTGGTTCATGTGTTCAGCCGAATCTCCGATGCAGACCGCAGTGACTGGATCAGCGAAGGGCTGGCCGAGTACTACGCAATCGAACTGATGCGCCGCGCTGGCGGCATGAGCGAGGATCGCTACCAGGCGGTCAGGGAGCACCTGACCAAATGGAGTCGCAAGGTCGATAGTCTACGTACCGAGCGATCCAGTGGCCCGATCACAGCCAGAGCTGTGCTGCTGCTACAGGAGCTTGACCGGGAGATCCGCCAGCGCAGCAAGGGCCGCCACTCGCTGGATGACGTTGCACGGGGCTTGATGCGCCTAGACCGGGTAACCACTGAAGACTTCATCGATATCACTGAAACAATGTTGGGTGGTGGGTCGAAGGTTTTGGATACTCGGTTGTTGCGTTAAGGTCGTCCCGGCTGCACAGGCGGCGTGTGACCTGTGGACGAATCCATTCGGGTAAGGATCTTTGATGAATCTGATTGATCTTCGCAGCGATACGGTCACGCAGCCCACCTCGGCGATGCGCGAGGCCATGCTGGGTGCCGTCACCGGCGATGATGTGTATGGCGAGGATCCTACGGTCCGCCAGCTGGAGGAGAGCCTGGCGGCGCAGCTGGGATTACAGGCTGGATTGTTTGTCCCCAGCGGAACCATGAGCAATCTGTTGGCGCTGATGGCGCATTGCGAGCGGGGCGACGAGTACATCGCCGGTCAGTTGGCCCACGCTTACAAATACGAGGCAGGCGGCGCCGCGGTGCTTGGTTCGATCCAGCCGCAGCCTGTCGAGATGGAGCCGGATGGTTCGTTGGATCTGGCTCGCGTCGCGGATGCAATCAAGCCGGATGACTTCCATTTCGCCCGCACGCGTTTGCTAGCTCTGGAAAACACCATGCATGGCAAAGTCCTGCCGCTCGCCTATTTGGCAGAGGCTAGAGCGTTTACGCATGAGCGTGGACTCGCTCTTCATCTGGATGGCGCTCGACTGTTCAATGCAGTGGTCAAGTTGGGTTGCACGGCACAAGACATCGGCCGCCATTTCGATTCGGTGTCGGTGTGTTTGTCCAAGGGGTTGGGTGCGCCTGTCGGTTCGGTGCTATGCGGTGAGAAAGCCTTTATCGCCAAGGCTAGGCGGCTGCGTAAGATGGTCGGCGGTGGCATGCGTCAGGCCGGCGTGCTGGCAGCGGCAGGGCTCTACGCGCTGGATCATCAGGTGCAGCGCCTCACCGAGGATCACCAGCGAGCGCATGACATCGCGAAAGGCTTGGTAGCGCTGGGCTATAGCGTCGAGCCGGTCCAGACCAACATGGTATACGTCGATATGGGCGATCGTGCGGCGTCGCTCAAAGCGTTTTGCTCGGGGCGCGGAATCGTCCTCACGGCGGCGCCTCGATTGCGGCTGGTAACGCACATGGATGTATTGCCCGAGCATGTCGAGCCAATTCTTGAAACCTTCGCCGCCTTCCTCAAGGCATAGGTTCGAATCGCTGTCGAATAGCTTGATTCAATCTTATTTATCCTCTATGCGCGCGGCAAAGGGCCGATATAATGCGGCCCTTTGCCGGCTATCCGTATGGTTAGCTGTGAACCGGCTCCCGGTGCCGCCTCGCCGCGTCGTTTTGCAGCCGTTCGGCCGCAGTCCTCTGGAAGAGATCTATGAAAAGCGCAGAAATCCGTGAAGCCTTCCTCCGCTTCTTCGAAGAGAAGGGCCACACCCGTGTGGCCTCCAGTTCGCTGATTCCCGCGAACGATCCGACCCTGTTGTTCACCAATGCCGGCATGAATCAGTTCAAGGACTGCTTCCTCGGGCTGGAAAAACGCGCCTACACCCGCGCAGCCACCAGTCAGAAGTGCGTGCGCGCCGGCGGTAAGCACAACGATCTGGAGAACGTCGGCTACACCGCGCGCCATCACACCTTCTTCGAAATGCTCGGCAACTTCAGTTTTGGCGATTATTTCAAGCGCGATGCGATCAACTACGCTTGGGAATTCCTGACGTCTGACAAGTGGCTGAAGCTGCCCAAAGAAAAGCTCTGGGTCACCGTCTACGCCAGCGACGACGAAGCCTATGACATCTGGACGAAGGAAGTGGGGGTCCCGGCCGAGCGCATGGTCCGGATTGGTGACAATAAGGGGGCGCCGTACGCCTCCGACAATTTCTGGGCCATGGGTGACACCGGGCCATGCGGTCCCTGTACCGAGATTTTCTTCGACCACGGCGACCACATCTGGGGCGGCCCTCCGGGTTCGCCAGAAGAAGACGGCGACCGTTACATCGAGATCTGGAACAACGTATTCATGCAGTTCAATCGCACCGCCGATGGTGTGATGCATCCGCTGCCGGCTCCGAGTGTCGATACCGGCATGGGGCTGGAGCGCATCAGTGCTGTGCTGCAGCACGTCAATTCGAACTATGAGATTGACCTTTTTCAGAGTCTTTTGAACGCCGCTGCTCAGGCCATTGGCTGCAGCAACGAAGGTCAGGCTTCGCTCAAAGTTGTGGCCGATCACATTCGTTCCTGCGGCTTCCTGATCGCCGACGGCGTGACGCCTTCCAATGAAGGACGCGGCTACGTGCTTCGCCGTATCGTTCGCCGTGCCTGCCGTCATGGCAACAAGCTCGGCGCCAAGGGCAGCTTCTTTTACAAGCTCGTCGCCGCATTAGCTGCGGAAATGGGCGATGCCTTTTCCGAACTGAGGACCCTGCAGGCGCACATCGAGCGCGTGCTGAAGACTGAAGAAGAGCAGTTCGCCAAAACCCTTGAGCAGGGCCTGAAAATTCTCGAACAGGATCTGGCTGACCTTCAGGGCTCCGTGATTCCTGGTGACGTGATCTTCAAGCTGTATGACACCTACGGCTTTCCGGTCGACCTGACCGGCGACATAGCGCGTGAGCGCGAGTTGACGCTCGACGAAGAAGGGTTCGAGCGTGAAATGGAGGCGCAGCGTGAGCGGGCGCGTTCGGCCAGTGCCTTCGGCATGGACTACAACAGTCTGGTCAAGGTCGAGGGTGAAACGCGCTTCACGGGCTATATGGGTACCTCCGGCAGCGGCAAGGTGCTGGCGTTGTTCAAGGAAGGCATTGCAGTACAGAGCCTGTCGGCAGGCGAGGAGGGTGTGGTCGTTCTCGACGAGACGCCGTTCTACGCCGAATCCGGCGGGCAGGCTGGCGATTGCGGATACCTTTCGGCTGACGACCTGCGCTTCGATGTGCGCGACACTAGCAAAGCCGGTGGTGCGTTCCTGCATCACGGCATCCTGGACAGTGGCAATCTCCAGGTAGGTGCGAGCGTGGAGGCGACGGTCGATGCTTCCGTGCGCCAATCCACGGCGCTGAACCACTCTGCGACGCATCTCTTGCACGCAGCACTGCGCCAGATGCTTGGTGAGCACGTGAGCCAGAAAGGCTCGCTGGTCGACAGTCAGCGGCTGCGCTTTGACTTCAGCCATTTTGAGGCGATCAAGCCCGAACAGCTGAAGGCGCTCGAAGACAAGGTCAACGCCGAGATCCGTAACAATTCGGCAGTTGAGACTGAGGAAACCGACATCGAGACGGCTAAGAGCAAGGGTGCGATGGCGCTGTTCGGCGAAAAGTACGGCGATCAGGTGCGCGTGTTGACCATGGGGGGCGGTTTCTCTGTCGAGCTGTGCGGCGGGACTCATGTCAAACGGACCGGCGACATAGGCTTGTTCAAGATCGTCAGTGAAGGCGGTGTGGCTGCAGGCGTTCGGCGCATCGAAGCGGTCACTGGCGAGCAGGCGCTGGCCTATCTGAACCGGGCCGAGGAGCAGTTGAAAGAGGTTGCCGGCTTGGTAAAAGGCAGCCGTGACAATTTGCTAGACAAGCTGGGCGCGATGCTCGAACGCAACCGCCAGCTGGAAAAGGAATTGGAACAGCTCAAGGCTAAAGCGGCCAGTGCTACTGGTAATGATCTGGCCAGCGCCGCCGTGGACGTTAAAGGCGTGAAAACCTTGGCCGCTCGCATTGATGGTTTGGACGGCAAGGCGCTCCTGGCCTTGGTGGATCAATTGAAAAACAAGCTCGGCAGCGGCGTCATCCTGCTCGGTGGCGTGCAGGACGAAAAAATTGTGCTCGTGGCTGGCGTTACGCAGGATCTCACCGGCCGTTTGAAAGCTGGTGAACTGATGAAGCAGGCTGCTGCGGTTGTTGGCGGCAAAGGCGGCGGTCGTCCGGATATGGCACAAGGCGGTGGGAGCGATGTGAGTCGCCTCGACGAAGCATTAGCCATCGCCGAGGGGTTCGTCGCGAACGGCTTGTAAGCAGGGGAGTGCCAGGTTCGCCTGGCCGCAAGGGACTGTGGGTTCGGTGCCTGCGTCGAATCTGAGCCTGGTCGGGCCGATGTCGTTAGCACTACGTGATGCTGGCTGGAATGATTAACAAGCGCCCTTGACGGGCTTAGGCGGCGATGAGATGGCTTTGATCGTACAAAAGTTTGGAGGTACCTCGGTTGGCTCCGTCGAGCGCATCGAGCAAGTGGCGGCGAAGGTCAAAAAGTTCCGCGAAAAAGGCGACGATATAGTCGTAGTGGTCTCGGCCATGAGCGGGGAGACCAATCGGCTCATTGATCTGGCTAAGCAGATCAGCGAGCAGCCTGTGGCCCGCGAGCTGGACGTGATGGTGTCTACAGGGGAGCAGGTGACTATTGCTCTGCTGGCGATGGCGCTGATCAAGATCGGTGTGCCTGCCGTGTCCTATACAGGCAGCCAGGTTCGCATTCTGACCGACAGCGCCCATACCAAGGCGCGCATCCTCCAGATCGATTCGCAGCAGATCCAGAAAGAGCTCAAGGCTGGGCGTGTCGTCGTCGTGGCCGGTTTCCAGGGCGTGGACGAAAGCGGCAACATCACAACCCTTGGCCGTGGCGGCTCAGATACCACCGGTGTGGCGCTGGCCGCTGCGCTGAAGGCTGACGAGTGCCAGATATATACCGACGTTGATGGGGTTTACACGACTGACCCGCGTGTTGTTGCCAAGGCTCAGCGTCTGGACAAGATCACGTTTGAAGAGATGCTCGAGATGGCGAGTCTCGGCTCCAAGGTCTTGCAGATCCGTGCCGTGGAGTTTGCCGGCAAGTACAGCGTACCGTTGCGTGTGCTGCACAGTTTTCAAGAGGGTCCAGGAACCCTCATTACCCTTGATGAAGAGGAATCCATGGAACAGCCCATCATTTCCGGCATCGCGTTCAATCGTGACGAAGCCAAGCTGACTATTCGTGGCGTGCCGGATACCCCGGGGGTGGCCTTCAAGATTCTCGGGCCGATCAGCGCGGCGAATGTCGAGGTAGACATGATCGTGCAGAACGTCGCGCACGATAACACCACGGATTTCACTTTCACTGTTCACCGCAATGACTATCACAACGCGCTGCAGGTGCTGGAAGGCATTGCTCGCGATATGGGCGCTCGCGAAGTCGTAGGCGACACCGAGATAGCCAAGGTGTCGATTGTCGGCGTAGGCATGCGCTCTCATGCTGGCGTTGCCAGCCGCATGTTTGAAGCGCTGGCGAAGGAAAACATCAACATACAGATGATCTCTACTTCAGAGATCAAAGTGTCGGTTGTGATCGAGGAAAAGTACCTTGAGCTGGCGGTGCGGGCGTTGCATACCGCGTTTGAGCTGGATGCGCCTGCGGGCAAGGGAGAATGACGCGCTAAGTGCGACTGATTCGAGCCTTCCGTCGATTTCGCCGGGGCTGAAGGAACTTTAGAGTCGTTGTTACTGGTCAATAGCTGGTGAAAGGCTCTAGGTCGATGTTTCACGGAACATTATCCGTCTTTATCTTTGCAGACTGTTTACTGAATTGAATCCGTTTTAAGGAGAAAGGAATGCTGATTCTGACTCGCCGGGTCGGAGAGACCCTGATGGTGGGTGACGATGTGACTGTCACTGTGCTGGGTGTCAAAGGAAATCAAGTGCGCATAGGAGTGAATGCACCCAAAGAGGTAGCGGTGCATCGCGAGGAGATTTATCAACGGATCCAGAAAGAAAAAGATCAAGAACCAAGCCATTAATATTTATGTGATTTTTGGCTTTGCAAGCGGGGCGAAGATGGGTATCATGCGCCCCGTGTTGCGGAGAGGTGGCCGAGTGGCCGAAGGCGCTCCCCTGCTAAGGGAGTACATCTCAAAAGGGTGTCGGGGGTTCGAATCCCCCCCTCTCCGCCATTTTGCATAGTTTGGTTGTGGGTCGGTTTTGCGGTGCGGTTTGATGGTAAATCATTGAGCTAAAAGAGCTTGACCAACAGATTCACAAACTTATAATGCGCACCCTCAAGTGCACTCATAGCTCAGCTGGATAGAGTACTCGGCTACGAACCGAGCGGTCGGAGGTTCGAATCCTCCTGAGTGCACCACTTTTAGAGAATCCCAGAAATGTGGTTCTTTGTTGTAGCCAGCGGTGATCTGGTTTATCAATCGCTTATGCACTCATAGCTCAGCTGGATAGAGTACTCGGCTACGAACCGAGCGGTCGGAGGTTCGAATCCTCCTGAGTGCACCAAAAACGAGAAGGGCCTGCAGCGATGCAGGCCCTTTTTCGTTTGGGGGTCAGCGCTTTAGCGCTTTCCCTGAACGCAGCCGTGCTCGTCGAAACTGATGGTCTGCGTTCGGCCCGTTTTGCTGCTGTAACGATACTGTACGCGGCCATTGCGGCTGGTGACCGTGTCGGGTTTGCCGAAGGTGCTATCGATATCGTCGCGGGTCATGCCTGGACGAACCTGCTGTTTAATCAACGCATCTCGTCTTGCGCGTCCGATTATGCGGTTTCCGCATCCATCATCCTGCGCGCCGACCACGATAAGGCTTCGAGTCGACTCTTTCTCTCGGCTCTTGCGCCGTTCCAGGGGGTTGGCCAGCGGTATCGCTTTGCCGGAGCTAGGCGTAGGGTTTACGGCTTCCTGACGCTGTGCCGACTGATCGATCGGACACCCCTGTCGAGTAAAGGTAACGTGGCCTGCGGCATCACTGCAGCGATAGATGCTTGCGGCGAATGTCGGGGCGGTCGAGAGGAGCAGGGCGCAGCAGCTTCCTGTAATCAGTTTGTTCATGGTCGTCCTCCTTGACGATAGGTTGGCCCAGCCTAGCCAAATACTTCTTGGCTCGCAGTGGTGCCTTTCCGCAACGTGAATGCGTCCACATTGATAGCGCGCGACCCCTCTGTGGCTACGCGCAAGCGTTTGTATTGCCTGTATTTCGCGGTCGTGCATCGCGGTTGCGGTGGTATTATTGCGCGGTCCGCCCTTCGGGCTCCTGGATCCCCCTCATGGATTTGCCCAGTAGTCGTATAAAACCTTCGCTTGCCAATCAATTTTTGAATGATTGATCCCCTGGTGCGCTCCGCTGGGGGTGGAGTGCGCCATGACTGAAGTAGAAGCAAAAAAGCCGCAGGAAAGTCTCCAGGATCGTCTGGCGCAAGTCGTCGAGCTGCTCCATCGCCACAGGATCGTAGAAGATCTGGCGCATCGTCAGAGCCAGGAAGGGCAGCATCAGGATCTTGTCGAGAATCTGGTGCATCGCCAAAACCTCGTTGAGCTGCAGCGCAAGCTCGAGGCGCTACACCCCGCGGATATCGCTCATATCCTTGAAGCCTTGCCCCTAGATGACCGCCTGACCGTCTGGCAACTGGTCAAGTCCGATCGCGACGGCGACATTCTGCTCGAGGTCTCCGACGCGGTTCGCGAGACGCTGATCGCCGACATGGATGACCATGAGCTTCTTGCGGCGGCCAAGGAAATGGACGCTGACGAGCTGGCCGACCTGGCGGCCGAATTGCCCCGAGACGTTGTTCACGAGCTGATGGAAACGCTCGATGCGCAACAGCGTGAGCGTGTCCGCTCGGCGCTGTCCTATGAGGAGGATCAGGTCGGCGCGCTGATGGACTTCGAGATGGTCACGATTCGAGAGGATGTGAGCCTGGAAGTCGTGCTGCGGTATCTACGGCGGCTCAAAGAGCTGCCCGGTCATACCGACAAGTTGTTCGTTGTCGATTACGACGGCGTGCTAAAGGGTGTTCTGCCGATCAAGCGATTGCTGGTCAATGATCCGGAGCGGCACGTGGCTGAGGTGATGGCCAGTGATCCGGTGACCTTTCATCCGGATGAGGATGCTTATGAGGCGGCCCAGGCATTCGAGCGCTACGACTTGGTATCGACGCCTGTCGTGGACAAGAGCGGCAAGCTGATCGGGCGTCTGACCATCGATGAGATGGTGGACCTGATCCGCGAGGAGAGCGAAAGCGAAGTGCTCAACATGGCGGGTCTGCGCGAAGAAGAAGATATCTTCGCCTCTGTGTGGAAGTCGCTGCGCAACCGTTGGGCCTGGCTGGCAGTCAATCTCGTTACCGCCTTTGTTGCTTCACGCGTCATCGGTCTGTTCGATGGCTCAATCGAGAAGCTGGTTGCATTGGCGGCGCTGATGCCGATAGTTGCAGGGATTGGCGGTAATTCAGGCAACCAGACAATCACCATGATTGTGAGGGCAATGGCGCTTGATCAGATGGGTACTGGTAACAGCGCTCGCTTACTGCGTAAGGAAGCGGGTGTCGGGATGCTGAATGGCTTGATATGGGGTGGAGTTATCGGCGTCGTGGTCTACTGGCTGTACGGAAGCTGGTCGCTGGGGGTAGTCATGACTGTAGCCATGACGCTCAATCTTCTACTGGCGGCCTTGATGGGCGTGCTGATCCCGGTAACTTTAGCGCGAATGGGGCGAGACCCAGCGCTGGGTGCCAGTGTCATGATCACTGCCGTAACCGACAGTGGTGGTTTCTTTATATTTCTCGGGCTCGCAACGATTTTTCTTCTCTGACCCGCCCCTCCTGCGTCGACTTGGCGTTTGCCTTGCGCCTGTTGTTCAGGCTACTGTTCTGAGGTTTCGCACTAGCGAAGGCCCCAACTTGAAGCGAATAACAGGCGGCTCGAGCCGCTGATAGAAAGGGAATCCCGATGACCCCCAGCGAACTCCTCCTTGAAGGCGTCGAACTTATGCTGTTCGGCTTAGGTTCCGTTTTTGTCTTCCTCGTTTTGTTGATTGCCTGCATTCGCCTGATGTCTGTTGTGATCGCCCGCTTCGACAGTGCGCCCACCGCTCAGTTGGCTTCCAGCGAACCCGCTGTGGCTGAAGTGGATGCCGATGTCATTAAGGCAATCCAGACCGCTATCCATCAGCACCGCGCTCGTCGTGGTTGATTCAGAACAGGGAGTTCCCCTCATGACATCTGTCAAACAACCGCTCGGCATTACCGAAGTGGTGCTTCGTGATGCGCATCAATCCATTCTGGCCACCCGCGTTCGTCTTGGAGACATGCTGCCGATTGCCGCCAAGCTTGATCAGGTTGGCTTCTGGTCCGTCGAATCCTGGGGTGGGGCGACGTTCGATTCCTGTATTCGCTATCTTGGTGAAGACCCTTGGGAGCGCATTCGCGAACTGAAGAAAGCGATGCCTAATACCCGACAGCAAATGCTGCTGCGTGGCCAGAACCTGTTGGGCTATCGGCATTACGCCGATGACGTGGTCGAAAAATTTGTTGAGCGCGCGGCGATCAACGGCGTTGACGTGTTTCGTGTGTTCGATGCCATGAACGATCCGCGCAACCTGGAAACCGCTCTGCGAGCGGTCAAGCTGCAGGGCAAGCACGCACAAGGCACCATTTCCTACACCACCAGCCCGGTGCATACCCTGGGAATGTGGGTCGACCTGGCCAAGCAGATCGAAGACATGGGCGCCGACTCGGTGGCGATCAAGGACATGGCCGGCATTCTTACGCCATATATGGCCTACGAGCTGGTCTCGCGGTTGAAGGCAAGTCTGTCTATTCCGATCCATATGCAGTGTCACGCCACGGCGGGCCTGTCTACGGCGGCTATTCTGAAGGCTGTCGAAGCAGGCATTGATAACGTCGATACGGCCATTTCCTCGCTCTCGATGACCTATGGGCATTCTCCAACCGAATCGGTGGTGGCCATTTTCCAGGGCACCGAGCGTGATACCGGCCTTGATCTTTTGCTGCTGGAGGAAATCGCTGCGTACTTCCGGGAGGTGCGCAAGAAGTACGCAAAGTTCGAAGGCACGCTCAAGGGTGTCGACTCGCGCATTCTCGTGGCGCAAGTGCCAGGCGGCATGCTGACCAACATGGAAGGCCAATTGAAGGAGCAGGGAGCTCTCGACAAGTTTGATGAGGTGCTCGCTGAGATTCCTCGTGTCCGTGAAGATCTCGGGTTCATTCCGTTGGTAACGCCGACTTCTCAGATTGTCGGCACCCAGGCAGTCATCAACGTGCTCACCGGTGAGCGTTTCAAGTCCATCACCAAGGAAACCGCGGGCATCCTTAAAGGTGAATACGGCGCCGCACCGGCCCCTTTCAATGTTGAACTGCAGCGGCGCGTTCTTGATGGTGCTGACGTGATCACCTGCCGCCCTGCTGATCTTCTACAGCCGGAAATGGAAAAGCTGACGGCGGAGTTGAAAGGACTGGCTCAGGAGAAAGGCATCAAGCTTGCTTCGAACGAGATTGATGACGTCCTCACTTATGCATTGTTTCCTCAGATAGGCCTCAAGTTTCTTGAAAACCGGGGCAACGCCTCTGCTTTCGAGCCGGTGCCGACTGGCAAGGAACAGGCGCCGCGCGCAGCAGGCGTGCCTGAAACTTACACGGTCGAAGTTAACGGTAAGTCTTTCGTCGTCCAGGTCAACGAGGGTGGCGATATCGAGGGGATCAAGGCGGTCGGCGGTGGGGCAGGCGTCCCACAAACAGCTACTAGCGCACCGGTCTCCGGTGCAGGCGAGCCTCAGCCGGCTCCGTTGGCGGGCAACATCTTCAAGGTCCTCGTGCAGCCCGGTCAGCTGGTTCAGGAGGGGGACCTGGTGATCATCCTCGAAGCCATGAAGATGGAGACTGAAATCCGTGCGTTCAAAGCCGGCACCGTCTCAGGTGTGAACGTTAAGGTCGGCGATGCGGTGTCGGTGGGCGATAGCCTGCTGACCATCGCTTAAGGAGCGCTGCATGGATAAGTTGCTCAAGCTTTGGCACAGCACAGGCCTCTATCACATTGAGCCTGGTCAGCTGCTGATGATCGTGGTGTGCCTGGGACTGATCTATCTGGCGATTCGCAAGGGGTTCGAGCCCTTGCTATTGATCCCGATCGGATTTGGAGGGGTGCTAGCCAATATTCCCGTCGCCAACATGGCCGAGGGGGCAGGGATCCTCCATCTTTTCTACGAAGTCGGTTTACCGACCAGTGTGTTCCCGCTGTTGATCTTCATGGGCGTCGGTGCGATGACCGACTTCGGACCAATGCTGGCGAATCCGAAGACGTTGCTGCTTGGCGCAGCGGCGCAGTTCGGTATTTTCGCCACCTTGCTTGGCGCTTTGTCGCTGGCCGCAATGGGGGTTCCAGGCATGGAGTTCACCCTGCGCGAGGCTGCTTCGATTGCAATTATCGGCGGTGCAGACGGCCCGACCTCGATTTTCGTAACGGCAAAGCTCGCGCCGCATCTGCTGGGGCCGATTGCTGTCGCAGCCTACTCTTACATGGCGCTGGTGCCGTTGATTCAGCCGCCCATCATGCGTGCACTGACGACGAAGGAGGAGCGTGCCATTGTCATGACCCAGCTGCGCCAT
>TARA_R110002095_G_scaffold186720_3_pt1 | contig 19233 bp, 15 predicted proteins | sample TARA_R110002095 | Tara Oceans TARA_R110002095 (sample SAMEA4397255) | marine metagenome | biome: Polar Biome; feature: [SRF] surface water layer (ENVO:00010504); material: water (ENVO:00002006), including particulate matter (ENVO:01000060) such as... | depth 5 m | reverse complement strand
GAGCCGATTCGACATCTCAAGAGCCATAACAGTGCCCGCCGACACCGCCTCACCATGCAGCCACGCGCCATAGCCCTGATGGGTCTCGATGGCATGACCGAACGTATGACCAAGATTCAGCGTGGCGCGAATACCAGCCTCGCGCTCATCCGCACCCACCACCTTGGCCTTTGCATCACAGGAGCGCCGTATCGCTTCAGTAAGCGCCTCCTGATCCAATGAACGGAGTCTGTCGACATTGTCCTCGAGCCAGCTTAGGAACGGCTCGTCACAGATCAAACCGTATTTGATCACCTCGGCCAGGCCTGCGGACAACTCGCGCGACGGCAGAGTCGCGAGAGTCGATGTGTCGATCAACACCGCCTGCGGCTGGTAGAACGCACCGATCATGTTCTTGCCGAGCGGATGGTTGATGCCCGTCTTGCCGCCAACGGACGAATCGACCTGAGACAAGAGCGTTGTCGGCACTTGAATGAAATCGACGCCTCGCTGATAGCTGGCAGCGGCAAAGCCAGCCATATCACCTATCACGCCACCCCCGAGTGCAATGATGGTGGTATTGCGATCATGCCTCGCCTTCAGCAGCGCATCGAAGATCAACTGCAAGGTCTGCCAGTTCTTGTGCGCCTCACCGTCAGGAAGCACGATCGGTGTCACGTGGAACCCGGCAAGACTGCGCGAAAGGCGCTCCAGGTAAAGCGGTGCAACGGTGTCGTTGGTGACGATCGCAACCTGCTTGCCACGGATATGGCAGGCCAACAGCTCACCGCGATCAATGAGCTGCTCGCCAATCAGAATCGGATAGCTACGCTCGCCGAGATCGACCTGAAGAGTCTGCATAGGGGCCCCACAATTAAAGGGAGCTAGGATAGCGCAGATCGCCCCAAGCTTTCACGAGGCCCGGGAGACTGAAGCTGACTGAGAATTTCCTGTACGACGAGGCGTGGTGGACGCTCGTCCGTCTGAATGATGATGTCAGCGATTTCGCGATACAACGGGTCCCGCACAGCCATCAATCCGGTAAGCACTTCGCGGGGATTCGGCGCTTGCAGCAATGGTCGATTGCGATCTCGGGAGGTGCGATCAAGCTGCTGATCGACCGAGGTGCATAGATAGATCACTTGCCCCCCAGTCCGCAAAACCTCGCGATTGTCTTCCCTAAGCACCGCACCGCCGCCTGTCGCAAGCACGACGCCACGCATCTGGCATAGGTCCAGGATGGCCGCGTGCTCCCGCTCACGAAAACCCTGCTCGCCCTCGACATCGAATATCAGCGGAATGCTGGCACCGGTGCGCTGCTCGATCTCCTTGTCGGAATCCCGAAAGGGGAGGCGAAGCTCCTTGGCAAGCAGGCGTCCGATGGTGCTTTTACCAGCGCCCATCGGACCCACGAGAATGATGTTCGGCATCAAGTATTTAACGGCTGGCTTGAATTGCCTGATTATTCATGATCCGCGGAGTTATGAATACCAATAGCTCGGTCTTTCTGTCCTGTACGAGGTCACGACGAAACACACGACCTACGAAAGGCAGATCCCCAAGAAACGGAACCTTATCAACCGACTTACTCTGAGTATTGGAGAACACACCGCCAATGACGATCGTCTCTCCGTCAGTAACCAATACCTTGGCATTGACCTCATTCTTGCGAATGGACGGAATACCGCCGGTGCTAGCGGCTTGAGAGAAATCCGGCTCGTCCTTGGTGACCTTGACTTCCATGATTATGCGGTTGTCAGGAGTAATCTGCGGCGTGACCTCCAAGGACAGCGCTGCCTCTTTGAACGAGGTGCTGGTGGCGCCACTGGAGCTTGCTTCCTGATACGGAACCTCAGAACCTTTTAGAATTTTGGCAGTTTCTTTATCCGCGGTGACGACCTTCGGCTGGGAAACCACCTCACCGTTGCCGGTCTTTTCCATCGCCGATAGCTGCAGGTCGAGGATGGCGTTGTTACTTACGAATCCGAGACCTATACCCGATGTAGCGCCTGTCGCGCCCAGATCTACAAACGGAAGATTGAACGGGCTTTTCACCGTATCCCCCTCGTCACCGCCCTCCTCCAGCGTCAAGCCTGCACCTCGGCCGTAAGCGTTCCAATTGCCGTTGAGGTTTACGTTACCGCCCCATTTAACCCCCAGGCTCTTATCGTAGTCCACATTGGCTTCAACGATCCGAGCTTCAATCATGACTTGGCGGACCGGAATATCAAGCTGAGCGACAATCCGGCGGAGTTCGTCAAGACGCTCCTGAGTCTGGTAGGCGATGATGTTGTTAGTACGGTCATCAACAGCAATCGAGCCACGATCCTCACTCTCGCCACCCTTGTCGGTAACGGACTGGAATAAACGTGCAATGTCCGCAGCCTTGGCGTAGTTAACCTGTACGACTTCCCGACGCAGAGGCGCAAGCTCGGCAATCTGGCGCTGAGATTCCAACTCCTGACGCTCGCGCGCGGCGATCTCGTCTGCCGGAGCCACCAGCAGAACATTGCCCACTTGGCGCTTATCGAGACCTTTGGTTTTCAGCACTAGATCCAACGCCTGATCCCAGGGCACGTTCTGCAAACGCAATGTGATGTTGCCCTGCACGGTGTCACTGGCCACCAAGTTCAGGTCGGTGAAATCTGCGATCAACTGGAGAACAGAGCGAACGTCAATGTCCTGGAAGTTCAGCGACAGTTTCTCGCCGGAATAGGTGAAATGCTCAGCCTTGCGCTGCTCGGCATCTGCCTCGCTGAGCGGCTTGACGCTAATGGTGAGCTTGTCGTCAGTCTGGTAAGCCAAGTAGTCGTATCGGCCGCTCGGCTCGATGGCGATACTGGCACCATCACCCTTGCTGCTGGAATCAACAAATTTGACTGGCGTGGCAAAATCCTGGACGTCCAGCCGCACACGCAGCGATTCAGGCAACTGCGTTTTGGCAAAGGAAACGCGGATTTTACCGCCTTGCTCTTCAATACTTGGACTGACCGAAGGGTCAGACAAGGTGATCACTACGTTGCCTGCCCCGTCTTCCCCACGGCGAAAATCGATGTTGCTGATCGATTTATCCGCAGCCATGGCGACGGCCGGCGCTACCGGCTTCGTTGAGACCACAGGAGAAGGCGTTGCAGCCCCGGAGCGCGCAGCGTTCTCGCCTAGCACCACGAACAGATTGTTACCGTCGACGCGGGTCGAGTAAGGGACCAGAGAGGTGAGGTTCACAATGAGCCGCGTGCGCCCCTGGGCCTCGACCACCGTCACGCTCCGCGCATTACCAACGCCAAGCTCATGGTTTTTCGATCCGAGCTTGCTGGACACGCCGGGCAGATCAAGAGCAATACGTGCAGGCTGATCAAGGGTGTAGCCACGCGGGGTTGGAACCGGCTCGTCGAAAGCCAGCTTCAGCTCAACGCGATCACCGGGCAACGATGCGACGTCAAGTGAGTTCAAATTTGCCGCCAGCAATGCAGGTGAAATGAACGCTGCCAGCAACGACAAACCGAGACGAGTGAGAGTGGTATTCATAAAAGGCTTCCGTTGTGCAGACCGGTATAGGTTTTCCATTTTTGCCATGACTCAAGAACGCTCTTTCAAGGTCAGGCTACGCGGGCGCTCAAGCCACCCACCCTCTCCGTCCGGAACGATTTCAAGCACATCCACCTCGGCTTCGCTGATCTCAACGATACGGCCATGGTTGCGCCCCAGATAGTCACCGACCTTGACTCGGTGAACCCCATCACCACCTTTGATCAAGGCGTAGTTGCCTTCGCCCTTGGCCAGCGTCCCGACCATGACGAAGTTTTCAATATTGAATTCTTCAAGAAATTGCTTAACGCGGGTTTCGTCGGGCCGAATGTCTTTTGTTCCTTTCTGCCGCTGAGTCAGATCAATCTTCATTGGCGGCTGGAAGGGGTGACGCAACGACGCTGCACTGTAGGTAAAGGCCTCGTATGGGAGAAACGCCGGCAGCGGCTCGATCGAACCTTTCGGTTTGGCTCGCACTTCATCCATGTAACTGCGCAGATCGTCGAAATCTCCGCTCACACCGCACCCGGTCAGCACCAGCGTGCCAAGGGTTATCGCTACAAGTCGGACTCCTCTCATTTCTGCAGCCCCTTGTCGTTATAGCGATAGGTCTTGGCCAGGATGCTCATGTGCAGCTTGGATGACGAATCCTTACTGTTCGGCTTAATTTCGAAGTCATGCAGGGTAACGATGCGCGGCAAGCTAGCTACGCCACTGACAAAAGTCGCAAGATCGTGATAACTGCCTACTACCTTGATCTGTATCGGCAGCTCAATATAAAACTGCTGAGTAACTTCCGGCTGCAGCTTGATCTCTTCGAATTCGAGCCCGCTGCCCAAGCCAGTGCGGGTGATGTCCTCAAGCAAACCCGGCACCTCGGTATCACTCGGCAACTGCCGCAGCAATGCACCGAAGGATGCCTCCATCTCAACCATTTGCGCCTTGTACGCTTCAAGGTTCGCCGCCTGAAATGCCTTAGTGGAGAACTGCTGCTTGAGCCTGTCCTCCTCGGCTATTTGCTGATCCAGATTTGCTTGCAAATCGCTGAGGTAGAAGTAGTAACCACCCCCGAGCATCAGGGCCATCAGCAATATCGCCGCGATCACCTTTACCGCTGCCGGCCAAGACCCAAGGTTGTTCATGTCCAGATCGGACAAATCTACGCTACGGAGACTCTCCATCGAGCTAGCCAGACTCATGGCTTATCTCCTTCAACAGCAGCGGCCGGTTGTGTCTGTTGCACCGTTAGCTGAAACACATTTTCCTGATCAACCGCCCCAGCGGTGACAGCCTTCACTTCGTTCAGGTTCGGCGCGTCCAGCCAATCGGAGCCATCCAAATTACGCATCAGATTAGAGACTCGGTTGTTTGATTCAGCCGCGCCAACGATCGCGATGTTTTTCCCGGTCATCTTCAGCCCGGTGAAATAGACGCCATCGGGAAGCGTGCGAACCAGCTGGTCGAATACTCGGCCGATGATCGGGCGGTTACCCTGAAGATCCTGAATGATCTTCATACGCTCGAGCAGTTGCTGCCGACGCTCTCTCAATTCCTTGATCTCGGCGATCCGCGTATCCAGAACGGCAATTTCCTTGCGAACGAAATCATTCCGCGCATTCTGTTGCTCGATCGCATGGGTGAAGTACTGATCAGCAAGAAACAATAACCCCACTGCAACTACAGCCACCCCGCCCAGCGACGCCAGGAATCGCTGTTTACGCTCTTCACGCTGCTGCTCGCGCCAAGGTAAAAGGTTAATCCGGGCCATCAGTCGAAACTCCTCAAGGCCAATCCACAGGCGATCATCATGGATGGCGCATCACTGGCGAGGGCACCTGCGTTGACCTTGCTGCTCAAGGCCATATCGGCGAACGGGTTGGCAACTAAAGTCTGGGTTCCGATTTTCTGTTGAATCAGACGATCCAATCCCGGAACGGATGCCGTACCACCAGCCAACAGAATGTAGTCAACATCGTGGAACTGCCCAGCAGCGAAGAAAAATTGAAGAGAACGCGAAACCTGTTGAACGACTGCCTCCTTGAACGGCTGCAACACTTCACTGTCATAGTCGTCTGGAAGACCACCCTGCTTCTTAGCCAGACCAGCCTCTTCCATTGACAGGCCGTAGCGTCGTTGAATCTCCTCCGTGAGCTGACGACCACCGAACAGCTGCTCACGCGTATAGATAGTCCGGCCATTGTGCAGAACGCTCAGGGTAGTCATGGTCGCACCGATGTCGACCAGCGCGACGGTCAGCTCATCGTGTCCGGCGCCTAATTGGGGCGCCAGCAAACCATAAGAGCGCTCCAACGCGTACGCTTCTACGTCCACGACCTTAGCCGTCAGCCCGGCCAAAGCGAGCGCAGCCTCACGTATTTCCACGTTTTCCTTGCGGCACGCTGCTAGCAGCACTTCAACCCGGCCGGGCGAACGCGATGCAGGGCCCTGCACTTCGAAGTCGATGGCGACCTCTTCTAAAGGGTAGGGAATGTACTGGTCTGCTTCGATTTTCAGCTGATTTTCAAGGTCGTCATCACTGAGCCCGGCTTCCATCTCGATGCTTTTGGTGATGACTGCTGAACCGGAGACCGCCACCGCAGCAGACTTGACCCCGGTTTTCGCCTTTACCAATAGCCGGGAAAGCGCCTGCCCCACGCCCTCCAGTTCAGCAATATTCTTTTCAACCACAGCGTTAGGCGGAAGTGGCTCGACCGCATAGGACTCGACCCGGTACCGGGAACCTGAGCGGCTTAATTCCAGCAGCTTGACGGATGTCGAACTGATGTCGATTCCAAGCAGCGTGTTCGCTTTCTTAGTGAAGAGCCCTATCACGGCCGATTTCCTATCTCTATCCGCTACTTACGGATTAATTATGTTTGTCAGCATTAGATAACAGCCTTGACAGAAGCGCAAATGGCTCCTCTACAGAAAAACCGCTTATAATGTGACCGGTTTTTCCTTTCAGCACCGTCTGCGGCATACACCTCATTCCCCATCCTGGATTCAATGAACCCCGATGCGTTTTCTGAAGTTTTTCCTATGGTCGTGCTTGGCTATTTTCTGCGGACTGTTGCTTAGTCTAAGCGGCGCGTTTCTCTACCTCAGCCCCAATCTGCCGTCAGTCGACTCGCTACGCAGCATACAGCTCCAGATTCCGCTGCGTGTCTATAGCCAGGATGACAAGCTGATCGCCGAATACGGCGAAATGCGACGCTCTCCTATCAACTTCGATCAGATCCCCAAGGATTTCATCGCCGCGCTGCTCTCAGCAGAAGACGATAATTTCGCGAATCATTATGGCGTTGATGTTTCCAGCTTGATGCGCGCTGCCACGCAATTATTGAAAACCGGGCACATTCAGACCGGTGGCAGCACCATCACCATGCAGGTAGCGAAGAATTACTTCCTTACCAGCGAGCGCAGCTTTTCACGCAAGATCAACGAAATCCTGCTCGCTCTGCAGATCGAGCGAGAGCTCAGCAAGGATGAGATCCTTGAGCTCTACGTCAACAAGATCTACCTGGGTAATCGCTCCTACGGAATAGAAGCGGCAGCGCAGGTTTACTATGGCAAGTCAATCGGAGAGCTAAGCCTAGGGCAACTGGCCATGATTGCCGGCCTGCCCAAGGCTCCTTCGGCATTCAATCCGCTTGCGAACAAGGAGCGGGCCAAGGAACGACGTGACTGGATTCTTGGCCGGATGTACCGGCTAGGAAAACTAGACGAGGCCCGCTATCAGCAAGCATTGGCAGAGCCCGTCGATGCTTCCTATCACGGCTACTCGCCCGAGCTTGACGCACCTTATATCGCCGAAATGGCCCGTGCCGAAATGGTCGGTCGCTTCGGTAGCACAGCCTACACTGATGGGTTCCGCGTCTATACCACCCCAAGCAGCGAGCGTCAGATCGCAGCCAACCAAGCCCTCATTCAGGGGCTGATCGAGTATGACCAGCGCCATGGCTATCGTGGCCCGGAAGCTCATCTAACGGGTATGAATCAAGCGGACTGGCTGAAACAGCTCGGTGACTATCGCAGCCAGTCTGGGTTGCAGCCGGCGGTCGTTAGTCGCGTGTCGAACGACTCCGTCCAAGCCATCCTTCGGGACGGCAGCGAGCACAGCGTCAGCTGGGAAAGCATGAAGTGGGCTCGACCGTTCATTAATACCAACAGCCTTGGCCCCCGACCAAAGAAACCTTCGGAGGTGGTCAAACCGGGAGATGTCATCCGGATTCGCTTTGTCGATGGCGAAGCGCTTTTCAGTCAGATACCGCAGGCACAGGGTGCACTCGTATCTCTCGATCCACTAGACGGGTCCATTGAAGCGTTGACCGGCGGCTTTTCCTTTGGTCAAAGCAATTACAACCGCGCCATCCAGGCCAAGCGCCAGCCTGGCTCAAGCTTCAAACCCTTCGTCTATAGCGCAGCGCTGGATGCAGGTTTTACCCCCGCGACGCTTGTCAACGACGCACCTATCGTATTCGTCGAAGAAGGGCTGGATCGCGTTTGGCGTCCCAAGAATGACAACAACACTTTCCTCGGCCCGATCCGCCTTCGAGAAGCACTGTACAAATCACGTAACCTGGTTTCGATTCGCCTGTTGCAAACCCTGGGTATTCCGCAAACCATCGATTACATCAAACGCTTTGGCTTTAAGCCCGAAGACCTTCCAGCGAACCTGTCGCTAGCACTTGGCACGGCAACCTTGACACCGATGGAAATCGCTACCGGCTGGACGGCATTTGCCAACGGCGGCTACAAGATAGAGCCCTACCTGATTGAGCGAATCGAGGACCGAGACGGGAAGGTGATATTCAGCGCGGACCCAGTGCGCGTGCCTGAGCGTGACATCGCTCAACAATCTTCGGCAGACGATAATGAGCAGACCGCCGTCGCCTACGCGCAGACAGACTCGTTCATTGACGACAACAGTTCTGAGCCAGCTCGCCAACCGCCTAGGCATGCTGAACAAATCATCGATGATCGCACCGCTTACATCATGACCAGCATGCTGCAAGACGTCATTAAGCGAGGCACAGGCAGACGAGCCCTGGCGATGGGCCGTGGCGATATTGCGGGCAAGACCGGAACCACCAACGAGTCGAAAGACAGCTGGTTCTCTGGTTATAACGCCGATATTGTCACCACCGTCTGGACCGGGTTCGATCAGCCACAGAGCCTAGGCCGCCACGAGTACGGAGGTACGGTGGCACTGCCCATCTGGATGAAATATATGAGCACGGTACTGGAGGGCGAGCCAGAGCACGCCCCCGCCGAACCCGAAGGTATTCTGACCCTGCGCATTGATCCAGAGAGCGGTCGCGCAGCGGCCCCTGGAACGCAAGATGCCTATTTCGAAATCTTCCGAAGTGAAGATTCGCCTCCGAACATGGACGACGAATTGATTCCTGGAGCGACAATCCCTGGCAGCCCTCTACCGGCCAGCGAAACAGCACCAATGGATCTTTTCTAAAGGCCGCGGCTACGTTAGAGCGCAGCGGAGTTCCGTAAATTTTTCTACGGTAATCAATAACAAAAAACCGGCCAATGGCCGGTTTTTTACTGTCCGCCTTAACGCGGCGCTACAGGCAACCTAATCACCCACCAAATACGTCGTCGACTGACTTTAGCGGGTAGTGCGATGGATACGGCAGGGTCGCCACACCGCTTTCGATGGCAGCCTTGGCCACCGCGTCGGAAACCAGTGTGATCAGGCGCCGATCCATGGGCTTCGGAATAATGTACTCACGGCCGAACTCCAGACTGTCAACGCCATAGGCAGCCGCCACTTCAGCTGGCACCGGTAGCTTGGCGAGGTCACGCAACGCCAGCGCAGCCGCTATCTTCATCTCCTCGTTGATACGCTTGGCCCGGACGTCCAGCGCTCCGCGGAAGATGAACGGAAAGCCCAGTACATTATTGACCTGGTTCGGGTAATCGGAACGGCCAGTCGCCATGATCACATCGGAGCGGGTCGCGTGCGCCAGCTCGGGGCTGATCTCCGGATCAGGGTTGGAGCAGGCAAATACCACCGGGTTCGCCGCCATGCGCTTGAGACCTTCAGCACTCAGCAGATTGGCACCCGATAGACCTACGAAAACATCAGCACCGTCTAGAGCATCATCCAGGGTGCGCTTGTCTGTCTCATGTGCGAACACCGCCTTGTACTGGTTGAGATCATCACGACCAGCATGGATGACTCCCTTGCGATCGATCATGAAAATGTTCTCGATCTTAGCGCCCATGCTCACCAGCAACTTCATGCAGGAAGTTGCAGCGGCACCAGCACCAAGGCAGACGATCTTCGCCTGCTCCAACGTCTTGCCGGCAATTTCAAGTGCATTGAGCATGCCCGCTGCTGTGACGATAGCCGTACCGTGCTGGTCATCATGGAACACTGGAATGTCGCACTGCTCGATCAAGGTCCGCTCGATTTCGAAGCACTCAGGCGCCTTGATATCTTCCAGATTGATCCCGCCAAAGGTAATGGAGATGCGCTTAACCGTATCGATAAAGGCCTGTGGACTTTCCGCATCGACTTCGATATCGAATACGTCGACTCCGGCAAATCGCTTGAACAGTACGCCCTTGCCTTCCATGACCGGTTTGGACGCCAATGGCCCCAGGTTTCCGAGACCAAGAATGGCGGTGCCGTCGGAGATCACTGCGACCAGATTGCCTTTGCCGGTGTAACGATAAGCCAACTCAGGGTCTCGGGCGATCTCCCGAACCGGCTCTGCCACGCCTGGACTGTAGGCCAGCGAAAGGTCGCGAGCAGTGGACGTGGGCTTGGTCAGCTCTACGCTCAACTTTCCCGGACGGGGCTGGGAATGGTAGTCGAGAGCGGCAGTTTTCAGGTCAGTCATGGGGCATTTCCGCTTATTTTTACTGGGACAGACAGGTGGTCGAGGATACGCCAAGATCAAGCGCCGTCACAAGGGAACGGGAAATCTGACTGTCAAGGCCTGGCGATACGACTTTTGGCGACCGTTTCAGGACAAAGGCACGAGCATCGACGGGTGGCTCAGCTTCAACAACCAACGCGCCCGCCGCGACCGATCACCACGACGTTTTCGATCAATGACCCACCCCCTGACCTCGACATCCTTCCCAGCCAAGCCGCTGAGCGCATCATCGAAGGCGGCTACGGCGTGAGGAGGGATCTGCACCACAAGCGAACCACCCAGTTCCAACCAGACGCCTCCCCGGTTGGTCTCCATGCGTTCAACACGGGCCCGGACAATCGCAAAGCCACCGCTGCGCACGCGGTCCGCTGCGATCACCGGAGGCTGCCGCCAGATGCCTTTTCCAGCCGACCGCGCCTGTCGTTCTGCCTTTCGATGGCACTCGGCCAAAGAAACATTCGGTGCGATAGCGACAAAGAAACCCAATCCCTCGGCAAGCATTAGTGCTTCCAGGTTTTCGCCATGCCTGTCGAAGACATGGGCAAGAACGCGGCCGTAATGGTCTTTGGACTGCTGGCCAGGGCGCATAGCCACGTAACCGTCATTGGCGCTCACCAACGATTGCAGCCGGCTCCTGGCAGCCTCTGCAAACGGCTCGGCGTGGCGCCCGTTGCGGCCCATTTCGGTTGCGTTCAACCCAATGAGCCGCACGCTGCGCCCGTCGGCCAGCCGCAGCGTATCTCCATCTATGACCGTCGCCACCTTCATGCGAGAGAGCGGCTCGCTCACCGAGCAAAGCGCCGCTGCTTGCAAACTGAAGAAGACAGAAACGAAAAAGGCGCCCACTAGGGGCGCCTTTTTCAGCTCGAAGAATCTCATTGGATTCCCGTAGCGACGACAGCTTATTACTTGGCGCCGAACACACCAAAACGCTGCTTGAAGCGGTCGATACGGCCGCCGGTATCCAGCACTTTCTGCTTGCCAGTGTAGAACGGGTGGCACTCGGAGCAAACGTCGATGCTCAGGTCTTTGGCCAGCGTAGAGCGAGTCTTGATGACGTTGCCACAGCTGCAAGTGGCGTCGATTTCTACGTAATTAGGATGGATATCGGCTTTCATGGGTAAATCCTCTAGGACTTGTGCCGCCACCCGACCCTATGTCGAGTACCGCACGGAAGGGCGCGAATAATAACAGAGCAACAAAGTGATGCAAGGGCAGCCGATCGGACAGACACCTCCAACCTCTCGCATGCAACCAAACAGCCCGAAGCATAGGCAAACCTGCTACCCCGCCGGATCGTTTAACATCGGCATTCGCCGCCAAGGACTATCGCGTGCCTCGACCCATACTCCGCCTCGCACTGCCATCGCCATTGCGCAGACTCTTTGATTACCTCCCCCCGGCTGGCGTTTCCGACGCTGGGCTGCAGCCTGGGATGCGCTTGCGAGTGCCATTTGGGCGACGCGAAATCATCGGGATACTCGTCGAGGTCGTCAGCCACAGCGAAGTCCCTGAGGCAAAGCTCAAACCGGCATTGGAACTGCTTGATGCGCGATCACCTCTGCCATCGCCGCTGTTCAAGCTGTGCCTATGGACCGCACAGTATTACCAACACAGCCTCGGCGACACCTTCAGCTGGGCGCTACCGGTTCTGCTACGCCAGGGCGAGCCTGCCGAGGCGAGGCAGGAGCGCTTCTGGCATGCGGCCAATGACGCGCGGCCCGAAGATCCCAGACTGAGCCGGGCGCCGCGCCAACGTGACGCACTCAAGACCATCGCGCAGCATCCGCACGGCGTTGCACACACCCTGCTTTCTCAGCTTCAGCTGAGCAAGGACAGCCTTGACCTGTTGCTGCAAAAAGGCCTGCTACGCGTCGAAACCCGGCGCCGTCACCAGGCCCAGCGACATCAGGGCAGCTGGCTGCTGCAGCCGGAACTACCGCTGAACCAGCAGCAACGCGCCGCTTTCGAAGCCATTCGCGCCGGCCTCGATGGCTTTCAGACGTACCTGCTCGCCGGCGTCACCGGGAGTGGCAAGACCGAGGTCTACCTGCAGCTCATCCACCAGGTGCTGGAGGCGGGCAAGCAGGCGCTGGTGTTGATCCCGGAAATCAACCTCGGACCACAGACCCTGGCTCGCTTCGAGCAGCGTTTCAATGCCCGCATCGCCTTGCTCCACTCCAACGTCAACGACCGCGAACGCCTGGATGCCTGGCTCGCGGCGCGGGACGGCGAGGCAGACATCATCATAGGCACCCGCTCGGCCCTGTTCACCCCGATGAAAAACCCCGGGCTCATCATCCTCGATGAGGAGCACGATGCTTCCTATAAACAGCAGGAGGGGCTGCGCTATCACGCACGTGACCTGGCCGTGGTCAGAGCGCGCCAGGAAAACGTTCCGATCCTGCTAGGGTCGGCAACGCCGTCGCTGGAAAGCTTGCACAACGCCCACAGCGGACGCTACGGACTGTTAAAGCTGACCGAGCGCGCCGGCGGCGCACAGCCGCCCCGCTTCCTTCGCCTGGACATTAAGAGCCGCCCCCTCGATTCCGGCATTTCCGGCCCGCTGCAACAGGCTATGGCGCAGACACTGGCTGCCGGGCAGCAGGTATTGGTGTTCCTCAACAGGCGCGGCTTCGCCCCCTCCCTGCTGTGCCACGACTGCGGGTGGATCGGCCAGTGTCCGCGCTGTGACGCCAGAATGACCCTGCATCAACGCCACAATGAACTGCGCTGTCACCACTGCGGGCATGCCGAACGCCCCCCGCACAGCTGCCCGGACTGCGCCAAGCTCGACCTGAGACCTGTAGGCGCGGGCACCGAACGCGCGGAAGAGCGGCTCACAACGCTCTTTCCTGACTACCCGGTGCTGCGCATCGATCGTGACAGCACGTCCCGCAAGGGCTCGATGGAGCATTTGCTGACCACCATCAACCGCGGCGAGCCATGCCTGCTGGTGGGCACTCAGATGCTTGCAAAGGGTCATCACTTCCCCCGAGTGACCCTGGTCGCCATTCTTGATGCCGATGGTGGGTTGTTCTCGGCAGACTTCCGTGCGAGTGAACGCATGGCGCAATTGATCGTCCAGGTAGCCGGCCGCGCAGGGCGAGCTGAAGAGCCCGGCAAGGTGATCATCCAGACGCATCTGGCTGATCACCCGTTGCTGGTCCAGCTGGCGGAACAGGGCTATTTCGCCTTTGCTGAGCAGGCGTTGAGCGAGCGACGCGCGGCCGGCTTGCCGCCTTTCAGCCATCTGGCACTATTGCGCGCCGAGGCGACGAAACCCGGCCAGGCCGAAGACTTCCTCGACGAGGCCTGCAGCCAGGCCGAACAGCTGATGGCGCAAATCGACCTGACAGGTGTCGAGTTACTGGGACCAGTACCCGCTCCGATGGAGCGACGCGCTGGACGTTTCCGCGCACAGCTGCTGCTACAAGCCAACGCTCGCGGGCCTTTGCATAACCTCATGAACGCCTGGTTGCCGCAGGTGGAAACGTTGCCGGGTAGCCGCAGCGTTCGCTGGTCACTGGATGTCGACCCGATCGACCTGTTCTGATGTAGACCGGCCACAGAGGCTCCAGCGCAACTAAGCGCCTTAAGCCTTGAAGGTTCGCCCTCGTGGCACCGATAATGCCCAGTTTTCGACCAAAGCCTACGGCCGACCGAGCACATCATGAAAGACAGCATCCGCCATCTGATCCAGCAAGCCCTGGCCCGTCTCACCGCTGAAGGCGTGCTGCCGGAGGGGTCGAACCCAACCATCCAGGTGGAGAACACCCGTGACAAGTCCCACGGGGACTTCGCCAGTAATGTCGCGATGATGCTGGCCAAGCCCGCCGGGATGAAGCCCCGCGACCTGGCCCAGAAGCTGATTGATGCACTGCCGGCAGACCCGAGCGTCAGCAAAGTGGAAATCGCCGGCCCTGGCTTTCTCAACTTCTTCCAGAACAGCGCCGCGCTGGCTCAACGCCTTGATGCCGCCCTTGCCGATCCACTGCTCGGAGTAAGCAAAACGGGCTCCAGACAACGCGTAGTGGTTGACCTGTCCTCACCGAACCTGGCGAAGGAAATGCACGTCGGCCACCTGCGCTCGACCATCATTGGCGACGCCGTGGCGCGCGTACTTGAATTCCTCGGTGATGAAGTAATCCGGCAGAACCACGTAGGCGATTGGGGCACGCAGTTCGGCATGCTGCTGGCTTATGTGATGGAGCAGCCCAAGGGTTTCGACTCACCCGAGCTGGCGGACCTGGAAGGCTTCTACCGAGCGGCAAAGCAACGGTTCGACGAGTCGCCCGAGTTTGCCGAACGTGCGCGCAAGCTCGTCGTGGAGCTTCAGGCCGGTGACGCCGAGTGCCTGCGACTGTGGAAGCAATTCAACGAGCTTTCACTCAGCCATGCGCAACAAGTCTATGACCGCCTCAACGTCCGCCTCACCCCGGAAGACGTCAAAGGCGAAAGCGCCTACAACGCCGAACTGGCCGATATAGTCTCGTCGCTCAAGGCCAAAGGTCTGTTGAGCGAAAGCAACGGCGCCCAGTGCGTTTTTCTCGATGAATTCAAGAACGCCGAAGGCAACCCGCTCCCGGTGATTGTGCAGAAAGCCGGTGGTGGCTACCTGTACGCGACTACTGACCTGGCTTCCATGCGCTACCGCAGTCAGCAGCTCAAGGCCGATCGCGCGCTGTATTTTGTCGATCAGCGCCAGGCGCTGCATTTCCAGATGACCTTCGAGGTGGCCAGACGCGCTGACTTCATCCGCAGCGACATGCAACTCGAGCATATGGGCTTCGGCACCATGAACGGTGCAGATGGCCGACCCTTCAAAACCCGTGATGGCGGCACCGTGAAGCTGGTCGACCTGCTTGATGAAGCCGAGCAGCGTGCCTACAGCCTAGTTAAAGGCAAAAACCCGGATCTTGACGAAGGGGAGCTGCGGCAGATCGCCCGCGCTGTCGGCATCGGGGCAGTGAAATATGCGGACCTGTCCAAGCACCGCACCAGCGATTACAGCTTCAACTTCGAGCAGATGCTCAGCTTCGAAGGCAACACTGCCCCCTACCTGCTATACGCCTACACCCGGGTCGCCAGCGTGTTTCGCAAGCTGGGTACCGGCATGGATGGAGTCGGCGGCGAGATCAACCTGGAAGCCGAACAAGAGCAAGCGCTAGGCGCAAAGCTGGCTCAGTTCGCCGAGGTGCTCAACGGTGTCGGCGAGAAGGGTGTTCCCCACCTGCTGTGCAGCTATCTATACGATCTGGCAGGGCTGTTCTCCAGCTTCTACGAACATTGCCCGATACTCACCGCTGAGAGCGAGACGGTCAAACAGAGTCGCCTGCGCCTGGCCGCCCTGACCGGCAAAACGCTGAAACAGGGTCTTGCCCTGCTTGGCCTGGAAACGCTGGAGCGGATGTAAGTGGCAGCCAGGAAGAAACCCGCCCCGAAACGTGGCGCGAGCCGCTACCAGGCACCTGCCAAAAAGCCGGTACCCGGCTGGATCTGGCTCGTATGTGGCCTGGTGATCGGCGGCTTCATCGTGTTCCTGATGAACCTCGAACCTGGCGGCGATGAAATCAAGCGCACCAAGGACACAGCCAAATCCAAGGAGCAGCCGAAGCGTTCATCTCCCGCCACAGGCCAGCCTGCGAAACCGAAGTACGACTTCTATACGCTGCTGCCTGAGTCGGAAGTGATCTTGCCGCCCGAGGCGCCAAAGCCTGAGCTGCCCAAGCCGGTCACACAAGAGGAAGCGGCCAAGATTGACGCCGCGCGCGCCGAAGCCGCTCTGAACGGCCAGGTCCCTCCGCCCCCGCCTACCGTGGCCAAGGCACCGGTGACTCAGTTCTTCTTGCAGGCCGGTTCGTTCCGCAAGAAGCCTGAAGCGGAAAAGGTCAGGGCGCAGATCATTCTGCTCGGCCAGGATGTGCGGGTTGAGAACGTGACCGTGCGTGACGAGGACTGGTATCGCGTGCTGGTCGGGCCATTTGCCGACCGGGCAAGACTCGATCAGGCCCAGAAGACGCTATCAGCAAGCGGCTACAAGAACCTGCTGCTGCAACAGCGTCAGACGCGCTGAACCAAGGCCTTCGAGCACAGCGCTGGAGACAGCGCTGCTTCTCTATCGACCTGCGGGACCCGCCCAGCGCTCAGCTTTTGCGGTCCCGAGGCGCATAGGCGAATACGTCTGCACGCATCTGTTTGGCATCCATTCCCGCCTCCACCAACGCATCCAGCGTGCCATAGACCATGGCGGGAGAGCCGCTGGCATAAACGTGAACTGGCTCGAGATCGGTGAAGTCCTCGCAGACCGCTTCATGCAGCATGCCGCGCCGTCCCGACCAGTCACCGAGGTCGCTGACGATCTGGTGCAGTGACAGATTGGGCATCTGCTTCCATTCCTGCCAATGCGGCAACTGATAGAAATCTTCCGGACGCCGCACGCCCCAGTACAGGTGTACCGGATAGGCGAAGCCCTCGGCGCGGCAATGCTCGATCAGACTGTGCATCTGGGCCATTCCTGTGCCTGCTGCAATTAACACCAGCGGCCCCTCCGGCAATTCGGCGAGGTGGGTATCACCAAACGGCATCTGCACGCGGGCCGTCCCGGTGCGTCTGATCAGCTCCAGCAGGTCGATGGCTGATGATTCGCGCGCCAGCACATGGAGCTCAAGCTCACGTCCGCGGCCCGGTGCGGACGCTAGCGAAAAGGCGCTGTACTCCCCGTCTTCCCGCTCCAGCAGTACGTATTGCCCAGCGTGATAGCGTGGCAATTTTCCAGCCGGTGCGCGCAGCAGCAGGCGAAACACGTCGCCGCCCACATCTTCGCAGCTGACGAGCTGGCAACTGAGTGTGCGCACCGGAAGCTCCCCCGGTGCGAGCACGCCATCCCACAGCAGGACGCAATCTTCTTCGGGCTCCGCCAGGCAGGCGAACACTTCGCCATGATCATGGCTTTCACCACGCTGACGCACCCGGCCGTCTACCAGCAGGGCAGCGCAGATCAGGCAATTACCATTACGACATGCCTGCGGACAGTCGTAGCCCAGCCGCCGCGCAGCGTCGAGGATCAACTCACCTCGCTCGACGTCCAGCACTGCTCCGGAGGGTTGCAGAGTTACTTTCATCAATAAAAAACCTGAGTAAATGCGCGACTGGTCATCAGTCGATGCCCAGGTCGGCCCAGAGTTCGTCGACCCTACGCTTCACCGCCTCATCCTGCACGATGGCGCGTCCCCATTCACGAGTAGTCTCGCCGGGCCACTTGTGGGTGGCATCAAGGCCCATTTTGCTGCCAAGGCCGGACACTGGCGAGGCGAAGTCGAGATAATCGATCGGTGTGTTTTCAATCAGCACCGTATCGCGCTTGGGATCCATGCGCGTGGTGATCGCCCAGATCACATCATTCCAGTCCCGGGCATTGATGTCATCGTCGGTGACAATAACGAACTTGGTGTACATGAACTGCCGCAGGAAGCTCCACACGCCCAGCATCACACGCTTGGCATGGCCGGGGTACTGCTTTTTCATGGTCACCACCGCCATGCGGTAGGAACAGCCTTCCGGTGGCAGGTAGAAATCAGTGATTTCCGGGAACTGCTTCTGCAGGATCGGAACGAACACCTCATTGAGCGCAACGCCGAGAATTGCCGGCTCGTCCGGCGGCCTTCCGGTATAGGTGCTGTGGTAGATCGCATCGTGGCGCTGGGTGATACGCTCGACGGTGAACACCGGGAAGCGGTCGACTTCGTTGTAGTAGCCGGTGTGATCACCGTACGGCCCCTCATCCGCCATTTCGCCAGGCTGGATATACCCTTCCAGAACGATTTCAGCCCCGGCCGGCACTTGCAGGTCGCTGCCCCGGCATTTGACCAGCTCGGTACGGCTGCCGCGTAGCAGGCCAGCAAAGGCGTATTCGGACAGCGAATCCGGAACCGGCGTGACGGCGCCGAGAATCGTGGCCGGATCGGCGCCGAGCGCCACCGCCACCGGATAGGGTCGGTCGGGATATTTCTCGCACCACTCACGAAAATCCAGCGCGCCGCCTCGATGACTGAGCCAGCGCATGATGACCTTATTGCGACCGATCACCTGTTGGCGATAGATACCCAGGTTCTGTCGCTCTTTGTTGGGGCCTTTGGTAATCGTCAGGCCCCAGGTGATCAGCGGCCCAGCATCCCCCGGCCAGCAGGTCTGCACCGGCAACCGGGACAGATCGACATCATCACCTTCGATGATCACTTCCTGACAGGGCGCGTCCTTGAGGACCTTGGGCGCCATGCTGATGACCTTCTTGTAGATCGGCAGCTTGTTCCAGGCGTCCTTCAGGCCCTTCGGCGGCTCCGGCTCTTTGAGAAAAGCCAAGAGTTTGCCGATCTCACGCAGCTCGGACACTTCGTCGGCACCCATGCCCAGGGCAACACGCTTGGGCGTGCCGAAGAGGTTGCCGAGAACTGGCATATCGAAACCGGTCGGATTCTCGAACAGCAGCGCCGGGCCCTGCTTGCGCAGAGTCCGATCGCAGATTTCGGTCATTTCCAGAGCCGGGGAAACGGCGGTTGAAACGCGCTTGAGTTCACCGCGCTGTTCCAGACCTCGGATAAAGTCGCGCAGATCGCGATACTGCATGCTTGAGCCTCACAGGGGCCGGCCGGGGCGGAAAGTGTAGCCTTGGCGCAGGCCGATACAAAACCTGCAGACAGACAAAGGCCGGGTTTCCCCGGCCTCGGCAACAACCACAGACCTTATTTGCGCTTCATCGACATGAAGAATTCTTCGTTGGTCTTGGTGTCCTTGAGCTTGTCGAGCAGGAACTCGATCGCAGCGC
>TARA_R110002095_G_scaffold114025_4_pt1 | contig 19413 bp, 14 predicted proteins | sample TARA_R110002095 | Tara Oceans TARA_R110002095 (sample SAMEA4397255) | marine metagenome | biome: Polar Biome; feature: [SRF] surface water layer (ENVO:00010504); material: water (ENVO:00002006), including particulate matter (ENVO:01000060) such as... | depth 5 m | reverse complement strand
AGCACATCTCGCTGGGCTTCGCTCAATGGCAGCTGACGAGCCACAGCGAGCCAGGCCTCGTGCAGGCTCTTTGCATCTTCGAGATATTCGAACAGCAGCCATCCACCGCCGCTATCCTCAAATCCCTTGTCCAGCAAGCTTGGCGTTGTGAGACGGTGCGCGGCGAGCAGCTGCGCACCGGCGAGTTCACGATCGAAATGACGCCGGGCGCGATCACCCACCATGAGTTTGGCAAGTACCTGGACACCTCGCCACTGAGCGCGAGCCACATAGCGCTGCCCCGGCAGTACACGCAGCCACTGCATGATATGCAGCTCGTCGGCTCCCAGCGCGATGATCATCGGAAGAGACGGGGTACGACCAGCCGAGCGCAGCTGTGCGAGCCTCATGCCTTGGCTGCCTTGTAGTGGTGGCGCGCACGGATAGATTTCAGCCAGTCTTCAATCGCTCGGCTGTCAGCGTTTTCATCCAGGTAAGAGGCCAAGAGGCATCGCAACTCCTCTTCGCGCCACAACTCCGCACGACGGACCAATGCCTCTAGATCACGTATGCGGTCTCTTCGCCCCAGCAGCAAGCGAGTCTTTTCCAGATCGATCAGACATGCTTCGTAAGCGCCGAGATGTTCACGTAAGAAAATATGCTTGGGATAAAAACAACCATGCACCTCCCCTGCGCCATGTAGCTGACGAGCCAGCCTCCCGCAGGAAGCGAGTACCGCGTTGCGGCTCACAATCCCTATACCAGACCACCGATCAAGCAGACTACTCAGGTCCTGCCAACCATCCAGCGCACGAGTCAGCAGTACGGCGCTAACCTCACCTTGAGCGCGGCGCTGGGCGAAGAATGCAACGTCCAGAGTGGGGAGTTGCTTGTGCTGATAGCGACAAATGTTGCGAAACTCAGCGGCGAACGTCGGCTCTCCGAAAGGATGGCGCCAGCTGCGCGACAGATAATTACTTTGCCGCTTGAGGTAATAACCAGCGCCACCGATGTCCAGTCGGTACACACTGCTCCAACCGCCTTCGACCGCATTCGGCGCATCGACGGCGTTCAGCTCCAAACGCCACAACGCGTCGAAACTATCAAGGCCTGCGCTGCGCAGTGACCGGGCGTGCGCTGGCGAAATGAAATCTCTCATTCTCGTCCTTTGAAATAGACCAATATCTGCCTGATCAGCGCCCTGTCGTCGGCACCAAGCCGCCCTCGCCGACGATAGAGTAGGAAGAACCGCAGTCGCTGGGTTCGAGACAAGGTGCATCTGGCCACCTTATCCAGGCAGGCCAGGTCCTTGACGATACGATGCCGCAGAATCGGCCCCCACCAAAAGTCACCAGACGGACAATCAATCAGGAACAGCTTGCCCGCCTCATTGACCAACAGGTTGCGCCACTTCAGATCGTTGTGAGCGAAGCGATGGTCGTGCAGCGTCCGCGTCGCGCTTGCCAACTGTTCACTAAGCTGGCGCACCCACAAAGGATCCGCCAAGCGCGCATCGCCATCCTTAGCCATGGCCGCCATATCGACAGTGCCGGGCACCTCCAGCGTGATCAACGCCCCTCGCTGAAAGAATCCCGCACGGCGCTGCTGCCCCCAGGCAACCAGTGGCGCAACAGCCACACCCCAATCGTGGAAATGCTGCAAGTTCTGCCACTCAGCTTCGACCCGCGGACGCCCGATGAAACGCCGCAAACCTTTACCCGCAGCCCAATAGCGTTTTATGTAATAACGCTGACCGGCAACGCTGACACGAAGTACCTCGGACAATGGATCACGCGTTATTGGCTCGCCGCTCAATGCGAACACTGTCTCAAGACTGCCAAAGGCACGCACCGCGTCGGCGTTTACTCCATCAGCGACTTGCCAACGAATCACCCCTGCGCACCTGTCGCGTATTTGCGTTGGAATCGGCTCTGCAGCTTTTCGGACTTGCGTTGCAGCCAGGAGAGTAACGAAGCCTCCTCACGCAAGACCTCGCGTAATGGCCGCTGAAAATAGACCTGCAGAAAACGCAACTTGTCGCGCTGCGTCAGGCCGATGCCCAACGCTGAAAAGTACAACCCTGCCAGGTCCTTGTCGCGCCAGCGCCGGGGGGTATTGCTGCGGGTCTGGGCACGATGCAGGTCGATCAAGGAAAGACGGAAGCCATCGGCCGTTACCGGCCTATCGGTGTGCAATAGGAAATGGCAGATGTAACAGTCTCGATGGTTTACACCGGCGTTATGCATAGTGCCGGTCATGCGCGCCACCTCAACGATCAGTGCTCGTTTTAAGCGCGGATCGGGCGGGTTGCTTAACCAGTCGGCGCTGTAATCTTCGAGGCTGACTGTCGGCGCCAACTCCTCGGTGATGATGAACGAATGTTGTGTGGCGGGATTGCTGCCGCGCTCGCCGTAGGCTACTGCCGTCATGGTCGGTACACCCACATCATGCAGGCGCTGGATGGCTCGCCACTCCTGCCCCGCTCCGAGCACTGGCAGCTTGGCGGTGCTGAGGTTCTTGACGATCTCGCCCCAGCCGATGCCGCGGTGGATCTTGACGAAGTAACCGCGTCCGTCGACCTCTGTGCGCAGCGTGCGCCGGCCTTCAAGCTCTCGGTAGACCTGCCCTTGCAACTGCTCCACGGCCTCGAACGGATCGCGACAGGCCCATAGGGTTTTGAAGGGTTCAGCGACGATCAGCTTCATGAGCGCTCCGCAAGGATCACGTCGGCAGCCCGCTCGGGCATGCTGTAAAGATCGGCGCGCTCGGCAAACGCGAGGGCATTCTGCGACCAAAGAATTCGCTGCTCATTGCTCGCCAACATTTCGGCTAGCAGACGATCAAGGGTGTCTTGGACGAACGGCGCGGGCACTACACGGCCGCAGTCGGCATCGGCCATGTAGTGTGCATAGCCGCACACATCAGTGACCAAGACCGGAAGCCCGGCGACCAGCGCTTCTAGCAACACAGTACCGGTATTTTCATTGTACGCAGGATGGATCAGCAGGTCCGCTCCGAGCAGAAAGCGGGGGATGTCGCTGCGGCCTTTGAGAAACTCGACCTGAGTGGCTACACCCAGCTTCTTGGCCTGCATTAAAAACGGTTGGGGATCGTCCTGACCTACAACGAACAGGCGTGTCCGCTTCTTCAGTTCGCGAGGCAGCGAAGCGACGGCTCTAAGGCTGCGGTCAAGTCCCTTGGTTTTGAACCCGGAACCGATCTGCACCAACAAGAGGTCATCGTCCTCTAGCTTGAACTCACGACGGAAATCGGCCCGAATCTCTGCGGCATTGGACGGGGCCCGTCGATCCTGGGCGATGCCCGGCGGCAGTAGATGAAAACGGCCGGCAGGCGTCGCGTAGTGTTTGACGAACAGCGGCTGCTGCACCTCTGAAATCATCAGGATTTCGGTATTGGACCGAGGCTCGAATACTGCTCGCTCGTATTCCGCGAAATGCTTGTAGCGGCCCCAGCGGCGGTAGATCGGATTGCGCAGTGTTTGAGCTTTATCTTCGAAACAGGGATCTGCGGCGTAATAAACGTCAAGCCCCGGCATCTTGTTGAAGCCGACCACTCGATCTACTGGTCGCTTGGCCAGGTCGGTTTCAACCCAGGCAGTGAAGCGCTCGTTGCGGGTGTGATTGAAGATCGCCTTGACCGGCGCTATCAAGACTTCGAAACCCGCAGGCACTTCGCCCTCCCAAATCATCGCGTAAACCCGGATTGCATGGCCGCGGCGCTGGCACTCCAGCGCGATACGCATGAAGTCGCGCTGGAGCCCGCCGAACGGAAAGTACTTGTAGAGGATAAAGGCCAGTTGCATCAGGGCGTCTCCGATGACCGCAACAGGGCCTTGAGTTCACTTGCGACGCGCTCAGAAGGCAGCTCGTCAAAACAGGGTTTGTGGCGGTCACCTTTGCCGGCGTTCGGTCCAGGCGCGCACAGGTGTACTTGGGAACGGCCATATGCACCGACGCGGCCCGGCAACGTGGGGCCGTAGAGCGAAATACTCGGAACATCCAAGGCGGCGGCGAGATGACCAAGCCCCGTATCAACCGCTACACAAGCACGCGCGCCGGCGACCACTTTGGCAACACCACCCAGATTGAGCCTGGGCAATACCGAAGCACCTGGCAGATCTTTAGCGATTCGTTCGGCTCGGGCCTTTTCCTCCGCGTTACCCCAGGGCAAGCGGATCGCCCAGCCGAACTCACTCATGCGCTCGGCCAGTTCGCGCCAGTAACGCTCCGGCCAATGCTTGCTTGCCCAGGTGGTGCCGTGCAGGAAGAGTAAATAAGGCTGCTCGCCGGGCGTAGCCAGCTGGCTGCGATCCAAGCCGTACTCAGCGACTGTCGCGGGAGCCGGATAACCGAGCGCCTGGGCAAATAACTGTCGTACCCGCTCGAGAGCATGCTGTTCCCGCGGCACGCTGAAGCATCGGTCATAAAACCGCGCCGCCAGCGGTTCGCGAATCGAGGCACGATCGAAACCGGCGACAGGCGCCGTGACGTAACGGGTTAACCAAGCGCTTTTCAGCAGTCCCTGCGCATCGATGACCAGGTCGTAACGGGTCTCGCGCAGACGCGCCTTGAAGCGCCTCCACTCACCTGAGCGAAGGGTTTGCAGAGGATGTTTGCGCCAGCGACGAATCGCCACGGGGATCACCTGCGCCACCGCAGGGTGCCAGGCAGGGATCTCAGCGAAACCCTCCTCCACCACCCAGTCGAACTGGATACCTGGAATGGCGCGCTGGGCGTCGGTCAACGCCGGAAGCGTATGGACCACGTCACCCAGCGAAGAGGTCTTGACCAGCAAAACCCTCACTCAGCGCACCTCGACCGGCTGGGGAACCAGGCGCCCCAGCGCCTCGATGACCGGGCGCGGTTTCAGTTCGCGCATGCAGTTGTTATGACCGAAACGGCAGGTGCGCTCGAAACATGGACTGCAATCGAGCCCCAGACGTACAACCTCAACCTGCTCGGACAAAGGTGGCGTGAAGGCCGGCGATGTCGAGCCATAGACGGAAACCAGCGGCCGCCCGAGCGCGGCTGCTACGTGCATCAGCCCCGAGTCGTTGGACACCACCGCCTCGGCGCATGAGAGCAAATCGATGGCTTCAGCCAGACTGGTGTCGCCCGCCAGGTTCAGGGCCTCTTCACGCAGTCCGGGAATCAACTGCTGCAGGATCTCTTCACCGACAGCATGGTCGTTCTTCGAGCCAAACAGCCAAACCTGCCAGCCTTCACGGATCTTCACCTCGGCGACCTTGGCAAAATGCTCGGCCGGCCAACGCTTGGACTCACCAAACTCGGCACCGGGACAAAGCGCCAGCACCGGGCGATCCAGTGAAAGCCCGAAACGCGCCAACGCTGCGTCGCGGGTCTCTTCGACGATACGCAGAGAGGGCTTCGGGTAGGGTTGGGACAACTCGGCGCCAGGCTCGAAGGCCAGCGCCATGAAGCGCTCGATCATCAGCGGATAGCGTTGTTTATCCAGCTTGCGCATGTCATTGAGCAGGCCGAATCGCATCTCACCACGCCAGCCGGTGCGCTTGGGAATGCCGGCAAAAAACGGCACCAGCGCAGACTTCAGCGAGTTGGGCAGCAGGATTGCCTGCTGATACTGCCCACGCAGGCTCGCCGCGATAGTGCGCCTAGTCGCCATGTCGAGCACACCGTGACCCACCGGAAAACTCAACGCCTGCCGGACCTCGGGCATGCGCTCAAGGATCGGCCGGCTCCACTCCGGCGCGAGCACGTCGATCTGGCAGTCAGGGTGGCGTTGTTTCAGACAGACGAACAACGTCTGCGCCATCACCATGTCGCCGACCCAACTAGGACCCACAATCAGAATATTCATAAAGGCAGCTTCACGCTTCGGGCCTCAGGCTGCAAGCGCGGGCCGCTCAAGCAGCTCGCGCTTACGGCGGACACGGCGCTTACTTGACCAGCGTCCGCCATTCAGCGTGCGCATCGGTCTTGCCGGAAACCAGATCGAAATAGGCTTTCTGGATGCGCTCGGTTACCGGGCCGCGACGGCCAGCACCAATATTGCGACCATCCACTTCGCGGATCGGAGTGACTTCTGCCGCAGTACCGGTGAAGAAGGCTTCGTCGGCGATATAAACCTCATCGCGGGTGATGCGCTTCTCGACCACTTTGATACCCAGCTCGTCGGCCAGGGTCAGCACGGTGCCACGGGTGATGCCATTGAGGCACGCCGTAACTTCAGGGGTGTAGATCACGCCGCCTTTGATGATGAAGATGTTCTCACCTGACCCCTCAGCCACATAGCCTTCCGGATCCAGCATCAATGCCTCGTCAGCACCGCCGGAGATGGCTTCCTGCAGTGCCAGCATGGAGTTGATGTAAGCGCCGTTGGATTTGGCGCGGGTCATGCTGATGTTGACGTGATGACGCGTGAAGGAACTGGTGCGGACCTTGATGCCGACTTCCAGCGCTTCGTCGCCCATGTAGGCGCCCCAGTGCCAGGCGGCGACGATCACATGTACTTTCAGGCCGCTGGCGCGCAGCCCCATACCTTCTGACCCGTAGAAAACCATCGGACGGATATAGGCGCTTTCAAGATTGTTTTCACGTACAGCGGCGCGGGTCGCCTCGTTAATTTCCTCTTTCGAGTACGGCATCTTCATATTCATGATGTGCGCCGAATCGAACAGACGATCCGTGTGGGCCTGCAAGCGGAAGATCGCGGTGCCGGCCGGTGTGTTGTAGGCACGCACGCCTTCGAACACGCCCATGCCGTAATGCAGGGTGTGGGTCAGCACATGGGTGGTCGCATCGCGCCACTGCACCATCTCACCGTCATACCAGATCACGCCATCACGATCGGCCATCGACATTGTTGCCACCTCAAGATTCGATAAATGCTGTTTGCAGACGAGTTCAGCTGAGCCCCAGCTCACGCCAGATGCGCATCACCGCGCGACGCTCGTCTTGAAATTGGTCCCCGCTCACAACGCCAGGCAGTTTCTGCAGTGATTGCCGGTGGGCCGCGGCGCGGTATGCCTTGTAGGCATCCTGCAGCAGCCGAACCTCATCGCCGGTCATCAACCCGGCCTGCTCCAACCCATCGAGGATGCGGATATTGTCGGTATAGCGCAGCAGTTGCGGATGCTGGTGCGACCACGCCAAAGCCGCGTATTGCACCATAAATTCGATATCCACGATACCACCGGCGTCCTGCTTGAGATTGAACTCGCTATCAGCCAGGAAGGCTTTTTCAGCGGTGCCGGCACCGGTTGCACGGGTGCCAAGGTTGTCGCGCATCTTGGCGCGCATCTCGCTGACCTCACCACGCAACTGCTCAAGATCTCGCGAGCGCCCCAGCACCGAAGCCCGAACCTTCTCGAAATCTGCTGCCAGCTGAAGGCAGCCCACCAAGACTCGAGCGCGCACCAGCGCCTGATGCTCCCAGGTCCAGGCCTCCTCACTCTGGTAGCGATTGAAGGCGCCCAGCGAGCTGACTAGCAAGCCGGAGACGCCTGACGGACGAAGGCGCATATCGACCTCGTAGAGCTGCCCCGAGGTCGTCTGGGTAGTCAGCAGGTGAATGATGCGCTGCCCGAGGCGGGTATAGAACTGCGCGCCATCGATGGGTTTGGCACCGTCGGTCTCGGCGTTCGGGTCACCGTCATGGATGAATACCAGATCCAGGTCGGAGCCGTGCCCGAGTTCAATGCCACCAACCTTGCCATAGCCCACGATGATAAAGGCCGGATCGCACAGCGAACCGTCTGCACGCTGCGGCTGGCCGTGCCGTGCGACGGTGTGGCGCCAGGCCAGTGCCAGCACCTCTTCGAGAATGGCCTCCGCGAGCCAGGTCAGGTAATCGCTGACTTTCATCAGCGGCAGCGTGCCGGCAATCTCGGATGCCGCGACACGTAAACGGTGCGCCAGCTTGAAGTGGCGCAATGCTTCCATTTGCTGTTCGAGATCGTCTTCTGGAATGCGTGCTAGCCGCTCGCGCAACTCGGCAGCGAGCTCCGGCGCCTGTGGCGGACTGAACAGCCGGCCGGCATTGAGCAGCTCGTCGAGCAATAGCGGGAAGCGGGTGATCTGCTCGGCGATCCAAGGGCTTCCGGCACAAAGCTCAAGCAGCCGCTGCAACGCGCCTGGGTTTTCAGTCAGCAGTACGAGATAAGCCGAACGCCGAGCCACCGCCTCGACCAGAGGAAGCACGCGCTCCAGCACCAGATCCGGATCGTCCTGTTCAACCGCCTGAGCCAGAAGCCGCGGGATGAAGGCATCGAGACGCTCGCGCCCCAACCGCTGCATGGTGCGCACCTGATTGCCGCTGCGCAAGGCAGCGAGTCGCTGGCAAGCGGTCTGACCATCACGAAAACCCGCATCGCTCAACTGACGACAGGCGAATTCCTCGTCCCAGTTCTGCTCCCACAACGGCAGCCATTCGCCGCCGACCAACGTCTCGCCTTCGGCGCTTTCGTCTTCATCGGGATCAGCAATGACCTGACGGAAATGCCAGTCAACCCGGCCACGCCAATAGAGAAGCTGCTGGTGAAAGGCCTCCCAGCCAGCGAAGCCCATGATCAAAGCGACGCGATCACAGTCGGTCTGATTCTCCGGCAGCATCTGCGTCTGGCGATCATCGATGGCCTGCAGCGCATGCTCGGTGTAGCGCAAAAACTCATAGCCTTCGCGCAACTCTTCCACGGCAGCAGCCGGCAGATAGCCCTGCCCGGCCAGGGTTGTCAGCACCTTGAGCAAGGGACGCTGCTGCAAGCTAAGGTCGCGCCCTCCATGGATAAGCTGGAAAGCCTGGGCGATGAACTCCACCTCGCGGATGCCACCGGAGCCCAGCTTGATGTTGGCGGCCATGCCTTTGCGCCGGACCTCTTGCTGGATCAGCTGTTTCATGGTGCGCAACGCATCGATTGCGGAAAAATCAAGATAGCGCCGATAGACGAAGGGCCTGAGCATTTCCAGCAGCTCTTTGCCCGCCGCTTCGCTGCCGCCGACTACGCGCGCCTTGATCATGGCGTAGCGTTCCCAGTCGCGCCCCTGATCCTGGTAGTACTGCTCCAGCGCATTGAAGCTCAACACCAGCGAGCCGGACGAGCCATAGGGCCGCAGTCGCATGTCCACGCGAAAAACGAAACCATCGACTGTCGGCGCGTCGAGCGCCTTGATCAGCCGCTGCCCGAGGCGAACGAAGAACTCCTGATTATCCAGAGAGCGCTTTGCCCCAACTGTCTCGCCACCTTCTGGATAGCCAAAGATCAGGTCGATATCCGAGGACAGATTCAGTTCACGTGCGCCCAGCTTGCCCATGCCAAGCACAACCATGTGCTGGGCATCGCCGCTGCGTCGACCAGTCGGAACGCCAAACTGCTCGCAGTGGCGCTCGTATAGCCACTGGTACGCCAGGTCGATACAGGCGTCAGCCATGTCGGACAGATCGCCGCAGGTTTCGGCAAGAGCAGCCTGGCGAGTCAGGTCACGCCAGATGATTCGCACCTGCTGGCGGTTGCGGAACCGCCGCAGCCGGCGAGCCAGGCTGTCCTCATCAGTGCAATCGCCAAGCAGCTCGGTGAGCGCCGCACGCATTTCACCATCCTTAAGCGATCGCTCCAGCAAGCCGCTTTCGGCCAGCTGCAGCAGCATCTCGGGATCTCGGCTAACCTGTTCGCTGACGAAGTCGCTGGCGGCGCAAACCCGACCGAAGGCCTCGCGGCGAGAGGCTGGCCATGCTGAAAACAGCTGCTCTGCCTGCTCCGATGTGTCGCGCAAGGCGTCGAGGAACGTCTCCTCAGCACGGGTGACCAAAGGTTGAAGCGACGTCGGCAGTGCAACCAGCGATGGCAAACTCATGAATGTTCCTTTGTACAAGAACGGCCAGAAGGATAGCGATAACGTCCGGAGTAGAGCCCCTGACGCCGGAGCCAGCCCGCCCGACCGACCCGTCACATTGTAGTTTTACTACGAAATACTCCAACAGGGGGCTGAATCGGCTGCGGTTTTGTAGTAAAACTACAGAGCCCGGCTCTACCCCCGGCACCACATCCAAGAACATATACGCACCGGCTCACAAAGCCGGCCGCGAAGCAGGCAACCGATTCTGGAAGCCTTTCCGCCCTGGAGCAAGCCATGCAAGATCTCGATCCCGTCGAAACCCAGGAATGGCTGGACGCCCTCGAGTCAGTTCTCGACCGCGAAGGTGAAGACCGCGCCCACTATCTCATGACCCGGATGGGGGAGCTGGCAACCCGTAGCGGCACCCCGCTGCCCTACGGCATCACTACGCCGTACCGCAACACCATCCCCGTCACCCGTGAAGCGAAGATGCCCGGCGACTTGTTCATGGAGCGTCGAATCCGCTCCCTGGTCCGCTGGAACGCGCTGGCGATGGTGATGCGTGCAAACATGAAGGACCCGGACCTGGGTGGACACATTTCCACCTTTGCCTCCAGCGCGACGCTCTATGACATCGGCTTCAACTACTTCTTCCAGGCTCCGACCGAAGAGCATGGCGGCGACCTGATCTATTACCAAGGTCACGCCTCCCCCGGCATCTATTCGCGCGCGTTCCTGGAAGGCCGCCTGAGCGAAGACCAGATGCTTAACTTCCGTCAGGAAGTGGATGGCAAGGGCCTGTCGAGCTACCCGCACCCGCACCTGATGCCGGACTTCTGGCAGTTCCCGACCGTGTCCATGGGCCTCGGGCCGATCACCGCGATCTACCAGGCGCGCTTCATGAAGTACCTGGAAAACCGCGGATTCATTCCGAAGGGCAAGCAGCGCGTCTGGTGCTTCATCGGCGACGGCGAGTGCGACGAGCCGGAAACCCTGGGTGCCATCTCCCTGGCCGGCCGTGAAAACCTCGACAACCTGGTATTCGTCATCAACTGCAACCTGCAGCGTCTCGACGGCCCGGTTCGCGGCAACAGCAAAATCATTCAGGAACTGGAAGGCGTGTTCAAAGGCGCCAACTGGAACGTCAACAAGGTCGTCTGGGGCCGCTTGTGGGACCCATTGTTTGCCGCCGACGAAGACGGCCGCATGCAGCGCCGCATGGACGAAGCAATCGACGGGGAGTACCAGAACTACAAGGCCAAAGATGGCGCCTACGTGCGCAAACATTTCTTTGGTGCCGACCCCGAGTTGCTCAAGCGTGTCGAGAGCATGTCGGATGAGGAAGTCTGGAAGCTCAACCGCGGCGGCCACGACCCCTACAAGGTCTATGCAGCCTACCACCAGGCGGTCAACCACAAGGGCCAGCCGACGGTCATCCTGGCCAAGACCATCAAGGGCTACGGCACGGGTGCCGGTGAGGCGAAAAACATCGCCCACAACACCAAGAAAGTCGATATCGACAGCCTGAAGAAATTCCGCGATCGCTTCGACATTCCGGTCAACGATTCGCAGCTCGAAGAACTGCCGTTCTATCGGCCAGCCGAAGACAGCGCCGAGATGCGCTACCTGCGCAAGTGCCGCGAAAAGCTCGGCGGCTCCCTGCCGCAGCGCCGGCCGAAGAGCTTCAGCATTCCGACGCCGCCATTGGAAACGCTCAAGGCCGTACTCGACGGCTCCGGCGATCGCGAGATTTCCACCACCATGGCCTTTGGCCGGATTTTGTCCCAGCTGGTCAAGGACAAGGACCTGGGCAAGCGCATCGTGCCGATCCTCGCTGACGAGGCGCGCACCTTTGGTATGGAAGGCATGTTCCGCCAGCTGGGTATCTATTCCCCAGTGGGGCAGCTGTACGAGCCGGTCGACCGCGACCAGGTGATGTACTACCGCGAAGAGAAGGACGGCCAGATTCTTCAGGAAGGCCTGAACGAAGCCGGTGCATTCTCCTCGTTCATCGCAGCCGGTACCGCTTACAGCAACTACAACCAGCCAATGCTGCCGGTCTACATCTTCTACTCGATGTTCGGCTTCCAGCGGATCGGCGACCTGGCCTGGGCGGCGGGCGATGCACAGACCCGTGGCTTCCTGCTGGGCGGCACCGCCGGCCGCACCACGCTAAACGGCGAAGGTCTCCAGCATGAGGACGGCCACAGCCACATCCTCGCCAGCACCATCCCCAACTGCCGCAGCTATGACCCCACCTACGGCTACGAGCTGGCGGTGATCATGCACCACGGCATGCACGAGATGATGGAGCTGCAGAAGAGCGTCTATTACTACATCACGGTGATGAACGAGAACTACCAGCAGCCGGCCATGCCGCAGGGTGTCGAGGAAGGCATTCTCAAAGGCATGTATCTGCTCGAAGAAGCCAAGGGCGACTTCAAGCACCGCGTGCAGCTGATGGGCTCAGGCACCATTCTGCGCGAGGTACGCGCCGCGGTGGACATCCTCGCCAAGATGGGCGTTGGTGCCGACGTCTGGAGCGTGACCAGCTTCAATGAGCTGCGCCGCGACGGCCTGGCCGTGGACCACTGGAACCGCTTGCACCCAACCGACGAACCCCGCAAGAGCTATGTCGAGCAGTGTCTGGAAGGCCGCGAAGGTCCGGTCATCGCCTCCACCGACTACATGAAGTTGTTCGCCGATCAAATTCGCCAGTGGGTTCCGTCGCGTGAATACCAGGTGCTGGGTACCGACGGCTTCGGCCGCAGCGACTCGCGCGCCAAGCTGCGTGACTTCTTCGAAGTCGACCGTCGCTGGGTCGCGGTCGCCGCCCTGCAGGCTCTCGCCGCTCGCGGCGCCATCGAGCGCACGGTCGTGGCCAACGCCATCACCGAGTTCGGTATCGACCCCGAGAAGCGCAATCCTCTGGATTGCTGATGCGTGCGCACAGGAGAACCTATTGTGAGTGAAACCATACGCGTACCCGACATCGGCAGCGGTGAGGGTGAAGTAATCGAGTTGTTCGTCAAGGTCGGCGACCGTATCGAAGCCGACCAGAGCATCCTGACGCTTGAATCCGACAAGGCCAGCATGGAAATTCCGGCGCCCAAGGCGGGCGTAGTGAAAGCCTTGAAGGTCAAGCTCGGCGACCGCCTGAAAGAAGGTGATGAGCTGCTGGAGCTTGAGAGCGAAGAAGAACAGACCAGCGAGGCGCCGGCGCAAGCCGCTGCCGAGACGGCCGGTGCCGGCAGTGGCGGTGCGACTGATGAAGCCGAAGCACCTACGCCAGCAGGCGACGACAACGCATCAGCTTCCGCTGAGGAAAGCGAATCGCAAGAGATCAAGGTTCCGGACATTGGCTCTTCCGGCAAGGCCAGCGTCATCGAAATCTCAGTGAAGGCCGGTGACACCATTGCCGCCGAGCAGCCGCTGATCACCCTGGAATCCGACAAGGCGAGCATGGAGATCCCCTCTCCCGCCGCCGGCGTGGTCGAAAGCATATCGGTCAAGGTGGGCGATGAAGTCGGCACTGGCGATCTGATCCTGATTCTCAAGGGTGAGGCGGCGAGCAAGCCAGCCGCGGCCAGCCCTGCCCCCGCAGGCCAGGCGCCAAGTGCACCCAAGGAAAAGCTTAGCGAGCAGGCGGCTGAAGAGCCCGCCGAAGCAGCTGGCGAATCCGTGGAGGAAGTACGGATTCCGGACATCGGCTCCAGCGGCAGCGCCAAGGTCATTGAAGTCATGATCAAGGCCGGCGACAACGTCGAGGCTGACCAGTCGCTGATCACCCTTGAATCGGACAAGGCCAGCATGGAGATTCCCGCGCCCAAGGCTGGCGTGGTGGAGTCCCTGTCGATCAAGGTCGGTGATGATGCCAAGACCGGCGACCTGATCCTGACCCTGAAGGTGGCTGGCACAGCACCGGCGAAGAAGGCCGAAGCCAAACCGCAGGAAGCAGCCCCGCAACAGCAGGCAGTCGCGCCGAACAAGCAAGGCGTGCCTGAATCCAAAGCGGCCGCTGCCCCTGCTCCGGCCGTGAGCGGCCCAAGCAAGGCCGGCACCAAGGTACATGCCGGCCCTGCGGTCCGCATGACTGCACGGGAGTTCGGTGTCGAATTGGCCGATGTTCCTGGCACCGGGCCGAAAGGACGGATCCTCAAGGAAGACGTGCAGGCCTACGTCAAGAATATGATGCACAAGGCCAAGCAAGCGCCGGCCGCGGGTGCTACCGGTGGCGCGGGCATTCCGCCGATACCGGAGGTCGATTTCAGCAAGTTTGGCGAAGTCGAAGAAGTGCCAATGACCCGGCTAATGCAGGTGGGCGCTGCCAATCTGCATCGAAGCTGGCTCAACGTCCCGCACGTGACCCAGTTCGAGTCATCCGACATCACCGAAATGGAAGCATTCCGCGTTTCGCAAAAGGCTGTCGCCGAGAAAGCAGGCGTCAAACTGACCGTGCTGCCGCTGCTGCTCAAGGCCTGTGCACACCTGCTTAAGGAACTGCCGGAGTTCAATGCCTCGCTAGCCCCTAGCGGCAAGGCTGTGATCCGCAAAAAGTACGTGCACATCGGTTTTGCCGTCGATACGCCGGACGGCCTGCTGGTGCCGGTAATCAAGAATGTCGATCAGAAGAGCCTGTTGCAACTGGCAGCCGAGGCAGCTGAGCTCGCCGAGAAGGCGCGCACCAAGAAGCTGTCGCCCGACGCCATGCAGGGCGCCTGCTTCACCATCTCCAGCCTTGGTCATATTGGCGGCACCGGCTTCACGCCAATCGTCAACGCGCCGGAAGTGGCGATCCTCGGTGTATCCAAGGCGACCATGCAGCCGGTGTGGGATGGCAAGGCCTTCCAGCCTCGCCTGATGTTGCCGCTGTCGCTGTCCTATGACCACCGCGTCATCAACGGCGCCGCGGCGGCGCGCTTTACCAAGCGCCTGTCCGAGCTGCTGGCGGACATCCGCACGATGCTGTTGTGATCCGATGAGTTACAAAAAACCCGCCTTCAGGCGGGTTTTTTGTCTGTGAGATAACGCTAAACGTCCTTAGCCCTTCTGCAGATTGCGGAACAGGAATGACAGCGCCTTCGCCAGCTCCTCGGCCCCCTTGGGGTCACGGAGGATGGTCAGCCATGGTTCGCCGCCCGCTGCGCCGACGAAAGTGCAGGCCACGCCTTGCGGCGGGCACTGGTACTGAATGTAGGGGTCCATGCCGAACACCGAGAACCCACGGTTACGTACAGCGACGTTGCCGGACGCATCGCGGCGCTCCTCACGAATACGCAACTCGCCAGGCGCTCCAGCGCTGAGCTGGTATTCGAGATCCTCTGGGTTGGCTTGCCCGACTTGATAGGCCGAACGCAATCCATAGGTTTTAAGCAGCGCATTGCTGTGCGCAAGCAGGGCTTTTCGTTCGTTCTGGGTGAGATAAAGCGTCTTGAGCGCGCCCAGATAGCGGGACGACTCATCCGAGCTCAAGGTATTTGGCTCGGCAGCCTTGAGCTGTCCCCTGGTGATCAGGAAAATCGAGATTAACAGTAACTTTGATAGCCGACTTGTCAGTCCCTGCTGCATGATGCACCCTTGCGGTAATTAATATTATTTAGCCATCGCCACGCCGTAGAAAGCGTCTAAGCTGCGGCTAACGAAGCGACTCCGCAGCATACTGGAAGCAAACCGCTCGATGAAAATACATACCGATGCCGCCAGCCGTTTGGCGACCGAGGTTGTGACGCAGTTGCCCGTGCCTTCGAGGCTGGGCATGCTGCGTTTCGAGCGTTTGAACGAATCCAGCTGGGCCCTGCTGTTTCTCGATCCCGCCTGCGAGCGTTACCTGGGCCAACCTGCGCAGGATCTCTGCTCTCTCATCGACTCGCCTTACGCCAGCCTCATGGAGCCGCAGGCTCGCCTTAAACTTCATGACGTCGTGCAGGCGCAGCTGGCAACCCTGGGCCACTACTCCATTCGTTATTGCCTGCACACCTGCGGTGGGCCGCTGGACATGCTGGAGATCGGCGAACTCTGCCAACAGTATGGTCGAGAATTGGTGCGTGGCTACCTGATTGTCGAACCCCATGCAGAGCGGGCCTCCCCAGCCTTGGAATCCGAGAACGCAAAGTTACGGTCGACCCTGGAGTTTTATCAGCAGGCCCAGGATGAGCACCTCGAACACCTGATTCGCTCCCGTGCTCAACAGAGCCTTATTGTGCGCCTGGCACGGCACCGTTACAGCGCAGCTGACCCACAACTAGAAGCAGCCCAGCTGATCACCCAGGCCGCCAGCGAAGCCTATGGGATTGCTCGGGCCTCGATATGGCATCTGAAGGGAGATCAGCTAGAGGCTATTGCAGCCTACTGCCGCGACAGCGGCAGTTTGGAATACCCATCATCACTGAACATATCGGCTTGCCCGCGTTACATGGACGCGCTGCACAGTGGACGAGTGATCGACGTGCAAAACGTTGCCGAAGACATCCGCACAGCGGAACTCACTCAGTCATTCTTCAAGCCACGAGGCATCACGTCGATCCTTGACGCAACGATCCGGGTGGGTGGGGAAGTTTTCGGCGTGCTCTGCCTGGAACACTCCGGCTGCGTCAGGGTCTGGCATGCCGATGAGGTAGCGTTCGCTGGCGAACTGGCCGATCAGTACGCTCAGGTACTGGCCAATCAGCAGCGCGTCAGTGCCACTCACACCCTGCACCTCTTCCAACGCGCCGTCGAACAGAGTGCAAGCGCGTTCATCCTGGTCGACCGTGACGGCATCGTCGAATACGTGAACCCGAGCTTCACCTCCATCACCCAGTTTTCAGCCGATGAAGTGCGTGGTCGCCGCCTGGCGGACCTGACTGCATTGGAAAACCTCAGCGAATTGCTGTTTGACACCTCATCGGCGTTGTCACAGAGCAACAGCTGGCAGGGCGAATTCCGAAGCCGCCGCAAAAATCTGGAGCCTTACTGGGGGCAGCTGTCGATTTCCAAGGTATTTGGCGAAAGCGGTGAGCTCACGCATTACATCGGCATTTACGAAGACATCACGCAGAGCAAGCTGGCGCAGCAGCACATCGAACGCCTGGCCTATACCGATAACCTGACCAGCCTCGGAAATCGTCCGTTTTTCATCCGCAGTATCGAGGAGCGTTTCGCCGCCAGCAAAGATCCTCAGCTGTGTCTGTTGCTGGTGGATATCGACAACTTCAAGCGCATCAATGACAGCCTCGGGCACCAGACCGGTGACAAACTGCTGGCCAGCCTGGCTCGCCGTTTGCGCAATAGCCTCAACCGCGACAGCGTGCTCGCGCGCTTTGCCAGCAACGAATTTGCCCTCCTACTCGACAACATGGACTTGGAAGAGGGCCAGCTGCTGGCGCATCAAGTGTTGCGCATACTCGACAAACCCCTGTTCGTCGACAAGCAGCTGATCAGCGTCAGCGCCTCCCTCGGCCTGGCCTGCTCGCCTCTGCATGGCCGTGATCCAGAGACGCTGATGAAACACGCCGGCCAAGCCCTGCACAAGGCCAAGGCCAACGGCAAGAATCAGGTACAGGTGTTTACCGAAGCCTTGCATGCCGAGGCCAACTACAAGTTGTTCGTCGAAAACAATCTACGCCGTGCGCTGGTGCAGAATGAGCTCGAGGTCTTCTATCAACCCAAGCTCTGCCTGCGCAGCGGTCGGCTGCAAGGACTGGAAGCGCTGCTGCGCTGGAACCATCCTGAAAAAGGCATGATCCGCCCAGATCAATTCATCGGCGTTGCCGAAGAAACAGGGCTGATCATCCCGATAGGCAAGTGGGTTGCACGTGAAGCGTGCAAGATGGGACTGCAGCTGGCAGCGTTGGGTATCGGCACACCACAGGTCGCGATCAACCTGTCACCCAAGCAGTTCTCAGACCCCGATCTAGTCGGCTCTATCGCCGCCATTCTCTCCGAAGAACAGCTGCCGCCCGACCGCCTGGAGCTGGAATTGACCGAAAGCCTGCTGCTCGAAGCGACCGAAGAGACCCGCCAGCAACTGTTAGGCCTCAAGGCCCTCGGGGTCACGCTGGCCATGGACGACTTTGGTACCGGCTATTCGTCGCTGAGCTACCTGAAGAAATTCCCCATCGACGTGATCAAGATCGACCGCAGCTTCATCAAGGACATCCCGGATAACCAGGACGATATCGAGATCACCTCAGCGGTCATTGCTATGGCTCGCAACCTTAATCTGAAGGTGGTTGCGGAAGGCATCGAGACGGTCGAGCAGCTGAACTTCCTGCGCCATCAGCGCTGCGATATCGGGCAGGGCTACCTGTTCGACAAACCCATCCCCGGCGACCAGCTACTGACCTCGCTACGCCGATACCCACACTGGCTCTGACGGTCTGCGCCTACCGTCCAGGCACGCGCGCGTTGGATTTGTCAGCTTGGTAGCCTAGGCTAGCTGAAAACCTGCCCAAGGCACGAGGACCACAATGACCCTGCGCTCGCAAATTCTCGTTCATAAACAAGCGCTACCTGATGCGGGACAAGCCCTGCCCGGACGCGCCACACCCGTCCCGGTACCCGAAGCCCACTTCGTCAACGGCAACCCGCTGCAACCACCTTTCCCGGCGCACCTGCAACAGGCCATGTTTGCCATGGGCTGTTTCTGGGGAGCAGAGCGACGTTTTTGGGAGCAGCCCGGTGTTTGGACAACCGCAGTGACCTATGCCGGCGGCCACACGCCAAACCCCACCTACGAAGAAGTTTGCTCCGGCCTCACCGGGCACACTGAAGCCGTGCTGGTAGTCTTCGATCCCCAGCAGATCTCCTATGGTGACCTGCTCAAGCTGTTCTGGGAGGCGCACAACCCAACACAGGGCATGCGCCAAGGCAACGACATTGGCACTCAGTACCGCTCGGCCATCTATTGCTTTACCGAGGCTCAACTCGAAATGGCACGCGATAGCGAAGCGCGCTTTCAGACAGAACTGAACAAGCACGGGCTGGGCAGCATCACCACAGAGATTGGCGATCTGCCAGCGTTCTACTACGCCGAAGCCTATCACCAGCAATATTTGGCGAAAAACCCAGGCGGATACTGTGGGCTGGGGGGCACCGGCGTCTGCATGCCGGCGTGAAGCGACACGGCGTCGATGACTCTGATGGTCATCAGGCGCCAAAATCAGGAAGCACGGATTGTTAGCGGCTTGTGTGACACCGTTGCGCCAGATCGCCATTCTGCCCGAGCCTCAGGCGAAACCCGGCTGGAGCTAGTCGATAGAAACTCGATTCATTGAGAAATCAATGAATCAGGTAACGCCGGGTTTCCGCTTTTTGAAAAAAGAAAACCCCGCCGAAGCGGGGCCTTTGCAGACTGTAACCGACATCCGTGACTTACGCCTCCCTGGCGTCGTTCCGCTACGCGTCCGTTTTGTGGCTGAAGCGCTTCCCTACGCAGCGTCCATGGCGGAAAAGACTACCGATCGGTCAGAGAAACCTGTAGTAGCAGTTCGCACCACGACTTGTAAGCATTCACTTACACACAAACCTTTCCTTGGCGTTGCGTGTAAGCGATTGACTACAAGCGAAGCAGATCTATGACTGAGGCAATGGCACATTGTTCCCAAAGATGGCCAATTAATTT
>TARA_R110002095_G_scaffold62103_1_pt1 | contig 19560 bp, 19 predicted proteins | sample TARA_R110002095 | Tara Oceans TARA_R110002095 (sample SAMEA4397255) | marine metagenome | biome: Polar Biome; feature: [SRF] surface water layer (ENVO:00010504); material: water (ENVO:00002006), including particulate matter (ENVO:01000060) such as... | depth 5 m | reverse complement strand
ATTGGCAATCTTGTTCAGCCAGCTTTCGGCGATGATAAACAGGCCGGAGAAACAAAATCCGGTGAGCAAGCGCACAGGAATCCACAAAAACGGGTTAACGAACAGGCCGTGAATAAGAACTGTTGTCGATGCCATAGAGGCCAGCGCGGCAAAAACGCGCACATGGCCAACCGATGCGATGAGGCTTGGGATATAACGGCAACCGATCAAAAATCCGGCGTAATACATCGCCATGATGATACCGGTGATCTCAACGGGGAAGCCTTCTGCATGTGCCCGTAAACTGAGCAGCGTCCCTTGCAGACCATTACTGGTTGTCAGGATGCCGATGCCCAGCAAAAGGGGCCAGACCACCAAGAGGCGTTTAAATGCAGAAGATGAAGACATTGCTTATAACTCTAGTAAAACCGTTCGTTGCGCGCAGCATATATGCCTTTATTAGAAAAACGTCAAGTAATATAATCCGCGCGCATTCACGGTGCGTTGCGGGCAGGGTGATCGAAGGGGGTGGTGGCCTAGATATCGCGCGTTTCAAAATCAATACGCGGATCAACCCAGACATAGACAAGATCACGGATAAGGTGCATCACCACGCTCATCAGGGCAAAGATATATAATGTGCCCAGAACCACCGGATAATCACGGTTGATAATGCTTTCGTAGCCTAAAAGCCCGAGGCCATCGAGCGAGAAGATAACCTCGATCAGCAATGAGCCGGTGAAAAAGATAGACACAAACAGGGCGGGGAAGCCCGCAATGATAATGATCATGGCATTACGAAAGACATGCCCGTAGAGCACTTTGTTTTCCGATAACCCCTTGGCGCGGGCGGTCAGGACGTAATGCTTGCCGATCTCATCAAGGAAAGAGTTTTTGGTCAGCATCGTCAGCGAGGCAAAGCCGCTAATCACCATGGCGGCGGTGGGTAAAATCATGTGCCATGCATAATCACCGATTTGTTGCAATCGGGTCATGTCTTCCCACCCGTCGGAGGTCAGCCCCCGCAGCGGAAAGAAATCCCAATACCGTCCGCCCGCAAACAGGACGATCAATAAAATAGCGAACATGAAAGAGGGGATCGCATAGCCGATAAACACCGCGGCGCTTGTCCAGATATCAAAGCGTGAGCCGTCCTTCACCGCCTTTTTGATGCCAAGCGGGATGGAAATCAGATAGATAATCAGCGTTGACCATAGTCCTAAGGAAATGGACACAGGCATCTTTTCCTTGATCAGGCTTAAAACACTGACATCGCGGTAGTAACTATCGCCCAGATTAAGGGTTAGATAATTTTGTATCATAATCATGAAGCGCACATGCGGCGGTTTATCGAAGCCGTACATGGCCTCTAATTCTTTGATAAATTCGGGGTCTAAGCCTTGCGCGCCTTTATAGGTGCTGGTGTTTCCGGCGGATGATGCGGCGCTGGAGCCGAGATCACTGCCGCCGCCGGTAAAGCGCGCCGTGGCCGATGTGCCGTGGCCTTGAAGGTCGGCGATCATTTTCTCAACAGGGCCGCCGGGGACAAACTGGATGATGACAAAGCTGATCAGCAATATTCCGAACAGGGTCGGAATCATCAGAAGCACGCGTTTGAGAATATAAGAAATCATACGCCACATAATAGGTAGGCTGATGTGATAAGTCTACGTGCAAAAAACGACGCAAAAAAGTTTTACGCCGTTTTTCATGGTGAGTTCGTTTTATTGGTTATCAGTGAACCGCTGTCGACGCTGTGTGACCGCTGCGCTGATTAAATTCGTCAAATGCTGATGGTGTTTCCAACTCGATAAAGACGGATTCAAAATCACGTAGGAGAATGGATTCTTGCTCTTCCAATTTGGCGAGGCGTTGTTTCGCTGAAACGTTATAGGCCTTCATCAATGTAACATCGCGTAATTCATCTTTACCAAGGAGCTTGGCAACATAGGCTTTATTACCCAAAACGGTTAGATTATCAGGATCAAGCAACAGGGCTTTGTCGGCAACCTTCAAGGCTTCTTCTTCGCGGTTCAGGTTGGCCAGTGCAAATCCCTTGTTAATTAAGGCACTCACGTTTTTCGGATCACCCGCCAAAATTCTGTCTTCGCGATCAAGTAATTTTTCGTATTCTTCTTTGAGGTGACGGATAAAGGCTTTTTGAAACAGAGCCTTTTCATCATCGGAATCTTTTTCAAGGCGCTGATCAACCAGCAATTCGGCTTCTTTGTAAAAGCCGTCAATAATCATGATATCAACTTCGTCATCGCTGCTTTGTGGATCATAGCCGGACATGCTGTCGGGGCTTAGGAAGTAGTTGCAATCGCTGCGCTCCATGAAGGCCATCAGATCATAGGCAAGGCGCGCACGCATAGAACCGTCATCGACGGGCACATGACTTAACGGATGTGCATATTTGAAATTGGATGATGAAGACCCACTGCCGGCGTATATCTCTTCTGGTAACATGCCTATTTAACCCCAAATTTTTATAATTATTATTATATTTTTTATCGTTTGGCTTTTTGCCTTATAGAAATAGTACCGCTTTTGGGGTGTTGAAAGCAAGGGTTTTTAAGGCTTTTGTGAATTTTGTTTCAAATTTATACCAAAAGCGGAACTATGTTCCAGTCTGCAACCCGCCATTTCCCTTGTGAAAAGGTCAAAATGCCAAGCGCGCCCGTAGAGAGCTTTATTGTGTGCTTTTTTGCGAAAGAATCAAAATCATCCGTGATGTGGGGGGCGAATCGGGCAATACCGTTCGATGTGACAACCAAAATGGTTTCATCCAAATCTGTGGCTTGGTTGGTCTCAGGGCTTTGCGTTTTGCTGATCTGACGGGCAAATCCGCGCCAGCCTTGAATGATATCATCAGGATCAGCGCGCCACCCGTCAGGCACAATCGCGTTTTTATCCCACTGCGTGATGGCGTCTTTGCCAATGCGTTTGATCACAGTTTCTTCGGTCTGGTTCTCATCTATCCCGTAATCAATTTCATTGAAGATATCCATCGTATAAACGGGCAGGGACAGTGCCGCAGCTTTTAAGGCGTGCTCTGCCGTTTGTTGGGTGCGTTTTAAAGTCGCGCTATAGACCGCATCGGGCAGTAAGTTGTGATCTTTTAAATAACGCCCGATGGCTTGCGCTTGTTTGATGCCTTTATCCACCAGTGGAATGTCGGTGCGTGCGCCAACGCGCGTTGGGGTATCTTCGGGGCCGAATGTATTGCCGTGACGCGCAATGATGAGTGTGGTCATTTGATCGGCTCACCACGGTTTAAGATGTGGTTTTCGGCGCGCAGGATATCTTCGGGGCTGTCTATGCCTGATTGTATCGTGCCTTCCTTGAAATCAACAGGCACGCCTTGTATTTTGATGCCGTTTTCCAGCATGCGTAGTTGCTCCAACCCTTCCAGTTTTTCATAGACGCCTTGGTCGAGCATGCAAAATTTTTCAAGAATGTCGCTACGGAAACCATAAAGCCCCATATGTTGATGAACGGGGGAGAACGGGCTTTCTTTGCGTAATTCATCTTCCTGACGAATGGCGGGAATGATGTGTTTGGAAAACCAAAGGGCGCGGCCTTGCGCATTCACTGTTACGGTTGTGCCGCTATAGGGGGTTTTGAGTTTTGCCTCGCGCAAACGATCAAGATCGTGCCAGCTTAAACGGTGAACAGGGGTGATGACCTCTAAACGCGGATTGTCGATATAGGCGGCGATCATTTTTTGAATGACCTCCGGAGGGGTAAAGGGCGCATCGCCCTGAAGATTAACCACGAAGTCCGGCCATTCACTGAGTTGGCGTATGGCAGAGAGCACACGATCCGATCCGGTGGCACAGCTCGTTGGTGTGTTGATACAGGCCGCACCGAGTGCCTGCGCATGGTCGGCGATGCGTTTATCCTCGGTCGTGACAAAGACGGTGATGTCTTGATATGCCTCGGCGGCTTTATGGGCGACCTCCAACACACGTTGCAGCATCGTCTTGCCTGCGATCTCCGCCAGAGGTTTACCCGGAAAACGTGTTGATCCGTATCGTGCGGGAATAGCAATGGCGAGTTTCATAACGCAGGTGACCTTTTCTTTATTATTGTGTTATTTGGCGGGTTGTTCCGCCTTTTGAATGACAGGCGCATCGGCAGACCACCATGTTTGTGTAATCATCGGACTTGTTCCTGACAGATGTTCGGGGCGCTTAATGTTATCCCAATGCGCGATGCGCCATTTGGGGAAGTGCCACATCGGTATCACGTAATAATCCGACAACAAGATACGATCCATCGCGCGTGTTTTTGTCACAAGGTCGGCGCGCGAGGTGGCTTGTATAATGTTTTCGATCAGTTGATCAATGACAGGGTCTTGAATGCCGATGTAATTGCGTGAGCCTTGCATGGCGGCTCTTTGTGATCCCCAGAATTCGCGCTGTTCATTGCCCGGTGATTCCGATTGTCCAAAGCCGCCAATCAACATGTCATAGTCAAAGGTGTTGACCCGTTGTTGGAATTGCGAGGTATCAACGACGCGGAAATTTGCGCGCACGCCCATCCGTTCCAGATTTTTGATAAAGGGCAGTACCCACTTTTCATAGGTAGATGAAAAATACAATATTTCAAAGCTGAGCGTTTGCGTTGTGCCATCTTCCAATGTTTTGTAGCGGATACCGTCTTGGTTAAGCGCGGTGTAGCCCGCTTCCTCAAGTAGCTTGATGCCCATAGCCAGATTTTTACGGTTTTGGCCGGTGCCGTTTGTGACGGGGGCTTTATATTCTTGGGTGAAGACCGCATCGGATATTTTCCCGCGCAGCGGTTCTAGTATCGCCAGTTCTTCTTCACTTGGCAGACCGCTTGAGGCCAGTTCAGAGTTTTCGAAATAGCTGTTGGTGCGTGTGTAGTCGCCATAGGCAAATTGCTTGTTCGACCATTCGAAATCAAACCCATAGGCAAGGGCTTCGCGCACTTTTTTGTCCTGAAAAAGCGGACGGCGAATATTATAGATAAAGGCCTGCATGCCCGCCGGTCTGGTGTTCTTGATTTCTTCCTTGATCAAGTGGGGGGCTTTGTCCTTGGACACTTGATAGTTTTCATGCCAGGTTTTCGAAGTATTTTCGAGCTTCACATCATAGTCATGTGACAAAAACGCTTCATGCGCGACATTTTCATCGCGGTAATAATCAAAGACGATTTTATCAAAATTATTCATACCCTTGAAAAAGGCGAGATCCTTACCCCACCAATTCGGGTCACGAATAAATTCGATGCTGCGTCCGGGGATGACTTTGCCAACCTTATAGGGGCCGCTGCCTAAGGGGATGTCCATTGTTGTTTCACTGAAGTTATGGCCTTCTTGTGTCCAGTAATGTTTGGGCAAAATGGGCATTTCCGCAATAATCAGCGGGAGCTCGGCATTGCCCTTGACGGAGAATTTGAAGATCACGGTTTTATCGCCCTCGGCTTCAATGGTTTCAACATCATGCCAATAGGCTTTGAAGAAAGGTTGCCCTTTTTCGGTGAGGGTTTTGAATGTCCAAATCACATCTTCGGCGGTGATGGGTTTACCGTCTTGCCATTTGGCTTCTTCGCGTAAATTGAATTTCACCCATGATTTATCTTCTGCAACGGTGATGTCTTTTGCGACAATGCCGTAAAGCGAGAAAGGTTCATCAAATGAGTTTTGCATCAAGCTTTCATAGTACAGACCACTGCGCAGATAGTTGAAGCCGCTGGCCGGAACGCCCTTAACGATAAAGGGGTTTAGCGAATCAAACGTGCCGACGACATGTTGTTTTAATGTGCCGCCTTTGGGCGCGTCGGGGTTCACGTAATCAAGATGGGTGAAACCTTCGGGGTATTTTGGCTGGCCATGTAATGTAATGGCGTAAGAGGGCGTATTTCCTGCGGCAGGCTCTATGGCTGCGGCTTGTGCGCTGGCTTGTGTTTTTGCTTCCTTGGTGTGCGCGACAGACGACATAAAAGCCAGATTGAATATCAGGACAAATGCCGCCAGACTGATATTTAAACGCAAAAGAGAACCCATTTTTTTATCCTTTTTTAATTTTAGTGCATTTTAGCGATGTTTTATCCGCTGTCACGCATAAAGATCAAGGCGCGTGTCTGCGGACAGTGGTTTGAAATGATTATTGTCGGTGGATTATCGTGTGTAAACCCCTTGGAAATCGGGTTTTCCGAATAGGAATCCTTGTCCGTATTTCATGTCGAAATCCAGTATTTTCAGCAAGGTTTCTTCGGTTTCTATTTTCTCGATGACGAGTTCTATGCCGTTGACATCAAGATTATGTTTGCGCGTAAAAATGTCAGAAAATCCGCGCTCTGAACCGCTTTCTTTCAATAGGGTTTTTGCCGCGATTTTCACAAAATGAATGGCGCGTGTGTGTAGATATTTCACATCAGGCGGAATTTCGGGCACGTGATCCAGTGAAAAACGACAGCCAAGATCGGCTAGGCCGCTCAGGATTTTCTGCTCCCCCGGGGACAGCATCAAAAAGTCGCGATAGCTGATTTCAAAAACAAGCGCGCCTGCGATGGAACGATTACGCCCCAAAAGGGTGAGCAAGTTGCTCATAAAGACGCGGTTGCGCAAGGTGGAGGGTTTTATATTGATAAAATACGCATAATTTTGATTAAAGTTTCTGCGTTGCTGCCCCAAAATTTTAATGCAGCGCGAAAGGAGCAATGCATCAAGATGGTTGATCATCGGCTCGTTAGCGGCCAGCGGCATATAATCTTGCGCGGGCAGGTAAATGCCTGATTGCACGCGTAGGCGACCATAAAGCTCGTAAAAAGTCACTTGCCTTTGGGGCAGGGTGACGATGGGCTGCATAAAGACATCAATATCATTGTGTTCAACCGCATCATATAGCCGTTCGCGAATAACCATATCACCGGGCGGTCTGACGGAGTCTGCGGTAAAAAATTCAATATCTTGGGCGTTATCTGATTGTTCTATCGCTTCGTCATTCGCATGATAGTGATCCAAAATATGATCGGGGGCAAGAAATGCCGGTATGACATCACCAAACGCAGCATATTTTGCCGCTCTAACCGTTTCTTGGTTTTTCTTATCCATTGCAACACGCCTGTTTTATTTAAACTTGCGGTATTGCCTTGCAATTATTGTGCCGTTTGGGGAGGCGTTACGCTTTTATGCATCAACGCCGATGGCTTCGGTGATGGAGCGGAACCCATCGCGATCAAGCAGGTCAAGTAAGCCCTTATTGATGTTGTTCGCAATTTCAGGCCCTTCATAGATCATGCCGGAATATAGCTGCACAAGGCTTGCGCCTGCGCGGATTTTCTCATAGGCATGTTCCGGCTTTGAGATACCGCCCACACCGATAATCGGTAATTTCCCTTTGGTGAATCTATAGAAATTGCGAATAACTTCGGTCGATTTGTCACGCAAGGGGGCGCCGCTCAATCCGCCAGGCTGTGCGCGAAATTTTTCGGGCAGGAAGGCGGGGCGATCAAGCGTGGTATTGGTCAGAATGACGCCGCTGGCCTGACTGTCCAACAATGTTTGGGCAAGCTCTTCTTGTTGTTGTTCGGTTAAATCAGGGGCGAGTTTGACAAGCAGGGGCGTTGGAAAATCACCGCATGTACGGCGCAGTGTTTTCATCAATTTTTCCAGAAGCTCTTTTAAGACGTCCTTATCTTGCAAATCACGCAGCCCGGGCGTGTTAGGCGATGATATATTCACCGTCAGGTAATCGGCTTGCTGCGCGAGTTCTTGAATGAGGGCGCGGTAATCTTCAACCGGGTTAGCTTGCCCCTTATTCATGCCGATATTTACGCCGATAATGCCATCATCCGGGCGCAATGGGTCGCTGCGCGCTTTGTCCAGATTGGGTTTGAAAACGCGCACACCAGCATTAGGGAAGCCCATACGGTTAATCACAGAACCGCTTTTCGGGTCGCGGAAAATACGCGGGCGCGGGTTACCGCTTTGTGGTCTGGGTGTCACTGTGCCTGCTTCGGTAAATCCAAAACCCATTTTTAAAATCGGAACGATGACCTCGGCATTTTTATCAAATCCTGCCGCCATACCGATGGGGTTGTCGAATTTTAATCCGAAGACATGTTGCTCTAACGCGCTGGATTCAACCGTGTCGCAACTGCGTACTAACCCTGCTTTTAAGGCTTTGATAGATAGTCCGTGTGCGCGTTCTGCATCAATTTTAAAAATGCCGGGGCGGATGATTTCGTAGAATTTTTGCATGGTTTATTGCTCGTCTTTTTCCGGTTCGTCTTTCATGTGCTTCAGTCCGATTAATAGATAAGACATGCCGGTAATCAAAGTCAATATCGTGGCTGTGCAGAGTAGAATTATCCCGATTTCATAGGCGTAAGGGGAATAATCACTCAAGATCAGAAAACCAATGGAGAGCATCTGTACGGTCGTTTTCCACTTTGCCAGAACGCTGACAGGCACTTGGATGTTTTTTGGCCCCAGATATTCGCGGATGCCCGACACCATAAATTCCCGCGCGAAAATAATCATAACCAGAAGCACCCATGTGCCCGTGATGCGTCCGAACGCAACCAAAAGGATAAGCATGGTGGAGACAAATATTTTATCAGATATGGGATCAAGAAACGTCCCCAATGCACTGACCTGGTTTAATTTTCTTGCGAAGTAGCCATCAAAAAAATCAGTGATGGCAGAGAGTGCAAATGTAAAAAAGCACAGCCAGATCACGACAGATCCTTGGCTTTCCTCCAGATAGAAAAAGAGCACCATGAGCGGCAGTAATAAAATCCGCGCGATGGTCAGAGAGTTGGCAATGTTGTTTTTGATGATATTCATAAAGTTACTCTAATATAAAAATAGCAATAAGGGAATGATGATCCGATCCCATTGACGGGCCGCGCTGTTTGTCTATCAGTTGAAGATCGCCTTTATGCAAGATGTGGTCAATAGGGATTTGAAAGATGTAATCATAATACCGCGCTGACCACGTGGGCGGCGGCAGTAATGTTGTATATTCGTTGTGTAATCCGGTTTGCCGCAGCAATTGTTTGAAAAATGGCGAGTAAGGCGTGATGTTAAAATCACCCATGAATATAATATTGCTGTGCGGATCATTTTTTATGATGGTAGAGAGCGTTGCCAGATCGCTGTTGCGTTGTTGTGATAATGAGGCGTTGCCCGGTGGGACAGGGTGCGCGGTATAAAGGGAAATCGGCGCTTGGTCAGGGATATCAATGACAACGTGCCCGTAAATATTATTAAAAACATATTGGGGCGTTTTTTGAATGGTGTGTTCCGTTATCGGATATTTGCTGATGAGGATAAAGCCAAATGGGTTTTGAGGGACTATTTCAACCAAATAGGGATAGTCAACAAGCGTTTTGATTTGTTCCAGCATTTTTGGATCAGGCTCTTGAATGACAAGAATATCGGGCGCTTCGTGCTTAATCCAATCCACTATGGTTTCTTGGTTGGGCTGCATCATCCACTTGTTATAGTGCGCGATTTTCAGTGTTTTGCCTGATGTTTGTGCTTGTACTGGTTTGGGTCTGTGCGTGATTGACGCTGTTTCGTAGGCCGTGCTTAGTGCGACCAAAACCATAAGGCTGCCCCATAATTTTGATTTCCGCACAGTGAAAAATACGCCAAGGATAAGCGCACCAATGAAATATTGAAAAATGAAGTGGCGTAAGATGTCGCAGAACCAGACATAGGATGCGCCGAAGGAGGCCGCGTAGCTCACCAAAAGCAAAAGAGCCAAAATAATGGCTCCCTTGTGCATGTCTTTTATGGCCGCATTTTCAGCCATAGGCATTATGCCGTGGCGGCTTTTTTCTCATCCGTGTGCGGATCACGCAGGACATAGCCACGTCCCCATACGGTTTCAATATAGTTTGAACCGTCTGTCGCATCGGCAAGCTTTTTACGGAGCTTACAAATGAACACGTCAATGATTTTGGCTTCCGGCTCGTCCATACCGCCATAAAGGTGGTTCAGGAACATTTCCTTGGTCAATGTTGAGCCTTTGCGTAAGGACAACAATTCAAGAATGCCGTATTCTTTGCCAGTGAGGTGGAGCGGCTTACCGCCGGCTTCGATTGTGCGTGTATCAAGATTAACCTTGATGCTGCCTGTTTCGATGATGCTTTGTGCATGTCCCTGTGAACGGCGAACAATCGCCTGAATACGGGCAACAAGCTCGCGCTTATCAAATGGCTTGGTCAGATAATCATCCGCGCCAAAGCCCAGACCTTTGAGCTTGTGATCAAGCTCTGTCAGACCGGAGAGAATAAGAATAGGGGTTTCGACCTTCGCCGCGCGGAACGCTTTCAACACGTCATAACCATCCATATCGGGCAACATCAAATCCAGTATGATGATGTCGTAATCATAGATTTTCCCCAGATCAAGACCGTCTTCTCCAAGATCGGTTGTATCTACGATATAGCCTTCCGATTTGAGCATTAATTCTATGCTCTTGGCGGTTGATGTGTCGTCCTCGACTAATAAAACACGCATGGATTCTCCCTCTTAAAAAGCAACAAAAGATTAAAGTAAACGCAAAGCGCGTTAAACTTTGTTAACATATATTAACAAATATTAATATGGTTAACAAATTGTTTAACCTTTTCTACACATATTTCTTAATTTTTTAGGGTTTTATCTGCTCAATCCTTTGTATTTCCTGTGAATAAGAGTAAACTCACTATGTTGAATAATCACGGATCATATTCATGGATCGACTATCAAAACAGCTTGAACACGTTATTACAGCCATTCCTGAGCGTCAGTTATACGGGCGCGTGACCAAAATTTTGGGTTTGTTGGTGGAAATTGACGGCGTGTCAGAGGCCTTGACCATCGGCGCGCGCGTTGATTTAACACCGCCGCAGAGCCAAGCCGTGCCATGCGAGGTGATCGGCTTCAGGGACGGGCAGGCATTATTGATGCCTTTCGGCACGCTTGAGGGAATCGGCTTGGGCTGTATTGCGGTCGTGCAAGATAACGTGCCGTCCATCACGCCATCGGATCGTTGGTTGGGGCGTGTGATTAACGCAATGGCTGAGCCGATTGACGGGAAGGGCGCGTTATCACAAGGGACATTTGCCGTACCGCTGAAAAACAAAGCCCCCGCGCCGCATGCACGCCAGCGCATTGGCAATCAACTGGATTTAGGCGTGCGCGCCGTAAACACCTTTCTGGCCACCTGCGAGGGGCAACGCATGGGGATCTTTTCAGGTTCCGGCGTTGGGAAGTCGGTCTTGCTCTCGATGATGGCGCGTTATACGGCGGCGGATGTCTCTATTATTGGTTTGGTCGGGGAACGCGGACGCGAAGTTCAGGAGTTTTTGCAAGATGATCTGGGCGAGGATGGCCTCGCACGTTCGGTGGTTGTTGTTGCAACGGGTGATGAGCCAGCCTTGATGCGTAGGCAGGCGGCCTATGTCACCTTGGCCTTGGCGGAGTATTTCAGAGCGCAGGGTAAACAGGTTCTATGTTTGATTGATTCGCTCACCCGCTTTGCGATGGCACAGCGTGAAATCGGTTTAAGTGCAGGCGAGCCGCCAACATCCAAAGGGTATCCGCCGACCACATTCGGGGAATTGGCGCGCTTATTAGAACGCGCAGGGCCGGGAGAGCAAGATCAAGGCTCAATCACAGGATTATTTTCCGTACTGGTGGAGGGGGACGATCATAACGAGCCTATCTCCGACGCGGTGCGCGGGATTGTGGACGGGCATATCGTGATGGAACGTTCGATTGCCGATCGCGGGCGTTTTCCGGCGATCAATGTGCTGAAATCCGTGTCGCGTTCCTTGCCCGGTGCAATCACGCCGCAGCAAAATGAGATTTTGAAACATGCGAAGAAGATCATCACGACCTATGAAGATATGGCAGAATTGATCCGTTTGGGTGCATACCGTAAGGGCAGCGACGCGCTGGTGGATGAGGCGATTCTCCTCTATCCCGAGATCGAAGCATTTCTGTCGCAGAACAAAGACGATTCAACCAGCATTGATGAGGGGTTTCAAAAACTTGCCGCTCTTCTGGAAATTCCGTATATATAGAACTCTACACTGATCGATAGAAGCCAAGGGTATGATTATGGGTGTTCGTTTACAAGATTATGATGATAAGTCTGCACGTATGCAGGCTTTGATGGCATTGCCAAAGGCGCCATATATCGCGGACGCACAGCAAAGCTTTGATCCCGCTACGGCGGCGGCGGTGGAAATGCATGATGGCGGGGTGACTGTGCCGAACGCCGCGTATCCTGCGGTTGGGACTGTGGCTTTGACAACCTGCATTGGTGTTTTCGCGCATAACCCGCAAACAAAGGCAACGGGCTTGGTGCATGTCGTTTCAGATGGTGCGGAGGAACATCCTTCACCTGCCAGCCAGATGAGTTTGGAGCAAATGCTCAATAGTGTTCAGGGCGACACAGATCATTCAATCGAGGTGCGTATCGTCGGCGCGCATATAGGCGGCGCGTTGCAAGATGGGATATTGAATCATATTGCCGATCTTTTATCTGAATATGATGCGCACGTGTTAAGCGCCGACGTTAAAGGCAAGCCGGGGCCAAAGGATGTTGCCGTGGATTCATCGCGCTGGGATGCGGGGTTGATCAGGGGCGGCGCAGATATGGTCGATTTTTTGCATGATCCTGATACGGGCGGTGTCGGCGAAATGATGATCCAGCGTAAACAATGCGTGGATTTGAGTGATATGACGTGGTTTTCGGTCAAGAGTAACGCCCTTGCCTATGATGCCACCAAAGACCAAAACCCGCATCCGGAACCTGAAATTTAAAATAACAGTCTATCCCTTTCTTTAAATCCGATATAGTAGGGCCATGGCGAAACTTGATCCCTTAATCCGCGTTCGAAAACATACCGTAGAGCAAAAGCAGAAGACTTTGGCGGCGCTGTATAAGCGTGCGCAAGATTTGAAGGATGAGCGCGATAAACTGGAGACTGAACATGCGATTGAGGCCGAGAAAGCGCGGGAAATGGATTCCGATTTCTTGAGCTATTTCGGCGCGTATTCAGAGCGTGTGCATAACCAGATTGATACGATAGACCGCGCGCGAAGAAAATTGGAAAATCAAATCAGATTGGCGCAAGAACAAGTGCGCGAAGCGTTTGAGGAGCTTAAAAAAGTCGAAATCGTCAATGATCGCCGCAAAGTCGAGGAACGCGCAGCAATGGATAAAAAGGATTCAGATGCGCTTGATGAAATTGCGCTTGATGGGTTTCGCCGCAAAGAAGATTAAAGGCGCAATTATACGCCCTCAAACATCGGCGGCGTATTCTTTTACCGTATCGGGGGTGATGCGTACCCAGCTATCGGGTTGTCCGTGAAAGGATAGCTCGCCTGTGATTTGTGTTTCGCTCAGGGCGTTTTTATAGGCTTGGCGCATTTCCTGTTTCATGGATTGCGTGAATCCTTGCTCTGTACGCAAGACGAGCTCGAGCCGCCCGACGCTTTCTGATTGCCGCGTGAATAATCCGTCAAGCTGCACCTTGCCCATCTGGCTGAGGTCTAAATCCATCACAAAGCGGGTTTTGTTGCCTGATGGCGCGCCGTTGGCATCATCGTCATTGTCATCTTCGCGGCGGTAATGGATGGCGATTTTGTGAATATCATTCTGCCATGCAAGAGGCAAAGACAGACCGCGCCAATCCCCTGAAATTGTATCGGCATTCATGCGGGCAAGGCCGGACATCTCACGCCCCAAACGCCCCATTAAATCGGCTTTGCCAGCGCGTTTAAGAACCTCCAGAGTTTTATCACCGAGCCACCCCTGAATGTCCCCCGAGCGCATAGCCGCAACAAAGAACAAAACGCCTGTACCCAGTTGTGACGGCGCGGCGGCGTTGGGCAGAACGGCGTTAAAAACCTGCGCGGCTTGGGGGCTGACTTGGGTTAAAGTATGTTCCATTTCCTGAAAAATAGGCCAGAGCGACGGCGTGAGGTAATAAGGCGCGGTTAAGGCGGGCAGGGGCAGGGTGGTTGTCGGGTTTTGCGCGGTTTTTAGAATGTTCAATGTGATTTTCGCGCCAACGGGAATGTCTTCTATCGGCACTTGCAGGGCATAATGCTGGTCGCTTAAGCCATAGGGCGCGGTGATGCGCAGAACGGCGAAATTCTGGTTTTGCGTGAAACCTTCTAAAACAGCATGCGTTGTGCCTGCGCGTGTATTAAGCAGCGCGAAAGTCTCTTTATTATCGGCGTGATTATCAGCACGCGCCGATGTTTCGGGCCGCGGCGCGGGCGTGTAATCGGCCATGGCAATGCGCTCTATTTGAATAGTTTCCAGCCTGCTGACGTCTGGTGTGTATGTGTTGGTGACCATGTCTTGCAAGGGCGTGGTCAATATATGCGCGGCGATGCTGCGGAAGGGCGTAGTGATTTGCGGTGTGATGGGTTTTAAGGTGATGTCCGGTATATCTGTCGGCGCGCTCAGCGGCGCGGCCAGCGAAAGCGTGAGGCTATTGCTCTGCGCTTGCGTTGCGGAGGTGGTGTTGATGCTACCGTTTATTGTTGGGGATTGGATTGATGTATTCAAGGTGGGCAAGGGCGCGACGCTGCTTTGTAAGGGCTCAATATAGGGCTGCGTAATCCCTTGCGCGGGGCTATAGGCACGAACCTCCAATGGTGCGCCGTTTGTGATGTTGGCTAATGTCACGGTTTGCGGCAAATTGATGTGTGGCAATGATTGTTCTGTTTGCGGTGTCGCGGGCGCAGAGGTTTGTTGCGGCGCGGGGCGAAGCAACGCTTGGGCGGGGGGATTGCCTGATTCTATTTTGATTTCAATGGCCGCGCCCTCTTGCAGGCGTGCGCTCTGATCGGTACGGATGACGACTTGCCCCTTATCGGTGTTAATGGTGACCGTTCCGTCCTCGGCAATGGCGGCAATTTGGCCGCGCAAGGTGGCGGCTTGTTCTAAGGCTTGTAACAATTGGGGCAGAACGACAATTTCCGCTTTGGCCGCGCCGGAAGAGCGCGCATTGGCGGTGATTGTTTGCGTTAATAATGCTGCTATGGAACTTGCATCGCTCATAATGACGAGTTTAACGTGAAAACGTGAATATCGTGTAGTCTAAAATTAAGAGCGTGCCGTACGGCGTTGCGCGGCTTGCACATTTTTCCAGACATATTGGGCGATTTTTTCAACATCGGCAGAAGCATCCGCATTAGGGGATCGAATCAAAATCGGTGTTTGGCTACGGATGGTTTCCTTGACCTTTGTATCGGCGCGGATCATACCGGCCAAAGGCGGGCTGAGGCGCAAGAAATTCTCACAGGCTTTCAGCAGGGTTTTATAGGTTTTTTCACCTTCGGAAACACTGGAGGCCATGTTCACAACGATATTGACGTTTTTAGACATGCCCGCGGCATTGCCCAATTTTATAAAGGCATAGGCATCAGTCAGGGATGTCGGCTCATCGGTTGTGATAAGCATTGTGTTGCTGGCGGTTGCAGAGAGCATGCGCACTGTGCGATCCACGCCCGCGCCCAAATCGGCAATGACAACATCATATTCGGAGGAGAGATCGAGCAATTGATCGCGCAAAAGGCTCAGGCGTTGGCTGGGGAGCGCCGACAGAGAAGCCTGACCGGAGCGTCCGGCGATAATATCAAAACCGCCTTCTTCATATTCCTGAACAACGCGGTCTAAGCCCAGACGACCACGAATAACATCATTCAAATCACGTTTTGGCATCAGGCCGAGTTGCACGTCAACATTAGCCAGCCCCAGATCACCATCAAATAATAAGACGCGCTTGCCCATTTTTGTCAGAGCATGTGCAAGCGTAATGGAAAACCATGTCTTGCCGACACCACCTTTTCCGCTGCCGACCGCTATGATGTTCGCACTTCTGCGAAACGAGGGGTTGGCGGGCGATGGTGTTTTTTGCGTTACGGGCTTACCTGTCATTATCTGGTTCCTGTTTTTCTAACCTCTGTTCTTGAGGCATGGGTGCTTACTATATCACTTTTTATAGATTTATACAGTCGCGGCATTAATAACTGTGCGAGGGCGCGCGGCGATAGCGGGACAAGCCCTTGCGCGACTTTTGGGGTTGTGCTGACATCGGCAAAGCTTAATCCGCCTTGATGGGCAGCGGATAGCAGACTGCCTAAACGCCGCGCCATATCCACGCGTGTGGGCAAAATGTCACTCACGCCGATTGTTGCGAAAACGCGCGCCATTTCTCCGGCTTCGTCGGCGTCGGTTCCGGCCGGTAACACAAGAACGGGTCTGGTGTCTGTAGCGTTAATGAGTTTAGCGAGCGCTTTGACCTCGTTTTTATCAAACGGGTTTAAGCCTGATGTGTCGATAATAACCTGATCATGCCTCGCATTCAGATCATCGGCGATTCGGCCCAATTCTCTATGATCCGATGTTTTCTTCAGATCGATATTCAAAAGATCGGTAAAGGCCTTGAGTTGCTCCACGCCGCCTGCGCGCACGGTATCGGTTGAAATAACCCCGATGCTTAGACCGTTCATCGCGCCGCGTGCGGCCAGTTTCGCCGTCGCCAGTGTTTTTCCCGCGCCGGGTGGGCCAACCATGATGATCGGTTTGGCGAATTGTCTGATCGGTAGGGGGCGGAATGAGAAGAGCTGTTCCAGTGTTGTGACCAGTGCAATGCGGATATCATCAAAGCCCATAACGGTGGCGCAAGAGATCATATTATCCATCACGTCTTCGGGCACGCAGTGGCGCAGCATAATTTCGGTTAATTCTTCGGCAACCGCATCGGTTTCGGTTTCATCGTCATATTGAAGCCAGCTATCCTCGCCTGCGATCCCGTCTTCGCCAATTTCAAAGGCTGGTTCAATCGCGGCCGTAACGCGCACGTTTCCCTTTGCGCGATCTTCTCCGGTCGCAACAATAATAGCCTCTTCGCCGAGGGTATCGCGTATCATTTGCATCGCTTCAGTCATTGTTTTGGCATGAAATGTTTTTAGCCGCATGGTAAGGAATGTACCCGAATCAACATAAGTATATGGTTTCTATTCATTCTATACTAGAGCATAAGCATAAAAAAATGCTACAGTCTTTTCAAATTTGTATTTCTAGCTATAGCCGCAGGAGAGTTTTGTGACAGATCATTTATTTTTTAAGAAACCAACATGGGTGCTTGTTCTTGGTTTGTGTGTATTGGGCACGAATTTGGGCGCGGTGCACGCAGAAGATATGGTCGTGGAGGCAACGCCGCCTTCCGTAGACGCGACGATTGAACCTGTCATTCAGGCTGTTTCCGAAGTTAATGTTTTGAGTGAAGAGGCCATTCGGGCTTTTTACAAGGAATCAGTCGACGTTCAATTGACGGGCGCAGAAGAAACGCTGGAGTTTTTGGATAAGCACACACACGCAGATGCAAAAAGCATCCTCCATATTCGAACATTAATTCAAGGCCAACCGCCCAAAAAAGAAAATGTGATTACCAGTAAGGAAGATGTTTTATCCGACACCAAGGCGGCCTATGAAAAAGGGCATATCAGCCATGTGAATACAGATATTCTTTCTATTGATATTGCCGAGGGCGGCCAATCAGCCACGATTTCCGAAAGAACCCAGCTTGATTTTACGATGCCGTCTTCTTCGGGGGATCAGGTTTCGGTCAAAAGCAAGCAGAGTTGCGATACAGCGCTCGTATTGACCGACAAGATCATTCAGACAAAAAATTCCGAATGTGATGTTGAAGTTAATGTAAAAATCATAAAATAAATAAGGAATGATCGGTCATGATTTCTAGGAAATTGGTTTTACCTGTGCTGGTCGCAGGGCTGTTGGGGGCTGCTTATTCTGTATCTGCGGATGATGGCTCTGTTCTGACGGAAGATCGGGTCAATGCGTTTTATCAGGGCTCTGTTGATGCCCAGATGAAGGGTGTTAAGCCGACCTATGAATTCATCAAAAAGCACACGCATGATGAGGCGGATATCACAATCCACAGCATCAGTAATATGGATGGCTCTTTACCGCAGAAACAAACAATGTCGTTGAATAAACAAGAATTGTTGCGTGAAACCCAAAAGGGGATGGAACTGATCCAAATGGGCAAGGTGGAGAATAATATCTTGCGCTTGGAAATCAGCGAGGATGGCAAATCGGCGAAGGTTAAGGATAACACTTATTCTGTTTTTACCTTATCCATGGATCTGGTAACGAAGTTTCGCGTTGAGCAATCAATGTTGTGTGATTCCGTGATTGTTTTGAACAATGATAATATTGTTCAAACGAAAAGCAGTGTTTGCAATTCCGAAGACCATGTAAAACAAACGCATTAAAGGGTAGAAACAATGTTGCATTATCTAAGATTTTTGGTTGTTGCGTGTCTGTTTTTTGGCGTGCCGTTAAAGGCGCATGCGCAGGATACGGCTTTGACACAACAATCAATCGAGAGTTTCTATAAAGACCTAGTCGAGGCCAAAATCGCCGGTGGTACGTATCTTGTGTCATTTCATAACAAGCATTACAGCGATGATTTACGGTTGATCCTAAGTCTTAGAAGAACGGTAGAAGGCAATGAGATGCCGAAATCCTTTCTGGATCATGATAAGGCAACCTTTATAGCTGCGATCAAAAATAATGATAAAATTATCGACCATTTAAGCGGAGATTCTAAAATTGTTGATGTGTCCATTGATGATGGTAGTAAAAGCGCAAATGTGCGCGTTGAATTACTCAGCAATTTTACAGTTCAGCCTGATAAAATGTCTTCCAAAAGAGACGGCGAAGAAAAAATGATCTGCGAGGATAAGCTTGTTTTGTCTGATACCGGTATGATCCAGATTGCTTCATCCAACTGTGATGTGCGCGTCGCGTTAAAATAAAGCGCGCCGGCATTTGCCTTTTTGATTTACTCAAACAACCACGCTCTTTTTATACGCCTCTACGGTGCTTTTAAACCTGTCCCATGGTCTTGATACGCGCCTTAGGGTGGATTTCGTTTTGCGACATAATGATGGTCTGCGGGCGGAAACGCTCAATCACGGAGCGCACATACGGGCGGATCATGGGCGAGGTCAATAAAACGGGCGTGACCCCTTGCGCGGCCAGCGCGTCATATTGTTCGCGCACAGCATTGATGAAGTCCTGTAGCTTGGTTGGTGGCATGGCCAGCTGTTTATCCTCACCATCGCCGACCAGCGCATCCATAAAGGCTTGCTCCCAATCCGGCGAGAGGGTCAATAAGATCAAAACGCCTGATGCATCTGTGTTGGTGTCGCATAATTGACGCGCCAAACGCGAGCGCACATGCTCGGTAATTCTGGAGATGCTCTTGGTATAGGCGGCGGCTTCGGAGATTCCTTCTAAAATCGTGGCAAGGTCGCGCACAGAAACGCGCTCTGAAAGAAGGTGTTGTAAAATGCGTTGCAAACTGCCGACGGTGATTTGCGCAGGAATAACATCGGCGACGAGCTTTTGATATTCTTGCGGCAATTCATTCAGTAACTTTTGCGTTTCTGCGTAATTGAGCAGATCAGGCATGTTGTCTTTAATCAATTCGGTGATATGGGTGGTAATCACGGTGGGCGCATCGACGACTGTGTAGCCTTTGAAATGTGCTTCC
>TARA_R110002095_G_scaffold136168_1_pt1 | contig 19776 bp, 15 predicted proteins | sample TARA_R110002095 | Tara Oceans TARA_R110002095 (sample SAMEA4397255) | marine metagenome | biome: Polar Biome; feature: [SRF] surface water layer (ENVO:00010504); material: water (ENVO:00002006), including particulate matter (ENVO:01000060) such as... | depth 5 m | reverse complement strand
TCCTGCACCACCGTCAGCGTCATCACGGCGGCGCTGGGCATCCGTGACCTCAACACCATCAGCGCCGCCGATATCGAACAGATCCAGCGCCTGCATATTCTGCTGGTGATGTTCAACGCCATGCAGCCCGGCGTGTTCGCCCTCTCCGGCTGGGATCTGGTCGGCGCGTTGCCGCTGGAAGCCGAGCAGGTGGAACACCTGATGACGGAAGGCGACACCCGCTGGCTGCATCGCGGCGGTTACGACCTGGCCGATATCGCACCCGAGGTGGAAACCTCCAGCGAAGGCCTGCCCAAGGCGCGCTCGCTGTACGGCAGCCTGGTCGAGCAGCTGCAGAATGGCGGTTCCTTCGCCTGCCAGCTCAAGCGCATCCTCAGCGTACGCCGCGCCTACGACATCGCCGCCAGCAAGCAGATCCTGATTCCGGATGTGCAGGCGCCAGGGTTACTGGTCATGGTCCATGAACTGCCGGCCGGCAAAGGTGTGCAGATCACGGCGCTCAACTTCAGCTCCGAGACCATCAGCGAGACGGTCACCCTCCCCGGCGTAGCGCCCGGGCCTGTGGTCGACATCATCCACGAAAGCATCGAAGGCGACCTGACCGAGAACGGTGAGATGACCTTCAATCTCGACCCCTACGAAGGCCTTGCCCTGCGCGTGGTGAGCGCTGCATCACCGGTGCTCTGACCGGGCATCAGCGCCCTCTTCGCCTGGCCGGCCGGCGCAGCTATAGTGCGCGCCGGCCGGCCCTGCGGGCCGCCTAGCTCATCCGAAGAGTACCTACGTGTCCGCCTCCTCCCGCTTCCGTTTCCTGCGCACGGTGTTCGCCTGCGTGCTCGGTTCGTCGATCTTTTCGAGCCAGGCGCAGACCGCCTGCCCGCCCGGCCAGCAGCCGCTCTGCCTGGGTGCCTGCGTGTGCATGCCGGCCTCTGCGCAGCATTCCGAAACCTTGTACGAGCAGATGCAATGGCTGGCGGCCGCGGGGCTTGAGACCTGGATCCGTCAGTCGCGCGATAGGCTGGCGTTGCAGGAGAGCCGGCCGATCCCGCTGCACATTCGCTCGCAACTGGAGCCCTATTTCGACTTGGCAGTGCTGGAGACCGCGCGCTACCGCGTAGGCGATGACAGCGTGCTCACCGCCGCCAACACCCTGCTGCGCAACCCGGACATCGTCGCGGTGACGCTGATCGACATTATCGTCTTCCGCAACGAGGCCGACGCGCTCGACAACGTCGCGCTCTGGGCGCATGAGCTCAAGCACGTCGAGCAGTACCTCGAATGGGGTGTGGGTGAATTCGCCCGGCGCTACACCCGCGACTACGGCAGCGTCGAGCAGCCGGGCTATGCCATGGAGCTGCAGCTCGAGCGCGAGGCGGCCCTGCGCCAAGCTGGCGAAAGCACAGCTCGGCGCCACTCAGCCGAATGATTTAGGCCGAGGGATCGCCTTGGGTCGGCTCCGGTCACAACCTTATCGCCATAAGGAGACCGCCATGTCTGTGACCGTGACCAAGCTCCGGGGCAACGATATACCCGAGGCGATGCGTGGGCCCGACGTTCAGGTGGTCTTTCGCATTACCGACCACGAGGGCAACACGCAATACCTGCTCGATGATGTGGAGGCCGCGCAAGCTGCTGTGCGCTTCAGTGATGACCATCATGCTAGGAAAGAGTGACCGCTGCGGCCCGTGGAACGCGGGCTGGCGCCTGAGTCTCGGTCAGCGTCCGAGGCTGACCAATACGGTCTTGTCGCAGTGATTCAGCCTGCGCTGCCCTGAGCTGTCAGCGCGTTTTGAGCAGTCCAACCCAGCAGCAACTCGGGCGCCATGGGTCGGGCGATGTAATAGCCCTGCCCCTCGTCACACCCCCATTGGGCCACCAGCTCGCAGATCGCCTGGGTTTCGATGCCCTCAGCAACGACGCGTAGCTCCAGGCGCTTGGCCAGGTCGATGATGGTCCGTACCAGCCGCCGATCCTTTTCGTCGTCACCCAGGTGGCGGATGAACGACTGGTCGAGCTTGACCGTCGAGGCCGGCAGGTCGCGCAGATAGGTCCAGTTGCTGTAGCCCGTGCCGAAATCGTCGATGGCCACTTCCACGCCCAATGAGCGCAAACGCTGCAATTGGTGGCTGACTTCGCCCGGATTACGCATCAGCGCGCTTTCGGTGAACTCCACCTCCAGGCTCGTCGGGTCGATGTGCTGGCTGTTCAGCAACTCGATGAAGCGATTGGCAAAGGCTGGGCTGTCCAGGTCCGACGCCGACACGTTGATCGCCACCTTGAACCTGGCCCCCTGGCGTTGCCACGCTGCCGCCTGCAGCACGGCCTGCTCGGCCACCCACAGGCTCAGCTCGCGGATCAGCGCGGTCTTCTCGGCCAGCGGAATGAATTCGGCCGGGCCGATGGCGCCGAGCGTCGGGTGATCCCAACGCAGCAGCGCCTCCACCGAAGTGCAACGCCCGTCGTCCAGGCTGATGCGCGGCTGGTAGACCAACCGCAGCTGACCGTCGCCGTGCAGCGCCTCGGCGAGGCCACTGAGCAAGGTGAAGGCACGCTGCTGCACTGCATCGAGTCGGGACTCGTAAGGCGACCAGCCGATACCACGGTCGCGTGCGTCGTCAGCCGAGGTGATCGCCAGGCGCAGCCAGTCCTGCTCCAGCACGCCGCTGTGCAGCGGCAGCACGCCAAGGCCGATCTGGGTCTTGATCGGAATCGAATTGCACTGCACTGGCGCGTCGAACGCCGCGATGATCCGGTCATAGAGTTGGGTCAGTTCACCGGAAGGCCCGTCCGGGATCAGAAAGGCAAAACGACTCGGGCTGATGCAATACAGCCCGCACGGTTCGGGAAGCTGCGCTTGCAACGTCTGCTTCATGCGCAGCATCAGCGCTTGGGCAAAGCTGTGACCCAGCACCTTGATGATGTCATTCAGCAGCATCGGCCCGATCACATCGGCCACGACCAGTACATTGCTCTGAGAGGTTGAGGCTGCCCGCGCCACGTCATCCTCGAGCCGCGAGCGGTTGAGCAATCCGGTGGATGCGTCGATGAAGTTGGTGCGACGCAGGGTCAGGATGCGCGCCATCGTCAGCTTGGCGAAATGCTCGAGCATCGACAGTTCCTGCGGGGTCATCGCCCGCCGCGGCTGGGTGTCGATGATGCACAGGCTGCCCAGGCCCAGCCCTTCCGGCGTGACCAGGGGCATGCCCGCATAGAAACGAATGCCCGGCTCACCGGTGACCAGCGGGTTGTCCTGGAAACGTGCGTCCCGGGTGGCATCGAGCACCTGGAACGGCTCGTTGGCGAGAATGGCATAGGCGCAGAAAGAGTCCTGTCGCGGCGTTTCCTGCGCCAGCAGCCCGACCCGCGCGGTGAACCACTGGCGCTGTTCGTCGACGATCGAGATCAATGCGATCGGCGCCTGAAAATACGCCGCCACCATGCTCACGATGTGCTCGAACACCTCGTCGGGCGTTGTATCCAGCCGGCACAACTGCGTCACCTGCAACTGACGCTGCGCTTCATTTATCGGGATTGGAGCACCAGCCATACGATCACTGCCTGGAAATTCAAATGGACCGAACTGTCAGCGCGACGTCCGGAATGGGTTGTGCGACATCAGGGACAGGCCCAAGGAATCAGCACAACAGAACCTCTTGCCAACATATCGACCGGTGCGTTTGTTCCTTGACGAGGTGCCGACAAGAGGTGCCGTGGTGTAGGCGTGGGCGTCCTCGTCTCGGATCCACGCTCGCGTATGTGTAGGATTCTCTCTTCGGTGTCGCTCTGGAACGCCTTGGCCACATCGTTTTCCAAACCTCACCCCTTAGGTTGAATTCGGACCCGGTGGGGTTCGACAGCCGACAACCAGCAGCAGGAGCCACCCACACACCCGGTGGCGGCTCCAGAGGACGATGCCCGGACATGCCTGACGCGATAGATGAGGTGCCTGCTTTTCTCTCCGGTGGCGGGGAGATGGGCGCGTTGATGCGCAGCCATGACTGGGCGGCCACGCCGTTCGGCCCGATCGAGGATTGGCCGCAGTCGTTGCGCTCAATGGTTGGTGCCTGCCTGAATTCACCGCTGCTGGGAACGGTGCTCTGGGGACCAGAGCTGCGAATGCTCTATAACGACACGTACATCCCTTCCATGGCCGATCGGCATCCCGCCGCGTTGGGCCAGCCAGTGACAGAGGTTTGGGGTGAAGTCTGGGACATGGTGGCGCCACCTTTTCATCATGCGATGCGCACTGGGGAAGGCTTCGCACAGAACAGGGTCGAGCTGCCAATGGTGCGCAACGGCCAGCCCGAGGTTACCTACTGGAACATCAGCGCTACGCCGATTTTTGGTGAAGACGGCCGCATCCTCGGCCTGCTGAACCAGGGCATCGAGATCACCGGTCAGGTAATCGCCGAGCAGCAGCGCCTAATTGCCAAACAGCAATTGCGTGACATGAACGAGCAGTTGGTCCACGAGGTTGCCATCCGAACGGAGGAGCGCAACCTGATGTGGGACACCTCGCCGGATCTGATGGTGGTGATCAACTTCGAAGGGATCTTCCAGCGTGTGAATCCGGCATGGACGACTGTGCTGGGCTACCAGCCCGAAGAGTTGATCGGGCACCACGTCAACGAGTTCATCACTGAAGAAGACCATCCGCTGACCGTTGATGCCTACCTGGCCACCGCCGGTGGCGACCCGGCCCGGATCGTCAATCGCTATCGGCACAAGAACGGGGCGGAACACTGGATTTCATGGGTCGCCGCCCCGGCGGCTAACAAGACCTACGCCACCGGCCGTGACATCACCGAGGAAAAGGCGCGACAGGCGCAGCTCGAATCGACCCATGAACAGCTGCGTCAGGCACAGAAGATGGAAGCCGTAGGCCAGCTCACCGGCGGTTTGGCACACGACTTCAACAACCTGCTCGCGGGCATCTCGGTCAGCCTGGAAATGATCGAGACCCGCGTCAGGCAGGAGCGCATCGGCGACGTCGCAAAGTACCTGCTGGTCGCGCAGAGCGCCACCAAGCGGGCCGCGGCGCTGACGCATCGTCTGCTGGCCTTTTCCCGTCGGCAGACCCTGGCGCCAAAGGCCATCGATGCCGGCAAGCTGGTCAGCGGCATGCTCGACATGGTCCAGCGCACCGTCGGGCCGAACGTGGTGGTGGAGAGCTTCTGCACTGCGGGTCTTTGGACAGCGCTGGTCGATCCGTCACAACTGGAAAACGCACTGCTCAACCTGTGCCTCAATGCCCGCGATGCCATGCCTGAGGGCGGTCGCATCACCGTTGAAACCGGCAACCGGGTCTTCGATACCGCGAGCGCCCGCCAGCACGACATTCCAAAAGGCGAGTACCTGGCGATCCGGGTCACCGATAGCGGCACCGGCATGTCGCCCGAGGTGCTGGCCAAGGCGTTCGATCCGTTCTTCACCACCAAGCCGATGGGCGAAGGCACCGGCCTCGGTCTGTCGATGATCTACGGGTTCGCCCAGCAATCGGGTGGTCAGGTACGTATCCACTCACAGCTGGGTGCCGGCACCACAGTCAGCCTTTATCTGCCGCGCTACCTCGGCATCGCCGAAGGCGAAAGCGACTCACCCGGCTTGCCGCCCATGCTGCCCGCGCAGCGAGGCGAAACGGTGCTGGTGGTCGATGATGAGCCGACGGTGCGCTTATTGGTCACCGACCTGCTGGGTGACCTCGGTTATCGCGCCATTGAGGTGGCAGACGGGATCGCCGGGCTCGAAGTGCTGCAGTCCGGTGTGCACATCGATTTGCTGGTCACCGATTTCGGCCTGCCGGGCGGCATGAACGGGCTGCAGCTTGCCAACGCCGGCCGCCTCAGTCGACCCGATCTGCGCGTGCTGTTCATCACCGGCTATGCCGAGAGCGCCCTGTTCCACAACGGTCGGCTTGAGCCGGGTATGGCGGTGCTGACCAAACCGTTCTCGGTCAACGATCTGGCCGAGCGGATGCACGAGCTCATCGGACAGTCGGCCACGCTGCGCTGAATTCCGACCCTTTCACTAGGGCTTTCGTCGGCTAACCTGTTTTGCACTGGAACCATCTGCCTGCTCCTTGCCTCTGCTGAATACCTGGTGTGAAAAGCACCTAATCGAGCCGAGACGCTTTGCAACGGCGCTTCGGACAGCACAGCGAGGGTAAGTAGATGGCTGACGAACAGCGTATCCGCGAACGCGCCCACGAAATATGGGAAGCCAAGGGCCGTCCCGAAGGTCAGGAGCAGGAGCACTAGGCGCAGGCCCGTGACGAGTTGGAGCCCTTCTACAAGGAAGGCGATGCCACCGCAGGCAGCGTCGAGAGCAGCGTCGCGATTCCAATGCCCAAGCGTGAAGACGGGTAATGATTTGCCTCTGGCTCAGGTCCGATGCCACCCCGACCAGCACCGAACACAGCGTGGCATACGCCCATGCGGTGGGGTCGGCCCTGGTCCGTCATGGCGACCGATGGAAACTCGGTCGCTTCTTCGCCTTGTCGGTTTACTCGCCGCTCAGCGCCAAAACCATCCATAAGGCCCGACCGTCCCGATGAAACAGCCACTCGACTTCCAGGCAATCTTCGAAGCCCTTCCCAATATCAACCTGATCCTCTCCGCAGACCCGGAGTTCATCATGTTGGCAGCCAGTGAAGTACGGTTGCAGGCGACCAATATCAGCCGCGAGGATTGCATCGGTCGCTCGATTTTCGAGGTCTTCGGCAACAACCCGGACGAAACGGCTGCCTCCGGGCCCGGAGTATTGCGCGCATCGCTTGAGCGGGTGCTGGAGACCCGCGCGCCGGATCGCATGGCGACCACCAAGTACGACATTCCTCGGCGCGCGTCCGAAGGCGGTGGTTTCGAAGTGCGTTACTGGAACCCGATCAACGTGCCGGTGCTGGACGAAAAGGGAGAGGTCACCTGCATCATCCACCAGACGCAGGATGTCACCGAGCAGGTGCTCAGGCAGGACGCTGCCACCCTGAGCCATTCTGAAGAGCGATTTCGCGCCGCCCTGCTGGCCTCAGGTACAGGCACCTTTACCTGGTATCTGGACGATGGCGGTTTCTACCTCGACAGTGCGCTGGAGCAGATCCTTCAGTTGCCGCTGGGGATGAAGCTCGACACTTTCGAACGCTTTATCGAGCAGGTGCACCCTGACGACCGCACGCAGGTGCGCTTCGTCTTCAACAACCAAAGCCAGGCTCAGGACGTCGCCGTGGAGTTCCGCCTGGCCCGGCCGGGCCCGCAACAATGGCTGGCCTGCAAGGCCAAAACCTTTCGCGATGCCAGCGGCAAGGTCGCCTACATGGCCGGTGCTTGCACCGACGTCAGCGCCCGCAGGCACGCTGAAGACGCCCTTCGCATCAGCGAGACCCGGCTGCGCCAGCTCAACGAAGACCTCGAAGCCCGCGTGGCCGCCGAAGTCGCCGAGCACAGTCAGACCGAGGAAGCGCTACGCCAGGCGCAGAAGATGGATGCCGTCGGCCAGCTCACCGGCGGCATCGCTCACGACTTCAACAACCTGCTGACCGGCATCATCGGCAGCCTTGACCTCATGCAGCGTCGCCACGCGCGCGGCGAGCAGGATCACGAGCGTTACATCAACGCCGCCGTTAATTCCGCCCAGCGCGCCGCGGCACTGACGCAACGCCTGCTGGCCTTCTCCCGTCAGCAGGCGCTCGACCTCAGGCCGGTGGACGTCAACCAGATGGTCGCCTCGCTGGAAGACCTGCTCCATCGCACCACCGGCGAAAACATCGCAGTGGTCACCCAGCTCAGTGCCGGGTTGCCGCCTGCCTGCATGGACATGAACCAGCTGGAAAGCGCCGTCATCAACCTGGTGATCAACGCACGCGATTCCATGCCCCATGGTGGTCGGGTCAGCTTGTCCACGCGAAGTGTCCAGGTGGGCAGCGAGCCAGATGCCGCCCGCCGCGGACTGACCGAGGGCGACTATGTGCTGCTATCGGTGACCGATACCGGTACCGGCATGGCGCCTGAAGTGGTCGAGCGCGCTTTCGAACCCTTCTTCACCACCAAGCCGATCGGCCAGGGCACCGGCCTCGGGCTTTCCATGGTGTACGGCTACATCAAGCAGGCCAAAGGTTACATACAGCTCGAGTCCAAGCCCTTCGATGGCACCAGCGTGTACCTCTACCTGCCGGTTCACCACGGTGCCATGAGCCCGGTAAAAGTGGAGCCTGAACGCACGCCACAGGGCACTGGCGAAACCATCCTCGTGGTCGAGGACGAGCCCGTGGTTCGCTCGTTGGTGGTCGAAGTGCTCAATGACCTTGGCTACGAAACACTTGAAGCCGGCGAAGCCTCCGAAGCGCTGGAGATCACCGAAAGCCAGCAGCGGATCGACCTGATGGTTTCTGACGTTGGCCTGCCCGGCATGAACGGCCGGCAGCTTGCCGAAATCGTCCGCCAGCAACGCCCTGGGCTGAAAGTGCTCTTCGCCACCGGCTATGCCGAAAGCTTCGCCGCCAACGACCTGCTTGGCCCGGACATGGCCGTGATGACCAAACCGTTCGCCATCGACGCCTTTGCCCTCAAGGTCGGGGAAATGCTGAGTCCGCATGGCCGTTGAGCCGCGCCCCGCTGCAGCGCGGTTCGGGCACCCGGGTTGCTGAATCGCGCCAGCCGCGCCTAGCCGTTGCGCTACGTTCAGTGAAGCGCAACGCTTGCGCTGAACAATCAAGGTTGGCGCCGCGCCACGCGGGCACTACCGTGTACCGACCAGACCATTCAATCAACGCGGCCACACAGCCCCAGTGAACCGCTAGCGAGCGAACGTCAGGCTGCTCGGAATGCAGCATGGCTTAGCGCAGCAGGTTCACAGGGTCCAGCCCCTCGAAAGGAGAAACAGCTGATGAGTGCAGAAACCATGCGACATATCGATCACCGTCCCGGCGGCGGCGCCGAGTGCCTGCGGATGGCCGAAGGGCCCGTGCCTGAGCCCGGCCCGCAGGATGTGCTGGTGCGTGTGGCCTACGCCGGCATCAACCGCCCGGATGTATTCCAGCGCACCGGCAGCTACCCGCCTCCGCCTGACGCCTCGCCGCTGCTCGGCCTGGAAATCTCCGGTGAAATCGTTGCCCTCGGCGCCGAAGTCAGCGGCTGGAAAGTCGGCGATCAGGTCTGCGCCCTCACCCCTGGCGGTGGCTACGCCGAATACTGCGTAGCCCCGGCTGAACACTGCCTGCCGGTGCCCGCCGGGCTGTCACTGCTGGAAGCGGCCGCCCTGCCGGAAACCTACTTCACTGTGTGGAGCAACGTGTTCGAGCGCGGTCGCCTGCAACCCGGCGAAGCCTTCCTGGTGCACGGCGGCTCCAGCGGCATCGGCCTGACCGCCATCCAGCTGGCCAAGCAGTTCGGCGCCACGGTCTACACAACGGTCGGCAGCAGCGAAAAGGCCGACGCCTGTCGGCGTGCCGGTGCGGACCGGGTGATCAACTACCACGAAGAAGACTTCGTCGACGTGCTCAAGCAAGCCACCGACGGCAACGGCGTCGACGTCATCCTCGACATGGTCGGCGGCGACTACATCCCCCGCAACGTTAAATCCCTCGCCGTTGAAGGCCGACTGGTACAGATCGCCTTCCTCAAAGGCAGCCGCGTTGAACTCGACACCATGCCGATCATGCGCAAGCGCCTCACCTTCACCGGCTCCACCCTACGCCCCCGCAGCCGCGAGGAAAAAGCCGACATCGCCAAGGCCCTGCATGACAAGGTATGGCCGCTGCTCGACCAGGGCCTGTGCCACCCCGTAATCCACGCCACCTTCCCCCTCGCAGAAGCCGCCGAAGCGCACCGGCTGATGGAAAGCAGCAAGCACATCGGGAAGATCATGTTGGAGGTTGGGCAGTAACGGCTGGAACGGCTGGAACGGCTGGAACTGGGCCGGTAACTACCGGCCCTTGCGGGACTGCTGACTAGTTGCTGACGCACATGAAGTGGCGGAAGTCCGGCCGGTTAGCGCAATGGGGTATAACTTTCCGGGCAGGTGCCAATAACGTTAAAGTGCCTATGCTAGAGCTGTTTGTTTGGCTAGCCGACATTGGGGATGTTATACACCTGACCCGTTGGGCGTCTTACACAACTTGGTGTCTAGTTAAGTTACCCAAGAAAAGGTGCAATTTATGTCTAACATAGATAAATTCGACAGCCTATTTGCAGAGTACATGGGGTGCTTGTTCGAGAGCTTCCCTATTAGTCGCTCTATATCTTCATTGAATCCAGAGCTATCAGGCAACTGGGATCAACGACAGCTTAGATTCATCGAGATTCCAGGCTCGGGAAAAAACACCCAAAACGAAGTAATATCACGAATCAAAGATAGCATTCCCGATTTAAAAGAGGATACAAAGCTGCGTTCAGCTACTTTAAGCTGGCTCTATGAAGCAGGGTATTTTACCGCGCAGAAAGTGGAGCAGCAGTGTAATGAGCAAGCCATATTTTTTCTAGACGATGATGGATTAGAGAAGAAAAAAGATCACATCACTAGCGTGGTATTTGATTTCTATGACGGAGTCAGACTGACCCCAAAGATATTTGAAAGCCTTCATACTTTACCGTCAGTTATTAAAGATGAATCAGCTACTAGTATTGGTTCCTGGTTGTTGAGGCAGTCTAAAGAATTGTCATCTGAGACGAGTAAACAAATGATAAAGCAAGCAGTATCTCTTGCCTTTTCAGCAATTGTATCAAATGCATAATAATCCAATTAAATAAGCGCCTGAGGCGCCGGACAGCTTACTTTACGCTTCGCTACGTTACAGTTGCCGGTTATTGAACCGTTATAAGCACACATGAAAATTAAATTATCACGCCAAGCTTGCTGCGCTCAAGATGACCAAGCTGGTCCGTTAGAGATTTATATTGAGTTACCAGAAGAATGTAAGGTATGGGAGTTGGCGCAAATCGTAGGCGAGTCGAAATTCCTTCAATGCGCTAGTTATTCATAATAATTTAAATGCTTTCTGTGCAGGGCAAACGCTTTGTAGCATTCCTGAAAGGGATTATCACAGAAACATCGTTGTGGATGCGGTTGGGAGGGATGATCCTTTATCGATTCAATTAGGAAAAACAAGAGTTTGAATTTCCTTGGCCGAACAGCTTATAAAAATTTGTTCAAATCACTCGCTTCGCTCACTGGGACGGGATAAAGCCCGCCCCTTAACCAAACGTTACATGAAATCAAGGAATCCAGTTGAGCGCTACATTTGAAGTCACAGGATTGTTTTACGAACTAAGCGGCTATAAGTGTCGAAAGTATCTCGGTATCAAGCGCATGGATTCTTTGAAAGGTGTGCCAGAGCTCATGATCGTTATGATGAATCCTGGTTCCTCTTACCCTCTAGATGGCGTTTATAGTAACTCGCTACCAACTGAAGCAAAGCCAGACAATACGCAGCAGCAGACCATGAAAGTTATGGATTCCGGAAGTATTGACTATGCAAGGATCCTCAATTTGTCTGACCTTCGAACCCCTAATTCAAATACCTTATATAAATTCATTAAATCCGGAGAATCTAACTCTGTAAATCATTCTATTTTTACATCAACCCGTAAAACTGAATTGGATCAGTTAGTCGTTAAGAATGTACCTGTCATCTTTGGCTTGGGGGTCAATTCAGCCCTAGCGCCACTGGCCAAGCAAGCCGTTGAGTCACTATCTATCGAAACCCCGTTGGGTCTTCTTAAGGCCAATAGTAAATATTCTTACTACCACCCACTACCAAGAATATATGAGAAGCAAATGGATTGGGTTAAGCATGTAACAAGTCAATTAACTTCGCGGCTATCGGCGCCCGGCGCGCAAAATAAGCGCGCCGGTTATTGAAGCGTTAGCAGAATCCATTATGAAAAACCGCGCAGACAGATATTTACGATTAAAAGCAAAACTCGAAGAAAACCCTGGACCTAAATATCTCCAGCGAAGAAAGTCTCATGAGCAGAGTATCTATGTTTTCGATGGTAATTTTAGGTAGCTCGCTGAGCTAGTAGACTTCTACATAAAGCAAACACTAGGCAAGAAAACCGAAGAGTTACAAGCAAATTTATCTGGCTATTCCATAACTACCTTGCCGCAAAAAAATTTCTCGTCGATCACACGAGGGCTTACGTAGAGCAGTGGCACGCGGGTGACGATCTTTATCGAAAGTATCAAGATAGAATAAAGTCATCATTTGTCGACAGCGCGTCTCAAAATGACTCTAGACCTACGTAACTACTTAATGCACCTTGGGCTTCCTCCTTCCACTATAAGAGAGCGCTTTGAAATAGGTGCAAACAAATCTCCTGAGATAAAAATACTCTTTAGAACATCTAGCGTGAGCGATTGGAAGGGATGGTCATCCAAAGTAAAGAATACATGAAAGAGCACGGCAGTTATTTTGAGTTAAAGCCTTTAGTAGCTGAATATCAGAACCTTGTTTCGTCCTTCTACAAATGGTTCAGCTCAGAATTGCATGAAATGCATAAGAGAGAACTAGAACAACTAAAAGCGCTAAAAACAGTTATCTAATTTGAGCAAGATTTCCGCTAACAACTGCTTTAAATCGTTCGCTTCGTTCACTGGGACCGGCTAAAACCCGCCCTTAACCAAACGTTAGGAGTTTATGGAAATCGACCTTACACGCCCGCCGAAGCTCTATCGATACTCAGAAAGAAAATGGCTAGAGCGGTCTCTTGAGCTAGGAGAATTTCGTCTTCGGCCCGCGTCTGACTATAAGCAACACGAAACTGACGCAGCACGACACGATGACGAGTTGGTTCGGACCAACCAATCTCAGGCCGGTTCGGTATCGATCACCGTTGAGCGCACAGGGCAGTTAATCAAGCCAATTGGCGAGGTCGTCTATCGGTCAGAGGTCGGAACAAACTATTTAACCACCTGCTTTTCCAAGCGCTGGGATGAACATCTATTTGACGATTTTCCCGAAACAGATGCCTGTCTCGTCATCCATGACGTGGAAGATTTCTGCGAAAGGTTTCACTCAGCAGCCGAGCTAATGCTGCCTCAGTGGGCGGGCATTGATGCCGCTGTCGTTTATGGAGGCAAAAGCAACCTAGGCGCAGTATTCTCCAAACCACTCCGATTCATTTTGCAACACGAGTGGCGTTTTGCGTGGCATCCACAAGCTCCAATTGCGCAACTGGCTCCTGTCCTGCTTACCATCGGAAGTATTGCTGATATTGCAGAAATCATTGATAGACCAGCGAGGTAGCCTGGACCAAACGCGTGGAAAAGGCTCCGCCGTTTTCCACCCTACGTGATGCCGAGGCACGGCGGAGCAGGCGAGGGTAGTGACGTAGGGTGGACAACGCTTTGCTTGTCCACGCGCTACTGTCTGATGGCAACACCTAAAAAAGGCCAGATTTATACTTCGCCGTTATTTGCCGGGTCGCCTATGTCCTACCTTTCCGCGCCCGCTCGCTTACTCACAGGTGACCTGACATGAACCACGCCTTTTCCGTCCTCCCCCAAAACTTCGTGATTGCACAGTTGGAGCGGGATGCTGACCTGCCGAACGAGGTTTTGGCGGCGCCTGGGTTTATGTCGATCACCCGGACGGATGATGAGCTTTCGATTGTCTGCGCTGAGGGTGCCGCAACCGGTTTAGCCCGAGTAGACAGCGATTGGCGCGTGATCAAGGTGCAGGGTCCGTTCGCCTTTGATCAGACGGGTGTCCTGGCCTCGTTGCTTGACCCACTCGCGGCTGCCGCTATCGGCATTTTCGCGGTGAGCACGTTCGATACCGACTACATACTGGTCAAGTCGATAAATCTTGAAAATGCCGTGGAGGTTCTGAAAGACGCGGGTCACCGCCTCCTGGACTGATAACTCTGAGTAGGGAAAAGCGAACGGTTATCTACCTTTCAGGTAGCTTGCTTCATAACACCCTGTCACCTTCTTCGACGTTACCTCCCAATTCCCCAAGGTGCGAAGCCATGCAGCTAACGACACTGCTCGTCCCAACCTATACGCAAATGCTCAAAACCCTCGCAGGCTGGCTAAAGAAGGCGCAGGCCCAGCTACCGGAAACAGAGGCACAAGCACTGTTATCCGCACGTTTGGCGCCCGACATGTATCCGCTGTCGACGCAGGTTCGCTTTGCCTGTGTGCAGGCGCGAGAAGCCATGTGCCGGCTGAGGGGAGAGGCGTTTCCGCCTGCTATCAACGAACTACTGAACGAGGGGCGTCAGGCTGTCAAAAGCCCCGGATCGCTCGCTGAAGCGTATGCCCGGATCAATGAGACGGTGGCGGTGCTCGACAGCCTTGCAGCCGATGCGCTCGATGTGGCTGGGGATAAGCCCATCGCCCATGAACTCCCGAACGGGATGGTCCTGGATCTCACCGCAGACCAATACGCCCGTGACTGGACGCTGGGTCAGTTCTATTTTCACGTCATGACCGCGTATTCGATCTTGCGTAAAGAAGGCATCAATCTCGGCAAGGCGGACTATGTGGCGCACATGCTGCCCTATGTGCGTCCGGAAACCATTCCGAAGGGCTAGTGAGTCCTGCTGTGAGTTCCGCATCACGCACGTGAACTGACAACCAGGAGGAATGAAGCAGATTGATATATGTCGTTCCTCCTGCCGCTTTAGAAATCTGTCAGCCCGCTCCACCAACCATTGTCCGCGACCCTTAGCGACTGTCGCGCCCGTATCAGTCTTTTTGCGCCAGAATCGCTCGCTCTTCCTCCTCATTTCTACTGACGAATGGTCGCTTTTTTTTGTGAACCAGTTCCGCTTTGCTCATAAAGCGATCAAGGGTTTTTACCGATAGATGTCAGGTCTCAACCACGTCTAATTTCTCCAGCAATTACGGCATTCTCGAGACGACCAGCGCTCGAGGCGCTCGGGTTTGAGAAGGCTTTTCATGGTACGTGCGGGCTTAACGGTAAAAATTGATGAAAAAGAATCTCCTGGCATCAGCTGTCTGCTTGGCTTTGGCGGCCTCTCCGATTTCACATGCGGTGGCCATCGGTCAGGCTGCGGGTGCCGCTGCCTCTACGAGCCCCTCCGTGACTCCAGAAGTAGCGTCTTTGGCGCGGAACCTGGCTGTTGCTGCTGAGCGATCCCCCCAGGCCCTGAGCGAGGTATTGGCCAAGGTCGTTACACCTGAGCAGGCTGTGACCCTTCAGTCTGCATCTGAGTACTTGGCCGAACAGAACCTCATCACTGCTGCCAGCGCAGAGCAGATTCAGGCTCGGCTCGCCGACCTCGGCATGCAAACCGCGTCCGCTGGCGCTACGACCACCGGTAGCATTTTCAGCAATACGCTGGTCCAGGTTGGGCTGGTTGCCGTTGGGGTGGGCGGCATTGCAGCCGCTGCAGGTGGCGGTGGTGGTGGTGGTGGCGGTGGTGGAAGCAGCTCTCCTCCCGCTACAGAGCCACCTCCGCCCGTCGTTGCGCCTCCTATAGCCGATCCGGTCACTCCGATCGTCAAGCAACCTGTAACAAGCCCGGCCCCATCGCCCGTTTCGACTCCTACTGCAGGAGAATACGCATTCACGGGGGGCATGCAGATCACCGGTATCCAGACAGCCCATTCGCGGAGCTATACCGGTGCTAGTGCCCAGGTTGCCGTCTTGGACACCGGGTTCTATAGCGATCATCCCGAACTGAGCGGCCAGTTCTCCGGCTTTTATAACGCCTTCACCGGCAGCGAGCTGGCCGCTGATGCGGGTGACTTTGACGGGCATGGTACCCACGTAGCGGGCATTATTGCGGCTAAAGCCAACGCTTACATGGGCGTCGGCTATGCCCCGGATACCAAACTGCTGGGAGCACGCATTGGCGACGCCAACGGCGATCTGAGTGTCAGTCCCCAACAGCTCGCAGATGCTTTTCGCTGGGCGCGTGGGAAAGGCGCAGACTTCGTCAATAACAGTTATGGGCCTAGTGCTTACGCATCAACTTTCACGGCCGCTGAGGTTGAAGCGGGTATAAGGCCCATGATCGATGAGTTTCGTCTTGGTGCTCAGAACGATGTGATCTACGTCTGGGCGAATGGCAACGCAGGCTCTGACAAACAGCCGAGCCTGTATGCGGCACTTCCCCAACTTTTTCCTGAGCTAAAAGCTAACTGGGTTGCGGTAGCAAACGTCGACTCCAGCACCGGCCAATTGCACGCGACATCACAGCGATGTGGTGACGCGAAAGAGTGGTGTATCTCTGCGCCAGGCACCAATATCGCAGCACCATCAAACGTAGGCGATAACTACTACGCCGTATTGACCGGTACCTCCATGGCTGCTCCGGCCGTGACCGGAACACTCGCTGTGCTGAAAGACGCATTCCCGATGCTCACCAATGAGCAGATCGTGACTCGCCTGTTTGTCACTGCAAACAAAATGGGCGTGTATGCAGACGCAGATCTGTATGGTCAAGGCTTGATGGACGCGGACAAGGCTTCCATGCCGTTGGGAACGACATCCCTGGTGAGTGCTTCGGGTGAAGCCGCACCGCTGTCGACCACAACGTTGCAGATGGGCGGTGCATTCGGCGACAGCAACCCGCTCGCAGGCGTGCAGGTCATGGCGCTTGATGTTCAGGGAGCAGGGTTCATTACCGACCTGGGCAGCGTGGTTCAGACCCAGAACTACCGATATGATCTCGTCGGCGCAACTGACCGGATGGCCAGGCAGGTGCCTCGTCAGGTCAGCGCTGGACGCGGCATGACGCTGACATTCAGCAATAGCGGAGTCGACGGCGGCGCCATGGACAACATGGTGATGGGCTTTGCTGACGAAGACGGTCTGACAACGCGCTTCGGTATGGTTTCCGATGTGGACGTGCTGTCAGGCGGCCTGAACTTCTCCGGGCTGTCGCAGCAAAAAGTTAGCTTCGCTGCGCCTTACTGGATGAGTGAACGGGACGAGAGCGCGGTCGGCTTGCAACAGGGCTTCGGCCTGGCAGGTGGCAACCTGTCCTTCACCGCGATGAGCTCAGCTGAGCGCGCCGGTGCGGCGATGTCCTATAGCTACAATCTGGCTGACGCCTACGCCCCGGTGCTGGAGGTTGGCCTGATCAATGGCAAGGACAGCCTGTTCGGTACCGAGACCAACGGCGCGCTTGGCTTTAGCGACAAAGCCGAAACCCGCTTCGTCGGTGTGCGTGGCGAGTACAAGCGCAACGCCATGACGCTTTTCCACAGCGCCTACATGGGCCAGAGCGACGTATCTGCTCGTGGCCTGATCAGCGGCGTCGACACCGTTGTTACCAGTAGCTGGATGGTGGGTGGGAAGTTCGATCACGGCATTCGCCAATTCGGTCTGATCGTTGCGCAGCCGCTCAAGGTTGAGTCCGCCTACACGAGCCTCAGCTTCATCGATGGCTACCAGAACGGCGCCTACACCACGAGCTCCGTCAATGTGGATCTTGCACCGACTGGCCGTCAGATCAACACCGAGCTTTACTTCGCCACATCAAGCCGCGCCTTCAGCGATATCAAGCTGTCTCTCATGCGCATGGACCAGCCTGGGCACAATGCGTCCGCCAAGGCCGACCATGTTGCCATGTTCTCCGTAGGATCAAGCTTCTGATCGAAAGGCAAAGAAAACCCCGCTTCGGCGGGGTTTTTTCTTTGCGCGGTAAAGATCCGTTTGTATGCCGTCTTTGCTTTCAGCGTCTTTCTACTTCCAGGGTCTGCGTTCGCAACTCGATCATGACACCTAGACCCAGCATCGATCCGTTCAGCATGCGCGTTCCAGCATGGCACCTGCCGTATCATGCCGGCCCGTTTCCCCGTCTGATCAATCCCCATGACCACCCTCGAAATCATCGCCTCCGCCCTCGGCGTCCTTTCCGTCTGGCTCACGGTGCGGCAGAACCCGCTGTGCTGGCCCATTGGGTTGGTGATGGTGTCGCTGTATGCCTGGTTCTTTTTCGAGGTGCGGTTGTATTCGCAGGTGCTGCTCAACGGGGTGTTCGCCGCCATGCAGCTGTATGGCTGGTGGCAGTGGACGCGCGGTAGTAACGGTGAGGGCGGGCGGCCGGTGGTAGGCGCGACGGCGAGGGAGGTCGGCGTTGGGCTCGTTGTAGCGGCGCTGGGGAGTGTCGGGCTGGGTCTGCTGATGGCGACGGTTACCGAAGCGGCGTACCCCTGGCCGGATGCAACGCTGACGGCCTTCAGCCTGCTGGCGCAACTGTGGATGGCGCTCAAGCGCTGGCAGTGCTGGGTGCTGTGGATTGTGGTGGATACGCTCTACGTGATGTTCTTCGTGTTTCAGGAGTACTGGCTCACCGCCGGGCTGTACGGCTTGTTCACGCTGCTGGCGGTAATGGGCCTGCGCGAGTGGCAGCGGGCGAGGGCGGTTGCGCAGACCGCTGAACCCCCTATACCGTCACGTGCGCTTTGACCTTCTCGTCGCGATTCAGCGGCCGACCCCGTATGAGCGACGTGGCGTAGGGGCGCGTTGGACTGACCGAAACCGTCCCTGCGAGGCGGGGGCTTTTTCCCGAAAGGACCACAGCATGCTTTTGAGTAAACGCGACCAGGCCCGCATCGAGCGCCAGCTGTCCCGCTGCCTTACTGAAGCGTGCGAAACAGGCAAGGCGCAGATCGTCGGCTTTAGCTGGCTTACCCATGAGGTCGACTACGCACGCTTCCCCGAAAGTCTGCAGGTCACCTGGATCTTTACCACCGAGGCGCAAAAGACCGATGCGCTCGCTCAGGGGCAGGATGTCCTCATGCAAACCCTCACCCGAGCGGCGCTCGATGAAGCGGGTATCGACATGGCGAAACTGATCGCACCGGTGCGCTTCGACAGCAAAGAAGCCTGCACGCTTAACGATGGTGGCGACTGGCGGCGTCGCTTGGCCCGATGCGCCACGACCCGGCACTGACCATCCCAAGACATCGGAAACGCATCGGTTTGATCTGCCAGTTGAGCGGCGGGGCTCTTGCCGAGCGGCAGATCAGTGGCCCGCTTTGGTTGCGCTGCGATCACGATTCGGTTTCCAGCTCAGCGATCTACAACGACCCGAGCCTTGGCCGTTCAGTGGAACGATCATCGCGAAGCACGCCGTCGCCGCAGAGATTGCCAGCGCAATCAGTGGCCCAGCTTCGGCCAATGTAGCGCCGAACAGCGGGGTTCCCACGCTTTGGCCGAGCGCAAGGACGAGGAAGGGAAGGCCAAGACCAAGGTCAGGGCGATCTGACAGCAGCTCGATACCCTGAATGAGATAGGTGCCGGTAGAGACGATATAGGCCGCGCCGAACAGTCCCATGGCTGCAAAGCCGTAAGCGGTTGAGAACGAGGTTGCCGCCAGGCCAAGCGTGCCGATGGCCATTCCTGCCAGCGCTAATCCGTGAACTCGCCGCGTGCCGAAGCGGTTGGTCAGCAGCCCGGTCAGGGAGCCGCTGACGCCCGCCGCGCCCAAGGCGATCCACCCCAATGCGATCTGGGCATCGGTGAAGCGGAACGCTCCGCGCAAGATGTCCGCGCCGAATGTCCAGACAGCAGTGCTCGACAGGCCCATCAGGAACGCGCTCACGCAAAGTGCAAACAGGCCCGGCCGCTTCAGGATCCGAAAGGAAAGGCCACTGCTTTCTTTTACAGAGTTGCCCGCCGGCACGGCGAGCCAAAGCCATGCCGACACGCCCGCGCCGATCATCGCGAACAGGCTGTAAAGCTCTCGCCAGGCGCCGGCGGCCAGCAGCGCTGCTACACCGGAAAACACGATCCCGACGGCCGTGCCTGCGTTGATCGTCCCGTTCGCCTTGGGGCGGTCATGAACGCTGAAATGCCTGGCC
>TARA_R110002095_G_scaffold211171_1_pt1 | contig 19786 bp, 19 predicted proteins | sample TARA_R110002095 | Tara Oceans TARA_R110002095 (sample SAMEA4397255) | marine metagenome | biome: Polar Biome; feature: [SRF] surface water layer (ENVO:00010504); material: water (ENVO:00002006), including particulate matter (ENVO:01000060) such as... | depth 5 m | reverse complement strand
CTGGGGTCGGCGTTGATCCCGGTGCCGATGGCAGTGCCGCCGAGGTTCACCTCGACCAGCAGCTGCGGCGCGATCAGGCGCAGGTGCTCAAGGTCCTCGCCGAGGGTGGTGGCAAACGCGCGGAACTCCTGGCCGAGGGTCATGGGCACTGCGTCCTGCAGCTGGGTGCGGCCCATCTTGAGGATGTGCGCAAATTCCCCCGACTTGCCGGCAAAGGCTTGTACCAGGCTGTCGAGGCTGGCCAGCAGGGTGTCATGACCCAGCAGCAGGCCCAGGCGGATAGCGGTCGGGTAGGCGTCGTTGGTCGACTGCGCCATGTTCACGTCGTTGTTCGGGTGCAGGTGGCGATACTCGCCCTTGGCGTGGCCCATGTACTCCAGCGCCAGATTGGCGATCACTTCATTGGCATTCATGTTGGTCGAGGTGCCGGCGCCGCCCTGAATCATGTCGACGACGAACTGGTCGTGGTGCTCGCCACGGATCAGGTGCGCGCAGGCCTGACTGATTGCGGTGTGCTTGGCGCCGCTGAGGTGGCCGAGTTCTCGGTTGGCGTCCGCCGCCGCCTGCTTGACCATGGCCAGTGCCACCACCAGTTTTGGAAAGTGCGACAGCGGCACGCCGGAGAGGTGGAAGTTGCGCACCGCGCGCAGCGTCTGGATGCCGTAGTAGGCGTCAGCGGGTACATCGAGGGAGCCAAGCAGGTCTTTTTCGAGGCGGAAAGATGCAGCGGAGGACATGAGGGTTCTCATCCGAGAGAAAAGCGGCATTTGCCGCGAAGGCCGCTACCATAGGGTTTCTGCGGGTTCTGCGGCCAATGCCGTTAAACGCTGGGTCATGCGTGATCGGCATAGCGGTGGTGTGACGTCATTCGGCTGAGAAGCGTTATTGCTGCCCATCAGCATCCTATTGATTGCTCCGGGAGTCGGCATGAACATCGAAACCAAGTGGCTGGAGGATTTGGTCGCCCTGGCCGCGACTCGAAGTTTTTCCCAGGCAGCGGAGCGACGCTTCGTCACCCAGCCAGCCTTCAGTCGGCGCATCCGCAGCCTGGAAAATTGCCTTGGTTTGACCTTGGTGAACCGCGCCAAAACGCCGGTCGAGCTGACCGAGGCGGGCCAGCTGTTCCTCGTCACCGCACGCAACATGATCGATCAGATCGGCGAGGTGGTGCATTACCTGCACAACCTCGAGGGGCAGCGCGGCGAGGTGTTGCAGATTGCCGCTGCGCATTCGCTGGCGCTGGGCTTCTTTCCCGAGTGGCTGGCGCGTCTGCATCAGGACGGCGTGCCGGTGAACAGCCGACTGGTCGCAACCAATGTCGGCGAGGCGGTGCACTCGCTGCGCGAAGGCGCCTGCGACCTGATCCTCGCCTACTACGATCCTGACGCCGCGCTGCAAATGGATCCTGAACTGTTCCCGTCCCTGTCGCTGGGCCGCACCGAAATCGTTCCGGTGTGCGCGGTCGATGCCGCTGGCGAGCCCCTGTTCGACCCAGACAGCGGGCAGAGCGTCCCGCTGCTCGCCTACAGCGCTGGCGCCTCGCTCGGCCGTTCGGTCAATTTGCTGTTACGGCAGCGCGGTCTGCGCTCCTCGACGGTGTACGAAACGGCCATGGCCGACAGCCTGAAAAGCATGGCGATGCAGCGCCTCGGCCTGGCCTGGGTGCCGCGACTGAGCGTGACTGCCGAGCTGGAGCGCGGCGAACTGGTGGTTTGTGGCGGCGAGCACTGGCGCGTGCCGCTGGAGATTCGCCTGTACCGCTGCGCGTTGGTACGCAAGGCACCGGTTCGCCTGCTTTGGCGCAAGCTGGAAGCAGGCGCGGGGCAGGGTGTTGACGGCGTGCTGAAGGGGTGAAAAGCAGCCGGACTCATCGGCGCAGGATGAGCCCGGGCGATCCTGCTAGATGTTCATCACGATTCGGCCCTCGATGGTGCCGGCGCGCATCTGGTCGAAGATCTGGTTGATGTCGTCGAGTTTGCCGCTGTGGATGGTCGCCTTGACCAGGCCTTCGGCGGCGAAATCCAGGGCTTCCTGCAGGTCCGCGCGGGTGCCGACGATGGAGCCGGTGATACTGATCGCCTTCAGCACCACGTCGAAGATCGGCGTCGGGAAGTCGCCTGGCGGCAGCCCGACCAGCGCCACGGTGCCGTGCCGCCGGGCCATGCCGATGGCCTGGCCAAAGGCGCTGTTGGACACGGCCGTGACCAGTACGCCGTGGGCGCCACCGATGTCACGCTGGATCACCTCGACCGGATCTTCCGTTCGCGCGTTGATGGTGAGGCTGGCGCCCAGTTTTTTCGCCAACTCCAGCTTGGCGTCGTCAACATCAACCGCAGCCACATGCAGGCCCATGGCCTTGGCGTATTGCACTGCGACGTGACCGAGCCCGCCAACACCGGAAATCACCACCCACTGGCCCGGTCGTGCGTTGGTCACTTTGAGGCCTTTGTAGACCGTCACGCCCGCGCAGAGAATCGGCGCAATCTCGTCAAAGGCCACTTCTTTGGGTAGAAGCCCCACATAGTTCGGGTCGGCGAGGACGTATTCGGCGTAACCACCATTGACCGAGTAACCGGTGTTCTGCTGTTCAGTACACAGCGTTTCCCAACCGGTCAGGCAGTGCTCACAGCAGCCGCAGGCACTGTACAACCAGGGCACGCCGACCCGGTCACCTTCCTTGACCCGGCTGACGCCACTGCCCACTGCAGCCACGTAGCCAACGCCCTCATGCCCGGGAATAAACGGCAGCGGCGGACGTACAGGCCAATCGCCTTCAACGGCGTGCAGGTCGGTGTGGCAGACGCCACAGGCCTCGATCTTCACCAGGATCTGCGCTGGGCCGGGTAGGGGCACCTTCACTTCTTCGATGCGCAGCGGTTCACCGTAGGCGTGGGCCACGGCGGCTTTCATGGTCTGGTTCATGGCTGTCTCCTTGCGATCGGAACGCCGAGTCTGCGCCCGCTCTGATGACGGGGCCATTGACCTCCGGCAAGCCAACTAACTTTTTCCAGCCGTTTCAGATGACCGGTCGCAGGTGCCGGGGGCTGGGGCGTGAGTTATACTGCGCGGCCTTTGGTCGGGCCGGTTCCGACCCTGTTCCTGCACGGCCGCGCTGTTTTCAGCGCGGCCGTTGTTCCTGATGCGCCTAGGCGCCGAAGAGAGGCACGACGATGACCGCACTGGTAGGCGTGATCATGGGCTCCAAGTCCGATTGGTCCACCTTGAGCCACACCGCAGACATGCTGGAAAAGCTCGGCATTCCGCACGAAGTCACCGTGGTGTCTGCACACCGCACGCCCGACCTGCTGTTTCAGTACGCCGAACAAGCTGAATCCCGCGGTTTGCGCGTGATCATCGCGGGCGCCGGGGGCGCCGCGCACCTGCCGGGCATGTGTGCCGCCAAGACCCATCTGCCAGTGCTTGGCGTGCCGGTGCAGTCGTCGATGCTCTCGGGTGTGGATTCGCTGCTGTCGATCGTGCAGATGCCGGCAGGCGTGCCGGTCGCCACGCTGGCCATTGGCAAGGCGGGCGCGATCAATGCCGCGTTGCTGTCGGCCAGCATCCTGGGCCACGAATTCCCCGAGTATCACGCCGCGCTGAAGAAATTTCGCGACGAGCAGACCCAGACCGTGCTCGACAATCCGGACCCGAGGGACGCGTAATGAAGATCGGCGTGATCGGTGGCGGCCAGCTGGGCCGCATGCTTGCCCTGGCAGGCACCCCGCTGGGCATGAACTTCGCTTTTCTCGACCCCGCTCCGGACGCTTGCGCGGCGGCCTTGGGCGAGCATCTGCGTGCGGACTATAACGATCAGGACCACCTGCGGCAGTTGGCCGACGAGGTCGATCTGGTGACCTTCGAATTCGAGAGCGTGCCGGCCGAGACTGTCGCCTTCCTGTCGCAGTTCGTGCCGGTCTATCCGAGCGCCGAGGCGCTGCGTATCGCCCGTGATCGCTGGTTCGAAAAATCCATGTTCAAAGACCTCGGCATCCCCACGCCGGAGTTTGCCGATATCCAGTCCCAGGCCGATCTTGACGCCGCGGCTACCAACATCGGCCTGCCGGCCGTGCTCAAGACCCGCACCCTGGGTTATGACGGCAAAGGCCAGAAGGTCCTTCGCAAACAATCCGACGTTACCGACGCCTTCGCCGAACTGGGCAGCGTGCCATGCATCCTCGAAGGCTTCGTGCCATTTACCGGGGAAGTGTCGCTGATTGCGGTGCGCGGGCGTGACGGCGAGACCTGCTTTTACCCGCTGGTCCACAACACCCATGAAAACGGCATCCTGCGGCTGTCGGTGGCGAGCACCCATCATCCGCTGCAAGCGCTGGCCGAGGATTACGCCGGCCGTGTGCTGAACGAGCTGGATTACGTCGGCGTGCTGGCCTTCGAGTTCTTCGAGGTCGACGGTGGGCTCAAGGCCAACGAGATCGCGCCGCGCGTGCACAACTCTGGTCACTGGACCATCGAAGGCGCCGAGTGCAGCCAGTTCGAAAACCACCTGCGCGCGGTGAGTGGCTTGCCGCTCGGCTCGACGGCCAAGGTCGGCGAGAGCGCCATGCTCAACTTCATCGGTGAAGTGCCGGCCGTGGCCAAGGTGATCGCGGTCGAGGACTGCCATCTGCATCATTACGGCAAGGCGTTCAAGGTCGGACGCAAGGTCGGTCATGCCACGCTGCGATGCCCGGATCGCTCCACGCTGGATCGGCAGATCACTGCCGTCGAGTCGCTGATCGCCCGCGACTGACCGTCCGGCCGTCTGGCTTGCCGCTTTACGCGGCGAACTGGCTGACTCGCCTCAGGTCCGAGAATACGTAACGCCTATTTTCGGACTTGAGGAGATTGCCCATGGGCATCATCGGAACCATCATTATCGGCCTGATCGTAGGCCTCATCGCACGCTTCCTGAAGCCCGGCAACGACAGCATGGGCTGGATCATGACCATCCTGCTGGGTATCGGCGGTTCGCTGCTGGCTACGTACGGCGGCCAGGCGCTCGGTCTGTATGAGGCGGGCGAAGGTGCGGGCTTTATCGGTGCGGTAGTCGGTGCGATTATCCTGCTGGTCATCTACGGCATGGTCACCAGCCGTAAACATTGATTCGTCGGGGCCGTGCCCGGCGGCCCCACTCCCACAGCTTTCGGTTGTCATGCGCCCTTTAATTCTGCTCGTCCTTCTGTGCTGCGTTTCCATCATCCATGCCGCTCCGGCGGAACTCGACTGGCTTGAGCTGATGCCGGCTGAGGATCGTCAGGCGCTTGAAGACATGCCGGAAATCGAGCATGACTCGCCAGAAAACGATGGATTCAGCGATCAAGGCGCTCTCAAGCAGGGTGCTGGTCTGCCCGCGGTGATGTATTCCGCCAAGACCGTGCCGGCGCTCAACGGCAAGCTGATTCGCCTGGGTGGCTATCCGGTCCCGCTGGAAACCGATAGCCAGGGTCGCAGCACCGAGTTCTTTCTGGTGCCTTATCCGGGCGCCTGCATCCATGTCCCACCGCCACCGCCCAATCAGATCGTGATGGTCCGCTATCCTGCCGGGATCATGCTGGACGATATCTATGCTCCGCTTTGGGTAGATGGCACGTTGCAGATCGAACCGGTCAGCAATGACCTGGCGGACGCGGCCTACGCGATCTCGGCCGCTGAGGTAAAGCTGGTAGACGAAAGCGATCTTTAGCCGATGAAGCGACCGTTGTCTCCTTCACAGCACAAGGCTTTCGCAGAGCTGGCGAAGCAGATCGAGGGCATCGATGAGGCGGTATACCAGGCTTTCGATAGGGATTCGCTGGAACCGATCATCGGTCTAGGGCCGGCCGACGCCCCCTTGCGTTCTTTGGGCGTGATCCGGGGCGTGAGGAAGTGCGCTACGGTGAGCCCTTCATCGGTGGCGGTGGGCAGCTGGTGCGGCGCGGGCTTTATCGGCATCTCCACGGCGCAGACATGCCGGATTTCGAGGCCAGCCGCTGCGTGGGTGAAGGGTTTTTCTGGATTAACACGGTGCCCTACAAGCCGCTCGGTAACCGCGCCTGGTCGATGGCAGTAAAGCGTCGGTTCCATCCATTGATGCGCCAGTTGTTGATCGACAACTGGCAGGGCCGCAACATCGTCACGCTGGGACGTGAAGCGTTTCTCTGGTTTGGTCTGGATCAGCCACGCGAAGTGCGCCAGCAGCTTGAGGCGTTCTGGCAACGAGAGGACCGTTTCACCGCGTATTTCGATCTCGAACTGACGACGGGGACGGGCAGTGGGCGCGCTTTTCGCCTGCATCCGCTGCCACACCCATCACCGCGCAACCTGACCTGGTACAAGCGGTTTCCTGAGTTACTGCAAGTACGTCTGCAGCAGTTGCTCGGCTGACACCCTCAGCCCTCGGTGCTGTGGCGTTGCACGAAGCGGCGATCGAGATGATCTTTCAGGCGGCCGAGCACTCGGCCTTCGGCCGCGACCCCACCCCAGCTCAGCAATGCCCCATGCTGGCCATCAGAGAGCAGTGCGAGACTGTGCGACTGGGGGTGATAGTGGCGCAGTGGTTGGCCAATCGAGGCTCTTGTGAGATTGGTAGCCAGCACACTCGCCTGGCGCACTGCATGGACGCCGTTGTGAACGGCGCCCGGCAGGCTGGCGCAATCGCCGCTGGCGAACACGTGGGGATGCGAGCGACTCTGCAGCGATGCGGATATCTCGATGAAGCCACGCCGGTCCACGCGCAGGCCCGATTCGCGCAGCCAGCCGAGCGGGCTTGGTCCTGTGGCGACGATCAGGCGTCGTCCGCGCCAGCGCACCTGACCCTCGCCGACGAGGGTGCTGCCATGTACGGTCTGGATCGGGGTGTGCTCATGGACATGCACCTTGGCTTCCTGCAGGTGCCGCAGGGCCAGCCGCCTGAGGCGAGGCGAGTGGCCGGCAAGCAGGTCGTCTGCGCAGAACAGATCGATCGCCGGCACCCGCCCGGCCATGGCCAAGGCCAATTCCACACCCGCTGCACCGCCCCCGACTATGCCCACGGGCTCGGGAATCTCCTGCCACTGTTGCCAGCGGCGAATGAAGTCGGCGAACGGCTTGACCGAGAGCAACTCCATGCCGTCATCGGTCTGTTCCGGCATCCAGGGCAGTGAGCCCAGGTTCAATGACAGCCAGGTACTGCGCAGTGTCTCGCCGGTAGCCAGGAGCAGCTCTGGCGTCTCGGGAAGCAGCGCCACCAAAGTACCCTGGATGAATTCGACCTCGGCTGCGGCGCACAGCTTGGGCAGCGCAACGCGGCAGTCGCGCGTCTGGTAATGCTCGGCGATCAGTCCTGGCATCATCCCGGAATACCAGGCGTGCGGCTCGGCCGAGACCAGTCCGATCCGGCCCGCCGGACGGTCACGGCTGGCCCATTGGCGCAGGACCCCAAGGTGGCTGTGTCCGCCGCCGGCCAGTAGGACATCGAAGTCGGCGTTCATAGCGTTTCAGCACATGGCTGACGCAGACGTGGCGCGAACTGGCCGGGACCCGTCTTCGGCGGCTTGGCTTCCATGGCAAAAGTCCTCCAGAGCATTGCGACTGGCCGGCAGGCTTTGCATCAGCCCCAGTCATCTGCCGGCTGGGGATGGTGCTCGCTTGCAGTATAGATTCAATGCGTCCGGTTGCCCGGATCCTGGCTGACGGCAGGCGGCCGGACCGCTCAGACCGTTTCGACGCTGATCGAGATGCTCAGGGTATGGCGTGCGTTGGCCTCGAGCTGGACTGCATCGCCCATGACGTTTGCCGTTTCGATGCACAGCATGCGTTGCCAGGCGTCGTCGGCGAACTGCGATAGCCGTTGCGCCTTGGCGATCCAGGGGTTCCACAGAACGGCAGAGCGTGAGCCTTGCGTCTCGAGCATGATCCGTCGCTTTAGGCCCGGGTCGAGCAGGCTCAGCCTCGAAGGAAGATCCAGATAGATGCGGTCGGTCTCACCGGCGAATGCCAGGTCGCCCTTTTGCTGTCGCTGCTGCCAGTCTTCCAGAGTTTCGATATAGGGGCATCCGTCCAGGCCCTCGACCGTCACCTGATGGATGTCACTGATGGTGAAGTAGCTGTGCAAGGCCTGTGACAGTGCAACTGCCGTATCGCCGCGGTTGTGGCTGGTCAGCGACAGGTGCAGGCCCTTGCTGTCCAGGCAGACCTGCAGGCTCAGCTCGACAGCATGCGACCAGCCGGGCAAATCAGGGTTGGCGTTGCAGGTAAACAGCAGCGTGACGCTGTCGGCGTTGCTGTCGCTGCGTGCCATTACCCAGTCGATATTGCGCACCAGCCCATGTGCCGGTGCCGGCTGGCTGCCCTGGTAGCTGTCCTGAATCGGCCGTGGGTTGCGCGCCAGATCACCAAACCAGGGCCAGCAGACCGGTACGCCGCCCCGCACTGACTGACCGGATTGAAACGCGGCTTGCTCGCTGAGCCAGATGACTGGTGGTGCATCGCCCTGTCGATAACTGAGTAGCTGGGCACCTTGCTCGGCGACGACCGCTTCTGCGTCGCCGTATCGAATCCGCCAGCAGGCGAGTTGGTCCTTTTCGATGCGCTGAATGTCGACGGGCATGGGCAGTCTCGTTGGCAAATGGGGAGAGTTGAGACCCTGCCGGCGGCCAGGGATTCCGCAGGCTGGCAGGCGTGACGACTGGAGGGCAATGCTGCCGAACGGCCCGCGGCGCAAAGCGACCACGGGCCCGTCAGCCCTGTGCCTTCAGCGCCCTTGGCAGGCGTCGACGCGCAACCAGCGCTCCAGCAGCTTGAAGCCCTGCATCAGCACAAAGGCGATGATCAGGTAGATCAGGCCGGCAGTGAGGAACATTTCCTCGTGCATGTAGGTGCGCGCGGCGATCTTGCGCGCCATGCCGGTCAGTTCCAGCAAGGTGATGGTGCTCGCCAGGGCGCTGGCCTTGAGCATCAGGATCACTTCGTTGCTATAGGCGGGCAAACCGATTCGGGTGGCGCGCGGCAGGATGACATGGCGCAGGGCCTGATAGCGGGACATGCCCAGCGCGCGGGCCGCCTCGACTTCACCGGCCGGCACGTTCTGAATCGCGCCGCGCAGGATTTCAGCGATGTAGGCGGCGGTGTGCAGCGTCATCGTAATGATTGCGCACCAGTAAGGGTCGCGCAAAAACGGCCACATCCAGCTCTCGCGAACGGCCTCGAACTGGGCCATGCCGTAATAGACAAGGAACAGCTGCACCAGCAGCGGCGTGCCACGGAAGAAGAAAATGTAGCCGTAAGGCAGGGCGCGCACTGCAAGCAGGCGCGAGGACCGGGCGATGCCCAGCGGCAGCGCAAGAATCAATCCGGCCACTACCGAAACACCGACCAGCTGCAGTGTCAGCCAGGCGCCTTCGAGAAAGTCCGGCAGCCACTTGATGAACAAGTCCCAGCTCATGCGGCGCTCCTGGCAAAGCCGCGACCGGCACGTCGTTCAAGAAAATACATGCCCGTCATGGCGATCACGGTGAGGCCCAGGTAAATCAGGGCAGCGACGACGAAGAAGGTGAAGGGCTCTTTGCTGGCGGTGACGGCAATCTGCGAGCTGCGCATGATTTCTTCCAGGCCGATGACCGAAACCAGCGCGGTATCCTTCATCAGGATCATGAACAGGTTGCCCAGGCCGGGAAGGGCCAGGCGCCACATCTGTGGCAGGATCAGTCGCAGGAAAATTCGCCGTTTGCCCAGACCCAGTGCCAGACCGGCTTCGCGATGGCCTTTGGGAATGGCCAGCAGCGCGCCGCGGAAGACTTCGGTGGCATAGGCCCCGAAACACAGGCCGAGAGCGATGGTACCGGCCGCGAAGGGGCTCAGAGCCAGATTCTCGATGCCGAAGATCTCGCCGATGCCGCGCACCAGGCCGATGGTGCCGAAATAGATCAGCAGTACCCAGAGCAGCTCGGGTACGCCGCGAACGATGGTCGAATAGGTGCCGCCCACCCAGCGCAGAGTGGCGTATGGCGATGTCTTGGCAAGTGCACCGAGCAAGCCCAGCACCAGGCCCAGGGCCAGGGATGCAAGAGCCAGCTGAATGGTCATCCAGGTACCGGCGATCAGCGCCGGACCGAATCCATGAAGGTCGGGAATCATATGGGCTCAAACACCAAAGCCCGACCTACCCATACGGCGGCCGGGCTTTGATTCAGACGGATCAGTAGATGTTGAAAGGGAAGTACTTGGCGTTGATCTTCTCGTAAGTACCGTCGGCTCGGATTTCAGCCAGCGCCTTGTTCAGCTTCTCGCGCAGCTCATCGTTGCCCTTGCGGACGGCGATGGCAATCTTGTCATTGTCGAACACCGGCTCACCCTTGAACTCGAAGTCCTTGCCAGCATCGCTCTTGAGCCATTCCCACTGCACGAACGAGTCGGCGAGGATGCCGTCGACGCGGCCGGCGGCCAGATCGAGGTAGGCATTTTCCTGGGTGTCGTAGAGCTTGATGTCGACCACGTCGTCCATGTTGTCTTCGAGCCAGGTGCCGGCGATGGTAGCCCGCTGGGCACCGATGGTCTTGCCGTCCAGGTAGCTCTCGTCAGTCTTGAAGTCGACCGACTTGGGCGCTACGAACTGCAGCTTGTTGGTGTAGTAGTGGTCCGTGAAGTCGACCGCTTGCTTGCGTTCCTCGGTGACCGACATCGAGGCGGCGAGGAAGTCGAACTTGCCGGCGTTCAGCGCGGGGATGATGCCGTCCCAATCTGAGGTCACCACTTCGCACTCCACTTCCATCTTCGCGCACAGGGCGTGGGCGATGTCGAGGTCGAAGCCGACTACTTGGCCGCTGGCATCGATCAGGTTGAAGGGAGGGTAGGCGCCCTCGGTACCGATGCGCAGCTTGTCAGCGGCGAAGGCGTTGGCGCCGAGCATCAGGGTGGCGGCGGCAGTCAGCAGAATCTTCTTATAGCTTTTCATGCGATGTGTTGCTCCATTAGCGATGGCTGGACATGAACTGTTTACAGCGTGCCGATTTGGGGTTGTCGAACACCTGCTCCGGCGTTCCTTGCTCTTCGACCAGGCCCTGGTGGAGGAAGACGACCTCACTGGAAACCTGCTTGGCGAAGTTCATTTCATGGGTGACCAGCAGCATGGTACGACCCTCATCGGCCAGCGACCGGATCACTGTAAGCACTTCTTGTACCATTTCTGGGTCGAGTGCCGAAGTGGGCTCGTCGAACAGGATCACCTGTGGCTGCATCGCCAGGGTCCGGGCAATCGCCGCTCGTTGCTGCTGACCACCGGAGAGCTGGTTCGGGTAGACGTGACGCTTGTCGGCGATGCCCACCTTGGCCAGCAGTGCCTCGGCCGTTTCGGTGGCTTCGGCCTTGCTCTGGCCCAGCACGCGACGTGGCGCCTCAATGATGTTGTCGAGCACGCTCATGTGCGGCCAGAGATTGAAGTTCTGGAATACGAAGCCGAGCTTGCTGCGCATCTGGTTGATCTGCTTGGCATCGGCAGCGACCAGATCGCCGTCTTTGGCGCGTTTTAGGCGCAACGCTTCGCCAGCGACGATGATCTCGCCCTCATTGGGATTTTCCAGCAGATTGATGCAGCGCAGAAAGGTCGATTTTCCTGAGCCGGACGAGCCGAGGATCGAGATGACATCGCCGTCGCGGGCGGTCAGCGAGATGCCCTTGAGAACTTCCAGATCGCCGTAGCGCTTGTGCAGATTGCGGATTTCCAGTGCGGGTATGGCCTCGGCCATAGAGCTTCCTCTTCTCGAAACAGGTCATCGCCTGGTCCGTTTCTATGTAAATTGCGCTCCGGCCAACTGCTCGCCGTCCTGGCGAGGCGCAAACCTAGCATGGGAGGGGGCATGCGCCAAGCGCGGCGCGGCCCCGAGTGCTGTGACCGGCCAGTCACTTCGCTTGCCGCGGCCAATGTGCCTTTACCTGTATAGATGAAGTTGACCTCGCTTGCCCGATACAGCCTCAGACCCTGATAACAACCGCCGGCCGAACCCTGGTAACGGGGCCGGCCGGGTGTCGATGCGAGCGTGGCTAGGACGGCTCGCTCTTGGGCAGATCGGGATCGCCTGTGAGCATCTCGTCATGCTCGCCCATTTTCCACGGCAGGCTGCCGGGCGAGATGTGCAGGAAGTGCAGGTACTTCTCGAACTGGTCGAGGATGTCGCTGATGATGTCGGCCTGGTCATAGCCATAGATGTCGTAGTGCTGTCCGCCGCGGCGTAGGAAGACCTCGGCCCGGAAGTACTGCTCGTCGGTGTCCGGCCCCTCGGACAGGGCGAACGCTGGCATGGCATACCCGACAGCGCGGATCTCATAGACGAAATCCACCTGGTCCTCTTTGATTACTTCCAGATAGACCCGCGAATTGGCCTCGTCCGAGTGCACTTCGGCCGTCCATTCCTGGCCGCCAAGCTCGCGCTGCACTCGACGCATGGCCTTGAGTACGGTGCTGCCCATGAATGCGTCGACCTGCTCTCGGTCAGGGAAGCTGACCAGGCCGGCCAGGCGCTTCTTCCACAGGCCGGGACCGGCATTGCTGGCCAGTCGGCTGCTCTGCATATGGTTCTGCAGACTGGTTTCGTGGTGACCTTCGATCACCAGCGCGCGCCACATGCCCAGCGCGGCGATCATCATGATGATGGCGAAGGGTAGGGCACTGGCAATGGTCATGGTTTGCAGCGCGCTGAGTCCGCCCGCCAGCAACAGCGCAGAGGCCACTACGCCCTCGATGCTGGCCCAGAACACCCGCTGCCAAACTGGCGTGTGAATTGCGCCACCGGCTGCCAGGGAGTCGATTACCAGCGAGCCGGAGTCGGAGGAGGTTACAAAGAAGGTGATGATCAGCACCACCGCCAGAAAGGAGGCGATGGAGGTCATCGGCAGCAGCTCGAACAGTTTGAACAGGGCGATGGCGTTGTCCGCCTGCACGTCGGATATCAGCGAGGTGTAACCCTCGACCATGATCAGGTGCAGCGCGGTATCACCGAATACTGAGAACCAGAGAAAGGTAAAGATGGTCGGCACGAACATCACGCCGAAGACGAACTGGCGAATGGTCCGGCCGCGACTGATCTTGGCGATGAAGAGGCCGACGAAGGGCGACCAGGCGATGGTCCAGCCAAAGATGAACAGTGTCCAGTTGCCGATCCAGTCGCTGCGGCTGTAGGCCTGCAGGTTAAAGGTCCGTTCGATGATGTTGTTCAGGTAGCTGCCAGTGTTCTGCAGGAAGGTCTCGAGGATAAAGATGCTCGGCCCGACCAGGAATACAAACACCATCAGCCCGATCGCCAGGACCATGTTCAGCAGCGACAGGTTCTTAACGCCCTTGTCCAGGCCAGCGACCACCGAGCAGATCGCCAGACCAGTGATGATCGCGATAGCGATGATCTGGACGTTGATGCTGATCGGTATCGAGGGCCAGAGGTAGTTGACGCCCGCATTGATCTGAGTGACCGACAATCCGAGTGTCGTGGCGATGCCGAACAGGGTGCCGAGAATCGCAAAGACATCGACAACATGACCGATCGGGCCGTAGATGCGCTCGCCGATGATCGGGTAGAGCGCCGAACGCATGGACAGCGGCAAGCCGTGGCGGAACGAAAAATACGCCAGGACCAGTCCGGTCAGCCCGTAGATGGCCCAGATGTGGAAACCCCAGTGGAAGAAGGCGATCTGCATCGCCTGCTTGGCGGAATCAACCGTTTCCGCCGCGCCAGCTGGTGGCGACGCATAGTGCAATACCGGCTCGGCGACGCCGAAAAACAGCAGTGCGATGCCGTAACCAGCTGAAAACAGCATCGCAAACCAGGCCGGAAAGCTGTATTGCGGCTCGGCGTGGTCGGGGCCCAGCTTGATGCTGCCCCAGGGCGTCATGGCGATGCCGACGATGAACACCAGAAAGAACGCCACCGACAGCATGTAGAACCAGCCGAAATTGGTGGTGATGAAGGCCAGCGTAGAGCTGAACACCTCGCCGGCCAGATCCGGGTTGCTCATCGTGCCTATGACCAGCAGCAGCGTGACGACCACGGCCGGGATGAAGACGGGGAAAAGGATGATGGCCTTGGGTAGTTTTTTGTTTGCTTCCATGTGTTTTCTGGCCTCTGGCTGGCTGGAAACGGGGGACGGAAACGCGCAGGGACGCCTCGAAGCGAAACCGATATCAGAAGGGTAGACGGCGTTTGGCCAGGGAATACTCACCACAAATTGCGGTTGCGGAGCGTTTAAGGCTCAAGGATGTCGCCAGCCCTCTGCCAGATGGACGAGCTTTCCCGAGCCCAAGTAGAGCTTTCGCCGCCGCTCCGTTGCGTTGAGGCGGGCCAGGCCAGCCTGGCCGGCGGGCCGCAGGAGAGCGTCCACAGATCTGGTTCACCTCGTTGGCCTCCAGCTCCCCGGCTGAGTTAGACGGCCATGCTCTTGATGCGCGATTGCCTGCTATAAAAAGCCTGAATAGCCCACACAACGCCTATGAACAGCATCCCCGTGCCAAGCGCTTCGGCAGTAGACGGCCAGCGTTGCGAAATGAGCAGACCCAGTGCCGTCGCGTAAAGGGTTTCACTGGCGATCAACTGACCGCTGAGCGCGAGAGGTAGCCTGCGAGTTGCAACTGACCATGCCCAGGCCGCAGCCAGTGTGGCGCCGAGGCCTTGCACCATTCCACTGATTATCAGCGCCTGAGTTCCGGCCACTTCGCCTGGCTGGATAGCGAAATTGGACAGCTCCAAGTAGAGCCCAACCGGGATAAAGACCAGCATTTCAACGGCGCAGCTGAAAATCAGCATGGCCGACCACAGCATCGGTGACATCTTTGGGCGTTTGGCCAAAGCGCTTTCATTGAACAGTCCGAACCCCGTCCAAAAGGCAATAGCCACCAGTGATGCAAGCAGCCCAAAGAGTATTGAGCCTGTTGGGCGGTCCACCATCGCCCCGCTCGCGTTGAACACGCTGTAGTTGACCACCCCTATCCCAAGGGCTGCCATCACCAGCGGGCCGGCAATTGCGCGCCAGGGGATGCTGGAGCTTCGCAAGTTAGCAGTGATGGCGAGCACTATCGGGACGGAGCCCATCATGACCGGAGGAATCACCGGACCTGCAGCCAATACCGCCGTCGTGATCAGAAAGAAGAAACCGATATAGCCCAGGAACCCCAGCAGCGCGGCCCATGCCCAGTCGTTCAGCCGCAACTGTCGAACTTCACGACGGTAGATGAACAGCACTATCGCGCTGCCCACGCCGGCAAAGGCGTAGCTCACCACGGCCAGATCGAAAACGCTGTAATCGCCAACCAGTTGCGGAAAGATAAAGAGCAGTGACCAGGAAAAGGTCGCAGCAATTGCTGCCAGCAGGCCGAGTGTCATGCGCTCTTCTCCTGTGATTCCTGTTGCTGGATCCAGCCCTGAGCCATCCTTCGAGCTGTATCGAATACCGGCGTGTCCTGGCTCATCGAACCGCTGACAAAACTGCCCTCCAGCAAGATAAACAGGCCTTCAGCCGCTATATCAGGGTCCCGTACACCGGCGCTCGCGGCCAACGCCGAGAGATTCTCGCGAATCCCCTGTTTATGCCGACTGACTGCCAGGCGCACAGGATGGTCCGGCTGCGGGAACTCAGCCGCACTGTTGACAAACAAGCACCCGCGCCCGCTGTCTCGCAGAAGAAAGCGCTCATAGAGGTCGAAAAAAGCAAGCATGCTGCTGACCGGATCGGGCTGCTTCGCCAAGGTGCGCGCTACCTCTTCACGCCAGCGCCGGTCGCGCTCATCAAGACAGGCCACTATCAAGGAATCTTTGGATGGGAAGTGGCTGTAGAGCGTCATCTTGGTAACGCCGGCCAAAGAGGCAATGGCCGTTACCCCAGTGATATGCACACCGTGCGATAGGAACAGTCTCAGCGCCGAATCAATCAAGCGCGTTCTGGTTTTGTCCATGGTGCAGGTCTCAGCGTGTTGACAGCTGAAACTATACTGACCGGTAAGGTTGAGGTTTGCCCAAATACGACCTGGGTTCTGGCTGTTACGACATGGACAAGAAACGGTAACCAGGCGGCAGTGGAGAGCCTCACCCATCTGGGCCTGGTCATTGGCCATGAGACGGCGCGCGATGCCGTGCGGGGCGCTCATTCGGCGCGGAAGTCAGCTTTCTCTGTTGAGCGCTGCTGCGCCTTGGTGCGTGGGGGTGAGCCGGCGGTCAGGGGCTCGGTCCGGTTGGAGCGGTTTAGTGGGTATTTCTGGCCAAGGAAAAGCCCCTTAGCAACAGGCGCAGCCAGTCGGGCTTCCAGCTCAACGTCAATGACAGCGTGAAGGCGGAGGCGCTGAGCAGCAGCGCCCAGAGCACCGCTCCGAAACCGCTGCCCTGTATCTTCAGCAGAATCACCAGCGCAGCGGTAAGGCACGTTACCGCAACGAACAATCGAGCAAACTGACCCGCAGGCGAGGCTGCATGGGCCAGTGGATCGACAGCCTTGCGATGCGGCGCCTGGGAGAGTGCCAACAGGGCGAAGGCGAAATAGCACAGCGCGAATGCCAAGATCGAGGTGAGCAGTTCAGGCATGAGGCGGCTCGATCCGTGAAGGCCGCGAGGCGGGTGGTGCGCTGATCTGGGCCCTTCGAATTCGTCGCGACGCCAGCAGGCAGAGCCCAGCGAGTACCAGCAGCATCATGTCCATGCCTGCAACGGCGGCAGATCCGAAAAACAGACTGAGCGGCAGCAGAAAAGCGGTGGTGAGTGCATTAAGCGCCACCGCTGTAACAGCCAGTACGGCAGCACATTGCAATTGCTGGCGCCACGCCTGCGCCGGGTAACACGCAGCGTGGGCCAGTGCCAGAAGCCAGCTCAAACAGAACGCCCAAATCTCCAGCTCTGCGCGACTGTGGCCAAACCATTCACTACCAGCGGGCAGCAGCCGGTTTGTGACGAAGAAGATCAGCGTCGCGATAATCAGCCCTGGGCCGGCCGTCACGCTCACAGCGTCGACCACCCGTGTGCCAATGCGTCCCTGACGTTCATGCCTGGCGCGTCGCGAGCCGCACCAGAACAGCAGGCCGGTGCCGATCAGCACGCAGCCACTCATGCCTCCGATGAAATAGAGCCAGCGCAGCGTCCAATGCTCGAACTGGATGAAATGCAGGCCCGTCAGAAAGCGCTGCACGCCAGCAACGGGGGCGGCCGAGTGCTGGTGCAGCAGCTCACCCGTGGTGCCGTCGAACGTCAGCCGATCGGCATTCATCGTCACCTCGTTGGCATGGGAACGGCGAACCTCGACATAGGCGTTACGGTCGCCTGGATGCCAGACGCGCACGAAGTAAGCTTGGCCAGGCGTGCCACTGCTTTCCCAAACATCTTTTGCGCTCGTCAGCATGCTGTCCAGCGACGCGATCTCTGCGGTCAGTCCGGCTGCCGGGCGTGAGTAATTACCCAGCGCCTCCAGCTGGAGCTGCGCCCGGCCTTGTGGATAGAGGGCCTGGGTGATTCCGGGGAAATAGATCGAATAGAAAATGATCAGCCCCGACAGGCTGATGCCGAAGTGAAACGGCAAGACCAGCACACCGGTCAGGTTGTGCAGATCTAGCAGTTTGCGTTGCAGTCGCTTGCGCGGTCGAAACGTGAAGAACTCGGCGATCAGCTTCCGATGCGCGACGACGCCGGACGTCAGTAGCACCAACATGCCCATTCCAGCCGCGCCAACCAGCCAGTAGCCGATGCTGCGCCAGCCCAGGTGCAGGCTGAAGTGGAAGGGAAAGATGAACCGGGTGCCGGCCCAGCTGCCCTGGTCGGCCAACAGCTCACCGGTACGCGGATCGATATGACGGCGCACGGCATCTTGTTGTGGGCGCTGGTAGTCAAGCTGAAGCGTCGGCACGCGTGGTGTCGGCAGGCTGATGCTCCAGACAGGAGCGTCCTGCGCCAGTTGGCGCGCATGAGGGACGACGAGCCGGTCAAGCGAGAACTCCGCGGGAGGCGGCGGAAGGCGCGTGTCGGGTTGCATCCAGCGGTCGATTTCCCGATCGAAGACTGAAAGCGAACCGGTCCAGAAGATTGCCAGAAGCAAGCCGCCAAGTAGCACGCCCGCCCAGGTGTGGAGCCATGACATCGACTGCCGAAAGCCGCTACCAGGCGCCATTCAGTCTGTCCCCAGCAGAGGCGCTAGCCATTGGCTTAGTGCCCCTCCGATCAGGATTCCCGTCAGCAGCAGCGCCCAGACCCGCCAGAGTCTGGGCTCGCTGAAACTCCAGATGAGCAACACGAGGTAGAGGATAAAGCCCAGCATTGCAGCCAGGATTACCGCTTCGCTGCGCGCGATGCTGCCAAACAGGACCAGCAGTTGCGCGCTTGCCGAGGCTAGCGCGACCGTGCAGGCATAGCCGCCACCAATGGCCGCGACAACACGCAGCGCCAGGCTGGCGCGGCGTGACCATCGATGGCTGGGTGCTTGCCTGTCAGGCTTTGTCGCGGCTGCGGCCATGGCCTCAGAAACTGACCTGATAACCGAGGGTGAGCGTGCGTCCGCGGCCGTTGAACACTCGCCCGTTGCGGGTCAGGTCCGAGCCGGTATTGGCCGCCTGCGAGTAGTAGGTCAGGTAGTCCTCGTTGAACAGGTTCTCGATCCCCAAGCGGGCTTCGCCGACCGGCAGGCGATAACCCAGCGTGGCATCCACCAGGGTGTATCCATCGAAATCCAGCCCAGGCTGATCGAAGCTTCTGCTGGCGTAGTGGTTGGCCTGCAACAGGCTGTGCAGCTTGTCGTTCCAGTTGGCCTGCCAGCCGATGCCATAGCGATCCGGCGAGATGTTCGCACCATTGAGGTCGGTATCGACCTTGCCGTCATCGTCAGTATCGGACTGGCCGTTGACCTGTGCATACATCAGTTTCAGGCGGTGCGCCTCGGTGATCTGCCAGCCACCGGTGAACTCGATGCCATCGATTTCGGTGCGCTCGCGGCGAACCTGATAGACCCCGCCCACGCTGTCCAATCGCGATCCGAGTTCGGCATCCGACTCGTAGTAACTGATCTCTGCGTCGAACGGGCCATGGTTCAGGCGAAAGCCGATTTCACGGTTTTCGGTAACGACCGGTTGCAAGTCGAGGAAGTTGTCCACACTGGTTCCCGGAGTGCCGATGCCCCGCAGCACGCGACCGACATCCGGCATGCCGAAGCCTTCCGAGTAGTTGGCGAACAGTTGCGCCCAGTCGTTCATTTGCCAGACCACACCGGCGTTGTAGAGTGTTTCCTCGAAGGTCGGGTTGCCACCTTCCACGTCAACGTTGCCCACCGGTTTGGTCGAAGCGATGGTGCGGAAGCCGTCGACGTCGAGGTCGGCGAATTCATGACGCACCCCCGCGTGGAAGGTCAACTGGTCGAGTGCGCGGATCTCAGCCTGAATGAAGGGGGCATAGTTACGGAATACCGTCTCAGGAACCCATTCCCGATCAGTGAGGATCAGCTGCTGGCTGGTAGTGTCCTGCAGTACATCAAGACCGCCGGTGAGCATCAGGCGATTGTTGAGCATGCCGTCGCGGCTGACGGTCAGCTTGCCGCCGATCTTGTCAGACTCGTTCTGCGACTGGTCGAACAGCGTTCCCGCCGGCGCGATGCTGGGGTCCTGGAAAGTGGCGTTCGTGCCGCCACCAAAACGTGCACGAAATCGCTGGGTATAAAGCTGCAGGCCCAGTTCGTTGCCATAGAAGTCGGCATGCTTGTAGGACAGGCTGGTGGCCAGCGTTTCGTTCTGAGGAGCCTTGCCCTGCGGGTCACCTTTACGCGAAGTGGCGGGAATCTCAGCGTTGGCGTTACCCGGTACGTTGACGTACTCGTGTTCGCCTTCGACTTC
>TARA_R110002095_G_scaffold106810_1_pt1 | contig 19845 bp, 20 predicted proteins | sample TARA_R110002095 | Tara Oceans TARA_R110002095 (sample SAMEA4397255) | marine metagenome | biome: Polar Biome; feature: [SRF] surface water layer (ENVO:00010504); material: water (ENVO:00002006), including particulate matter (ENVO:01000060) such as... | depth 5 m | reverse complement strand
CGGCACCACCAAGCAGCGCCCGGAATACCCGCCTGAAGGCTTTGAGAACCTGGAGCTGGCACGTGACTGGGTAAGGAAGTTCATCGGCTGGTATAACGAAGAACACCGTCACAGTGCTATCCGCTATGTGACACCGGCAGACCGCCATGCAGGCAAAGACGCTGACATACTGGCACGCCGAAAGATCACCTTGCTAAAGGCCAGAGAAAAGAACCCTGGCCGCTGGTCAACCAGCATCCGGAACTGTGAGCCGATCAGAACTGTGTGGTTGAATCCATTACCAGAAGAGCAAACTGTTAAAGAACAATGCGTGGCTCATTAGAGCCCAACTGAATCAGGTGCCAACTACCTTGACAGACGACGCACCATCAACAACAGAATACCCAGTGCCCGGGGCGCCTCGCGAAAATCCGGTGGCGTGGAATCGTTCAGCCCGCTGACCAGCAGAAAATCCCGGCGGAAGCGGCTTTCCCGCACCGTCTTGCCCTGTCGCCGGGTTGCAGCAGCATCCGGTCCGGCTAAACTGCGGTAATCAGCCGGTCACCGCGATCGATTTCCGTCAGGTAGCCGTCATTCAGCGCCCGCAAACCGGCCTGGGCGACCGTTTTGCCAACCATAGGGCCAAGAGCCTTCCAGCCCAGAATGGCGGCGTAACTCAGGGGCAAGAGAAGGCGGGAGGAAGGAATACCCAGGCGTTTCGCCCAGTCCTGAATGGCGGGGATAAACATGGCCACAACGGCGGTATTGTTCATAAAACCGCTGAGAATACCGGTGGGCGCCAGCATACGCAGTTGTGCGCCTCGTTCGGTTTTCGGGTGGCCCAGCAGCAAACGGGCAATCCACTGCACGGCACCGGTTTCTTGTAATCAGCAGGAATACCAGGGCAGCCATCAACACCAGGTCGGCCGACACCCGGGCAATCACCAGTGCTGCTAAAACCGTAAACAGGGTAAGCAGGGTAACAATGGCTTCCCACGCCATAGGCGCTTAGGCTCCGGTGGCTTGGGGCGAGGTAAAGATCAGTTGCCGATCCAGCAGGTAGCTGATTAGCCGGTTCACACAGCCCTCAACCGACATCTGCGACGTATCCAGGCGCACTTCCGGCCGCTCCGGCGCCTCGTAGGGAGAGTCGATACCCGTAAAGTGCGTGATCTTGCCGGCCCTGGCTTTCTCATAAAGCCCCTTCGGATCCCGCTCCTCACAGGTCTCAAGCGGCGTATCCATAAATACTTCAGTATTCACCGGCAGGAAACAGGTTGCGCACCAGGCGCCTGTCGCTGGTGAAGGGGGAAATAAACGCACTGAGCACAATCACGCCAGAATCGGTAAATAGCTTGCTCACCTCACCAATACGGCGAATATTCTCAACCCGGTCCTCATCGGAAAACCCCAGATCCCTGTTCAGGCCGTGGCGCACGTTGTCCCCGTCCAGCAGGAAGGTATGGTAGCCCCGTTCAAACAAGGCCACATCCAGGGCATTGGCAATGGTGGACTTACCTGAACCACTCAGGCCGGTGAACCACAACAGGCATGGGCTTTGGCTCTTGATGGACGCCCGGTCCGCCCGGGTGACTTTCTGGTGGTGCCAGACGATGTTCTCAGACATAAAACAGCAACCCTGCTTTTAAAACACTTATATGACATTCATCGCGACTGAAGTGACTCCTACAGGAATGTTAATGCCGACTGAGTAGCGACTCCAACGTATCTGAGGTCAATATGGCTTCGAGCCACAGCTCCAGTTCCGGAAGAGTGGCAGAATGAATTTGCTCTTCCGCCCAGCCGGGAAGTTTGCCAAATTTCAGAGTAATCAGCTTTTTCAGAGCGGCCGCTTCGCCTTGCTGCATTCCTTGCTGCATTCCTTGCTGCATTCCTTGCTGCATTCCTTGCTGCATGCCCTTTTGCATTCCTTCAGCTCGTAACCGCTCACTCAAGGTGGCCATGACGTTGTTCTCCTGCGGGTACTGTGCTTTGTATTGTTCCATTTCATTATCATCCAGGGCTGAGTAGATGTCGATGAAGTCAATGTACTTCAATTGCTTCTCAGGGTCCGGTTCCAGCATGCTCAGACCACTCACGGCGCGGGCGTATACTTCCAGTTTCTGATCCTCTTTCCACTGCATCAGGCTCAGACACAGTCGGGCGATCAGATTGTTACTGCCCCAGTAGTCCTCGGCATTCAATTCCTGCAAGGCACAGCGAATGTAATGGAATCTCAGGTACTCATGACAGTCACCGCCCAGATTCAGCTGAACCGGCTCGCTGCCCCGAATATTCAGAAAAATCACCACCGGCACCACCCGATCGGTCTCACAAAGCTCCGACAAATCCAGGCAATAATGTGCCAGACGGTGTATTGAAAAGCGCTGGGGGTCGGTTTCCTCCTCAAGCACAAACAATAGCGCCTCACGCTGACCGCCTGGCCATTCCACCATCAGTGGGACATCCAGCTCGCGAAAACGCTCACCAAGCCGCTCTTTTAATTGCTCCTGCCGCAATGGAACCACACGCGCGTTTCGGCCGATGTGCCCGGCCTCTTCAGGGCTGAAAAGCTCAATAGCCTGTCGTGGATAGTCAATAATAAGGTTTTTGAAATTTTGATCATGGCTGATTTTCCGGGATCCTTCCATAATGCTCGTCCATATACTGTACATTTAAGGCTATGTTGGCTTTTGCTGCTTGGCACGCTCTCACAATACTGTATATACTACTGTATAAACAACCCTTCGGTGGAGCGCAACATGAAAAAAGCTGATTTTAGTGCCCTCGAAAAGACCTTGACCCACCTCCCGGTTGATCTCAAACAACACCTTGCCAATCAGCTTCTTGGGCAGATCAATGCTCAGGAGTGGGCGCAGCACTCAAAGTATCTACAAATTAAACATGAACATCAGATTCAGACTCAAAACGGCCACACCTGCGGAATTAATAATATCGCAGTTAAAGCCACCAAGCCGCTTAAAGGCAAGCCAATTCGAACGTAATCAACAAACTGGTATCTCCCGGGGCCGTATACCATCAGATTAGTCTGATATCCCAAAGGGGTGATAAACGAAGCGGATGCTGCAAACATCACCGTAACAGCAAAAGGAAGAAAACTGACCCCGAGCTGCTCGGAAAGCGCAAGCGCAATCGGGAACATGAGAACCGCTGCGGCATTATTGGTAATCAGCTCTGTAAACAACGCCGTCAGAAGATAGACCAACGCCAGCGCCGGCCAGGGTGTCATCGCACCAAAACCCAGCATACCATCCGCAACCCAGATAGCCGCACCAGTTTCAGTCATTGCATTTCCCAGTGCGAACGAAGCCGCAATCACCACCAGAACCGGCAGATCCACACTGCGCCTGGCCCGGCTAGCGGTAAGACACCCGGAAACAATCATCGCTCCTGCGGCCAGAAACGCGGCCTCCATAATCTGCAAAAGTCCGGACGCGCTCACCAGCACCATCAGTGCCAGTATTCCCAGCGCACGAGGTGCCCTGCGAAAATCCGGCGGCGTAGAATCATTCAACGCGCTAACCAGGAGGAAATCCCGCCGGAACCGGTACTGCTCCACAAACTGATGGCTGGCTTCCAGCAGTAAGGTATCCCCCATCCGAAAGGTGATATCCCCGAGCTTACCCGGCACCCGCTTACCCTCGCGCGACAGGGACAGAATCACTGCATTAAAGCGGGTCCGAAACCGGCTATCGCGGATGGTCTTGTTCAGGGCCGGGAACTCCGGCCCAAGAACCACCTCCACCAGACACCGCTGGTGGTTGGCGACCTCCAGCTTGTGAACGCTGCCATTGGCCGGTTTCAGGCCCTGAATCCGGCGCAGCTCGCTGGCGCACTCCGGCGCGCCGACAAAATACAGCCGGTCACCGGCCTGCAGCGTCCGGTCTGGCTCTACGGCAGTAATCAGCCGGCCACCGCGGTCAATCTCAGTGAGGTAGCCATAACTCAATGCCCTCAAGCCAGCCTCAGCAATGGTTTTACCCACCAGAGGCCCCGGGGCCATCACCTCAACCTCAACCCCGTACTCCCGAACCTGATCCAGTTCTTCCGTAACACCACCACGATCCGGCAGTATCCGTGAGGCAAACAGCACAAGAAAGGTACCGCCCACAAGCAGTAACGGAATTCCAACCCAGGCCAGTTCAAACAAACCCAGATTGATACCGAGACGACTTTGGAGCATGCCATCCACAACAAGGTTGGTACTGGTGCCAATTAGGGTACAGGTACCGCCTAGAATAGCCGCATAACTCAGAGGTAACAGCAGCTTGGACGCCGGAACCCCAAGCCGCTGGGCCCAGTCCTGTATCGCGGGAATAAACATGGCAACCACAGCCGTATTATTCATGAAAGCGCTGAGAATACCCGTGGGCGCGATCATTCGAAGCTGGGCGCCTTTCTCCGTTTTCGGGTGCCCCAGCAACCTACGGGCAATCCACTGCACCGCCCCGGTTTCCTTCAGCCCGGCGGCCACCACATAAAGCGTTGCAACGGTTATCACACCCGGGTTACCGAACCCCGCCAAAGCCTCCGCCGGCCCCAGAATTCCCATGATCAACAGGAAAGCCAAAGCCGCCATCAGGATCAGGTCAGCAGAAACACGGGTCAGCGCCAGCGAAAACAACACCGCAAACAGTGTTATCAGCGTCACTATGCCTTGCCACTCCATGGAATTAGTCCCTGCGGATAATCAGTTTCCGCTCAAGCAGGTAGGCAATGAGAGAATCAACACACGTCTCTACCGAGTGCCGGGAAGTATCCAGCCGAATCTCAGGGTGTGCCGGCACCTCGTAAGGCGAGTCGATCCCAGTGAAGTGCCTGATCTCACCCGAACGGGCCTTCTGATAAAGCCCCTTTGGGTCACGTTCCTCACAGGTGGCCAGCGGCGTATCCATGTATACCTCAATGAACTCGCCCGCAGGGAACAACTTACGTACCAGGCGCCGGTCACTGGTGAACGGAGAAATGAACGCACTCATTACGATCAGACCCGCATCTGCAAAGAGTTTACAAACCTCACCCACGCGGCGGATATTCTCTTCCCGATCATCGTCAGAAAAACCCAGATCCTTGCACAAACCGTGGCGAACATTGTCACCATCCAGCAAAAACGTGTGGTAGCCGCGCTTGTGCAAAGCGACATCCAGTGCATTGGCAATCGTCGATTTGCCGGAACCACTCAACCCGGTGAACCAAAGCAGGCAAGGTTTCTGGTTCTTGTTGACGGAACGCTCGGCACGGGTAATCTTGTGATCGTGCCAGACAATATTTTCAGCCAAGGTCTTCCCCCTAAAATCTGGTTTTGCTTGCCGGATTACGCTTCGCTAATCCCGACAGCCGCGCCATCAAGCCCAAAATGCAGCAAACACGCTCAAGAACTCATCCAACTGATCTGCCGGCAGCGAATTAATCCCAGCGGCTGCCTTCCGCCCACCACCGGTCGCAAACTGTCGCGCCACCTCATCGGCACCACTGCGGTTGTTCAGGGGCGCACGAATACTCACCAGGTGAGTATTATCGGCCTTCCCAGTAATGATCGCACAGGCTTTGCCGGGGTTGCGGTTTGCCAGCTCATTACCCAACACGCCACTCACCCGTCGCGCCCAGGCTTCGTCCGGCAGTTTCACCACAAGTGAGCTAGCCGTTTCGGAAAGAACGGGGGCCGCCTGCCCCTGCGCCATGTCCGCCTCGTAACCATCTCGCAGTTGCTGCCATGCTCCGGGAGCGGAATTGATCAGCTCAAGAGGATCCTCAAACTTCACACATTCCCGGTACACATCGGCCGGGTGAAAGTGTAAGTCTTCTACCGACGCGCCATAGCCATTGTAGTTGATGCAAACGCCGAGCGTTTTAAGCGCCTCAGCCTGATCTGATGATAAACCGGCCTCAGCGGCCAATGCCTCGCCGACAGCATTGAGGTTATCACCAAAGGCAGCTGCAATTGCCCAGTTATGGAACCGGCCTCCAAGGTACTGGTCCACCAGCAAGCTGGTGCAGGTGGTTGGCTGGGTATTGATCAAGGCAGTGAAGTTGGGGCTATCAGGCAGTTCCTCACCCGGAAAGTGGTGGTCCACATAAAAAACCGAGCAGCCAGCGGCAAGCAGTTCATCTACGGCTTCACGGTTTTTATCGAGACTGATATCGAGGATATTTACCCGGGCGGGCTCGCCAGCCGGCACCCGCTGCGCCAGGGCAATGTCTCGCTTGACGCCGGTGATGAGTGTTGTGTCCGCAGGCTCGGCGAGGCGAAGCTGGATCAGTGCACAGATGCCATCGGCATCGCCATTAAATACATCGTAAATCTGCATACTGCCTCTTCATGAAGATGGGGTCAGATGAACTTTTCATCTGACCCCAAATTTACAGCCTCAAATCAGCTTCGCCCAATGGCAGAATACCTTTGAGATCAAACAGGACACCACCCGTTTTCAAATAAGCCCGGAGTTCCTTTGTCGATTTCGCCGCATATTCCCGATGGGGCACGGCAAGAAATACCGCGTCGTACTCCCCGGCTTTCGGGGCATCCACCAGAGCAATACCGTATTCGTGCTGGGCTTCCGCATTGTCTGCCCAACAGTCGGTAACATCGACCGAACAGCCGAAATCTTCCAGCTCGCGAATTACGTCTACCACCCGGGTGTTTCGCAAATCCGGACAGTTTTCTTTAAAAGTGAGTCCCATCACCAGCACCCTGGAAGAGGCAACGGTCTGGCCGGTTTTAATCATTGCCTTTACCAGCTCGGCCGCCGCATAAGGCCCCATATTGTCATTCACCCGTCGCCCGGCGAGGATGATTTCCGGGTGATAGCCAATCGCCTGGGCTTTATGAGTCAGGTAATACGGGTCCACACCAATACAATGCCCGCCCACCAGGCCGGGCTTGAAGGGCAGGAAATTCCATTTGGTGCCGGCGGCCGCCAGCACTTCGTGGGTATCGATTTTCAGCCGGGCAAAAATCATCGAAAGCTCGTTCATCAGCGCAATGTTCAGATCGCGCTGGGTGTTCTCGATCACCTTGGCGGCCTCGGCCACTTTAATGGAACTGGCTTTGTGGGTGCCGGCGGTAATAATGCCGGCATAGAGCGCATCCACCTCATCGGCAATCGCCGGGGTGGAGCCGGAGGTGACTTTCATAATGCTGGCTACCCGGTGTTCTTTATCACCCGGATTAATACGCTCGGGGCTGTAACCGGCGTAAAAGTCCCGGTTAAACGCCAGGCCAGAGACTTTCTCCAGTACAGGCACGCACACTTCTTCCGTCGCGCCGGGGTATACCGTCGATTCATAAATCACGATATCGCCCTGTTTCAGAACCGCGCCCACCGTTTCACTGGCTTTTATCAACGGCGTTAAATCGGGTGTTTTGAACTCATTGATAGGCGTGGGCACCGTCACGATATATATCTGGGAATCGCGAAGCCTTCCAGATTGTCCGTGAACGACAATCCGGATGAAGCAGCCAGCTCTTCCCGGGAGACCTCGCGGGTATAATCAACACCGTCTTTAAGGTCGGCAATGCGCTTACTGTTGATATCAAATCCGACAATCTGGCGCTTTTCACCGAATGCGGCCGCAAGAGGAAGCCCCACATATCCAAGACCGATGACTGCAATTTTCTTCATTTGAAATCCTTTCCCCAGAAGTAAACCCGGCGTGTGTCGCCCTAGCCTGCTGGAATAATTATGTCTGTGTCTCGCAGGAAATGAAAACATCTTTTCAACGCCTGCTTCGCGTCCGCGTCGCCATGCACTATTCGGATTTCCATGGGGGCTTCGGGTATTTCCTGAACAAACCGAAGCAGATCACTCTGCCCGGCATGGGCCGAATAACCACCCACCTGATGAACCCTCGCCCGAATCTCATAGCGCTCGCCCTCCAGCTCAACCCAGCCACCCCGGGGGCCATAAGTCAGAATATCCCGCCCCGGCGTACCGGCCGCCTGATAGCCGACAAACAACACATCATTGCGCTCATCACCCAGCATGGCTTTCAGATAGTTCACCACCCGTCCACCGGCGCACATGCCGGAACCGGCCAGAACCACACAGGGACGATGAGAGCGGGCCAGGTAATCCACCGCATTCAGGTGGTCTTCGTGGGAATTAATCACAGTGAGCTGCTCGAAGGACAAAGGGTGCCGGCCCTTGCGAACCCGTTCTGTGGCCTCAGCATCCCAGTAGGGTTTCAGATCCCGGTAGATGCGGGTGAATTCCGCAGCCAGCGGGGAATCGACGACGATTTCCAGAGACTCCCAGGTGAAGGAGGGGTCTGACCCCGCGGGGTCAGACCCCATTTTCACGAGCTTGCCGGCAGATTCGGAGTTAGCGTTGAAGTCGGGGTCTGACCCCACGGGGTCAGACCCCATTTTCATGCCCGAAGCTACGCCGTCACCCCCAAACTCATGAATCAACCCCTCAATCTCATAAAGCAACTCCTGCGTCCGCCCAATACTGAACGCCGGCACCAAAACCGTGCCCCCATCCTCCAGCGCATGCTCCAACATCGCCTTCAACCGGTAACGCCGAGTCTCTCTGTCCTCATGGTCCTTATCCCCATAAGTACTCTCAATCACCAAACGATCTGCCCGCTCCGGCGATTCAGGCGCAGGAAGCAAAGGCGCATGGCGCGCGCCCAGATCGCCACTGAATACGATGCGCTCCTCTGAATCCCCCACACGCGCATCACACTCCACATAGGCCGAGCCCAGGATATGCCCTGCCCTCTGAAACCGAACCGACAGCGAAGCATCATCCTCGGAAAACACCGAATGCCACTGGCCATAGGGCACCGGCACCAGCCGGGAACGAATCAGCCCCAGAACCTGCTCAATCAATCGCCTGTCCCGGGTAAAGCCAATCTTCAGGGCATCCTCCAGAATCTCCGGCAGCATAATGGCCGACGGTTCCGAACAAATAATCGGCCCCTCAAAACCCGCGGCCAGCAAATAGGGTATGCGGCCAACATGATCAATGTGTACATGGGTAACGACCAGGGCGCGGATATGCCCGATGGGGAAATTAATGGAGAGATCGGAAGCAGAAGCGCCGCGGCCCGAGTCCTCGCCCTGGAACAGGCCGCAGTCAATCAGGATGCCGGCCGAGCTGGAAGGCATGAAGGTGGGGTCTGACCCCATGGGGTCAGACCCCTTTTTCAGGAGCATGCCCGCAGATCCGGAGTCGGCGGCAGACCTGGGGTCTGACCCCGCGGGGTCAGACCCCTTATTCATCCCGGGAGTTAACGTCAACTCATGGCAGGAGCCGGTGACGCCAGAAGTGGCGCCGTGGTGGCTGATTTCAATCATGACAACATCCTTGTCAGTGAACTAGCTAAAGAAAGACAAACCTGGAACTGAGTATTTGCTACAGCAATGCCGTTTTCAGGTCCTGATTACGCAGAATGCGAACAATAACAACTCCGATTTGTCCAACCCGATAATATATTGAGTGACTCTGATAAACACTGAGTCTGTACCCGGCCTTAACGTGCTCAATGGCCGGATACAAATCGGGCTGCGCAGCAATCTGTTCAAAGCGCTCCTCCAGTCCATCGGCATAAGCGTCCGCCTGAATCAAACCAAAATTCAGCAATCCAAACAAATAAATGGATTCAAAATCCTCATCAGCTCTTTTACTGAGCCGGTAACTTGCCATCTGCTTTCAGCCTCTCCCTGGCCGCCTCGCGGATTTCGTGCGGGGTGCGGTTGCTGATACCGCTTCGTTCACCCTCTTCAAGAGCCGCACGCAGTTGTTCGATCCCCGCATTACGCGCCTGATCCTGGCGGATCAGATCACGAAAGTACTCGCTGTCGTTGGTGAAACCGCCCCTGGCAATCCGAGACTTAACCCAGTCACCCTGTTGGTCAGTCAATGTAATTGTCTTGCGTATGGTTGCCATCACTTTACTCCGCATCAAAGTTCATACGATTGATGCAGAATAGCACAACCCAAGAATCGGTAAAAAAACGGAGGCCATCAGGCCCCCGCAACTAAGTCATAATCTGAAATCATACATCAGCCCAAAGGCAACCTCCGGACCTTGCCCGCGTTCCTTGCCTCGCTTACCCGCTCCTGATTGCCGTTACACCAAACCAGGTCTGCAACGCCACTATTCGGAGCAAACCCCGCAGGCGCCGCTTTCAAAATATCCTGTACTTCCTGGCAGTCAAACTCGTGGCTCGCCCGCATCAGCCGGTTCAGGGTCTGCTCCACATCCGCCCAAGGCATGGAAACCTCCCGCGCCATCATGATTCGTGGATGGGCAGTGCCCTGAGGGTCATCACCAATCAATAGTTCCTCAAAGAGCTTTTCGCCCGGCCGAAGGCCTGAGAAGACTATCTCGATATCACCCTCAGGCTGCTCGTCAGTTTTCTCTGTCAGCCCCATCAGGTGAATCATCTTGCGGGCCAGGTCGGCAATTTTCACCGGCTCGCCCATATCCAGCACGAACACTTCGCCGCCCTCTCCCATGCTGCCGGCCTGCAATACGAGCTGGCTGGCCTCTGGAATGGTCATGAAGTAACGAATAATGTCCGGGTGGGTGACCGTAACCGGCCCACCATCGCGAATCTGATCCCGGAACAGGGGCACCACCGAGCCGGAAGATCCCAGCACATTGCCAAATCGCACCATGGAAAACACCGTACCGCGCTGCCGCTGCGCCAGGCCCTGCAATACCAGCTCCGCGAGGCGCTTGCTGGCCCCCATCACGTTAGTGGGCCGCACGGCCTTATCCGTGGAGATCAGTACAAAGCGTTCCACACCTGCAGCTACCGCCGCTTCCGCCGTGTACCAGGTGCCGAATACATTGTTCTGCACCCCCTCAATCACATTGTGCTCCACCAGAGGCACATGCTTGTATGCCGCCGCGTGGTACACCGTCTGAATACCAAAGGCCTTCATAACCGCTTCACACCGGCGGCGATGGTGAACACTGCCCAACAACGCGTGAAGCGCCACATCCAGCCCCTCAATCCGGTTTATGGACTGAAGCTCCCGTTCAATGGCGTACAATGAAAACTCGGACTGTTCAAACAGTACCAGAGCCTTCGGCCGGTGCCGGATTATCTGCCGACACAACTCCGAACCAATCGACCCCCCGGCACCTGTTACCATCACCGACTTCCCGTACAGGCTGGCCGCAACAATGGCGTTATCCGGGCGCACCGGCTCGCGGCCCAGTAAATCTTCAATTTCCAGATCCCGGATATCATTGATCCGCGCCTGCCCCGCCACCAATTCGGAAACCGACGGTACCGTTTGTACCGGAATCGACAGGGGCTCCAGCTGTTTCAGCAGCTTCTTGCGATCAACCCGAGAGTTAGGGTCCAGCGCCAGCAGAATCCTGCGTACGCCGTATTTGGGCATATTCTTGGCAATCAGATCGATACTCACCACCGGCAAGCCGTCAATCATCGATTTGTGGTTGGCTTTATTGAAAGTCACAAACACAACCGGACGATATTCCATACCCTGCCGAAGCGCTGAAGCCAGAGCCATACCCGTCTCACCAGCACCAATAATGGCCACCGCTTCCTTGTTCCGCTGGTGAGGGTGATTCACCAGCATGCGAACCCCGAGGCGTGTTCCGCTGACAAACACAAACGCCAGTGCGCCGTAAATAATTGGCACCGAACGTGGAATGGGCACTTGTAGCAGGTACCCGGTAATAATCAACGCCAGGGCCGACGCGAACACTCCGTAGATGATGGTGAGAAGCGCCTTATCGCCCAGAAACCGGATAACCGCGCGGTACAGGCCCAACCGAATGAACACAGCAATCGTAAACACCACGGTAATGGCGGCTACGATGACATGGCCTTGGTCCGGCACCCACAACTGCTGCTCCAGGCGCAGTGCGAACGCGGACCATATCGCAACGAACAGCACAACCATATCGGATGCCACAGAGATCAGCCGTTTTTGCACCCGGGGGAGATTCAGAAAAGTATTGATCATTGTGCTTCCTTCACAACCTCTTGGAGTACCTGGCAGGTTTTATCAACCTCCGCCTGCGTGAGCGTGGGGTGGACCAGAAACATCAGACTTGTTTGCCCAAGCTCGTGGGCTAAAGGCAAAGGCCGTTCTGGCCGAAAACCGGTATTATCAAAGGCCTTTTCAAGATAAACCTCTGAACAAGAGCCAGAGAAACAGGGTACACCGGCGGCAACAATTTCATTGAGAATGCGATCACGACTCCAGCCATCGCGCAGCTGGCCAGGCTCAACGAACACGTAACACTTATAGGCTCCATGCTCGATGTCTTCTGGAACCTCCGGTACCCTCAAGCCGGGCAGAGTCCGCGCACACGCCCAGATTTGTTCAGCATTCGCTAGCCGCCGGGAATGCCACTCCGCCATGCGTTTAAGCTGTATACGGCCAATAACGGCCTGCATTTCCGTCATGCGCCAATTGGTGCCGAAAGACTCATGCAGCCAGCGAAAGCCCGGCGGATGCTCGCGCTTGTAAACCGCCTCCCAGCTTTTACCATGATCCTTGTAAGACCACATCCGGGACCATAACCCTCGATCATTTGTGGTCACCATGCCACCTTCGCCACCGGTGGTCATGATCTTATCCTGGCAGAACGACCAGGCGGCGACGTGGCCCAGCGAGCCGACTGGTCTTCCCTTGTATGTGGCACCGTGCGCCTGGGCACAATCCTCAATCACCGAGATCTCGTGCTTGCCGGCCAACTCGTTCAAGGCATCCATATCGCAAGGCCAGCCCGCGAGATGGACGGCAATAATCGCCCTGGTCCGGTTGGTAATCAGGGGAGCAACCGTCTCGGCGGTGATGTTCTGGGAATCATGATCGACATCCACAAATACAGGTGTTGCACCCGCTGTCACGATACTGGAGACGGAGGCGAGAAACGTTCTTGAGGTAACAATAACCTCATCACCCTTGCAGATACCCAGCCCCTTGAGAGCCAAATCCAGGGCGACCGTACCATTGGCCACCGCAACGGCGTACTCCGTGCCGGAAAAGCGTGCGAATTCTTTTTCGAACTCACGGCACTCCCGCCCGGTCCAATAGTTCACTTTGTTTGAAAGCAAAACATCACGCACAGCGTTGGCCTCTTCCTCAGTGAAGGAGGGCCAAGGAGAAAAAGGTCCGTTTAACATTTAATGAAACACCGTTTCCAATATGTATTGAATATCCCGACGAAGAGACCAGTCACGGATGTATTCCAGGTTTATACGCACCTTATCCGGCCATATAACCTCACGATTGTAAGCTTCGGGATCGCTCTGAGCGGCCAAGAGCTCTTCCTCTTTGCGGTACTTCAAAGTTGCAGGGCCGGTAATGCCAGGTCGGATGGCGAGCATCACCCTCTCCTCCCCCTGAAGCTTATCCGCAAAGCCAGGAACATCGGGTCTTGGGCCAACAAAACTCATATCACCCAATAATACGTTCCAAAGCTGGGGCAGCTCATCGATTTTGGTGCGGCGAAAAAAGGCGCCGAGGGGTGTAATCCTGGGATCCCCCCGGCGAGTGACCGTGGTCTCGAACGACGCAACCGGGCGCATGGTTTTCATTTTCACTACTCGAAAACTTTTACCATGGCGCCCCACCCGCTTCTGAATGAAAAATCCATTGGAGCGGGTATCAATACTGGCGGCCATCCAGGCCAGAAGGATGAGCCACCAGGCCACCAAAAGCCCCAGCACTGCAAAAAGCACATCGAATGCCCGCTTCTGCAATGCCTGAACGGTTCCAAGGCCCGCCGCACGGACGGGCAACGAGTCAGAGGTAGTCATAACGCTTCAGCGTCTCCCCTACCAGCGCCTCCAGGTTTGCTACCTCCTGCTCACCAAGCGCCTTGCGGCCTTTCCCCAGGCTACGTGGTGAAACGCCCTCCACCGCCTTCGCGATTTTCTCGGGCTCAACCTCTTTACCGATAAACCCAAAAATGCGGCTGAGCTCTTCCACCGGCTGACGAACGAAGTCTTCATAGCGCACCCGAACGACCTTGTCGGCAGGCATATCGGAAAACGCCTTTTCCGCATTATCCACGCAACGTTGCCACTGCAGCGCGCACACCTCGTTCAAGGTGTGGTTTTGCAGAACGCTCTCCATGCCATCAAGAGCCGGCCCCCAGAAGGCAAGGCGCTTTTCACGCGATATTAACCGGTATACTCGCGCCCAGAAATAACGCAAGCCGTAATACGGCAGATCCGTTTTGGGAACAAAGCGCACCTTCTCCAAAAGGTAGGGAATATCCAGCTTGGCTGTCCAGCGCAGCTTCGCAGAACCCGTAGCATCGATGCCATCCCGGTAAATAAACACATACTTTGCTTCTGGAACCACTGCGTCTACAAATGGTACACGAAGAGAGTTGGCGCAGGTTTTTTCAACAACAAAGTCGCAGTCCTGAGACCTGGCCAATTTGGCAAATTGTCTACGAATATAGCTCCGGACGCCTGGAGTAGCTTGGGATGTGGGGATCTCGTCGGATGGATAGCGAACATTCCCGTGACGCCATATATAATTGATTTCATCGCAGGGCCAAGTTGAGATCCTATCAAAGGAACAAAGTACATCCCTTAGCATGTTGGTGCCGGAACGCGGAGCCCCGATTATCACAAGCGGCTGATACGCCATTAGATTTCTACTCCCAAACCCCGATAAACATTCAGATAGGCTTCCTGTATGGCTCGGATGTCAAAAGCCTCTCTAGCTAATTCATTTGCATTCCGACCAAGCTCAAGCCTCCGAGCTTTGTCCCCCAACAATTGCAGTACCCGATCGGTCATCGCATCCACATCCCGGTCCGGCACAAGATAGCCAGTCTCTCCATCGCGAACTGCCTCTCTAACACCAGGCACGTCAAATGCTACAGTGGCTAGCCCTGTAGCTGCAGCCTCCATTACAGCGCGAGGCACACCCTCTCGATACGAGGGAAAAAGAAGCAAATCAGCCTGTTTTAGCAGAGGCCTTACGTCGGACAGCCGCCCCACGTACTCAACCTCTCGCTGGCTCTTCAACCAGTCCATATCTCCGGCATCGGGGTGAACCGGGTCTTCCTCCCCTGCCCAACAAAATCGGGCGCCAGGAACCTCATTCAGGACCCTTTTAGCCACCTCGACAAACTCAGGAATCCCCTTCTGGTTAATCAAACGGCCCAGCATAACAACCACCGGGCGTGAGGAATCATAAGCGGAACGGTCAACAAACGAAAATCGTTCCAAAGGAATACCGGAGCCAGCAATAAGCTTTGCTTTGGCCTTGGGCAGCCAGCTGTTTTTCAGAAACAACACACGGTCGTCCCGATTCTGAAAGATGGTCACATCTGCCCGTCCCAGTGCTGCACGGTACCCAGCACTGGCCAGCCACGTAACCAATCCTCCCTGAACGAAAGCATGGCCCAATCCAGTAATTGTATTCACAATACGCACATCATCCGACAACTCACGCCGAACTGCCAAGGTACCCATAATCACCGGTTTGGCATGAAAGGAATGCACCAATGATGGTCGCCACCGGCGAACAATTTGCCGCAACCGTCGGCCAGCTCGCCAGTCGGCCAGTGGTGAAAAACCGCCTCGGTTAAATGTCACCGGCTCTAATACTGCCCCCAGAGCTTCGAGTGTGCGACTTTCCTGGTCATTCTCTGTCGCGAGCACCACGCTCCAACCGTCGCTAATAAATCGCTCAATTAATTCTCGTCGGGAGCTGAGAAGAGCGTATCCACGGTTGGCTGCGAATAATACAGTCTTGTTCATTTATAAAGTTTGATCCTGAATTCAATTAGCCGTCGAATTTTCTTCCAACCAAGCCTGAAACATCAACACGTTCCAGAGATGGTACTGCCAGTTCTGCTTGCCACTCAGGTGTTCCGCCCACATATTCCGAATTGGCTCAGGATGAAAGAAGCCTTCCGACCTGAGGCGGTTTTCATCCAGCAATGCTTCAGTCCACTCTCGTAGAGGCCCACGCAACCATCTGTCCAGCGGAATCCCGAAACCCTTTTTTGGTCGTTCGATCAGTTCTTTCGGCACATGCTTGTACAACACCTCACGTAACAGCCATTTGCCTTGTCCATGACGAATTTTAAAATCCAGAGGCATGCGCCACGCCAGTTCGACGACGCGATGATTAAGCATCGGCACTCGGGTTTCTAAACTGGCGGCCATTGCAGCGCGATCTACCTTGGTGAGGATGTCGTCTGCCATATAGGTTTGCGAATCCATCGCCATCATCGCATGTTCAAGGCAGTCAGTTTCGGGCCAGGCAGACGGGGTTGTGAGCAGCGTATTTGGTTCTGTTGCGCCAATTACCACACTAGCCGGATCCGTCCAGTGGCTGGTGAGCTGTCGGTAAAAGGCACGGCCGTTGGAGAGCGCCAGCACATTCGCCAGTTTGCGGGCTTTTTCGCCGGGAATAGAAAACTGCAAGCGCGAAGGTAGCATGGGCCTTGCGCAGTCAAACAGTTTATCCCACGTGGCCGGTGACAAGCTGCGCAACAAGCCGGCGGCCGCATGACGGGTAAACAAAGGCAGTCGTTGCAAAGGCCCCCACACTTTCCGCGCCGCCATATAACGATTATAGCCACCAAATAATTCGTCGCCTCCATCACCGCTCAAGGCAACCGTGACATGCTGTTTGGCCATCTGGCTGACGAGAAACGTGGGTATCTGTGAACTGTCCCCGAATGGTTCGCAATACATCTTGGGCAGTTTTGGGATGACTGCCAAAGCGTCCTCAGGGCGAACATACAGCTCTGAGTGATCCGTGCCCAAATGTGCAGCAATGGCTTTGGCGTGAGCCGCCTCATTATACCCAACGTGATCGAAACCAATTGTAAAGGTCCGTACCGGCCGCTCGCTCTGTGCCTGCATCAAGGCAACAATGGTACTGCTATCCACGCCACCACTCAGGAATGCCCCCAGCGGTACATCAGAAAGCATCTGATCACCGATGCTGGCCGAAAGCTGACACTCCAAAAGATCGACGGCCGCATCCGGACTACCGGTAAACGGATTCGCTAGCCCCTCCTCCACAGCATCATTCAATTGCCAATAGGCTTCGGGCTGTGCACCTTTAGAGCGCGCAACATCATCATGAAGCAGAATTTGCACGAAATGCCCCGGCATTAACTTTTGAACCCCCTGATAAATGCTATAAGGAGCAGGGATGTAGCAATGTCGTAACAGTAATGTCAGGGCGTTGCGGTCAATCTCGGCATTGAACGACGGATGAGCTTTCAGTGCTTTCAACTCAGAGCCGAATAGCAATACATCTCCACACCAGCCCCAATACAATGGTTTTTCACCCATCCGGTCGCGAGCCAGCGTCAGCAACTGCTCTTGCCTATCCCACAAAGCAATGGCAAACATACCCACTGTGGCTTGCAAAGTTCTTTCTACACCCCAAGCCGCAAAACAGGCCAGCAAGGTCTCTGTATCAGAGTGACCGCGCCAGAAACTAGCTTGTGCAGCTTGAAGCTCTTGCCGTAGCGACAGATGGTTATATATTTCCCCATTAAACACCAGAACAAATCGGCCACACTTCGACACCATAGGTTGATGTCCAGCCGGGGATGAATCTTGAATGGATAAACGCCGGTGAGCTAGCCCCAACGGACCGTTTTCATCTAACCATATGCCTGCGCTATCAGGACCGCGATGCTGAATAATATCACTCATCTTTTTTAAGGTAGATGGCGTATCAACATTACCACTTTTCGTAAAGCCTATAAATCCACACATAAAATTTTAAACCGTAAATTCAAGAAAGTAGCGGCCAACAGAAAAAAAGAAAAAAAGAACACCAATTAAAATCAACAAGAATACGTAAACCCTAAAATAAACACCAAGCTCGGGATAAAATAGGAGAAAAAAAGGAACAAATAGGAAATACGATAAAATAGTAAACCTATTCAATACCAAGTGATTATTAAAAAATACCACAGAGAGTGCAAAATTTATTAAAAAAATAAGAATACAAAACAAATAAAAATTTTCATTATTATAAGTTCTAGATTTACTCAAAAACAAAAAAGGAACAATAATCATCATGAAATATACAGAAACAATAAAACCGGTATAATTATAATTAGCTTGCCATATATCACCACCACTCACCATAAAACCAAAACTTCCCAACGCGAAAAAGACAAGCACCGAGAAAGCCAAAGAGAATAAAAACCCAACAAAAAAAATGCTACCCCTTGAAAATCGACTGGACTCAAAAAAGAAAACCGAATAATATACAATCATAAAGATTAAAAAATAGAATATAAACGAAACATGAAATAACAAAGACAAAAAAAAGAAAACAAAAGACGATAAATAGCGAAACTTTAAAAAACTCAAAACACCACAAGAAAATAAAGAAACCGATATATAAGATCGCCAAACCCACATATAGTTTATATAGAGAGGATACCAGAGCACAAAAAAGATAACAAAGTAAAACCAGAACGAATCAACACGAGAGTAGCCATGCTTCCAAGTTAATCTATAGTAAAATAAAGATGAAAAAAAAATTAACCAACCATTAAACAGCAGAAACGACTCAAAGTCCAAAAAAGGTAACAGCGAATATATAACGTAAAGGCCTGGCTCCAACTTACCCGCGACTTGAATTTGCTGACTCGCAAACTCAAAAAAACCTTCATCAGCTATACTTTTAAAATGACTATAGTAAACTTGGGAATCATATGTACCTGCAACGTAAACGAGCGCCACAAAAAAAACAGAAAATAATAGGAATACAACAAAAGAAGAAATACTTATATAACTTCTCATAAAGACAAATGCTTTCTGACTTTTTTTCTTGGAAAGAATAATAAAATAATAAACCTAAAAAATCGAACATTTAAAACTATCTTTGGATACATAAACGCGACCCTCAGTAACTTTGCAATCGCCGCACCTCTAGATTCAGGAATATTCTGAGTAGCTTCTATCATATCAGAAATAGCTAAAGAACGCCTAAACTTTGGCCCTGAAGAGAAATAAGATAATAAATCCCGACGGGCATCTGACAGCAAGGAAACCTTTTTTGACATATTTGATTCATGCACTCGATATTTTGCCAAAGGTTTATCAGTACAGTACAAAGCGTGACCCATTGAGGAAAGCTTAAGCAATATATAAAAGTCCTCAATTAAAAATCGCGTATCAAAGACCTCTTTATTCGGAAGCATCGATGATCTGAAAAAAAGTGTCGGTGCTGGCATGAAATAACTAAAGCTCAAAATATCGTCAAATCTATACTTCCTTGGTTTCGGCAAAACTAATTCCTTTAACAGTCTACCTTTTTCGTCAATTTTTAAAACTCCGCCAGAGCAGGCTGCAACATCTGGATGGCTGATCATAAAGTCAACCTGACTGGACAACCTGTTAAGTAAAGAAATATCATCAGATGCCGTTACCGCTATAAATTCGCCTTCGCACCACTCCATAGCTTCATTAAGCGTTGCACAGAGGCCTTTATTGGGTCTTGCCCTAAACTCAAACCGTAAAAAACGTCTCTTACATTCTGATATCAACCCTTTTATTTTCTGGACCGAGTTATCCTTGGAGCCATCATCTATAATGATCAACTCTATATCCTTAAAACTCTGATCAATTATACTCTCGATACATTCTTGAACGAATTTTTCATGGTTGTAGCAAGGTATCACGACGCTTACCAATCGATTGTTACTTTCCATGAGAGGCCCTAGTATATTTTGGTGCATTCAATATCAAAGTCACTTTTCTTTCTCGACCGAAAAATTCACTCTATCGTGAACTTGTACAAACTCGTTGACCTGCGCGAAGTCGGAAACCCGGTAGTAATAAAGTAGTCAACGTCATTGAATTAGTGACGTTTATCCAGAGATATCATATAATTA
>TARA_R110002095_G_scaffold199852_4_pt1 | contig 19980 bp, 17 predicted proteins | sample TARA_R110002095 | Tara Oceans TARA_R110002095 (sample SAMEA4397255) | marine metagenome | biome: Polar Biome; feature: [SRF] surface water layer (ENVO:00010504); material: water (ENVO:00002006), including particulate matter (ENVO:01000060) such as... | depth 5 m | reverse complement strand
GTCGCCGTGCTCTACGGCGGCAAGAGCGCCGAGCGCGAGGTGTCGCTGAAATCTGGAGCGGCAGTGCTCGCGGCCCTGCAATCGGCTGGCGTTGATGCGTTCGGTATCGATGTTGATGATCAGCTGTTGACACGGTTGAGCAGCGAACGGATTGATCGCGCCTTTATCGTGCTGCATGGGCGTGGCGGTGAAGACGGCAGCATGCAAGGTCTGCTCGAGTGTGCCGGTATCCCTTATACCGGTAGCGGCATCCTTGCATCGGCTCTGGCCATGGACAAGCTGCGCACCAAGCAGGTTTGGCAGAGCCTTGGCCTACCGACTCCGCGGCACGCCGTTCTGGCGAGCGAGGCCGATTGTCGGGCCGCAGCTGATGGTTTGGGTTTCCCGCTGATCGTCAAGCCAGCGCATGAGGGCTCCAGCATCGGGATGGCCAAAGTCGCAGGTATCGATGAGCTGATTGCGGCCTGGCGCGCCGCGAGTCTCTACGACTCGCAGGTGCTGGTCGAACAGTGGATCCAGGGTCCGGAGTTCACGATTGCCACCTTGCGCGGCAAGGTGCTTCCACCGATTGGTCTGGGCACGCCGCACACTTTCTACGACTACGACGCCAAGTATGTCGCCAACGACACCCAGTACCGGATTCCCTGTGGACTGGACGCTGCAAAAGAACAGGAATTGAAGGACCTGTCCGCCCGTGCCTGTGAAGCCGTGGGCATTCAGGGCTGGGCGCGTGTCGACGTCATGCAGGACAACAGCGGCGCTTTCTGGCTGTTGGAGGTGAACACCGTTCCAGGCATGACTGATCACAGCCTGGTGCCTATGGCCGCGCGGGCAGCAGGGCTGGACTTCCAGCAGTTGGTCCTCGCGATTCTGGATGCCAGCATGGCGACGGGGAACTGATCGATGATCACCACGCTGCGTCACTCTCAACCCGCTACCGGCCGTGCTTCACGCAAGCCGGCACAGCGGGGCGCGAGCCGGCTGGTGCAGCGCGAGCCGCTTTCGGCGCGCTTGCCACGGCCGAGCCTGGGTTCGCTCAAGCGTGCCCTGTGGCCGGTACTGCTCGCGGGGCTTGCCGTGGGGCTTTACCAGCTGGGTGACCAGCTCGCGCCCTATGCCGATCGGCCGATCGCCAAGGTGAGCGTTCGGGGCGAACTGACCTATGTCGATCAGCAAGCAGTGCAGGCACGTATGGCGCCGTTCGTCGAAGCCAGTTTCTTCAAGGTTGATCTCGACGCTTTGCGTCACGACCTTGAACAGATGCCTTGGATAGCCCATGTCGAAGCGCGCCGAATCTGGCCGGATGAAGTCATGGTGCGTCTTGACGAGCAGCTGCCGATCGCTCGCTGGGGTGACGAATCGCTGCTGAACAATAACGGTCAGGCCTTCGCGCCAGACAATCTGACTCGGTATGAACACTTGCCGCAGTTGTATGGTCCGAAGCGGGCCCAGCAGCGGGTGATGCAGCAGTACCAAGTGCTCAGCCAGATGCTGCGGCCACTCGGTTTTTCCATCGCTCGCCTGGAACTGCGGGCGCGGGGCAGCTGGTTTGTGACGACCGGGCAGGGCGTCGAGCTGCTGTTGGGAAGGGATCAGATAATCGAAAAAATGCGGCGCTTCACTGCCATTTACCAGCAAGAGCTGGCGCAGGAGAGCGACAAAATTGCGCGGATCGACCTTCGCTACGCCAATGGCCTCGCCGTTGCGTGGCGGGAGCCGAGCCCGACCACGACGGATGAAGCCGTCGTTGCGAAGAATTGAGGAATGAAACACATGTCTAGCGTGCAAAGCGGCAAGATGATCGTCGGTCTCGATATCGGCACCTCGAAGGTGGTGGCGCTGGTCGGCGAAGTGACGCCGGATGGCGAGTTGGAGATTGTCGGGATCGGCACGCATCCGTCGCGTGGCTTGAAAAAGGGCGTAGTGGTCAATATTGAATCCACCGTTCAGTCGATCCAGCGTGCCGTTGAAGAGGCACAGCTGATGGCGGGCTGCCGCATTCACTCAGCATTCGTCGGCCTGGCCGGCAACCACATCCGCAGCCTGAACTCGCATGGGATCGTCGCCATCCGCGACCGTGAGGTCAGCACTGCTGATCTCGAACGTGTGCTTGATGCTGCCCAGGCCGTGGCTATTCCGGCAGATCAGCGTGTGCTGCACACCTTGCCGCAGGACTATGTGATCGACAACCAGGAAGGCGTTCGCGAGCCGCTGGGCATGTCCGGGGTGCGCCTGGAAGCCAAGGTTCACGTCGTAACTTGTGCGGTCAATGCCGCGCAGAACATTGAAAAGTGCGTACGCCGTTGTGGTCTTGAGGTTGACGACATCATCCTCGAACAGCTGGCCTCGGCACATGCCGTGCTGACTGATGACGAGAAAGAGCTGGGCGTCTGCCTAGTGGATATCGGTGGCGGGACAACCGACATCTGCATCTTCACCGAAGGCGCTATCCGGCATACCGCTGTTATCCCGATTGCGGGCGATCAGGTCACAAACGACATCGCCATGGCGCTACGCACTCCGACTCAGTACGCGGAGGAGATCAAGATTCGTTACGCCTGCGCGCTGGCCAAGTTGGCCGGCCCCGGCGAGACCATCAAGGTACCGAGCGTCGGAGATCGCCCGCCGCGGGAACTCTCGCGTCAGGCATTGGCCGAAGTCGTGGAGCCGCGTTATGACGAGCTCTTCACCTTGATTCAGGCCGAGCTGCGTCGCAGCGGCTATGAGGATCTGGTTCCGGCAGGGATCGTTCTCACAGGCGGTACAGCGAAGATGGAAGGTGCCGTCGAGCTCGCCGAGGAGATCTTCCACATGCCGGTGCGCCTTGGCGTACCGCATAGCGTCAATGGACTCGCGGACGTGGTCCGCAATCCCATCTATTCAACGGGCGTGGGCCTGCTGCTCTACGGGATGCGTAAGCAGACCGAGGGCACCTCCATGTCCGGCCTCGGCAACTTTGCCGAAGAACCCAAGACGTCTGTCGTGGACCGGCTCAAGAGCTGGATCCAGGGCAATTTCTGAGCAGTGCGGCTGTACCTAAAACTAGAAAGCTGGAAGGAGAGAGGGAAATGTTCGAACTCGTAGATCATACCCCGCAAAATGCAGTGATTAAGGTCATTGGCGTAGGCGGAGGCGGCGGAAACGCTGTCAATCACATGGTGCGCAACAGCGTTGAAGGCGTGGAATTCATCTGCGCTAACACCGATGCCCAAGCGCTGAAGAAAATCGAAGCGCGGACCGTACTGCAGTTGGGTTCCGCCATTACCAAGGGCTTGGGTGCAGGCACCAATCCCGATATCGGCCGCCAGGCTGCGATGGATGACCGTGAGCGTATCGCCGAGGTGCTGCAGGGCGCCGATATGGTATTCATCACTACCGGCATGGGCGGTGGTACCGGCACTGGCGCAGCGCCAGTCATTGCTTCGGTGGCCAAGGAAATGGGCATTCTCACCGTTGCAGTGGTGACCCGTCCGTTCCCATTCGAAGGGCGCCGCCGCATGCAGGTCGCCGACGAAGGTATCCGTCAGCTGTCCGAGTGCGTCGACTCGCTGATCACTATCCCGAACGAAAAGCTGCTGACCATCCTCGGCAAGGATGCAAGCCTGCTTTCTGCGTTCGCCAAGGCTGACGACGTGTTGACCGGCGCCGTGCGCGGTATCTCTGACATCATGCAGCGTCCGGGTCTAATGAACGTCGACTTCGCAGACGTCAAAACCGTCATGGGCGAGATGGGCATGGCCATGATGGGGACTGGTTGTGCTACTGGCCCGAACCGCGCTCGCGAGGCTACCGAGGCGGCGATCCGCAACCCACTGCTGGAAGACGTCAACCTGCAGGGTGCGCGTGGCATTCTGGTCAATATTACCGCTGGTCTGGATCTTTCCCTGGGCGAGTACGCTGCGGTGGGCGAGATCATCGAGGCGTTCGCGTCCGACGAGGCGACGGTGAAGGTGGGTGCCGTAATCGACCCAGACATGCTCGATGAGCTACACGTGACGGTTGTGGCGACTGGTCTCGGCCCGCGCAACGAGAAACCGGTCAAGGTTGTAGACAACACTCTGCAGGCCGCAGCCGTAGCGCCGCAGCCCGCTCCAGCAGCGCGTCAGGACCAAGCGGCCGTAAACTATCGCGACCTGGACCGCCCGACCGTGATGCGTAATCAGGCTCACGCGGCGGCTACTGCAGCGAAGATGAATCCCCAGGAAGATCTGGATTATTTGGATATTCCTGCGTTTCTGCGCCGTCAGGCTGATTGATTGGATGTATCAGGACTATCGGGGTGATTGGTATTCAGCAAAGTGGGGTTCTGCTATGATCGCCACCTTTGTTGGAAACCATTCGCAACAGCGCACTAGCGAAAACGAGCCATGATCAGACAACGCACCTTAAAGAACATCATTCGCGCCACAGGCGTCGGCCTGCATTCGGGGGAGAAGGTTTACCTGACCCTGAAGCCGGCTCCCGTGGACACCGGAATCGTGTTCTGTCGCACCGATCTCAACCCGCCTGTGCAGATTGCCGCACGGGCCGAGAACGTTGGCGAGACGACCATGTCGACTACGCTGGTCAGCGGTGACGTCAAAGTCGATACGGTTGAGCACTTGCTCTCGGCGATGGCTGGGCTAGGCATCGATAACGCCTACGTCGAGCTTTCCGCTTCGGAAGTGCCGATCATGGACGGTAGTGCTGGTCCCTTTGTATTCCTGATTCAATCGGCCGGACTGCAGGAGCAGGACGCCCCCAAGAAGTTCATCCGAATCATCCGCGAGGTTTCGGTGGAGGACGGCGACAAGCGCGCCACTTTCCTGCCATTCGAAGGCTTTAAGGTGAGTTTCGAGATCGATTTCGACCATCCGGTGTTCCGCGGTCGTACCCAGACCGCCAGCGTGGATTTTTCAAGTACTTCCTTCGTCAAGGAAGTCAGTCGTGCTCGAACCTTTGGTTTTATGCGTGACATTGAATTCCTCCGCTCGCACAACCTGGCCCTGGGTGGGAGCGTCGAAAACGCCATCGTGGTCGATGAAGACCATGTGCTCAACGAAGACGGCCTGCGTTATGAGGACGAGTTCGTGAAGCACAAGATTCTCGATGCAATCGGTGATCTTTACTTGCTGGGCACCAGCCTGATCGGCGAATTCCGCGGCTTTAAATCCGGACATGCTTTGAACAACCGTCTGCTACGCACCCTAATGGATCAGAAGGATGCGTGGGAAATGGTCACATTCGAAGAGTCCCAGACCGCACCGATCTCCTACATGCGCCCGGCAGCAGCCGGCTGAGCTGTACTCTCTTTCCTTTTTTTGAGGCCACCTTCGGGTGGCCTTTTTTTTAACGACAATGCTGCTGGCTGAGTGACCTTGTCAGTTCATGCCGTCCAGCAAGCCAGCCAGATCGTCGGCGTGCTCTTCTTCCTGTGCAAGGATGTCCTCGAAGATGCGCCGTGTTGTCGGGTCTTTATCGCCAATGTATTGGACGATTTCTCGATAGCTGTCGATCGCTATCCGTTCGGCCACTAGGTTCTCGAATACCATGTCGCGCAGTCCGTTACCCTCTGCATATTGCGCGTGAGCGCGCTCAGTGAGGCTGTCGGGATTGAAATCCGGAGCGCCACCAAGTTGCACGATACGTTCGGCCAAGCGGTCAGCATGTTCCTGTTCTTCGTTGGCGTGCTCAAGAAACTCGTCGGCGGCAACGCTCGATTTGAGGCCAGTGGCCATGTAGTAGTGGCGCTTGTAGCGTAGGTAGCAGACCAGTTCGGTCGCCAGCGCCTCATTGAGCAGATTGATCACCGTCTCGCGATCCGCCGAATAGCTTTCCGTCACCGCGCCGTTTTCTACATGCTGGCGCGCGCGCTCACGCAAAGTATGTTTGTCGCTCAATTGCACATAACTCATCACGGTCTCCTGGGTATGGGGCGTGCGGTATTGCGCCGCCGTATGGCCGTCGCGCCTGTCGGCGTCTCGCAGGGCCATAAGCTGTGATAGGCGAGGGCACAGAAAGTTTAACCGCGCCCGTCGTTGGGGCGTTCGGGCTTGGCCGGCTCCTCGATAGGGATTGGTTCGCCGGGGTCCTGCCGTTCAGGCTCCGGTACTGGACTCGGCGTGCCGTCATCCCGAGGATCGGGTTCTTGCATTTTAGGCTCCATCAACTGAGCGCCTTTATCAGATCGTCCTTACGCATCTTGGAGCGGCCCTGCACGTCACGCTCTCGAGCTTTGTCCATCAGTTCGTCACGGGTCAGGTCGCCAAGGGACGTGCTGCCTGATCGACTGCTACGTGCCGAGCCCTTGTTTGGTGAACTGCCGGAGCGCGACTCGGCTGCTCGATGTGCTGAGTCCTTGCGGTCCGCTCGCTTGGCGGTCTCGCTTTTGTCCTGCCCCGAGCCACCGTTGCGTTCACCGCCGCCGGACTGCTTGTTTACGGTGGCCCATGCTCGGGCTTCCGCCTCTTCAGCGGGTACTCCCCGCTCCTCGTAACTGTCTTCGATATGTTCGGCTTTGCGTTGTTGTTTATCTGTGTATTTGGATTTCTCACCTCTGGGCATGACGGCGTCCTCTTGGTGATACAACGATGTGGCCCCTGTTGGACATGGCATCGTGGCGAATTAGCCGCGACGCCTATCCTGTTTGGTCCGCATGGCAGGCCTCGAGTTTCACTCGTGTTAGCATTACCGGCTTCTGCAAGCGGTCCGAGCAGCTCAAGAGGGAACATCCTTTTCGCGCCCGAGCTGGCATGTAAGGCCTGCACGAGGACAATAATTTCTGCTACGCCTCAAACGGGCGGAACAAAACACATTTAAGTTGGCCTGAACCAAGCGCGGCTGCGCTATCTCGGTAGCTGCAGAGTGACGCGTGTATCGAGTCTGTTACAAATCCATGCCAGCCGTTTACGGCGGGCCTTGAACGAGGCGCTAACCAGATGCGAATCCTAGTATGCGGAGCCGGTGGCCAGGTCGGTCACGAGTTGATAAACCGTGCCGGTGGGTACGGTCTCGAAGCGCTCGGCATGACTCGCGACCATCTCGACATCACCGATGCGGAGCAGGTGACTGATCTGGTCCGCCGCCTCAAACCGGGGCTTATCATCAACGCGGCCGCTTATACGCATGTTGACAACGCCGAGACGCACCGCGAGCAGGCTTACAGTGTCAACCGTGACGGTGCGGAGCGGCTGGCGCAAGCGGCTCGTCAAGCCTCTATCCCGCTGTTGCATATTTCCACCGATTACGTGTTCTCCGGTGATGCCCGAGCGCCTTATAACGAGGACGATGAAGTCGAGCCTACGGGGGTCTATGGTGCTAGTAAGCTGGCGGGCGAAACGGCCATCCAGACAGTGCTGGATAAGCACCTCATTTTGCGCACCAGCTGGGTCTATGGGGCGCATGGTCACAACTTCGTTAAGACCATGCTACGCCTTGGCTGTCAGCGTGACGCGCTGTCGGTGGTTGCCGATCAGTTCGGTTGTCCCACTCAGGCCGGCAGCATTGCCGATGTGTTGCTGGAGCTGGCGCAGCGCTATGCCCAGAACGGCGAATTGAAATGGGGGCTCTATCACTACAGTGGACGATCTCCATGCACCTGGTTCGATTTCGCCGTAGAAGTCTTCCGTCAGGCAGAAGCCAAGGGCATGCTTGCTACTCGCCCAAAGGTATCGCCCATTACCACCGCTCAGTACCCCACTCCCGCACGCCGTCCGGCTTGGTCGGTGCTCGATTGCTCGAAGTTCGAGACTACGTTCGGTATCAACACCCGGGACTGGCATAACGAGCTTTCCATTGTGCTCGACTCGCTGGCCAGGGCTGCAGCCTTAGTCGCAGCTGGCGCCGCGCAGCACACCCAGGCTTGAGCATCCAATCCGCAATACCGGCTCTAGCGCATGCAGCTAGGCCTGATGTGGTGATCTGACGCGTCTGTCAGGTATTCTGTGCGGCCTTTTACGAGGCGGCATGAAGCCGCAACGTTTGCTGGAGAAGCCGCGTGGTGGTGTTTCAGGCAATATTGCCAATCTTCGGCTTGATCATGCTTGGCTACCTGCTGGGCTGGCGGAATTGGTTGGCAGGGGAAGCGGCAGCCGGACTCGCCAACATCACCTTCAAGCTGTTCATGCCGGCGGTCCTCTTCACCGGTATTGCTCGGGCCCAGCTGAGTGATGGGATGTCACCAACGCTGTTGCTGGCCTACTTTGGGCCGGTGGTTACCGTTTTCGTACTGGTTTCGCTGTTTGCTCACCGATTGCTCGGACGAGCCTCCCCCCTCGGCTTGACGGCAGCCTACTCAAACAACGTGCTGGTCGGCATCCCTCTGGTAACTACGTTGTTGGGGCCGGAGAGTCTGGTGTACGTATTTGCCATTCTTGTGTTTCACAGCCTGATCCTGTTTTCCCTACAGAGCTTCTATAACGCCTTCGGTTCAGGGCAACAGGTCAGTGCCTCGGCATTGCTGAAGAATCTGGCCAACCCTTTGATTGTCGGTCTGTTGCTCGGCGCCCTGTTGAATGCATCCGGTTGGGACCTGCCAGTGCCAATTTGGCGTGTGGCCGATTGGCTCGCCCAGGCCGCATTGCCATGTGCGTTGATGGTGTTGGGCATCAGTCTGTCGCGTTACCGACTGCGACCCAGCGCACCGGCGCTCGGCCTGGCACTGGTGAAGTTGGGTCTGTTTCCGTCGCTGGTCTGGTATGTCGGCGGATGGTTACCAGGTCTCAGTCATGAAGCCCTGAGCGTGCTGGTACTGCTGGCTGCCTGCCCAAGCGGTGTCAACGTACTGGCCTTCGTGGTCAATCCGGAAGACACCCGCGTGGTCAGCTCGACAGTCTTCCTCTCGACGCTGCTGGCCGTGATCAGCTTGCCGCTGTGGATGCTGCTGCTGTCGAGCTGACTGCGTAGATCACGTCCGCTTATCCGTCTGCGCATGATTGGCGATGATGTCTTCCAGCCGCAGCCCGGTCAGGCCGTGAATGGTTTTCCAGAGGTAGTAGAAAATCGCCATCATCATCACCATGCTCGGGATGGCGATCATGGGGTAGCTGAGTAAGGTCATGCGCCCCAGTTCGGCATTGAATGCTTCGCTACCGGCCGGACTGTGAACAATCCATTTGGCCAGTACGTAATTCATGAATGACGAAAAAAAGAAGGTGACGCTGAGAAAGTAGGTCGCTCGCAGTAGTCGCGTCTCGAAGTGAGCGGTTTGCCCGTTGCGCTCAAGTTGCTCGTGAACCTTGTCGACGTTTAGTACCTTCGGGTTGTACAGCAAGGTACGGATCAATGGAAAACGGGTGCGAGTAGACGCCAGCACGGCGACCCCAATAATGCCGGGAATCGCAGCTTCCTTGATTGCCAGCCATTGCGGATCGAGCTGTAGCAGGCCGATCCCCCCGGTGAGCAGCACGCTTATCAGGCCCAGCAGCGCAATCCAGTTGAACTTGCGGTATTTCGCCAGCTCGAACAGCCCCCAGCTGAGCGGAAAGGCCAGCGCCAGCAGCAGTGCGCCATCCGCGCCCAGTCGTTCTTCCCCGCTGAGCTTCATCAGGATCAATGATGGGATGACAATGCTGATGGCCAAGTCCATCAACGGGCGCGGTTTATGCGCAGCCGCCTGATCGGAGCTTGGTCGATTGGGTTGGGTATTGTTCATGTGATTCGATTTTCGTCTCGTAAGAGGGCGAATGATCGCGCGGCAAAGCGCGCATAGCCATAGGGCAATAGTGTCGTTTCGTGACTCGTTCAGAGGCGCCTCGAGCCAATGCGTCGTCGCTGCGACCACTGTCCCGCTTCGAACAATGCGACGACCAAGATAGCCAAGGCAAGCGGCAGCAACAGGTAGAAGCCTCTGAATACGATCAGCGCGGCCAGCACATCAGCCGTGGGCAGCTCTGGCATTGCAGCGAGGAACGTTACTTCGAGCACCCCAAGACCGCCGGGCGCGTGTGACAGCAACGCCAGCGAGAAAGAGGCCAGAAATACGCCAAGTACGACCACGTAGCCGGGATTGCCTTCGTCCGGCAGAGCAAAATAGATGATCGCCGCAGCGCACGCGAGCTCGAGAGGCGCTGCAATGAGCTGCCGCCCGACGATAGGCAGGCGCGGGTAGGTGATGTGCCATTTGCCTACATGCATCGGCGGGAAGTGTCGCCAGGCACCGATCACATAGAGTCCGATAACACATAGCAGCGAAGTGCCTATCGCAATCGATAGCCATGGATCGACATCCACGAGCCTGTTGAGCAGTTCGGGTCTGACAATCAACACGAAACCACTCGCCAGTAACGTCCCGAGGAAAAAGGTCAGTGAGCAGAATACGATCAGTACGCCGATCTCATGGGGTGTCAGTCCTTTGCTGCGATATGCGCGGTATCGCACCACCGCGCCGGAGAACACCGACGCACCGACATTATGAGCAAGGGCATAAGTCGTGAATGAGCAGAGTGTGATGAACCACCATGAGATGCGTTTACCGAGGTGCGCTATGGCGATCCGGTCGTACCACGCCAGCGCCACATAAGCGCCCAAGGTTGCCAGCCCGGCCAGCACCCAGCTGCGCTGGCTGATCGCGTCAAGACTGTCAGTCAACTCCGCCAGCGATAGATTACGGATTTCCTGATAGAGCAGATAGCCGGACAGGACTACCGCGGTGATACCTACAAGCGTCCAGGCGACATCGCTCCTCTTCATCATTATGTGGGCTCCTTGGCGACGGCTTATGCCTCGAAGCGAAGATTCGGACAATGGGTCATGCTGCGTCGCGGAATAATTCGGGCGGTCTTTTATCGGCAGCGGACCGGACGTTTTGTTCATTGTCCAGCTAAACGCCGTTGGCCACGGCACCCGTACCCCGCCTTCGGGGCCATGTGCGGGGAAGCTCAACAGAGATGCGCTCATGTCAGTTATTTCTAGCGAAAATCAGGCTTTGGCAGCAGGTCCTTGGGGGCCAAACGTTCCGGATGCCGGCCTGATCTGAAAGCCTGCTGATCATCAGTAGGGAGGGCATGATCAGAGTCTAGCGATCCGCAGCGGCTGCTCGGCTCCTGGCCCAGTGCTCTATCAGCTCGCGTAGCTGGGACATTTCGACAGGTTTGGACATGTGCCCATCCATCCCGGCATCGCGGGCTCGCTCCCGGTGCTCACTGAGAATATGCGCGGTCAGCGCAACCACCGGCGTTCGCGGGCGGGCCTCGAATGTTTCCCACGCCCGTAGCTGCGTAGTGGCCTCAAAGCCGTCCATCACCGGCATCTCACAGTCCATCAACACCAGGTCGTATGGATGCATCTTGATCAGTGCGAGCGCCTCTGCGCCATTGCTGGCGGTATCCGGTTTGAGGTTGAGCTTGCTGAGCATGCCGCGGATCACTTTGGTGGATATGCTGTTGTCTTCGGCGACCAGGATTCGGAAATCTTCTGGCACGGATAGAGGCTCGTTGGCTGGAGTCGCTGAGGACTGTGCGAGCGCGCTGGTGCGTCGGGCAAGCTCGTCTGCCAAGGTGGTTTTCAGCGTGTAACCGGCGACGGGTTTGGCCAGGATGCGTTTGATGCCGGCGTTGCGTGCAATGATCTTGCTTGGCGCACTGCTCATGCCCGTCAGCATGATCAGCAGGATGTCGTGATTGAGGCTGAAGTCTTCCTTGATTCTGCTCGACAGCTGCATGCCCGTCATACCGGGCATGTCCTGATCGAGCAAAACCACGTCGAAATAGTCGCGTAAGTGCGCCTTGGTCCGCAGCAGCGCCAGCGCCTCTTTGCCTGAGGCCACCGCACTGACCTCCATGCCCCAGCTGCTGCACTGCTGGCCGAGGACCTTGCGGCAGGTATCGTTGTCATCCACTACCAGCAGCCGGGCGCCTTTGAGCTGGTTATCGAGATCGCTGGCGGGTTCGGCAATTTCAGCCGACAGTGGCAGACTCATCCATAGCGTGTTGCCGGCAATGCCCCCGGTCTGAATGCCGAATTCTCCATCCATCAGGTGAACCAGCTGCCGGGCGATAATCAGGCCAAGGCGGCCGCCAAGGCGGGTTGCGGCAAGAAAATCTCGGCTATCAAGCGCAGCGTTGAGCAGCGCGTCGCGCTCCTGTGTCTCCAGCGGACGGCCACTGTCCTGTACGGTTATGCGCAGACGGGGCTGTCCTTCGCGCTCATCCACCGCTGCGGTCAGTAGCACCTCGCCTTCTTCGGTTTGCTTGAAGGCATTCTCGAGCAGGTTGAGCAGCGCCTGGCGCAGGCGAGTCGGGTCGCCAGCCACCACGTGCGGCATCTGCGGTTGGACAAAGCTGATCAGCTCGACTCGTTGCTGTTCGGCCTTGGCGCGGAAAATACTGAGACAGTCTTCGATGAGGGCGTTGAGATCGAACTGCACATCGTCCAGCTCGATTTGTCCTGACTCCAGCTTGGAAATATCGAGGATTTCGTTGATCAGGTTGAGCAACTCATTACCGGAGCTGTGAATCGTCTGAACATAGTCACGTTGTTTGGCTGATAGCGAGGTGCTGAGCAGCAGCTCGCTCATGCCGAGCACTCCGTTCATCGGCGTACGAATCTCATGACTGATCTTTGCCAGGAAGTCTGCTTTGGTCCGCAGTTCGGCGCTATTAACGGCTTCCGCTGTATGTTGGTTGCGGCTGTCGGACTGAATCTGGCGCTGCCGCTCGAGCAGCGCAAAGCTGAGGATCAGCCCGGAACAGGTGGCTACGCTGAACATGATGCCGGTCAGCCAATCCGGGTCGAACTGATTGAAACCCAGCAGAACGGGCAGGACCAGAACGAAGCCGCCATCGAACAACAGCATGCCCGCGACCAGCAGCCGGGCGGGTTCGTAGCGCTGACGCCAGTGATGAATAGCCACGACGGTGACGCTGACGGCGGTAACTAGCACCAGGGCATATATCAACCAGCTGAACCAGAGCTGACCGGTGAACAGTATGGTGGCTGCAAGCGCGCTGACCAGGCCTGTTTCCAGCGCAAGTACTCCTGTCGCCCAAGGTATCTTGCGGTGATGGAAAAAACCGTAGGTGAAGGCCAGCAAGGAAATACAGGTCAGCAATGCCGCCAAATCGGCGATCAACGGCTGGCTATAGATCAGCTTGGGCGACCAGACCGCAAGCAGCCCCAGATTTGCGACTGCGCTGGTGAGCAGGGCACAGTGGAGCAGGGCAAGCCATACATGGCTGTAGCTCAAGGTGTAAGCGAAACGCAGCAGGTTGTAGATCGTCAGTAGTGCTAAGGCACCAAACAGGGCACCAAACAGGTAAGCCGGGCGCGCCAGCGCGACCAGTCCTACCTCATCCACGGTACTGAACCAGGCCATGATCGGGTGTGAAGACTGCAGGCGGATATAGGCTTCGCGAGGCGTATCGTCATTGGGCAGCGAAAACAGATAGGCGCGGGTAGGCAGCGGACGCGACTCGAGTGGCCGGAGCTCGCCAGTCTCGATATGGCGTTCCAGCTGCCCATCCCGCAGCAGATAGAAATCGAGATACTGCACGCGTGGGGCAAAGATCCACAACCAGTTCGGGTCGGCGAGCGCGGGAAGGTTTACCTGTAGCCAGACGGCGTTTTCACTGGCTGGAGCGGCGTAAGCGCGTTTGTCGATCCGCTGGAACAGGCTGCGCTGGGCGACAACCTCATCAAGCGTGAGCAGACCGGATTGATCGACGAGCAATCGCCAGTTGGACTCTGTCGCCGGTATGGCTTCTGGCGATACAGGAAAGGGCGCAGCTTCCGGAGCGGCGCCTAATGCAGGCCATGCGACCAGCGCAGCCAGCAATAGACTGAAGGTAAAAGCAATGGCGACCCTGAGTCGACGCACGATTGAAGTCCCTTCATGTGTGTGACGGTGGATTATAACCACCGCACAGGCGCTCAGTAATGCGCGCAACGATCAATAAAAGCTGCCGCTGCGCGCATCGCTCCGATTTTGGCGCTTAGCTTTCGCCCTGCTCGCGCGCTATCGCACGATAGCCTATGTCATGGCGATAGAAATGCCCGTCCCATTCGATACGGGCAGCCAGCGCATAAGCATTTTGCTGGGCCGCGGAGACCGTTTCGCCAAGCGCCGTGGCACAGAGAACACGACCGCCTGCGGTGGTCACCGCGCCGTCCGCCAATGCGGTACCGGCATGGAAGACCTTGCCATTCAACTGGGCGGCGGCATCCAGACCGCGGATTGCGGCACCTTTGCTGTAATGACCCGGATAGCCTCCCGCTGCCATCACCACGCCGAGGCTCGGACGCGAATCCCATTGCGCTTCGACCTTGTTCAGCGCTTTGGCCAAGGCTGCTTCGACCAGCAGTACCAGACTGGACTGCAGGCGCAACATGATCGGCTGGGTTTCCGGGTCGCCGAAGCGGCAATTGAACTCGATGACTTTCGGCGCACCGTTGCGGTCGATCATGAGGCCGGCGTAGAGAAAGCCGGTGTAAACGTTACCCTCGGCGGCCATGCCATTCACGGTCGGCCAGATAACTTCATCCATCACGCGCTGGTGGACGTCGGCAGTTACCACTGGCGCTGGGGAATAGGCGCCCATTCCTCCCGTGTTCGGGCCGGTGTCGCCGTCGCCGACGCGCTTGTGGTCCTGGCTGGTGGCCATTGGTAATACATTGGCGCCATCGACCATAACGATAAAGCTGGCTTCCTCACCCTCGAGAAACTCTTCTATCACCACCCGCGCGCCCGCATCGCCGAAAGCGTTACCGGAGAGCATGTCGCGCACGGCTTCTTCCGCTTCGGTCAGAGTCATGGCGACGATGACCCCCTTGCCGGCGGCCAGGCCGTCGGCCTTGATCACGATCGGCGCGCCTTTTTCTCGCAAATAAGCGAGTGCCGGTTCGACTTCGGTGAAGTTCTGATAATCGGCGGTCGGGATCTTGTGACGAGCGAGAAAGTCTTTAGTGAATGCCTTGGAGCCTTCCAGTTGGGCTGCCGCGGCCGTCGGACCGAAGCAGTCGAGCCCGCGCAAACGGAACAGGTCGACCACACCTTTGACCAGCGGCGCTTCGGGGCCGACGATTGTCAGCTGCACGTTCTGTTCGGCGAAGTCCGCCAGTTGCTCGATGGCCAGCACATCGATAGCGACGTTTTCACACTTTGCTTCAGTTGCCGTGCCTGCATTGCCGGGCGCGACGAACACTTTCTCTACGCGGGGATCCTGCGCGACCTTCCAGGCCAAGGCATGCTCGCGGCCGCCGCTGCCGATAATTAAAACCTTCATACTCGATTCTCTCGTCTGAGAGCTGGAAGCCGAAAGCTGAAAGTCGGAAGCAGCAGGGCTTCAGTCTTCCAGCTTCACCTTCGAGCCGTTAGTGCCTGAAATGGCGCATGCCTGTGAACACCATGGCGATGCCGGCTTCATCTGCTGCGGCAATCACTTCGGCGTCGCGCATGGACCCGCCAGGTTGAATGACTGCAGTGATGCCGGCTTTGGCGGCATTATCGATGCCGTCTCGGAACGGGAAGAACGCATCACTGGCCATCACTGCGCCGGGCACTGGCAAGCCGGCATGCTCGGCTTTGATCGCCGCGATACGCGCGGAGTTGACCCGGCTCATCTGGCCTGCGCCGACTCCGACGGTCTGCCGGTTCTTGGCGTAGACGATGGCGTTGGACTTGACGAACTTGGCCACCTTCCACGCGAAGATCAGGTCGTGGATTTCCTGTTCAGACGGGGCGCGCTGGGTGACGACCTTGAGGTCGGCTTCGCTGATCATGCCAATATCGCGGCTCTGAACCAGAAGCCCGCCGTTGACGCGCTTGAAGTCCCAGCCCGGCGCACGCTCGGCTGGCCACTGGCCGCATTCGAGCAAGCGTACGTTGGCTTTGCTTGCGACTACCTCACGCGCTTCTGCTGAAATGCTTGGCGCAATGATGACCTCGACGAACTGGCGATCAACGATGGCTTTCGCCGTCTCCCCGTCCAGTTCGCGGTTGAAGGCAATGATGCCGCCGAACGCGGACTCGCTGTCTGTGGCGTAGGCCAGTTCGTAAGCTTGGCGGATGCCGCCCTCGGCATCCGGGACCACGGCGACGCCGCACGGATTGGCGTGCTTGACGATGACACAGGCTGGCTTGACAAAGCTTTTTACGCACTCGAGAGCGGCGTCGGTATCGGCGACATTGTTGAAGGACAATTCCTTGCCCTGCAGTTGGCGCGCCGTGGCGACGCAGGCTTCGTCGGCGGTTTCCACGTAGAACGCTGCGATCTGGTGCGGGTTCTCGCCGTAGCGCATGTCCTGCGCCTTGACGAACTGAGTGGTGAAGGTGCGCGGCAACAGGCTGCGGCCTTCGGTGGAAAGGGTCTCAGCGCTCTGATCAACCGTGCCCAAGTAGTTGGCGATCATGCCGTCATAAGAGGCCGTGTGCTCGAAGGCTTTGAGCGCCAGATCGAAGCGTTGCGCATACGTCAGGCCGCCGGCCTTCAAGTTTCCGATGACGCTGGTGTAGTCATCGGCGTTGACGACGATAGCGACGTCCTTGTGATTCTTGGCCGCGCTGCGGACCATGGTCGGGCCGCCGATGTCGATATTTTCGATAGCGTCCGGCAACGTGCAGCCAGGCTTGGCGACGGTGGCAGCGAACGGATACAGGTTGACCGCCACCAGGTCGATCGGATTGATGCCATGCTCAGTCATGACTTCGCCGTCCAGGTCACGCCGACCGAGAATGCCGCCATGGATCTTTGGGTGGAGCGTCTTGACCCGGCCGTCCATCATTTCGGGGAAACCGGTGTAGTCGGCCACTTCGACCGCGGCGATTTCGTTTTCGCGCAACAGCTTGAAGGTGCCGCCGGTCGAGAGAATTTCGACGCCCAGGGCAACGAGTTCGCGGGCGAATTCAATAACGCCGGTTTTGTCGGACACGCTGATCAGGGCGCGGCGGACGGGAAGACGGGTGCTTTGGTCGGTCATAGACATTTCCTAGGAGCTACAGGCTGCGAGCGGCAACTCCTTGGGAAACAGCTTGCACCGTTCCATCGGAGCGCGCCGCTGATCAGAGAAGGTCGTACTGCTTGAGTTTCTTGCGCAGGGTGCCGCGGTTCAGACCCAACAGCTCCGAGGCCTTGGTCTGGTTGCCTTTGACGTAATTCATCACGGTTTCCAACAGAGGTGCCTCCACTTCAGAGAGCACCAGGTTGTAAACGTCGGTAACGTCCGCGCCTTCCAGGTGGGCGAAATAGTTATGCAACGCCTTTTCTACACTGCCTCGCAAGGTCTGGCCTGCTTCGCTGGGCGTGTTGAGGTGTTGCTTGAGGTTCACATTGTCGCTCACGGATGTTGTTCCAGTTAACAAGGTTTCGTTCAACAGCGTCATGCAGCCACCCCTTTTCCTTCCCCCGAATCAGGGCTTGTACGGCGCTCGGCGAAAAACCTCCGAACGCTGGCGCATTGCGCATCCCTGTCTTCCAAACCATTGAACCGACCGCGGTACTCCTGCGCGCCGGGCAGTGTTGCCAGATACCAGCTGACGTGCTTGCGGGCGATACGTACGCCCATCACATCGCCGTAGAACACATGCAGCGCCACAAGGTGCTGCAGCAGAATGTCTTCGACCTCAACCAGCGTCGGCGGCGCCATTAACTCGCCTGTGGCGAGGTAGTGGTTGATCTCGCGAAATATCCAAGGCTTACCCTGGGCCGCACGGCCAATGAGCAATCCGTCCGCACCGGTCTTGTCAAGTACCAGGCGGGCCTTTTCTGGCGTGTCGATGTCCCCATTGGCAAACACGGGTATTGCGACGGCCTGCTTGATCGCTGCAACGGTCTCGTATTCCGCATTACCGGTGTAAAGGTCGGCACGCGTGCGACCATGTACGGCCAGTGCAGCGATTCCGGACTCTTCAGCAATTCTCGCTATGGAGAGCCCGTTCTTGTTCTGCCTGTCCCAGCCGGTTCGGATCTTCAGCGTGACTGGCACATCAACTGCTCCGACCACCGCCTCAAGTATCTCCGATACCAGTTTTTCATCCTTCATCAGTGCGGAGCCGGCAGCCTTGTTGCACACCTTCTTGGCTGGGCAGCCCATGTTGATATCAATAATCTGCGCGCCCAGTTCGACATTTCGAGCGGCCGCTTCGGCCAACATCTGTGGATCGCCCCCAGCGATCTGCACCGAGCGTGGCTCTCGGTCCCCCTCATGCAGCAAGCGCAGGCGCGATTTGCGGCTATTCCACAGACGCACATCGCTGGTCACCATTTCCGATACCACCATGCCGGCGCCCAGACGTCGGCATAACTGGCGGAACGGTTGATCGGTCACGCCGGCCATGGGCGCGAGGATCAATCGATTCGGAAGGATGTAGGGGCCGATGCGTACCGCTGACATGAAGATTCCCTGCCTGGAGCCTGCTTGTTAGGTAGATCGGGACAGCAAAAAAGGGTGTGCATAATACCCGCTACGGATGACGGGTTAAAGGCTGTTTTGAACAAAATCTGAACAGCTCCGGACTTATAGCGAGCGGTAGCATGGCGCACTGAAACAGCGCGCGGTAAGCGCCGCCCGTCGTCTCGGGCACAGGGGGCGTCAGTCAGGAGAGCGAAAGGCGAGGCTGTAATTCACCGCCTCTGTGCCAGGATCCAAGATGTCCAGCGCAATGTGGATAGGAACCTGCGAGGGCATTTCTCGTTGTCCCGCGAGCTCTCCGGAAAGGTATTCACCCGGCTTGAAGGTTCGTCGCGCCAGCGTGTTGCCCCGAATGTCATCGAAGCGCACTTCCAGCAGCGGGAAAGGTTGGGCAAATGACGCACGGTTGTAGATGATTGCATCGACCACCAGTGCTCCAGCGAAATCCGGGTGGCTGCGCACTACGAGATTGCTGCTCTTGATCTGGCTGATATCGACTCGGGGCGGTAGCTTGCAGTCCAGCGCAGGGCAGATTTTCTCCAGCCAAGGGCGGTACTCGTCCTGTCGTGCCAGCTCGTCAAAGTTATAGATCACATACTGGGTCGCCAATCCCAGCAGCGCTATCAGATTCAACAAACCCCAACCCAGCCAGCGGCCCCAGGGGCGCCGGCGCGCCTGCCAAGCAAGCTGCAAGGGTTCATCGTCCAGGTCGAACAAACGCTCCTCGCGGTCTTGGCGTGCCGGGCGCGGCGATTCTCGCTCGGTACCGATCCTGTCTCGCGCTGCCAGCGTTGTTTGCCCATCGTCGCCGTCAGCGTCAGTAGTCAGATTGACTACCGGTTCGGCGCGTTCTGTAGCGTTCAGCTGCCCGATCACTGGATCACCAGGCGCCCCGAGCGGGCTGGGCGGGGCGGGATGTTCGACACTCACCGGAGTGAAGCGAATCTCTACGGTGTCATGGAGATGTTCGGCAATAGGTTCTGGTTGCGCTTCGAGTGGCTCGTTGCGCTTCTGCGGCTCTGAGTCCGTACTTAGCAGTTGCTCGGCCCACGCTTCGTCATCATCAGTCGAATGATCGGCGTGCGGGTGAAGTTGTTGCTCGCCGGGTTGCGGCTCCAGTTCCAGAAACTCGCGGGAAAGCTCCAGCTCCTGTCGCTCAAGTTTCGCCAGCTCTTCATCGAGGTCCAGGCTATCCAGGTCCAGATCGTCGTGGATCCAGAAAGTGTCGTCTTGACCCGCAGGTTTGCCCTGCGCTGCCCGCCCGTTCGATGCTTCGCTGGCCGGAATTAGGGCGGTGGCGTCCGTAGTCGCTTCCCTGCTGCCAGCTGTGTCTGCGTCCTGCAGGTAGCGGGCGGCATTGAAAAGCTCCATGCAGGCGCCGCAACGCACCACACCCTGGGCTGCGCCGAGCTGGGTGCGGCTGACGCGGAAGCTGGTCTGGCAATGGGGGCATTGGGTGACGAAGCTGGTCATGCGTTGGTCCGGCTTAAATGGCCGTAGTCTAGCGCATGCTCGCCTGGAAGCAGCAGTGGCGGACGGCCGAGTTGATTGCTGCGTCTAAGGCAATGCTTAGAATCGACGGATACCGGTGATACGGACCCAGCCGTCTTTTTCCGTCGTCGGGTCGAGCTCGAACTGGTTGGCATAGGCGGCACGCAC
>TARA_R110002095_G_scaffold182948_1_pt1 | contig 20176 bp, 15 predicted proteins | sample TARA_R110002095 | Tara Oceans TARA_R110002095 (sample SAMEA4397255) | marine metagenome | biome: Polar Biome; feature: [SRF] surface water layer (ENVO:00010504); material: water (ENVO:00002006), including particulate matter (ENVO:01000060) such as... | depth 5 m | reverse complement strand
CAAGGCGATGCTGGAGATGACCGGCAAAAGCGTCTCGGTGGTCTACGGTGCGTTGTCGCCTGAAGTCCGCCGCGAGCAGGCGCGCCGCTTTCGCGAAGGCGAGGCGGACATCATGGTCGCCACCGATGCCGTGGGTATGGGCCTCAACCTGCCGGCGCATACGCTGTGTTTCTATACGGATGAAAAGTACGACGGCGTCCAGAATCGTCAGCTCAAGGTCCAGGAGGTCAAGCAGATCGGCGGCCGCGCCGGACGCTTCGGCCATCACGCCAGCGGGGTCATCACCGCCCTCGACGGGCAAACGCTGCAGTCGATCAAGCAGCTGTTCCATAGCGACGATCAACCGGTGGACCTGTCGCAATTCCAGGTGCGGCCGTCCATCGAACACTTGCAGGCCATCGCCGAGCTGATGAACGAACCGAGCCTGCTACGGGCCTGGCTGACCTTCAATCGCAACATCAATTATGGCGACGAATTCATTTCGATCCTGCCCGACGAGCTGGCGGAGTGGATCAAGCTGATCGACGACCCAACCATCGATCTGCCGTTGCGCTGGATATTTGCCTGCACGCCAATACGCGGCGGTCTCGACAGCCCGGCCGCCGTCTTCGCCCAGCAATGGCTGAAAAAGGTCGCGCAGGACAAAGAGATCTCATTGCCACGGCTGATTATCGATGCAGACCTCGCCACCCTGGAGAGTTCGCTGCACGTCATCGAAACCTACCTGCACCTGGCGCGCACCTTGCCAGCGCACTTCCCTTCGCTGGAGCAGGCCGAAGAGCATCGCAGCCTGCTCAACGGTGCCATCACCCGCGAGCTGTCGCGCCAGCGCAAACCGCGCAATTCAGATCGCCGCCGCGTGTCGGGCGACAACCGCAATTGCAAGGGCTGTGGCAAAGCCATGCCGATGGCTGCACGCAAATTCAGGCTGTGCCAGAACTGTTTCAGCGAAAAACGCAAATAGCCTTTTAGGATCGCCGCAACCTGTCAGCGCCTCGCCGCGTCAGGAAAGACACGGTTCAGCGATGATCCTGGCCTTTTGGGGACTGGCCAGCGGACGGGTCGCCCCTTAGGATGCCGCAGGTCCATCGCGTGACCGCTGCCTATCCAGCCTCGGTTATGACAGCGAACAACGCAAACCAAGGAGTCAGGGTCGATGACGATCATCATTCAGTTGCGAAGACAGCTGGCCGCGGTCACCAGCCGATTTGGCTGGGCCGCACTGTTATTCGCGCTCGCGGTGCATGCCGGTGTGTCCTACGTCGGCCTGCGTCTGTTTGCCGAAGCGCCGCTCACCGAGCTCAAAACCTTCGTCTATTTCTATCTCACTACTGCGCTGACCGTCGGTTACGGTGATTTCTCGCCGCAGACCGCTGGCGGTCGCATCTTTGTGTCCACCTGGTTGATGGTCGGCGGCATCGCGCTGTTGACCGCCGTCATCGGCAAAACCACTAATTCCATAATCGCAGTCTGGAGGAAAGGCATGAAAGGCAAAGGGACGTTCGCCACCTGCACGGGCCATACCGTGGTGATCGGTTGGGAAGGCGAAATCAGCGAGCGCGTCGTCGAACTGCTGCACGAAGACGAGACCTCCAATGACCACCTGATCGTCATCTGCGACACGGTGCTCGAAGAAAACCCGATGCCAGGCAAAACCGAGTTCATCCATGGCGAGAGCCTGTCGTCCCTGGCATTGCTGCAGCGCGCCGGGGTGAAAGGGGCCGAACGCACGCTGGTGCGCACCGGCTCGGATGACCTGACACTTGCAGTGGTGCTGACCATCAACCAGCTCAACCCAGTCGGCCATGTGGTTGCACATTTCAGCAGCAGCGAGACGGCCCGACTTGCCCACAGCTACGCGCCGAAACTGGAGTGCACCTCCAGCATGGCCATCGAGATGCTGGTGCGCTCATCGCAGGACCCAGGCTCCTCGGTGATCATCAACGAGTTGCTGAGCGTCGGCCAGGGCGCGACCCAGTATCGGCTGCTGCTGCCCGAGAGCTTTGAAAGCACCGTCGGCGCGCTGTACAAGCAATTGAAGGACCGTCACAACGCGACGCTGATCGGCTACCGCGCCAAGGACCAGACCCAACCAATCATCAACCCGGGCAATGACGTCTCAGTGCGCGGCGGCGAGCTGTTCTACATCGCCGATGCTCGACTCGCAGGCTTGGGCGACGCCAGCTGAGAATGGCGCAGCGCCGAACAGGCCTGCGCCGGTAGCCCCGTAGTTGCTCGGCTTTCACGACAGCGAGCTGAGCATCACGGTCATCGTGTAGACCCAACGAATCTGGACCTGCCCACGCTGACTCACCCGTCGGTTATCGCCGAGCCCAGCTCCCTCGGTCTCGATCTCTCGGGAATCAACCACGCCATCCCGGCTCTGATTTATACAGTCTGAGCAATCGGGAGGCACCATGAGCGACCCGCACGATCTGCAACGATTCGTCGACGCCCAACAATCGGTTTACGACCGGGCACTGGCGGAACTGAAGGCCGGCCACAAACAAAGCCACTGGATGTGGTTCATCTTTCCGCAGATTGCGGGCCTCGGTCACAGCGACATGGCGCGTCGCTACGCGATCAAGGATGCGAACGAAGCCACGGCTTATGCACAGCACCCGCTGCTCGGGCCTCGCCTGGAAGAATGCGCAGAAGCGCTGCTCGCCCATGCCGAGCGGCCGGCGCGGCAGATTCTCGGCTCGCCTGATGATATGAAGCTGCGCTCGAGCATGACGCTGTTCGCCGCCGTCGCGCCTGAGCGAACCGTATTCCAGGCGGTGCTCGACGCTTTCTTCGCGGCCGATCCCGACCCAGCCACGCTGTCGCGTCTGCACCATTGAGCACGCGCGAAGACCAGGCGTCGTTAGATGGAGCGCAGCCAGTGCGGTAGGCTTCCCCCTTTCTGGCAGGTCCGCCGCCCTCATACAGGTGCCCAGATGAATCTCTCGCTGTTCAGCCGTTACGCTTTTCTTGTCCTCTGCGTCGCCACTGCCGTGTTTTGCCTGCCCTTTCTGAATCACCCTTGGGTATGGCCGTTGTTCATCGTCACCGCACTGCTCTCGCTCATTGGCGTCCGCGATCTGCGCCAGTGCGAACATGCGGTGCGGCGCAACTACCCGATACTCGGCAACATCCGCTACATGGTCGAAGGCATCCGTCCGGAGATTCGTCAGTATTTGCTCGAGAGCGATCAGGAACGCGTACCGTTTTCCCGCGCACAGCGCTCGCTGGTCTATGCGCGGGCGAAGAATCAGGTGGATGACAAGCCCTTCGGCACCCTTATCGATGTTTATGAACCGGGATACGAATGCATCGGCCATTCGATCCGCACCGCAGCGGTCAGCGACCCCGAAACCTTTCGCGTGTCCATCGGCGGACCGCAGTGCGAGCAGCCCTACTCCGCATCGGTGTTCAATATTTCAGCGATGAGCTTCGGCTCGCTCAGCGGCAATGCCATTCAGGCGCTGAACCGTGGTGCCAAGCTCGGCGGCTTCTATCACGACACGGGCGAAGGCAGCATCAGCACCTATCACCGCCAGCACGGCGGTGATCTGGTCTGGGAACTGGGCAGCGGATATTTCGGCTGCCGCACCGAGAGCGGGGCATTCGATCCGGAACGCTTTGCCGTGCAGGCACGGGACCCGCAGGTCAAGATGATAGAGATCAAGCTTAGCCAAGGCGCTAAACCCGGGCATGGCGGCATCCTGCCAGGGCGCAAGGTCAATGCTGAAATCGCCTCCACTCGCGGCGTGCCGGAAGGCATTGATTGCATCTCCCCCGCGAGCCATAGCGCCTTCGGCACTCCCTTGGAGCTGATGGATTTCATCTCCCGCCTGCGCGAGCTGTCCGGTGGCAAGCCAGTCGGTTTCAAGCTGTGCATCGGTCATCCATGGGAGTTCGTCGGTATCGTCAAGGCGATGCTACAGAGCGGTATCTATCCGGATTTCATCGTGGTTGACGGCAAAGAAGGCGGTACGGGCGCGGCGCCGGTGGAGTTCACCAACCATATCGGTATGCCGCTGCGCGAAAGCCTGTTGTTCGTGCATAACGTGCTGGTCGGCTGCAACCTGCGCGAGCACATCCGCATCGGTGCTAGCGGCAAGATCGTCAGCGCTTTCGACATCACCAGCGTCCTGGCGATGGGCGCCGACTGGGTCAACTCTGCCCGCGGGTTCATGTTCGCGATTGGCTGCATCCAGTCACAGCACTGCCACACCAATCGGTGCCCCACCGGTGTCGCCACCCAGGACCCGCTGCGCCAACGCGCGCTTGTCGTACCCGACAAGGCTGAACGGGTGTTCAGTTTTCACCGCAACACCGTGCACGCCCTGGCCGAACTGCTGGCAGCGGCCGGCCTCTCACACCCGGGTGAACTGGGCCCGCACCACCTGATCCGGCGAATCAGCACGACCGAAATCAAGCTGTTCTCGCAGCTCTACTATTTCGTTCAGCCCGGTGCGCTGCTGGCGAAAAAGATCGACAGCGAATTCTTCGCCAGAATCTGGAGCATGGCCCAGGCGGACAGCTTCGAAGCCATGCCGCAAAAAACCGACCGTGGCGCAGCGCAGGTCGAGGAGCCACTGATCAGCTAACCCCTCCAACCGGCGTCACCGCCAGCCTCCCAGTTTGTTGCGAGCCAACGGCATCGATGACCGCGCGATGCATTAGCTGCGGGGCGCCACCTGCCAGCGCGCGCTCTAATCGGCCAGGGCGCCGCCAAGACCATCACCCGCCAGAATCCTGCCACTCATGACAGGTTCGGCGTGCTTTTGTCAGTTTTCCGCTGAAATGTTCAGCTTTTTACTTTGACAGCACGAGATTTTGACTTTAAGTTTTCGATTCCGAACATTTCCGAACCCCGCGCAGTATTCGGATCATAAAAACAACAGCCCTACAAAGAGGTTCAGTGCATGAGTAACCCGTCCACCCCGACGCTTCGGGGGCAATGCATCGCCGAGTTTCTCGGCACCGCTCTGTTGATCTTCTTCGGTACCGGCTGCGTAGCTGCGCTCAAGCTCGGCGGTGCAGACCTAGGTCTCTGGGAAATAAGCATTATTTGGGGTGTCGGCGTCAGCATGGGTGTGTACCTTGCCGCCGGTGTATCGGGTGCGCATCTGAACCCTGCAGTCTCCATTGCACTCTGGCTGTTCGGCACCTTCGAACGTAACAAGGTCCCCGCCTACATCCTTGCGCAGACGGCGGGCGCCTTCTGCGCCGCTGCGTTGGTTTATGGTCTTTACAGCAGCCTGTTTTTCGATTTCGAACAGGCGCAGCAAATAACCCGTGGCAGTGTCGCCAGCCTGCAGCTCGCATCGGTGTTTTCCACCTACCCGCACCCATCGCTGTCCATCGGCCAGGCGTTTCTGGTGGAAGTGGTGATTACCGCTATCCTGCTGGGGATGATCATGGCGCTGACCGATGACGGTAACGGCCTGCCCCGCGGACCACTGGCGCCCCTGCTGATCGGTCTGCTGATTGCCGTGATTGGCGGGGCGATGGGTCCGCTGACCGGTTTTGCGATGAATCCAGCGCGGGATTTCGGACCGAAACTGATGACATATTTCGCCGGCTGGGGCGAAGTCGCGTTTACTGGCGGACGCGACATTCCGTATTTCCTGGTCCCGCTGCTCGCCCCGGTGCTGGGTGCCTGCATTGGTGCGGCCGGTTACAAGGCGCTGATCTGCAAACATTTGCCAGGGCTGGGAGGCGCTGCGTGCGCGGTCCCCGAGACTAAGCCCGAGGCCGAGTCCTTCACCAAACACGATGTCACTGCCCACGAAGCTCGTTAAGGAATCGACACCATGAGCAACCAGAACAACAAGCAATTCATCGTCGCCCTTGACCAGGGCACCACCAGCTCCCGCGCCATCGTGCTCGACCGCAACGCCAACGTGGTGACCATCGCTCAGCGCGAATTTGCACAGATCTACCCGCAACCAAGCTGGGTCGAGCATGATCCCATGGAAATCTGGGCGACCCAGAGCGGCGTGTTCGTCGAAGCGCTGGCCCAGGCCGGGATCACCAATGAACAGGTTGCCGCCATCGGCATCACTAACCAGCGCGAAACCACCATCGTCTGGGACAAGGTCACAGGCCGGCCGATCTACAACGCCATCGTCTGGCAGAGCCGCCAGAGCACGCCGATCTGCGACCAGCTCAAGCGTGACGGCATGCAGGATCACATTCGCAAGACCACCGGCCTGGTCATCGACCCTTACTTCTCCGGCACCAAGATCAAGTGGATCCTCGACCATGTCGAAGGCAGCCGTGAACGCGCCCGTCGTGGCGAACTCTTGTTCGGTACCGTCGACTGCTGGCTGATCTGGAAGATGACCCAGGGCAAGGCACACGTGACCGATTACACCAACGCTTCGCGCACCATGCTCTACGACATCCACAAGCTGGACTGGGACCCGGTGATGCTGGAGACGCTGGATATCCCGCGTGAAATGCTGCCGGAGGTGCGCTCGTCGTCCGAGGTCTATGGCCACGCCTATCTCGGTTCCGGCCAAAGCACCGGCATCCCCATTGCCGGCATCGCAGGCGACCAGCAAGCGGCGCTGTTCGGCCAGATGTGCGTCGAGCCGGGCCAGGCGAAGAATACCTACGGCACCGGCTGCTTCCTACTGATGAACACCGGCACCAAGGCCGTGCAGTCCGAACATGGCTTGCTCACCACCATCGCCTGCGGGCCGAAAGGCGAGGTGAACTATGCACTCGAAGGCGCCATCTTCAACGGCGGCTCCACGGTGCAGTGGCTGCGCGACGAGTTGAAGGTGATCAACGATTCGCTGGATTCGGAATACTTCGCCACCAAGGTTCAGGACAGCAATGGCGTCTACCTCGTACCGGCATTCACCGGCCTTGGCGCGCCCTACTGGGACCCACGCGCCCGTGGGGCACTGTTCGGTCTGACGCGGGGCGTAAAGGTCGACCACATCATCCGCGCCGCGCTCGAATCCATCGCCTACCAGACACGCGACGTACTCGATGCCATGCAGCAGGATGCCGGCGAGCGCCTGCGCTCACTGCGCGTGGATGGCGGCGCAGTGGCGAACAACTTCCTCATGCAGTTCCAGGCCGATCTGCTCGGTACCCAGGTCGAGCGCCCGGAAATGAAGGAAACCACCGCCCTTGGTGCCGCTTACCTGGCGGGTCTGGCAACTGGCTTCTGGAGCAGCCTGGATGAGTTGCGCAGCAAGGCCACAATCGAGCGCGTGTTCGAACCCGCCTGCGACGACGAGATGCGTGAGGCCCTCTACAAGGGCTGGAAGAAGGCGGTGGGGCGCACCCGCGACTGGGAAGAGGAATAAGCCCCAACGCACAAGCACCCCTGTCATCGCGCCCGGCCCGGTCCTGAACCGCGCCGGGCGCGTTTATTCGCAAACGAACAATTCTTTAATCAAACCCCAGACTGCGGCATCCTTCACGGCATATCGATAAGAAGGAAGCCTCCATGAGTCTGGCCCCACGACAGCAGAGCATTCTCGACCTGGTCCGCGAGCGCGGCTACGTCAGCATCGAAGAGCTGGCGCAACAGTTTGCGGTGACGCCCCAGACCATCCGCCGTGACATCAACCAGCTCGGCGAAGCCGGCCTGCTACGCCGCTACCACGGTGGTGCCGCTCACGATTCCAGCGTACAGAACACCGCCTATACCCAGCGAGCCCGGCAGATGCGCGACGAGAAACGGCGCATCGCCGACGCCATGGCCGCACACATCCCTGACCAGGCGTCGCTGTTCATCAACATCGGCACCACCACCGAAGCCATCGCTCACGCCCTGCTCAACCACCGCGACCTCAAGGTGATCACCAACAATCTGCACGTGGCGAGCATCCTCAGTCCCAAGGAAGACTTCGACGTGCTGATCGCCGGCGGCAACGTGCGCAGCGACGGCGGCGTGGTCGGTCAGGCCACCGCGGATTTCATCGGGCAGTTCAAGGTCGACTATGCGCTGATCGGCATCAGCGGGATCGATGAAGACGGTACCCTGCTGGACTTCGATTACCAGGAGGTCCGGGTCTCACAAGCCATCATTCACAACGCGCGGAAGGTCTTTCTCGCTGCAGATTCGAGCAAGTTCGGCCGCAGCGCCATGACCCGTCTCGGTTCGCTTGAACAGATCGACATGTTGTTTACTGAAGCTCAACCACCGGAAGCCTTTCTGGCCTTGCTGGCGCAGCATGATGTAAAGCTGGAAATCACTAACTGAGCCACTCTCTAAGGGCGGGCCGGTGCAATACCGAAGCCCGCCGTGCCCCCGGCCAGGAGTGTTCACGCCTCGCCTGCGCCCCGCATCCCCAGGCCCGAACTCAAGCTAGACGACAATTTCACCTAGCGCTGAGCATTCGCTAACACCTGCAAACAGCGCCTCCTTCACGGTGGGCTGAAGCCCACCCTACCTTCGTGAATCACAATCACCTCCCGCAGTCGCTGCGGTCAAAGGGGCGCATGCCAGCTGAAACTGCTGGTCAATGATGGAATGCCAGCACCAATTAGCAGTTCGTATAGGTTCGATTATTTTCTTTTGATATAAGAAATGAACATCCACTGTAGAGAGGCAAGCTCTTCTGCGCTAGGATGTTCATATTCGAAAATAAATGTTCGTTCTTGAGGAGGATGCCGTGAGCGAAACCGTCTCCGAGCTGTACGACATTGCCGTGATAGGCGGTGGGATCAATGGTGTGGGCATAGCTGCGGATGCAGCCGGTCGGGGCTTGTCGGTGTTCCTCTGCGAGCGCGACGACCTGGCCAGTCATACGTCCTCAGCCAGCAGCAAGCTCATCCACGGCGGCCTGCGCTACCTTGAGCATTATGAATTTCGCCTGGTTCGCGAGGCACTCGCCGAACGCGAAGTGCTCCTGGCCAAAGCGCCCCACATCGTCAAACCGATGCGCTTCGTACTGCCGCATCGCCCACATCTGCGCCCGGCCTGGATGATCCGGGCCGGACTGTTCCTGTACGACAACCTGGGCAGGCGCGAAAAGCTCCCGGCGTCGCGGGGGTTGCGCTTTGGCTCGGAGAGCCCGCTCAAAGCCGAGATCAAGCGCGGTTTCGAATATTCCGATTGCTGGGTCGACGATGCGCGGCTGGTGGTGCTCAACGCGATGGCCGCGCGCGAGAAAGGCGCACACATCCACACCCGGACCCAGTGCCTGAGCGCCAAGCGCGCCGCCGGCATTTGGCACGTCGAGTTGCAGCGACAGGACGGCACTCGGTTTTCCTTACGCGCCAAGGCACTAATTAATGCGGCAGGCCCCTGGGTAGCGCAGTTCATCGGTGACAAGCTGCAGCAGCGTTCGCCCTACGGCATTCGGCTGATTCAGGGGAGCCACATCATCGTGCCCAAACTGTACGAAGGCGAGCAGGCGTACATCATGCAGAACGAGGATCGGCGCATCGTCTTTGCCATCCCGTATCTCGACCGTTACACCATGATTGGCACGACCGATCGCGAGTACCGTGGCGACCCGGCCACAGTGAGCATCAGCGAAGAAGAAATCGCCTACTTGCTGGGTGTCGCCAATACGCACTTTCGCAAGCAGCTCGAGGCTAAGGACATCCTGCACAGTTTTGCAGGGGTCAGGCCCCTGTGTGATGACGAATCGGACAACCCCTCCGCCGTCACCCGTGACTACACATTGTCGCTGTCGGCAGAAGAAAAGCAGGCGCCGCTGCTTTCGGTTTTCGGCGGCAAACTGACCACCTACCGCAAGCTGGCCGAGTCGGCGATGGCTCAACTCAAGCCCTACTTCCCCCGCATGGGCGAAAGTTGGACAGCCAGTGCCCCGCTGCCCGGCGGCGAAGGCATGAGCACGGGCGAGGCGCTCGCTGCAGAGCTGATGGCCGAGATCAGAGGCATTGATCGACCGCTCGCCAAACGCTGGGCGACCCTCTATGGCAATCGGGTTTGGCGCATGCTCGGCGATGCCCGCTCGCTCGATGCGCTAGGAGAGAACTTCGGCCAGCATCTATATGCACAGGAAGTTGATTATTTGCGCCGCGAAGAGTGGGCCACTCAGGTCGACGATATCCTCTGGCGCCGGAGCAAACTTGGCCTGGCATTCACCGCGGATGAACTGACCCGCCTGCAGCACTACTTGCAAGCGCACGTGAGCAGGACGACCGACGTAGACGCGGCCTGACGGCCGCGACGTTTCGGATCGCCGCCGATTGCGGTAGGCTCAGCGACTTCTCAAGACGGAGTAACACCCCATGGCCCGAGCCACTGCCCGCCACATCCTGGTTCCCACTGAAGAAAAGTGCAACGAGCTGAAAGCTGCCATCGAAGGTGGCGCCGATTTCGCTCAGGTTGCCAAGGACAATTCCACCTGCCCGTCGAGCCGCCAAGGCGGTGACCTGGGTTCGTTCGGTCCTGGCCAGATGGTCAAGGAATTCGACACTGTTGTGTTCAGCGCCCCGCTGAACCAGGTGCAAGGTCCGGTGAAGACCCAGTTCGGTTATCACCTGCTGGAAGTGACCAGCCGCCAGGACTGATCCTGCTGTCCCCGCGCATCTTGCGCGGGGATGCCCAGGCCGCTCAGCCATCGAGGCGCCGAGCGACCCCCTTCCAAGCCGTACCTCCCCGCTTCATCGTGAGTCCGATCACGCCTCCAGACGGAAACGACCAGTCAGCGCTTTGAGTCCGTTCATGCTCTGCATGATGGTGTTGCCTGACGCCGCGGTGTCGTGGGTGGCGCTGGCCGCCTGATCGGCTACCTGAGCGATACGGGTCAGCGACTGGTTCATGTCCTCGGCAACCTGTGACTGCTCCTCGGCCGCCGTCGCGATCTGGTTCGTCATGCCGCGAATGGTCTGCACCGCACCAACGATCTCGCCCAAGGCATGTTGCGCCGCTTCGATCTGGGTAAGCGTCGTCGAGCTGCTCTGGCGTGAAGCATCCATGGCATCGCCGGCACGGGTGGCCTGGCTCTGCAGACGCTCGACCAGCACACTGACCTCCTTAGCCGAATCCTGTGTGCGACTGGCCAGGCTGCGTACCTCGTCTGCAACCACGGCAAAGCCGCGTCCCTGCTCGCCTGCTCGTGCAGCTTCGATGGCGGCGTTGAGCGCCAGCAAATTGGTCTGCTCGGCGATGCCGCTGATCACGTTGAGCACCTTGCCAATCTCGTGACTGTCCTTCACCAGCTGCTGCATCACACCGGCCAACCCGTCGACATGGCCGGTCAAGGCGCGGATGGCGGTGACCGATTCGTTCATCACCGCATTACCAGCGCTGGTTTCCTGCTCGGCGAGATCCGCCGCACTGGCCGCTTCGACGGTGCTTCGCGCCACTTCCTGCGAGGTGGCGAGCATCTCGTTCATGGCGGTGGCGACCTGATCAATCTCGGCCTGCTGCGCCTCGACGTTGCGCGCACTGTCGCCTGCCAGATTTGCCATGCGTACGCACTGGCCATCGGCTTCATCGGCGGCCTGACGCACCCCACGAATCATCTCGCCGACCTGCACCAGCAGGCGGTTATACGCAAGAGTGATCATGCCAATTTCGTCGTCAGCATGGCGCACCTGCAGCGGCGCGGAGAAATCACCCTGACTGACCTTTTCCAACCGACTGCGGAGCTCATCGACCTGCAGCATCAGCCAGTTCATGCCGGCGATTCTTCCGAGAATTACCAGAAATAGAATGCACAGCGTCGAGGCCATGGCGACCCAAAGTTGCTGTGAAGCACTGCGATTAGCCTCGGCGGAAATCAGCGACACCACCTCGTTGGACGCTGCGAGAATTTCGTTGGCATCTGCGGCGACCGCTTTCAGATCAGCGCTCTGGCCCGTCGCAAGCGCCTGCACGGCGGGACGATAGCGCTGCCATATCTGGTCAACGCGCTGCAGATGAGGCTTGGCACTGGCCAGTTCTACCGGGGCAACGCCCTGGCTGCCATCGCCGTTGAGCAGCAGACGGTGCGACTGTTCGAAACGCTGAATGGTCTTCTCCACGTCTGCAGGCCCACCGATGCCCTGGGAAGCCAACAACGCCTCTTTCATCATCTTCTGGCTGAGCATGCGCTGGGCGCCGGCCATGTCGATCTGGCTGGCGTCCTTGCTGGACATGAACAGCACCCCAGCGGTCAGGGCCGCGCAAAGAAAGATCAGGCTGTAGGAAAAGAAGAACTGGTGGTTGATGGTACGCAGACCCAATCCGCGCAATACAGACTGGATGACGTTCGCCAAAGTGCTGGTCATAGGTGTATCCAACTACAGGGAAGGTAAAGCGCTGCCATCACTCGACGGCGTCGCAGTTACCCACTTCTCGGCTGTAACAGAGGCAACTTGATAGCCGTCGATCACCTTTCTGAAAGTCCCGTCATACGGGCGTTTGATCCATTTCAGGACACTCATGAGACAAGTCCCCACGCACTGATCCAGATCAATTAAACAGCTTCAAATAGACACATTTTTGGCCGACCGAACGCCGTATAACGACTATGGTCAGGTAATGGCAGGGAGACTTGTCTGGCACCCATTTTCTTCATTGAGGACTCGTCATGTTTCATGTAACCCGCATTGGTGACAATCGCATCGACGTGGATTTCTCCGGCAAACTCGACAGCAGCGAGATGCGCTTCGCACTCGACGAACTGATGCGAAAATCAGAGGGCATCAGCCACGGCCAAATGCTCTATCGCATTGGTGATTTCGATATACCGACCCTGGGCGCGATGGGTGTCGAACTGGCGCGAATCCCCCAGCTGTTTCGCTTCATCCGCCGCTTCGATCGCTGCGCAGTGGTGTCCAACAAGGACTGGCTGCGCAGGGCCAGCGAGATCGAGGGTGCGCTGTTCCCCGGCCTGGCCATCAAGGCCTTCGACGAGAACCAGAACACCGAAGCGCATAACTGGCTGGAGAGCCAGAACTGACCAGGCTTCCCGACAGCCCGCTAGCGGGGCGTACCAAATACCTGGGTCCAGTAGCTGCCGGCGGCGCTGGACTTGTCGATAGCGTAGGCCGCGCCCATCTCGGTGAAATCCGGATTCATGATGTTGCTGCAATGCCCGGGGCTGGCCAACCAACCCGCCATGACCTGATCTGCCGCCCCCTGCCCCGCCGCAATGTTCTCGCCGATACGCTCCCAGCTGTACCCGGCACGGTTGGCGCGGTCACTCACCATGCTGCCATCCGGCGCCCGATGGCTGAAGAAGTCCTGTTTGGCCATATCGCGGCTGTGCGCCAGGGCAGCATCGGCCAGCTCGCCGTTCCAGCTCAACGCCGGTGCCGCCTCGAAGGCCCGACTACCGCAGTTGCGCGGCTGCGCCCTCGCTTCATTGACCCTCTGCAGAATGTTCTTGCCAACCTGTTGCCAGTCGCCAAGGTCGGGCGAAAGCAGTGGCTTGGCCAGCAGCACCTGCCAGGTGTTGCCCTGGCGCGACACCCCGATTTCGGCGAACTCATGGCTACGCAGGGGTGCGCAATATCGCTGCTTGAGGGCTTGCATTGCGCTTTGCGCATCGCCCGGCCCTGAGACCGAGATGGCTTGCAGTTTGGATGGCCTATAACCGCCATCCTGCAACGCCTGCTGCAACTGCGCCCCGCTGGTGGCGGGTGCCACGGCCAGCGCAGCATTGGGCGCCAGTGGCCCGACCGCCTGGGCTTCGCCACTTCCGCAGGCTTCCTCGGCCTCACGAAATTCATTGATCAAGCCGATCAAGGGGTCAGATTCCTGCGCATGCGCCGGGCACGCCAGGCTCGTTGCCAGGATCAGCAGGGCGCCAGCCGCCACACGGGTTGGCGCACCGTCTGCTGAGGATGTGATTGGAGTCTTGATAAGCGGGGTCATGGGTCACCTGTCTGTCTGCGATTAAAGATGCTGACCACGATCCGTCGCGGGCGATCCGCTCCGGCACACCGCCAAACTTGTAAGGTCGTCTAAGACCACAACCAGGCGGCGATGATGCGATGATGCACAGCGCTGCCCAACCCCGACCCGCCCCCCTGACCACACTCATGACCCTTTCTGATTTCCTGCTGTTTGCCCTGCCGGCGATCTTCCTCACCGGCCTGTCCAAAGGCGGCTTCGGTGGCGCCCTGGGCGGCATCGCCGTACCGCTGCTGGCGCTGGCGATATCGCCGAAACAAGCTGCCGCAGTAATGCTGCCGATTCTCTGTCTGGCTGATGTCGTGGGCCTCAAGGCTTACGTCGGCCACTGGGACAAGGCGAATCTGAAGGTGATGATGCCGGGCGCGTTGATTGGCATTGCGCTGGGCTCGCTGACCTTCGGCATGCTCGACGAGCGCATGATCGGCCTGATGATGGGCGCAATCGCTGTTGGCTTCGTACTGCTAGGGCTGATCACCAACAACGACAAGCCGCGACCGCTGCAGCGCGGTCGTGGCACGTTGCTCTCCTCTATTGCCGGCTTCACCAGTTTCGTCGCACACGCCGGCGGGCCGCCGATCATGATGCACCTGCTGCCGCAGCAGCTGGACAAGCTCCGCTACGTGGCAACCATCAACCTGTTCTTCCTGATGACCAATGCGATCAAGCTGATCCCCTACGCCGCGCTCGGCCAGTTCAGCCGCGAAAACCTGCTACTCAGCCTGACGCTGGCGCCGGTAGTGCCGTTCGGCGTCTGGGCCGGGCTTTGGCTGCACAAGCGCATCGACCACAAATTGTTCTATCGGATCGCTCGCCTTGGGATGCTCCTGGCCGGGTTGCAGTTGATCTACAAAAGCCTCTGAAACGCGCACCAGGCACGACCGGCCGCCCGGTTTTCTGAACGTTCGCACCACTGCCCAGTCGGATTTAGTGAACCCACTGCAAAGGAGTCATCCTCATGCTGAAGTTTCTGGGTAGCACAGTAGGCATCATCTTTCTGATCGGTCTGTTGGTCGTGATCGGCTTGTTCGCGCTGATTTTCTAACGCCAACGAAAGACGATTGCATTGCAACCACGGTGCCTCGGTACGCACAACGGCACGTTGCAAGATTCACTGACAGGCCGCCGTCACACGGCGGCCTGTTCGTATCCGGCCTCTGCCCTCCGAATGCTGATGATCGCCATGTCTTCTCGCCTCGCTAACCCGTTTCCTGCCCTGCTACGCCCGCTCGCCCTGCTGATGCTGCTCTGCATGTCCATGCTGCCGACGATGCACGTATGGGCGCAGGAGGGCGTGGCGACGGTGCGCCTGGATGGCCGCGCGCTGTTCCGTATCGGCCCCAGCGAAGAACTCGAAGCGCGACCACGGGCACGGCAAATCGAACGGCAACTGGCAGCCGTGCTGGAAACGCCCAAAGGCATCACGCGGGCGCGTATCGAGCCAACTGAATCCGAGGAGGATGAGGGGCTGCAGATCAGCGTAGCCGGACGACCGCTGATGGTGGTCTCGCCGGCCGATGCCGAAGCCAACGGCCAGCCGCTCGACCGACTGGCCCGCGACTGGGCAGCGATATTCGACCGGGCTCTGGCAACGGCTGCCAAACGCCGTGATTCAGACCGTGGGCGGTTCTTGACCTCGGTGCAGTCGAGCGTCGAAAACGCCTTTGCGCGCCTGGTCGAATCCGCGGTCAATATCATTCCGCGGGTACTGGCCGCCCTGCTGGTCCTGCTGTTGTTCTGGGGGCTGGCCACCGGCGTACGCGCGCTGATGAAGAAAATCGTGCGTCGCCTGGCGAATGATCTGACCGTCGAGAATTTAGTCCGGCAGGTGAGCTACTACGCGGTCTGGGTGCTCGGCATCATCGTCGCAGCGAGTGCTTTTGGCCTGGAGCCCAGCACCCTGGCCACCGGCCTTGGCCTGACCAGTCTGGCGCTGGGTTTTGCGCTCAAGGACATTCTCTCCAACTTCGTCAGTGGGCTGCTGATCCTGACGCTGCGGCCGTTCCAGCTGGGCGACCAGATCATCATCGGCGAGACCGAGGGCAGCGTGGAGCGCATCGAGCTGCGCGCCACCCAGATCCGCACCTATGACGGACGCCGCGTACTGGTCCCCAACGCCGAGACCTTCACCTCGCGTGTCACCAACAACACGGCGGCGCCAGTCCGCCGCGGCAAGGTGGTCTGCAAGCTGTATTACGGCATCGACATCGAGACCATCAGCGCCGTGATGCGTGACGCCGCCCAACAAACACCCGGTGTACTAGCGACTCCGCACGCCGAGGTCCTGCTGATCGATCTGGGCGACAGTCAGCTGGTCTTCGATGTGCTGTTCTGGTGCGACTCGCGCCGCTCGGATTTCGTCACCACCGCCTCGGAGGTACGCAAGGCCCTGGTCGCCGAGCTGCTTAACGCGGGAATCACGCTGCCAGATCAGGCGAGGCAGCACATCGTGGTACATACGCCGAAAAGCTGATCGCGGCTCCTCGTGCCGTCGAGCGCTGCTGCATAACCGCTTGAAGACATGGCAGGCGCAGCCCCAGGCGCTCGCCCTCCCGAGCGCCGCCAAGACCTGATTTCGTTACAGGCACGAACCGAAACGGGCGATGAACCGGAACCGCATCAGCTAACCGCGGTCGAGTGTAGGTCGGCGCGCTATACCGCGGCGCAGACGGTGCACGAGCCAAAAGGTCAAACTGAATGAGGCAGTTCCTGGAAAACGCGGTGCTGGTAGGCGCCCTGTCGCTGTTACTGGCGGCCTGCTCCGATGACGAACAAGGCCAACAACCGGCACCACCACCGCCCGAGGTGGAAGTCATGACGGTCGACCCTCGGCCGATCCCCAACATTATCGAGCTTCCAGGGCGGGTCCAGGCTGTGCGCATTGCTGAGATCCGCGCCCGGGTCAACGGCATCATCCAGAAGCGGTTGTATGAGGAAGGCACCGACGTCGAGGTCGGCACGCCGCTGTTCCAGATCGATCCGCGAGAAATGCGCGCCAGTTTGAAGGCCGCCAAAGCCGCGTTGGAACGCGCTGAAGCAACAGCCCTGAACGCCGCTCAGGATGTCAGGCGCTACAAAGGCCTGGTCGCCAAGCAGGCCATCAGCCAGCAGGAATATGACACCGCGCAGGCCACCTTGCGCACCGCCAAGGCGGATGTGTCCCAAGCCGAGGCTAACGTCCAGTCGGCTGAGCTCGATCTGGAATACACCACGGTCGAGTCCCCCATCGAAGGCCGCGCAGGTCGCGCCCAGGTCACCGAAGGTGCGCTGGTCAGCGCCAGCGAGGGCACCCTGCTGACCACGGTGGAGCAGTTCGATCCGGTGTATGTGAACTTTGCTCAGTCTAGCTCCGATCTGCTGCAGATTCGTGCACGGCTTGCCTCCGGCGCGCTGAAGCTGCCTGACGACGGCCGTGTCGAGGTAAAGCTGATCCTCGAAAACGGCGCCGAATACTCGCATCCCGGTTACGTCAACTTCTACGCCATGAGCATCGACGAAACCACCGGCACCGTGGCCGTGCGTGCCGAATTCCCTAACCCGGACCGCCTGCTCCTGCCCGGTCAGTTCGTCCGGGCCCGGATGAATGCCGGCACCCGTCCGAACGGCGTACTGATTCCGCAGCGCGCCGTCATGGTCAATGACCAGGCGGCGCGGGTGCTGCTGGTGGGTGAGGACGACAAGGTCGCCTCGGGCGAAGTCGAACTGGGCGAGCTGCAGGGCAGCGACTGGGTCATTCGTGATGGCCTCAAGGCTGGAGACACAGTGATCGTCGAAGGCGGTGGCAGCGTCCGCAAGGGCGCAGCTGTGCGAACCACCCCCTTCCAACGTGAGGAGCCGCCGGAACCAACCGAGCCGTCGACCACCTCAGAGTCCGCACGATGACGCCTGCGTTCTTCATCCGTCGGCCGGTATTTGCCTGGGTCATCGCGCTGGGAATCTTGCTAGGCGGTGTGCTGGCCCTGCGTTCGCTGCCCGTCGAGCAGTACCCGAGCATCGCGCCACCAGCGCTGCGCATCGGCGTTACCTATCCCGGTGCTGACGCGTCGGTGCTCGAAACCAACGTGACCCAGGTGATCGAACAAGAGCTGAACGGCGTCGAGGGTTTCCTCTACATGGATTCCTCGAGCCGCTCCAACGGTAGCGCCTCGATCGAGCTGACGTTCGAGGCCGGCACCGACATCGATATCGCCCAGATGGAAGTGCAGAACCGCCTGAGCCGGGTCGAGCAGCGCCTGCCGGAGGAGGTTCGCCGGCAGGGTATCCAGGTGTTCCAGGCATCGCGGGACTTCCTGCTTATCATCTCGCTGTTCTCCGAGAACGGCACCATGAGCACGCTGGAGCTGGGCCACTTCGCCACCACCCGCGTGCTCGACGAATTGCGCCGCGTGCAGGGCGTCGGCGATATCCGCGAGTTCTACACAGCCTATGCCATGCGCATCTGGCTCAATCCGGACCGCCTCGCCAGCTTCGGCCTATCCGCCGCCGACGTGCTGGCTGCAGTTCAGGAGCAGAACAGCCAATCGGCCGGCGGCGCCCTCGGCGATCTGCCACTGGCTGAAGGCATCGAGATCAACGCACCGCTGGAAACCCGTGGTCGCTTCAGTACGCCGGAGGAGTTTGCCTCGATCATCCTGCGCGCGACGCCGGACGGCTCGGCGATACGGCTGCGCGACGTGGCCCGGGTCGAGCTCGGCGCACAGAACTACACCTCGCGTAGCGAGCTCAATGGCCAGCCTGCCGCGGGGCTCGCCGTGCAGCTATCCCCCGGCGCGAACGCGCTGGACACGGCGGCAGCAGTCAAACAGCGGATGCGCGAACTGGCCGAAGGCTTTCCCGAAGACATCGCCTGGACGGTGCCATTCGACTCGACGCCGTTCATCTCATCTTCGATTCAGCAGGTGGTGGTCACCCTGCTCCAGGCGATGGCGCTGGTGGTGCTGGTGATGCTGCTGTTCCTGCAGAACTGGCGCACCACGGTGATTCCCACCATCGTCATACCAATCACCCTGGCAGGCACCTGCCTCGGACTCTGGATAGCCGGATTTTCGATCAACCTGCTGAGCCTGTTCGGCATGGTTTTGGCGATCGGCACCCTGGTGGACGATGCCATCGTGGTGGTGGAGAACGTCAAACGAATCATGGACGAAGAGCAGCTGCCGCCCTACCAGGCCACGGTGAAAGCCATGGAGCAGGTCACCGCGCCGATTATCGGCACGACCGTCGCGCTGATCGCCGTGTTTGTGCCGCTGGCGTTCTTTCCAGGTTCAACCGGCGGCATCTACCGCCAGTTCGCCGTGACGCTGTCGATTGCCGTGGCCACCTCGACGGTGCTGGCGCTGGTGCTGACCCCTGCGCTCTGCGCAGCGCTGCTCAAACCGAGCCAACCGGACGACGGCAAGCCCGGTCTGAGTCAACGGATCTTCGGTCCGTTCAACCGCTGGATGGAGCGCACCACCGACCGTTACCACCATGCAGTCGGCGGCATGCTCGCCCGGCCCCTTTGGTTTCTATTGGCGTTTGTCGGCTTGCTGGCGCTGACGGCCTTTCTTTACCTGCGGATGCCCAGCGCTTTCCTGCCCGACGAAGACCAGGGATCTTTGATGACGGTGATCCAAGCGCCAGCCGGCGCAACGATCGAGCGCACCGAGGAAGCCGTCGAGCAGGTCAAGGCGTTCTACGCCGAACATCCACTGGTCGAGGACGCGATCACGGTCTACGGCTTCAGCTTTTTCGGTCAGGGCCAGGCGCACGCGATGTCCTTTGTACGGCTGATCCCCTGGGACCAGCGCACCGAAGACGGCAGTTCTGCCCAGGCGCTGGTGCGCGAAGCCATGGGACGCTTCTCGCAGATCAAGGAAGCCCGGGTGTTCGCCCTGAATCCCCCCTCGATCCCCGGACTGGATGTGGCCGGTGGCTTTACCTTCAAGCTCGAAGACCGTGGCGGCGCGGGTTACCAGGCGCTGCTCAACGCCCGCAATCAGTTACTGGGCAAGGCCAGCGAAAGCCCTGTGCTCCAGAACGCGCGACCTGAAGGCGCCGATGACGCGCCGCGCCTGCGGGTCAACATCGACCGCATCAAGGCACGGGCGCTGGGGCTTTCGATCAATGAGGTCAATGCAACGCTGGCGATCGCCTTCGGCAGTGCCTATGCCAACGACTTCAACCGTGACGGACGTGTCCTGCAGGTGCTACTTCAGGCCGAGGCGCCCTATCGCATGACGCCACAGGATGTGCTCGATCTGAAAGTGATTAACGACCAGGGCGAGAGCGTGCCATTTGGCGCCTTCACTACGGTGGACTGGACCGAAGGGCCGACCCAGTTGCAGCGTTACAACGGCT
>TARA_R110002095_G_scaffold216077_2_pt1 | contig 20180 bp, 16 predicted proteins | sample TARA_R110002095 | Tara Oceans TARA_R110002095 (sample SAMEA4397255) | marine metagenome | biome: Polar Biome; feature: [SRF] surface water layer (ENVO:00010504); material: water (ENVO:00002006), including particulate matter (ENVO:01000060) such as... | depth 5 m | reverse complement strand
AGAAGTGAGACTAAAGTATTGATTCATCACGCGCTGCGCCATGGAGTGGCGTACTGAGGTTAAAACCGGACCTCAGGGAAACTCTTAAAAAGCCAATTTTACGAAATGTCAGGTCTGTAAACCGCACAGCTACTGGGCTGCGTTTCCGGAGTGAGGCTTTTTTCATACCTCCCTTAGAAGACTGAGCAGCGGTATTGCTTGGGTTCAGGATGAATTGCTCAGCATCAGCCTGGATGGCAATTTTCATTTTCCAGCACATACCCCAAGTGCTGGTCACAGGTGACAACCTGACTGATGGGGCATGCTCACTGACACGTCGCGCTCATCGGACGACGTAGGGCTCAGCTTGGGTAAATCGCCTCGCCCCTACGCTATCCGACAGAAAGTACCAGTCGCGGTGTACCAAGGTAGCAAACAAGCGCCCTGCGACTCTTATAAGCTGTGGCCATCGGACCGCAATTTGCAGGTCCTATGAAGGAGTAGAAAGGCATGATCAAGGTCAGCGTGATGTATCCCAACACACCCGAGGCACGTTTCGATCAGGACTACTACCGCGACATACATATGCCGCTGGTGCAGGAACGTATGGGCAAAGCCTGTCTTTACTACACAGTAGACAGAGGCATTACGGCGGGGGCGGATGTGCCTGCGCCATATATAGCAATGTGCCATATCTTCTGTGATTCGCTTGAGACGTTTCAGGCAAGCTTCGGTCCTAATGCTGAAGAAATTCTTGCAGATATCCGCAACTACACCGATCTGGAGCCTGTGATGCAGTTTAGTGCTGTGGTCATCGGACACTAGCCGCTCGGAACAAATGGGAAGGCGGTTTTTAACCCAGAGTGTGTAAAAACATCCCGGTAAACCCTTGCTATGATTTCCGAGAATCTCATCGCAAGGGACGCCCATGAAACGGGCGGCCGCGAAAACTGAGTGCAACACCTGACCTTTCCGGTACGGTGCTGCCCCTATGTCCTATTCCGAACTCAGCGTCGAAGAGCGCGCCATCATTCAACTCAGTCAAGCTCAAGGCTTCAGCCTGCGCGGCATTGCTCGCCTGATTGACAGGTCGCCCTCGACCATCAGCCGAGAGCTGAAGCGCAATCGAGGCAGTAGTGTGCTTACTCGGCCCGCTGCGCCCAGCAACAGATGAACATTCGGCGCCAGGTTTGTCGCCCCAAGCGCAAGCTTGTGCCGGGCAGCGAGCGCTTCGTAAGCGCTCCATAAACCCCGTCCCCGGACGGGGTTGTTTTCAGGAAGCAGCTGGCGCTGGCGAGCAGTTCCACGGCAACAGCGCTTCGTAGCCTTCGACGCTGTTGACCTGAGGCAGGCGCTCAAGGATGTGGCGCAGGTAGGCGTAGGGCTCCTGGCCATTGGCTTTGGCGGTTTCGATCAGACTATAGATCTGTGCGCTGGCCGTGGCGCCTTTGGGTGTGTCGCTGAACAGCCAGTTTTTGCGGCCGATGACGAACGGGCGGATGGCGTTCTCGGCGCGGTTGTTGTCGATGGGTAGGTTTCCGCCTTCGATGTAGCGCTCCAGGCGGCTCCAGTTGTTGTCCAGGTAGTTCACCGCCTTGCCCAGGGAGGTCTGTCCGGCGACCTGCGGCTGAGCTTTGTCGAGCCAGGCTTTGAGCTGGTCGAGCACTGGTTGACTGCGCTGTTGGCGGGCGCTCAGGCGTTCAGCGTCGCTGGCGTCTTTCAGCTCGCGCTCGATACCGTAGAGTTTGTTGATCAGGTTCAGGGCCATGTCGGCTCGCCCAGTTTTGCCTTTAGGCTGCACCTTCTGCGCCTCGATAAATTTGCGCCTCGCATGGGCCCAGCAGGCCAGCCGCTCGATGCCCGCTTGCGCGGCCACGGCGTTGTAGCCGGAGTAGTCGTCGGTCATTAAATAACCGCAATAGCCGGTGAGCAGGCGCAAGGGTACGTCCTGCGCACGACTGGTTGTGTAGTCGAAGAGGACCACCGGCCTGTCTGGCGGGCCGCCGGTTTGCACCCACATCCAGGATTGGCTGCTCGGGTCGCGCCCCGGTTCTTTGAGCACCTGCACCCGGGTTTCGTCGCAGTGCAACACCGGATAATCCAGCAGCGTGTCGCGCATCAAGTTGAGCAAGGGTTGCAGATAGTCACCGCATTGGATCACCCAGCGAGCCAGGGTCTGCCGCGGGATGTCGATGCCATGGCGATGGAGGACTTTCTCGAAGCGATACAGCGGCGTGCCGTCAACATACTTGGTGCTCAGCAACATCGCCAACACGCTGGGCGTAGCCAGGCTTTTCTCGATCAGTTGCGCGGGCTTGTCCGCGGTGATCGGAGCGGCTTCGCAGGCTTTGCAGGCGTAGGTCTTACGGATATGGCGGATGACCCGCACCTGCATCGGGATGATTTCCAGCTGTTCGCTGGTTTCCTCACCGATCACTTGCTTGCAAGCACCGCAGGCACAGGTCAGCTCGTGCTCGGGCAGCTCATGGATAACCTCAACGCGCGGCAACTCAGCCGGCAGTGGCTTACGCTTGCCACGACGTTTGACCGGCGCGACGACGTCTTCCTCGATCTCTTCGGCAGTAGTTTCGGGCGCGGCTTCGGTGAGGCTTTCGGCTTCGTTGAAAATCTCCAACTGCGGCGAGTCAGGATCGGCCGTCTGCTCGGATTTGCGACCGAACAGGCGTTGGATCAGCAGTGCGTTTTGTTCGCGCAGGTGCTCGATCTGCCCGTCCTTGTCCTTGGCCAATTTCTGTGCAGAAGACAGCACCTCAGCGAGCAATTGCTTGAGCGCTGCGGGGTCGTCAGGAAGGGTTTCAGGCACGGAAATCATGCCATGGATTATACCGGCTCAAGTCACGAAACGTGGTGTCAGCACCTTGTGCGGTTGATTGCCCCAGAGGTCGATGCCCACCAGCAACTGATTCAATTCCCGCACCGTCAGCTCGATCGCTTCGTCACCGGCATCCGGTTTGGTCTTGAACCGCTCGGCCTCCAAGCGCTTGAGCCACAAACAGAAACCGTTACGATGCCAATACAGAATTTTCACTTGGTTGCGCGTGCGGTTGAGAAAAACGAACAACGCCGGGTCGAACACCGCCACCTTGATATCCAACTCGACCAAGGCGGCCAGACCGTTGATGGATTTGCGGAAATCGACCGGCTTGGGGTAAAGGTAAACGGCTTTGACCTTGGGGTCGGGACGCATCATGGGCTGGGCTCCAGGAAAATCGGGAGCACAGCATCTGTGGGCCTTCACTTCACTTGAAGGTGTGGTTTGTGGAGCGGTTACAGCGCTTCGAACTGGTGGCCCACATGCTGCGTAAGCGTTTGTCTCCCGAGCAGATTGCCGGCAAGCTGCGCAGCATGACCCTAAGTCTATCTTCCTCTTTTTTAAGAGGTAAGAGAAATAGAAGCAATAGTCTTCAGACTTTGAATGGGGCAGGGGAAATGTATGTAGTTATTTATTGGATTTAGAGAAGTCAACCAAACGATAAAGCTGAGATTCTAATTCTTTTAGCTTGACCGCGAGCAACAACTCCCGAGCCAACGACAGCTCTAAGAGCTGCTGCAATCTATCTCGTTCGTCTTTGTATCTTTTTGCCTTCTCTCTTTCTCGCCTCTGAACTTCAACCCTTGACAAGGTGAAACGGCTTTGCTCCCTTTTAAACTCGCCTATCTGTGCTATAAGCGCTTGGTGATTGAGCCGCCGCTTCTTCAAGTAACCACTGTCAAACCCAGCCTCTTGAGAAACTATAGAGGCGGTAATCTTATCGGGAGAAATCCCTAAAAACTTTATATTTTTCGGGCACCCAGCCTTTAAGCGATCAAAAGCATCGTAGCACTCTGACAACCCATTCAAATCTGTCACGCTTCAAAACCTTCATCATAATTTAAAACACCCATCTTTTTACTCCGAAATTTCAAAAGACTTTCCAGTTCATCCTTCGTCGCTAAATATTCAACGGAGTCCTTTTCGTAGCACTCCAATTCTCGCCTTGTAGAATCTATTAAAGAGTCCACAGAGCTAGACTTGATCACAGCGCACTTACTGTCAAGGCATTGCGAGAACTCACCAAGAATAGAGCACTCGCATACATCAATATTAGTACACCCACCCAACAGGGTTTTTCGATAGCTAATCTCGCCGTTCCTAAGACGTTTTACGGTATCTTCCTTAAACTCCTCGACCAAAACTTCGCCTGATTCCAGTCTTTTCCGTGCACGTTCTAAATACCCGCCTTCTTTTCCATAAAGCGTAGCGCCTTTATCTAACAAGTCTGCCAAAATCATCTCAGCCGCTTCAAGGGACATGCCTACCTGAAGCTCATAAGAAATATGACTAATCGGGAGAACGTAGACCTTCCTCTCAAAATCGTAATGCCCAAATATCGTTTTAATATTTTGATTATTACGACTATAGTATTTTGTTATCTGTTGTGCCAAGTGTTTGAATTGCCGCATGAGCGTAGGAAGCGAAACAAAACCGCTATTTGCAGCATAGAATGCCAATGAACGCCTATATTGATGGCTAGTAAATGGCCATGGCTTGCCTACTTGAAACCTTTCATCCGATGAAAAATCTCGCTCTGGATCACTTGCCTGGAGGATTTCATAATCTTCTCTAGTTATAATAAAGCGCGAGTCGTTCTCAAACGCCTTAGCTCGATCTTTATAGACCGTTACCTCAACCCGCTCTTTCGAAAAGTAATTCTTCATGAACAATTTGACAGTGCTAACAAATAGAGGAAATCTTTCTACATCAGCTCCGACATAGTCTGCATATCCCCTAGCCACCCTCTGCAAAACAGTAACTGCATCAATTACCACCTCGTGAGCAAACCAGGAATCTTCTTTCCGAAAACCAGTAAACTTTGTTGTAGTCGACAAGAGCTCTACTATATTCTCACGAGAAATAGTATTACCATACTCATCCATCACCCGCTCATCAATTGTCCCTTTTATTATACAATCGTAAGGCAGCCTATTAACTTCATCAAAGCGCATCCCTGTATATAGATGAATTATCGATTTCATCTCATATTGAATTCTACTCAAAACGCCAACAAGCTTCGCTCTTCCATTAGCATTAAAGTCTGGATGATTGAAGAGCCCACCCATACCATGTTCCGCTATGGCCTCTTCGAAGGTCGGCTTTAAAGAAAACCGCGACAAACCTTCAACCTTATGATTCCTCCGCTGCACCTTCCTAGACAAACCATAATAATGATCAGAAAAAGCCCTCATAAATAATTCAAGTTTAAGGGTATTTTCTTTTAAGAACGAAACCCTTTCCGTCAAAAAATTAATATTTTCAAGATATATTCTTGCGGGTATCAGAGGGTGCTGTTGATGATCTACCCTCTCATGAACAACTACATCCGTGACGGATCTATACCCAAGGACATGCTCACCGATTACATTTAGATGTCGCAACAATGCATGCAGCGCTTGCATCTGTCTTCTATCGCCCACCTTTATAGATCCAATAGATCTGACAAAAGCTGCCAAGTAGACAGGGTTAGAAAACAAGTCTGAGAGCTTTAAAGCACCCAACATCCGATTACTACGCGACCGAATACAGTACTGACAAGCTCTAACAACCAACGAGAAATATTTATAAATCGTTGAAACCGATAAAGCACCAGCAGCACCCGCATTACAAAAATATATTAGCGAAAATATAATTACCTTCGCCTCAGACAACAGCGCCATCTCATGAGATGAACTAAGATCAAAACAAATGCGACGGAAATTAATAACGCAATTTCCGGTGGCAGCGAGCCTGTATGGCCTAAAATCCCATTCATGCCAACCGTAAAGAGCCGTAGGCTCACCGAATTTATCTCGACAGATAACAAAATCTTCTGACACATTCAATCCGGCGGAGTATTTATAAACATCCGGCCCCAAATCACTAGCGTGTCCCGCACTTTTAGATTCAGCAAAACTAAGATATGGTTGATTAAAATAAAACCCAGCCTCCCTCATAGCACACCAACCTTGTTCTTCATCATAAATACCAAGCCTAAGGCTTCATACCTCTGAAGACGATTTTCCCAATAGGGGGTCAATTCTCCAAGCTCAAAAACTCTATGGATATACAGATCCACATTTCTTTTACCAACTTCAGACTTAACCTTAATTTGGAACAGTATTTTCCTAACCCTTGCATCTAGAATAGAAAACAGCTCCCTTGCCTTATCTGTGTCTGTCATTCCACTCATTACTCCAGTAACGACATACAGAAGGCTGCACAGCTTATGAGCATCTTCCTCATCATTTGCATGACAAATATAATGCGAACAGAACAAACAACCATATTGCTTTTTACAATCAGGCGTTATCGGCGGGGACTCTACGGCAGCCTCAGGATTTAAATAATCATCACAATGCCCCGAAGCTGTTTTTTTATGCAAACCATTATCTTCCGCCACTCTAATATGGCCAGCAGCCTCATTTACCGCCGTCCAGAATCGCGAAAACTCATTTTGTGATTTGCCAGGCGAAACCTCCATGTAATGACGTTCATTTGTTGTATTCGAATGATTAAGAACCTGGCCAACGATTTCTTTATCAATGTTTGGATCTTCGTGCAGGAAAATGCTTTTCGTCTTCCTAAACTGCCGTGAAGTTAAACGAGCAAACTCTGGCGGCATGAACACCCCAATAACCTTCTTATCTTGAAAACCTCGTATATTTTCTTCTCTTACCTTCAAGATATCCCAAGACTTAACTTTCAACCCGAAGAATAGGTATTTTTCCTCCCGACCAGCGAGAACCCACTCTCTCAGCTTCAAATAACTTCTCAATATATTAACACCACGGGCCGCCAGCTCATATTGCAAAACCCGACCTGCAGCTCTTAACTTTATAACTCTAAAGCTTTTATTTGTTATCGACTTTGAAACTGAAAGCTCGCCATCAAACTCTACATTACTCATTTCAGAGATATATGAACCAGTTAACATCATAAAGAGCATTTGAAAAGCTTGCATTGCAGTGCATGCCAACGCCCTACGAGGCTTCGACCGGGGATTTATATTAGCGGCATCCATATTTCTGCGAACTTTCTTAAGGTCCTCCCGGAGAACTGATGGTTTCCTGTCCGGAGTTTTTTCAAAAAACTCTTTTTCAGTTGAAATTCTACCGAATTCATGGTTATAAGCCTTGATCGGCCTATAACAAAAAGGTGTCACCCTATGATTTGAGGCAGGAAAGAGATACGTGCTATATCTAGGCATTTCTAAAAAACAGGGGAACGGCTTATCGTCTAAAAGGAACTCAGATATTCCAATAGCAAGCCTTTCATATATTTTTGCAGCATAACGCAAATCCTGAATTTCTCTGGGTATAGTCTTTTCAACCTGCCCTGAAAACTTAATGTCATTCTTCGTTATATAATCAGAAACAGAGCTGCCGTAGGATATCAAAATCAAATAACTCAATTGATTCTGGAAAATCTGTGCATGTCTTGGTGTAATTTCGCCAATACCTACTCGATGCCTAAGCTCTGCTGTAACCGCCTTATAGAACTCCCGCGTTCCCTCCACAGTTTCCAAAAACTTTTCTGCGCTAGCATATTGGTCAATCCTCGCAAACGCATTGCCAACCTTACTCATAACAGCCAGTGCTGAACTATCCGAATAACCAGATGCTGTTATAGTTTCGAATAGTTTCTTAAGAAATTCACACCTATGCTGTAACAAGGAGGTTTCTATAACAAGGTATGGTTCCCCCCCACGCGAAGCCTTGCTTTTTTTGTAGTGCCTTTTTAAGTAAGCAATGGCACCAATATCAAAGGTGCCTTTCTTTTTTGAGTTAGGGAGACTCACTACCACTGTTTGAGGTTCAGTTGGCTCAGAATCGGCCAACCCTTTTAGAGTCCATACATAGGTCTTTCTCTCTAGGTAAGCGTCAGATGTCACGCTTCACCCCTATCATCGATACCATATAACTCAAGCAGCTTGTCCTCATACAACTGCTGCGCTTCGACTCGCTCATCTATTGAATCGAATAACTTCAAGTATCTTTCTGTGGTCGACCTGTCTGAATGATGCATTCTTTTTTGCACCATGGAAATAATATCCCCATCAGTAAGCAATCCCTTCGCCGAAAGGGGTTTAAGCCAGTTGTAATAACCTAGCGCATACGTAGCCCTAGTCCAATGAAAGGTAAAGCCCTTTGGAAAAAAATCTTCCGCATACCTTACGATTTTTTTCTTCGTATAATATGTATTACTTCCTTTAGGCCTACTTTTTGTAGTCTTGTACCTAGGATCACTCTTAGCCATATAATGCGCATCTCCTTCAGGAGAAAGAAAAAGATATACATCTTCTTCATCAAAGAGGTTCTCATTCTCGGCCAGGAACTTATCACGGCGTAGTTTAGCTTTTTTACAAGCAGCATACGTTCTTATCTGATCGGCTAAACCATGAGGAAAATATATAGCCTGCCGCTTATCATATTTTGTATCAATGCTAGTTCCAGGACCTGCATTAACTTTATACGTGCCATCCTTAAGACGCTTCTCGGGAGCAAACTCTTTCAAATGCTTCATTCGAAAGGTTAAGATAGTCTGTTTTCTCGCTCCAGTGTGCATTCCAATCAGGTAGATAAGTCTCTCATCCACTGAGAAATACCTAGAGTTTAAAACTCGCATAAGCTCAACTCTCTCTCGCTCTTGTAACGGCCTTAGATCCTCCCCATATTCTCTAACGAAACCAACCGGGACAGGACTTCCTTTATTAAAACTCCTTAGACTCTGTCCTCGCTCTTCCAGAGTAACGCCGTAACTTTGCCCGCCACTCCCCCTCAAGATCTTTTTCAAACTTATAACATCATCCACTCTTTCTATATCAATATTAGAACCCGGCTGCCTAGAGCAATATTTATAGAAATCATACACAACCTTTGTTTTCTTATTTAAAGCTTTTCTCTCTAACCTACCCGCATAAACCTCCCTAGCCAGCTCATTAAAATATCTATAACTTGGCCTAGATGGTTTGCGCCCGCTAAAATCATTTATATCTATATGATTCGTCTCACAAAATATTTTATATTCCAGCAACCAACTAGCCTTCATGCGAACGGCATCACTTGCCCCATAGCCTTTTTTATTATCTCTAGCGGATGTAAACAAAAACAAATTTGCTTGTTGCCAAGGTGAGCCATCTAGCTCCAAAAGGAATGGGAACAAATAAACATCATGCTTTTCATCGAATGCGTAATTAGGCGTGGTGAAATATGAAACTTCTTCGTTACATATTGTCCGCATCGACGAATCATTAATACGACCCGAGCTGATTTCAGCAAACACGAGCGGAACTTTATGAATAACTATTATTCTGTCTTTTTTTACTAAAGGCACAGCCACCTCCCCGCGCGCACTGATTGTCAATCACGGATTTTCACCCATGACCTGTCAATCTCAACATTAGTACATAAGTTTCGGGTATCTGCCTTTCAAATCCTTCTTCACATCGATATAGGTGTTTGCCCAGAAGCTCGCCAGGTCCTGCGTTACCTGCACCGGGCGGCGCGCAGGTGACAGCAAGTGCAGCTTCACCGGCAAACGCCCACCGGCGATGCGCGGCGTATCGGCCAGCCCGAACAACTCCTGCAAGCGCACCGCCAGCACCGGCGGAGACTCGTTGTAATCGAGCCGCACCCGCGAGCCGGACGGCACGGCAATGGCGACCGGCGCCAGCTCGTCAAGCCGCTGCGGCAGCGGCCAGGGCAACAAGGTTGCAAGTATGCTGTGCAGGTCGAGCCCAGCAAAATGCGCAAGCCGCGAGACCTTACCCAGATAGGGCAACAACCAGTCTTCGAGTCGTTCCAGCAGCGCCGCGTCGCTGACAGCGGGCCATTCACTGGAGTCAGCTGCGCGTAGGTCCAGCGCTCTGAGCAAAGCGATCCGCGCCTGCCACTGCCGCAGTTCCGGCGTCCACGGCAACAGCTCCAGCCCCTTGCGCCGGACCAGCCCGAGCAGCGCTCGCCCACGCGCTTCGTCATCCAGGCCAGGAAGAGGCTCGCGACTGAGCACCAGCTCACCAACCCGCCGCTGCCGCTCGGCCCGCAGCACGCCTTCGCGCTCGTCCCATTCCAGCTCGTCGCGCAAGCTGACCATCTCGGCCAGCTCCGCCTCGAACAACCCTGAGTCCAGCGCCGCCGCGCGGTAGATGCGCTCTTCTCGCTGGCCCTGACGGCTGCCCAGCTCGGCGATCACCAGCCAGGATTCTTTCATCAGTGCATCCGGCTCACCGAAGACCGCCGCGCGACCGTTGGCTAGGCGGTACTCACCACCACCGTCCCGACGTTGGCGAGCGATACGGTCGGGATAGGCGAACGCCAGCAGCGCCCCGTGCCAGCGATGATCGGTCGCATCGGCAGGAGCAGCCGCCGAGGCACCTCGCAGCAGGCTGCGAAACTGTCGCGCCAGCTGGCGCACCCGCTGCGCGCCGGAATGCCGGCCCGCGCTGCCATCGAGCAACTCGAGACGGGTTGAGATGTCCACCCCGCCGCCGCGCTGGATATCGCGCTCGACCAACAAGGCGGCAATGTCGGCAGCCAGCGACGCCAAGCCAAGTGCCTGGCCACGCAACAACAGATGCGCAATACGCGGATGCGCCGGCAACTCAGCCATGGCTTGGCCGTGCGCGGTCAACTGCCAACCGCCACGGACATTAATACTGAGTGCACCGAGGCGCTGGAGCAGGTCCTGCGCCTGTCGGTGGGCCGCAGCAGGCGGCACATCGAGCCAGGCCAGTTCATCCGGTTCGACACCCCAGCGCGCCAACTGCAGCGCGACGCCGGCCAGATCGGCCTGGAGGATTTCCGCGTCGCCATAAGCTGCCAGTTGCGCGTGCTGATCCTCCGACCACAGCCGATAGCAGGCGCCAGGCTCCAGCCGCCCCGCGCGCCCGGCCCGCTGGGTCGCCGAAGCACGCGAAATACGCCGGGTTTCCAGACGGGTCATGCCACTGCCGGGATCGAACCGCGGCACCCGCGCCAGCCCGGCATCGACCACCACCCGCACGCCCTCGATGGTCAGGCTGGTCTCGGCAATGTTGGTCGCCAGCACCACCTTGCGCTTGCCCGCTGGCGCAGGCTCGATGGCGGCGCGCTGGGCGGTCAGCTCCAGCTCGCCGTGCAGCGGACAGAGCATTACCTCGCCTCGATCTGCCAGCTGCTCGGCCAGCAGATCGTTCACACGACGTATCTCAGCCTGGCCCGGCAGGAAGACCAGTACGCTGCCGGATTCCTCATCCAGCGCCTGCATCACCGTCTGCACGACCCGCGGCTCGATGCGTTCACCGGCCTGAAACGCTCGTCCCCAGCGCTGCACGACCGGAAACATGCGGCCCTCGCTGCGCACCACCGGGGCGTCATCCAGCAAAGTCGACAGCCGCGCGCCTTCCAGCGTGGCGGACATGAGCAACAGCTTGAGCGGTTCATCGCGCAGCAGCACGCGCGTATTGAGGGTCAGCGCAAGGGCCAGATCGGCGTCCAGGCTGCGCTCACGCATTTTGCCATTCGCATGGATTTATCATTAGATACCTAAACCCAGCAAATACGGGATCTTCCACCCCAAAGCAAGGACAAGAATTCGTTGACAATCATCAGCAGCACCCTGTTCTTACCCAACTATCCATTCCGAAAAATTTCGGAGCCCCTAGCCAAGGCCTTTCAAACCCACGCGTCGTCGGAGTTGATTAACGTTCCGCTGAAGCTGCTCGAGTGCTACCTCCAACTCATCGAGGCAGAACTCTCCTACGTCCATCTGTCGAGTCGAAGCTGCGAGCCGATCATCATCGGTTTTGTCGGTGCATTGCGATCAAGAACTTTGGCCGATAGCAAAGAGCCTGTTCGGATTCGCTGGGCTCGACGTTTCGTAGAAACACTTACAAGTCTGCGCGACGAAATTCCAGGCATGCCCAATTTCGACTATTTGATGGCCGACCTCGAAGAAGGGAAAGAACTCTGGGATTCCCAGCAGAAAAAATTGAACCCATTGGCCTTGCGCTATTGGAACGGATGGCAAGTCGACTCCCTAAAAGGAGTACCAAGTTTTCTCGCGCTGGGAGAACTATGGCACTCCCATGGCCCTGAGTTTACAGAAGAGTACTACCGGACATGGAAGACTTTTTCGGCCAAGCAAGCAAGATGCAACACCACATTGTGCAACAAGCTGGCCAGCTATTTATCGAAGAACTCTTTGGAGTGGCCAACTACAACCTTCCAAAACCCAGAAAATATAAAATCATTCTTTTTGCACTTCATGAAGGAGCACTTCTTAACCGCATATAGAGAAAATCTAAATATACCAACCCAGATAAAAACGTGGAACAGGTTCATATCGAACTGCGAAGAGGCCTTTATACAATCAGGAGTTTGGGCAACCCCTTTTGGGGATGGACTACCACGGCCCATCCGCCCCAAACAACACAGAGCGCAAACAAGAGTGTCCGTGTCTGATGAGGGGGTGGAAATCCATGAAAAACTTATCACTAGAGTCCCTCTCGAAATAACTGATAACGAGGCAATAGAAATATTATTCAAAAGTATCCACAAAGACATCGAAACCGTAAAATCCTGGGCAACAGAACAAGCCAATGAACTTTACTCGAGAGTCCAACTTCGTATACTCGCAACCACACGGATAAACTCCTCGGAAATCAAACCTCGAAAAGGCTGGCAGCGTCGGAGTTACGATCACGAATCAATTTGCGCGATTTTTCAAAGCAACGGCTTTCCATCCTCGCGCATGGACTTCGAACACCAATACGGATACACCATATTATCTGCTGATGTCGCAAATATACTTGGACTTCCGGCTGCTGGCACTCTTTATCCCTACCAATGCTTACTGGTAGCAGAGCACAATGAGATCACAGAATCTTTCCTTAAGAATTTTCGTTTGTATGACGACAAAGGTAGAAGATCCGGCTTTGTGAAAACCGACACCGGGTATCAGTTGGTCGGCTTCAAGGATAGAAGAGGTGGAAAGCTAAGCGAGCAGAAAATACAACTAAACGCGAACTCAACAAAGCGAATCTTCGAAGTAATAAAGATCACAGCACCGTTAAGAAAATATCTCAAGGGAATTGGCGACAGCCGATGGAAGGAGTTATTCCTGACCTGCGGGAAGGGTTTCGGTCACCCGCGGACCGCTGTAATTCCGACTTGGAACAAAGCGCTATTCGATAAACACACACGGATTTTTGAACGACTTGCACAACAATTTTCAAATCATACTTCCTTGAGGGGTACTGAACTAAAAAATTTCTTATCTCGAGTCACCCTTTCTAGTCTTCGAGCCTCATGTGGGGTAGAGGTATATTTAAAAACCCAAAGCGTCGAAGCCATGTCCAAAGCGCTCGGCCACGCAAACCACGACTGCCTGCAACTTTCTCACTACCTGCCGGAGTCAATACTAGCCTTCTTCCAAGCCCGCTGGATAAGAATTTTTCAGCGCGGCTTAATCTGTGACGCGATGAAAGATAGCAGCTTCCTCATAGAGGCCGCAGACTTCGAGACAATGGAAGAGTTAAATCTATTTCTTAAGAACCATGCACTAAAAGACATCCCTGACCACCTGGTCAACCCGGAGAACACTCAAACAACTGAACCCTATTCAGCGAATCAGTACTCAGAGGTCTACATCTCAGTGGATCCAGGGATAATGACCGCCCTCGTATCATTAGAGAAAGCAGTGGCTACAGCGGAACGACCCGAAGAAGTGACAGGAGTAGCACGATACTGGGCAGATCTAACGAAGGCCGTTGTTGCCGAGATCAGAAGGGATAATGACGCACTACTGAAAGACCACCTTTATGTCGCCGAGCAGAGGTGTAACCCCCGCAGAATGGAGAAGTTGATATATGAATGTTGAATTACCAGCAGAGCTAGACTTCCTAAAAGCGTTCTACACCGACCCTAGGACAGAATACAAAAAATCAAGTTGGTTGCTGAGTGATTTCGACTTGCACATATGGAAATATGATTTCAATTTTGCGACCCCCAACACGATCAACTGGGACATTACATTAGACGACGAAACTTCTCTGCTTGCCCAAAAAAACAAGCCATTACTAGACGGGCTAAAGTATTTTTTAACAACATCTACACGTTCTGTTCGAGGATCGGCGATCGAATTAGGTTCACTAGCCGCACAGATGACGATGTTTAACAGGGCCATTCACGTTGCCGATTACATTCTTCTGAATGCAAAAGAATATCAGCTATCCAGATTCGGATTGGCTGGAATCAACAGCCATCACATGAAGAGAATGCTAGACGTCTTCTCAAGCGTCAACGGTTCGGAAGAGTCGGTTTACGAGTGGACCAAGACTATCAGCAAATTTTGTTTAAGCTTAATAAACACTTCCAGTTCTATCGAACTCGATAGCATTCTAGATCAATATCCACGAATGCGCATTGTGACTGACGAACAACTAGATGAGCATCACCTGGAAATACCTTTTGATTTAATACCTTATGCAAGAGCTGCCTTGCATTTGCATGGATATTATAAAAAAAGATCAACTGCTGGAGTCCGCACCCCTAACACCTTGCAGCTAGCGAAATCGCTTTATGCCAACACACTGAAAGGCGGGCATCTAAAACTAAAAACATTAAGCTCATTAGAATTCTATACTGATAATGAGAGAGAAATAATATCGAGAGAGTATCCCGGTTCATCGGTCAGGACAGGTGACCATGAAGCAATGACATCCGGTCCATTTCGCGCCTACAGATTTTTAACATACAACCTTGGAATTCTTCATGAAATTGGGCTTCCAGCTCCCGAAGTATCAGAGCTGAAGCAGATACTTGATTATGAACCATCACTCTCTGAAGCTGCTCGGTTTCGGACGCTGCCGTACCCAATAGTGAGAGACGCCTTCAGAAAATCAATCGAGTACCATTTCAAGTATGGAGAACTTCTAATAGAAGGTTTCTGCCGCATGGCAGAGCATTGCAACCTCAATGGAATTGCCCCTACGCAACTTACCAATGGAGAGTTACAAGACATTATGCCCCCTGAGCTTATCGACATGGGAATTAGGAAGCTTGGGCTTGTATGTCAAACGGTGTCTATTAGGCACGGCGCACTGAGAAAGCAGTCAAATTACTTCATAGAACTCAGAAATAATGTGGGACTGATTGAGTGCTTACGCATCTATATTGGATGTGTCCAGATGGTAGTTGGAACAATCATGGCTCGCCGAATAGGAGAAATGCTCGATTTGCACTCGACTGACTGCCTAGATAAAAGCGAAAGATGGTTGATCTTCTTAAATAGAAAAAGCACATCCAACCTGTTCGGCATAAGACAACGCCAAGCACGCCCAATCGAACCCATTGCCGTAAAAATGATTAAAAACTTAATTTCCATGCAGCAGAGACTTTTAAAAAGCGGATTCATAACTGAAATGACTAGCCTCTTTGCCCCCCCCGGACTCCTCGGAAATGCCGGGCTTAGTCAGCAAACAATGTATGCCTACAATAGAAACCTAGACTTGTTGTGCGATTATTTCGAACTACCACTAAATTCAAAAGGAGAAAGGTACTATATCCGACAACATCAACTTCGACGCTTTTTCTCCATGGTATTCTTCCACTCGAGCAGTTTTGGAGGACTGGAGACACTGCAGTGGATGCTCGGGCACACCGACATGCAGCATGTTTGGAATTACATTACTGAGTCCACTGATGGTGCAGTTTTGCGTAGCGCTAAGGCTCAGTTCATAGCAGAAAGCTTGCATAATGGCGATATCACTGCTTACGAAGATCTAGCCGAAATACTAAAAATTCGTTACAACACAGATAATTTTGCTCTAGTAGACACTGCTGAACTTGAAGACGCAATCACCGACATGATAAAGACAGGGAAAGTCCAGATTGAGCCAGAGTTTTTCACAGACGAAACCGGCCAACATATGCGCGTGGTAGTAAAAATTCAGAGCACAGACTAAATGAAAAAAATCTCCGACCTAGAGCCACATGCTAGCGCCACATTAATAACCAGTGAACTTTTAAAGCTAATCTACCGTAATCCTGACTATTTTTCCAAAAACGAGAACATTCTAAAGGCTCTCAGAAGCCAAGGAGCGCTAGCCAAGCTCGAATTCAATTTCGAGGACTCAGGGGCTATAAAGTCAAAATCCCCAATGAGCATCAACACTTTAAAATCTCACGCCAACTTACAGTTCAAGGGAGGATTTAAGGAACTTGATACCCTCCGCCTAGCGGCATTGAGGGCCATTGAGAAGGTCAATGGCAGCAAAGAGGCCACTTCAACAAAACGCACTAAGTCCGGACTTTCGCGACTAGTAACTGAACTAGAGGAGAGACTTGATAAGCAGCGCTGCGCCAACATGGTCCTCCTCCAGGGATTAAGCCTGGCAATTAACGAGTTAAGAAATATACGTAGCAATCTAGATCCCGCTCTACTTGAAAAGCGGGCAAGCGATGCCGTTCAGGCACTTACTGCTCTACTGAGCCTCCCTCCAGAACAGCCACCCCCCCCCTCCCCTTCTTCCGGAGACGGGCGAGTTACGCGACTGGAGGAGTATCGCAAGTGACAAACCACCTTCGCCAACAACTATTTAAACCACTTAAAGAGCTAACACTCTTTAGCTACCATGTGACCGCCCTGGCCGAGGTGGAAAAGGCCTATCAAGGCACGGCGGTAAAGGCGGAAGCATTGGGGAGTATGCATCCAAAATAAGCCCACTAGTTCGCTACTGCTTCAGATACCGAACTGACTTTATAGGACTGTCTGACCAACAGTTCTCAGACTTCATTGACGAATTAAGAAAGGAGCGATCTGTCAACGATCCCACTGTAAATAGGCGCACCGAAACTACACTCCTAGCAATTGGTAGGATCTGTCTAGATTTTTTGCAATTCGTAGGACGTCTTTATGGCGACGATGCATTTGTATCAGAGAATGGAACCATCCGCGCCGTAATGAAAACATTTACTATCACAACGCGCTCAGGAAGAACGATAAAGCGGAGTTATCTGCATCACCACTCTCTTCATGTATCTGGAACGCGCTACCACACGCGCGATCCGATCCCGAGCGAACATATAAAGCTTTTGCGAGATTCAGCAAACAAAATCCACCCATCGAGACACCTTCAACTTCGACGGAATCTGGTGATTTCCTTGCTTGAGCATACGGGCGCTCGACGCAGCGAGATAATTGAAATTACCGTTTCGGACATACGTAATGCCATGAACATGTCGTTCCCATTGCTACGTCTGCGAACCTTGAAACGTGGAACCTATTCCGAGCGTTTTATCCCGATTTCAAGAGTGGTACTAAGCGAAGCTAAGAAATATATTCAGTTTGCCCGCAGAATATCTCTTCGCAACTTCAAGGACACGGATCACGACAGACTCTTTGTTCAAGAAAAGACTGGTAAGCCGCTCGGTGCCTGCAGTATTACGAATGAAATGATTCAACTTAGAAGTCACGCCGGCATCGAAGAAAAAGTCTGTGCACACATGTTCCGCCATGCTTTCATCACCAATCTTTTCGTACTCCTAATCAAAAGACACAAGTTCAAGCAAAAGGACGACTTCAGAAGCGCCCTGCTTAATAGCAAAAAGTTTCTTTACGACGTCATGCTGTGGACTGGCCACAAAGATCCCCTCTCGGTAGAACGGTATATTCATCTTGCATTCGCCAAACTTGATGGATACGAAGACATCGTTTCATCTGCCCATATAATCAGGACTAACCGTATATATGACCAGGCCGAGGAGCTACTTCTGAACGCATTAAAAAATGGTATGCCAGTTGACGAGTACGTGCGTGAACTGGAGAAGCTAAAGCAACTTCGGCAAGAAGATCTCAAGAAAGAGACAAAGGAAGAGGAAGAGGAAGAGAATACGGAGTCAGTCAAAAGCTGGGAGCATTGGCATAACCACCTTTGAATGTTGCGATACAACTCGCTTCACTGCCGAAGCGTCCATAAAGCGCGTGTCTAATGACGACGACGTTTACCGGTCGTTCACTGGGGCGAAAGAGACAATCCGCTCCTGCCCGTGCAAGGTGGCATCCTGAATGCCCGACTCAATCCGTAGGGCTCTGTCCGGATAGATGTCCTTGAGGTTCGTCATCACCTGACCCTTGTCAAGGCTGAAGATCACTTGGCCGTTGTGATCAACCAGGAATGCATGGTCGATGCCGCCAAAGTCCACGACATCTATGATCCTCCACTAGGGTGTCAAGGGTGAACCGTCGCTTAAGTTCCGGAGCACACATTTACAAAGGGCCGAAATCTGCAAAAAACGGGCACGTCGACTCTACGAATGGCAATACGGTAAAACTCGCACGGCCCTAGTACGCCGGTTGACTGGCACACTCAACAGAGAGCCAACCTGCGTTGCTCTCGAGGCAACACTGGGTTCCGGTTCACACGCCCGCATTGAGCAACAGCCTACGATTTTCGCGGCTTAGCTCTAGCTGTAGCCTGGGCCACAAGCGGGTCCTCAGGCCAGTAATGCTTAGGGTACCTACCTCGTAAATCTTTCTTCACTTCCGCGTAGGTATTGCGCCAGAAACTCGCCAGGTCCTGGGTGACCTGCACCGGGCGCTGGGCCGGGGACAGCAGGTGCAGCTTGACGCCCTGACGGCCACCGGCGATGCGCGGAGTGTCGGCGAGGCCGAACAGCTCTTGGAGGCGCACCGCGAGAACCGGCATCTCGTCGCTGTAGTCGAGGCGGATGCGCGAGCCGGAGGGCACTTCCAGCGTACGCGGCGCCAGCTCGTCGAGGCGTTGCGGCAGCGGCCAGGGCAGCAGGCCATGGAGGATGCCGGCGAGGTCGAGGTTGGCGAAATGGCTGAGGCGGCTGACCTTGCCCAGCCAGGGCTGCAGCCACTCCTCCAGGCTGGCCAGAAGCGCCGCGTCGGAGAGGTCTGGCCATTCGCTGCTGCCCGTGTCGGCCAGGTCCAGTCGGCGCAGCAGCGCCACCCGCGCCTGCCACTGGCGCAGCTCCGCACTCCACGGCAGCAGCTCCAGCCCCTTGCGTCGCACCAGACCGAGCAGCGCACGCGAGCGGGCCTCGTCATCCAGTTCGGCAAGGGCTTCGCGGGCCAGCACCAACTCACCCACTTTCACCTGACGTTCGGCGCGCAGCACACCTTCGCGCTCTTCCCAGTCGAGCAGGTCCTGGCACCTTACCTGTTCGGCCAGAGGGCCGTCGAACAGTGCGGGATCAAGGTCGGCCGCGAGATAGATGCGCTCTTCACGCTGGCCCTGGCGGCTACCGAGATCGGCGATCACCAACCAGGGCTCCTTCATCAGCGCATCCGGCTCGCCAAAGGTGGCTGCACGGCCATTGGCCAGCCGATAATCGGCCCCTCCGGCACGACGTTGCTGGGCAATGCGGTCCGGGTAGGCGAACGCCAGCAGGCAGCCGAGCCAGCGCGGGTGATCCGGATCGGCCACCGGCTCGCTGGCCGGGCCACGCAGGTAGGAACGGAACTGCCGCGCCAGCTGGCGAGCACGCTGCACGCCGCCACGAGCGCCACGCGCTGCCTTGTCGTTACCGGCCAGCAAGGCGAGGCGGCTGTGCAGGTCGGCACCGCCACCACGCAGGATGTCGCGCTCGCCCAGTAGGGCGGCGAGGTCACAGGCCAGGCCGCCGAGTCCCAGGGCGTGGCCACGTAACAGCAGGTGGGCAATGCGCGGATGGGCGGGCAGTTCGGCCATGGCCTGGCCATGGCGGGTCAAGTTGCCATCGTCGGCCAGTGCGCCGAGGCGTTGCAGCAGGTCACGGCCCTGGGCGTAGGCAGCCGTGGGCGGCGGATCGAGCCAGGCCAGTTCATTGGGATCACCAATCCCCCAGCGCGCCAGTTGCAACGCCAGTCCGGCAAGGTCGGCCTGGAGGATTTCCGCGCTCCCGTGGGCGGCCAGTTGCTCATGCTGGGCCTCAGACCAGAGCCGGTAGCAGGCACCCGGCTGCAGACGGCCGGCACGGCCGGCACGCTGGGTCGCGGAGGAGCGGGAAATACGCTGGGTGTCCAGGCGAGTCATGCCACTGGCCGGGTCGAAGCGCGGTACACGCTCCAGGCCCGCGTCCACCACCACGCGCACGCCATCGATGGTCAGGCTGGTCTCGGCGATGTTGGTGGCCAGCACCACCTTGCGCTTGCCCGCCGGTGCCGGCTCGATGGCCGC
>TARA_R110002095_G_scaffold206346_2_pt1 | contig 20255 bp, 19 predicted proteins | sample TARA_R110002095 | Tara Oceans TARA_R110002095 (sample SAMEA4397255) | marine metagenome | biome: Polar Biome; feature: [SRF] surface water layer (ENVO:00010504); material: water (ENVO:00002006), including particulate matter (ENVO:01000060) such as... | depth 5 m | reverse complement strand
CACACACACACACACACACACACACACACACACACACACACACAGCGACTAGGCATACTGAGTCATAGCAAGTATCTCATCGTTTAGTTCTTCCTCTAGTTCGTTTTCAGGATATGGTTGAAAGTAGTAAAGTTCAGTCACGACCTTATCAACTTCTCTCTTTGTAGTCTTAATACCTCGTTCATTAACAGCAGAGCTAACGTAACTGGTCATGTTAGCGATAGTCGAGAACAAAGGCGTGTACTGGGTATCTACGCATTCTTCGATACAGAAGGAGATGAAGTCCCTGATACTATGATAGTCGGTGTTCAGGTTTGTGTAGGTGTAAAACAACCTAGGCATGTTATAGAGACAGCGGATGTAACGAGTCTCGGTGTCGCTTAAGGTGATGGGATTTCCGTTAACGTCGGAGACTTCGTACCCTTTGATGTTGAAGTTACCAGAGAGCATCAGCGCAGTATAAGCATACTCTCTGAACGGCATCTCTATCGAGTTGACGAACTCAAAGTTCTCACCATCATAACAGATATCGAACTCACACGCGCATACAAACTTACCGTCGTTCAAGATGGTGGAGGTGAACTGCAGATTACCTTCGTAGGAAGTACCGTTGGTAACATGCACAAAAGGTACACAGAGGTGAACGGTAGTGCCTACATTCTTAGGGTTACCGCTCTTTCCGTATATAGTATCTGGTCTAATACCAAACGCCTGTAAAAGACGGTATACCTTGTGCGGTGCTTCTCTGTGGTCATTAGACAGGAGTCTGTCGTATGGAGAACGATCATACGATATCCGTATCAGGCTCTTAGGTGAGATGGCCTTACGCTCATGTATAGGGGTGATGTCAGGATCGGTATAAACTATCTGACTGAAATCATCGACGTTAACATCGTAGTATTTGGGAATGGGTACGCTCTCCCAATCTGCGTCATAATCCGACTTAACGTCAGACACCCAGCCAGCCTGGATAGCATCAACAAGAGTTACGTCTGTAGCAGCCATGATGACGTAGTTGGGGCGCTACGTGCAAGACGCCTCAGTTACACGCAGAGTTATGTAGCATTTGCGTTTTAGCGTTAGTTGCACTTAGGATGTAGTATCGATGGCATCATCAGAGTAGTAGTCATAGTAAGACGAGATGTCAACAGAGGATACGTCAGACTCATAGGACGACTCATAGGACGACTCATAGTCAGAGTAATCGCTGGATTCAGAGGGCACGTAAGTATCATACGGGGGTATATAGGTTATCACAGGGCATGGACGATGCACCGTGTCAAACCAGTACATAGTATACGTTTGTCCATTTTTGTTTGTTTTGTCTTCCGGTCTTGTTACCGTTTCGTATTTATTATGATACCACTCACGATAGCTTTCGGTGGTGTAACACAAACGTTTGTCAAAATCATCATAACAAAAGTTGCCATCGAAGTCGAGACGTAAACGCTTTATAGAGTTTATTGCGTTTGTGCCGACATCTACGAACGCATCGGGGTCACGGTTGTCAGTGAAGATAAAAGTGGCTAGGTCGAAGTAGGTAGAGTCTAGTACTTTGATTTCCTTCTTGACACAACTTAACTTGTAATCACTCAGCGTATAGTTACGGAGTCTAGAGGTAGTAAATTTTGATATGTCTAATACCAAAACGTCATCTTACGATACTCTCGTATTGCGTACTCGACACTAAGCGATGCATTTTGTTCCGATATAAGTCTTCTTCCACGAGCGTGGACGATTGGATGTATATTATAAAAACCATGCATTGTGGTTTCGATGTCACAGAGCGCGTCTTCTAGCTCTGTGTATGTTTCGGACTCAGTGACCGTCTCTATGGACTTGATACTGTCTGTGTTGTCTACGCTTGTGGTTGCGGAGTCGATGGACTCTGTGGTCTCTATGGGCTCTATAGTGCCCGTGGTTGCTTCTGTAGTGGTTATGGACTCTGCGGTGTCTGTGTTGTCTACGTCGCCTGTGAGGATTGTGGTGTCTGTGATGTCTGCCATGGTGAGGAGGTTACGCCGTATATAGGATAGTGTGACATTTTAGATCTGCGTGGTCTCTAGTCCTTAGACTCGTGTGCTTGTTGTCTAGAACAGGAAGAACGTGCCGTCGCGCATGTAGAACAGGTTGTATGCCTTGTTAGCTTCAGTTGGTGAGATGAGCTCTTCTTCGACGAATACGAGTAGGTGCTGAGTCACCGTGATGATGTTGTACTTGTACTTCTCGTCATCGGGGTCGTCTGACATAGAAGCGACGATAGCATCGAACTCATCATGAGCTTCGGAAAACTCGCGCTTCTCCATCATCTTGAGTACCTCACCGAACGGTGAGTAGTTGTCTCCCATGTACTCGTCGAAGTTGGGCTTCTCCGACAGGTCGATTTCGACAGCGTTCTTGGATGACATCTAGACTAGGTCTGTAGTTGCGCCCATAGTGCCATGTGTTATCATTTTACTATGTAGAGCGTATAAAACAGTACAAAACACGCGCATATATCGCTTAGAGTGACACGTTTTATGTCACCCAACCATACACGACCACACTACTCTCCCAAGCACACTTAAGCGTACGTGTCTACTCGTCACACTCAACCAACCGACTCAGGTCCGCAATATGTTCTTCGAGGTAGAGCTTTAACTCGTCGTCTGACATAGGCTGTAGTTCGAAACTACCACGGATAGCATAGGTTACTTCGCCTTCAGACACGGGTCCTTGTCTCATGGTCTTGATTATCTCACGCACGCGACTCTCGTGTAGCATCATGTCAACGTCTTCTTCCGTCTTGGATGTTATGTCTGACATGTACGGGAGCATAGGACGCTTAGAGCACTCGTTAACACAGAATACTACAAACGATATAATATCATCATAGTCGTTCGTGATGACCGTGTTGTACGCTGATGTCTTTGGTAGCTTGTATAGAGACGTCATGGTGTGAGTCTGTGTGCATGCGCTTAAGGGGTTACCGGCTAGATCAGTAATCTCGATACCGTTGAACTGGAAATATCTAGCCATCATGAGCACGACGTAAGCATACTCCTGGTAGGTGAAAAACGTCTTGTAAACGCACTCAGAGACACCATCGCGATCGACAGTGAACTTGCAGAAACAGTCGTAACCGATACCGAGGATTATGTAGAAACAAGCAACGCCCTCTTCAGTCACACCATCACGTGAACGAGTGAACGGTACTAACAGGTGCACGTAGTCTCTGACGCTTCTACCATCACGTGCTTTGACGTCGTCAAGCGGTACGTCCAACGCCTGGTATAGACGGAAGATATCCAGTATGCGGACATCCGAGTTCAGGTCTAACAGGGCCTCGTACTGCTTGAAGTTGTTAGAGTCTGCTTGGCCATCCAGGCTTTTCCAGATCTCTTCCATGTTGTTAAGAAGCTTCAGGACGTCGATAGGTTCTGTCGAGTTCATCTCTACCAAAGCAGTGTTGGGCGTCTATAGCCACATACAATCACATACTGTTAAGGGTTGTGCGTTTTAGACATACAGATACACGTGACGCTTGTTTGGTGTTTATACACGCATGTGCCTTATATACGCATCATACATGTTTTAGAACATACTATCCGATCTCTACTCTACTCTACTCTACTCTACTCATAGTTAAACATGAGCGCGTTCTCAGCTAGAATGGGCATCATGAACAAGATTATCTCGGTGTTACTCAGGAAACAGGTTAGCAAAGCCAGATCAACAAACAGCTCTTTGGCACTGAAATAGATATCAGCGTTCTTGAGCATAGTCTGGAAGTAATGCACCTTTGAGTAATACATCAGACGTGCCGACTCCTCACCAGCAAGCATATACATGTTCATAACCTCATTGAGTCCGGATGACACGAGCTTCTCCTTCTCTTTGTCGTACTCCGCGTAAGACCTGAAATACGCAGGTTGGGCGTTCTCGATAGTAGCAAGTTTCCTAGCAGCCTTCTCACAGTTTATAAAGAGACCATCATCCTTGAGCTGGTCGATGTTGAAGAACAGGTCGTTCTGAGGCAGCATACCTATATCGATATACTTCTTAAAAGCACACCAGGCACTGATAGGAGACACGATTTTCATGTCACAAAGAACAAGCAGGTTCTCGACAAGAGAACAAACCGATATGGGAGCATAGAACACGTCGTCTTCCTTCAGATTGTGGATGTATTCGATCTCCATGTTGAACTTAATACTAGCCATCTTGTTGCCTCGCATGTCATGTGCGTGAAAACGGGGATCATAGAACGGCGAGCAATACAAACCACCGTACACCACGTCACCATCATAATGCCAGTTTATGTTTGTACTGCAATACTTAGAGCTAAGGCCCGTAAGTATCTTAATATCGTCCACCGACATAGGCTTGGTATAACGGCGCACCTGTTGTTCATGGACGAGGGGCGTCTTAGGCTTAGTTGTATAACGAAGAGCTATAATACTTTCACGGAGCATGTTCTCGAAGTCGCAGATCACGCTTCCAAATATAGTAGACGTGCTCTCCGATGTGGAATATACACCACCATCACCTTTCATCTCCTCCAGTTCTAGACGTCTGCTTATTTCCTCAATGATTGTCGTTCTACCAACGGCGTGCTCGGAAGGAATAACCTCGTTTAGTTGAATGATATCAACTCGCGTTAGTGGTACTCTGCCATCTGTGTCGTCAATCACTACGTAACCTTCAGCAGCCATGTTCGAGGTAGGTTAGGCGCTACTAGGCACTCACAATCAGATACCTCTGTTGTGTGATCAGACACCATGCGTTTTAGACACACTCTATATTACATACTCTCCTGATGTGGTAGGTTAGCTATATCCACATCCTTAGCCTCGTCAACCATATACCGTCGCAACATCTTCTTCTGATACTGTGGTTCTAGATCCCATAGCTTCATATCAAGACACGCGCTTCTGACACCTAAAGACTTTAGCTTTACTACACTCGCGTCTATAACCGTAAGGTTACAGTCGAAAACAGTGTTACCGAAGCTATCAGCCCATATTAATATATCACTCACGGCCTCTCGTTCATCTCTATATTCGATCACTTCACAATCTACCATCTCACCTAACGCTGTACGGCTTTCTATAATAAGTATCCACTCGTCACCAGCGTTCATGATCTGATAGTACTTACCGTACGCAAACGTGCCTACGAAGAACTCCCAGTCTGCCATCGTTTCTTTTGTTTCTTACTAGAGGATATAGCGTACGAACCTAACAGTATTAGTATTATAAACGCAAATACCATAAGTATAAGCTCACCACCGTTGTTATGTTGTTCACCAAACCCGCTAGGCTCCTCAACTAGAACAGGTTGCGTTATAGACGGTTGTTGTTCTAGTATCATATGCGGTCTATCGATGACAGCACACGAGCCTTCATCTTCTAAGGAAACTACACCATGACTATACCCCGCTATTAAGTATTTCTCGCTAGAACCCGCACTCACACGTATGGTTTCAATAGTCTCGTCATCTACAGTTAGATCGTCTATCAGTAAACTATTAGACTCGTTCGTTACAATAACCTCTATACTGTTATCAACCGACACACCTACTATAGATATACTACTCTTAGTCACGCTTATACTATATCGCTGCATGAGTTGTTCGAGTATAGTATCGTCTTCTATATCTATAAAGACGTCCTCGTCCTCTAGTATCTCGTTATCGCCTAGTATCATACTAACACCAGCAGGTAGGTTGACGCGATATCTACCGTCATCAAACGAAGTGCATGTTATAGTCTTAGGGCTTTGTGGTTCTATAGTAGTAGATACAGATGAATGCCTGGTTAGCGACGCTTCTTCTTGTTCGGATTCTGAGTCGTCAAGAGGTGTAATGAAAACTGCAGAACCACCGCTAGTCTTAGATGAAGCAAGTGAAAGGTTGCCTGGACTTAAGCTTAACGATCTTGGGCGTTCTTCAACCCCAGACTTCTTTCTTCTAAACATGGGCGACGATGCAGTTGGTGTACTTGAGGTCGAGACACGGTTAGACGTCTATGATTCCTACCGTACTTTAGTTGACGTTATAGGAGTTATGGATTATGATATGAGCGGCTTTGAGGTATCATCTTACGTTAGGTCGACTACATCAGTGGAGAACGGTAGACAGAGACGTGAAACCGTGATAAGCTATCGTAAGGAGCACGGTAGTTTAGAGGCAGCTATGCTTGATTATGAAGCGGAGGTCGTTATCGACCGTGACCCTAAACGCTCGAATACTATAGTAGAGCGTGTTGTTGAGATTAAGGAGGCTGTTAAAGCGTTCGTATCTTACAGTGGTTTGCATTTTAAAGTCTCTCGTGAGATAGAAGAGGTTGGCAAAGTGCAGCCTATGATGGACGTCTCGAACAACAACAAGGTTACTCAGCTGAAGATATTCGTTGTGATAGACGATGAACCTGTCGTCTTTGACATACGTACAATCTACAACGATGGTAAGATAAGAGAGTCCGTTGATGTAGAGGTTCCTCATGCCGAGCAAGACCAACACATGTGGTATGTTGAGAGAATAAACGCTCTCTATAACGGTAACTACAACGGCGTGATTGTACCACGGACTGTATATTACAACTACAACAGCGTGCTAGCATCGCTCAAAATAAGCACGTTCAGAAGGGTTGCTGTGTTCGATCGTGACACTGCGCTGACTGTCATGCCTCTAAAGAAGGGACTCGTCGCTATAGGCCCTAAAGTAGACGGTAAGCACGTATGGCTTTATATCACTATGAGTGGTGGCTCTATATACGTGCTGATGCATCAGAAGATCTCAAAGTCTAAGTGGACTCTACTATACGTACATGAAGCTGAAGACGTAGTCGACGGTGCACGTATGTCAACGCACGTTATTGAAGGAGAGCTTGTGGAGACTGAGGAAGGTATGGTGATCTATGTGTTCGACAAAGCGTCTCATATCGAAAGCTTTAGCGAGCGTAGACGAGAAATAGTCATGGGTCTAGACCTACTCACCGCACTACTCGGTACAAACTACATGACCGAGAAGGAAGGTAAGTTCATGACCTGGTATCTACAGTACGTGCCTATCACTATAAAGATGGCGAAATTCAAGACGCTGACCAGTGACAACTTCTACCAAGAGGCTTTGATGTACTATGATGTCGTAGTTAACCAGTTAGGGCTACCAACGGACGGTCTTATCTTGAACGATCTACGCAACAGAAACGTGTATAAAGTCAAGCTCCAGTATATAGACGAGGACACGGTCATCTCTCATTACTCGATAGATCTCTATGTTAGCGTCAAGGAGTTCATGGTGTACTCGGACGTCAATAGTATGTTTATACCAGTGAACATACGTAACGCTAAGATAACAAACATCAAGAAGGCGCACAAGGCAGCTATACAAAAAGGCTACCTAGGGAAAGTAGTGGAGTACAAGATACAGGTATATGACAAGCGTAAGGTGCGTATTTTATTCAAAACCATACGCGAGATGAAGTGGATACCTAACAGTCAACATGTGGTACGGTCTGAAATAACCTCAGCTATATACACTGACCTTAAGACTGTGTTCCGTGCCAACTGGAAAACTTTTGCTTATTACTTAAACCTCATCAAGCGTACCATGATACAGACCGTGACTAACGACGCTGTTATAGTAGACTTCGGTGCCGGTGATGGTAACGTAACAAGTGGCTCGAAGAACAATTTTAAGATTCTAATAGACCCTATATATAGTAATATACCAGCACTTCTAGAACAGAGCGAGTATGTAGTACTGGGTGGGTTTGAAGGCGAGTACACTCAGGTTGACTATGAAGTACCTGACGCTATCCCATCGGGTTTGATAGTAGCTGACAAGAAGAGAGACGCGAGTAAACCAGAAGACCAGAAAGTATACTGGTATGATGCTGTCAACATGCACCTCGAAACCATGGTTAAGAAGAACATAAACATAGATATTGTCCACTTTACAGTGTTCTTTGTGATGTCCAGGATACACCAGTCTGACCTAGAGACGTTTGCAGAAGAGGTCGCTCAGATAAAGAACGTGCAGTACGTGTCGATCATGATGATAGATGGCGCTAAGATGATACCCGTTAAGTCAGAAGAAGTCATAACAGAAGCAGTGACTAAGTTCCTATACGAGAACGGACGCATATTCATGGCGTCTGAGGAAACGCTTGAAGAAGAGACAGCGGAACTAACGGCTGATAAGTTCGACTACGAGCGGACTGACTTGACAGGTATATACCACGAACCCAACGACACTGTGTATGAGAACATATCTATGCGTTTCGTGTTGAACGATCTGGTAGACGAGGATGGCAACATACAGTACACGAACGTGGTGAAGAAGGAGCATCATGGTGCTACTATCACGTTTACGTTTGAAGGTAGCCGCACGACACAAAACCAGATAGGCTACATACACTGGCCTCGTGAGTTTTATAGTTTACTAGGTTATGCTATTAGCAAGAAGCGTAAGTCTAACATAGGTGTCAACCAGTTTAACGGCACTGGACGTTTCATAACATACACGCATCTTAGTGACGATGAACAGCCTTATGCGCGATGTGTCTCGATTATGCAGATCACTGTATAATAATGTAACTAAATACTGTAAGATAAAACGTAACACATACCATGGGACTCCTTGAGGATATCAAGGACGCAGTGAAAGATATAGTAAAGGCTGTAGTAGACCCTGTTAAGTCTAACGTTTCTACTATCAAAAGCGATGTCAAAACAGCGCTCAACAGAATAGCTAACATAGCTGACGATGTGGAAGATCTACAGTTCGCGTTAAGCCAGGTAGATGATCAGGTAGCTATTCTGTTGCTGTCTACTCAAAACTACATAGAGGATGTTATTGTGCAAGAAACGGAGGATGCGCTGTCTGCTGTACTGAGCGAGATATCAGACAGTACGATATTTATTATCGATGAAGTAGGGCAGATAATAGATGATCTGGATCTTGAGACGGCTCTTACTGTACTACAGGATATAATACTGTTAGCTATCATAGACGCTAAGGATGTCATACTGTCTGGTGTGGACATCGCAGTGACAGGCGCCGTGGATATACTGTCTACTATACTGGGTAACTACTTGCGTTTCCTAATAAACAACGATCCTGGAGTAGACAGCGTGTGGGAGTTTATCAACCTTATGTTTGAAGTCATCGTTGAAGCGCCTAGTAACATCATAAAGTCTAGTGCTACTGTAGTTAACGCTATAAGTACAACATCAAACAGACTGAGCAACACGCTTAACACTGTCCTTAGAGAAGTAATAGAAACATATGATCTACTGGAAGACGGTATGCGCGAGAAGATATCTAACCTAAGATCTAATCTTATACGGATGTCTGTTGTGACGCTCGAGGGTATATCCAACATAACCCAGAACACTATGAGTGGTTTAGTAGGCATCGCTACTACTGCGTTTAACACTATACTCGCTCTGTTAGATTTCGTACTTACTGTCATCGTAGACTACATAGTCATCCTGAAGATAGAAACCACCAAGAGACTCATAAGCATACAGAGTGAGATACGGACAATACGGACTATAGGGTCTGTTGGGACTATACTGTTACCTATCGTAGCTGGGTCTATCATGGGAACAACGGACTTAGACAAGATAAGAAACACTGTAGTTAGAGGAGAGCTATAAAGTATGTCACTGTACGCCTGTGTGTGGCGGTGTGCGTGGTAGGTGGAGTGGTTGTGTGTGCTTACTACCGACCATGACGAGCTAGGTTTAGGTCATATAAACTAGAGTAGAGTATAAACTGTTAAAACACAAACGTATGACGATATATTATGTGTTTATGATAAGCGCCTTTTTAAGCCCGCTAACCTACTTCAGCATGACAGATGGTATTCTACACGAAGAGATGAAAGCGTTTAAAGAGCGCTATATCACGACGCTCGTGACGGTGGCTCCTGTGAGACAAGTTGATGACTTCGAGTCACAGCACTACGCAGACTGGATCCGTGTCAAACAAGAGCTCCCTGTGATGCCAGAAGAGTTTACGAATCTAATAACAGAACGTTTCGACTCGTATCTTGGAGGCGCTGTGAAAGAACGGGTTTCCTGAGACACGAGGTACAACCACTATAATGTATCTCGAACTACGAACGTTCATCCTAAGCGTGTCGAAAGATAAACTAGATCAAGTGCGTGAGTGGGGTAGACATGCAGTGACCGCTCTAGAGAACACTATAAACAACAACGTACTGACTGAGAAGATAGTCAAGAACATGGTGAAGGAGATACGTCGCATCAAGGCATGGGGTAGAGACTGTCTGGAGGCGTATATAACGCTACGTAAGAAGGTGTCTAGCTTCCTAGATTTCGGGACTGAGATGTTCTTGGGTATCTTAAACCCAGTATCGTTCGAGATGGTAGTTGGGAACCTACTAAGCTATCTAACCATCTATGATATGTTCCAATACGCTTCTATGTTTTATGAAGGTGAGCGAGAGACTATCTACTACATGGTGCGTAGGATGTGTATGTATTCTTTAGACTACAACGAGTCGGTCTTATACCCTTCACAGTATCCCCATCAAGTGAAGTATCCTGATAACCTTGTTCATAGACCGAATGGCGGATATAGAATGTCTGTAGACGGTTGGTATTATGTGACCGATGAAGAGAACGAGCTACTTAGTATCCTACATGACTCGGACAGGCCTTATATTCTTAACGTAGGTAGACCAGTAAACAAAGCCGATGGTGTTCAAAAGGTTTTTAATGATCGTGAACTCACAGCATGGAAACCTTTAGTGCTACCGTTTATGGAGACGGATCATACACGTATGGTATTTACCGACCTGTTCAAATCGCTCGAAGTACTCACTGAGAGATTCGGTGGCCTAAGACCAGAGTATATCAGACTTTGTTCAAAATGGTATACTTCAATAGACGATATGGCGTTATCGTTCTTAAAGACGCATGAGATCCCTATAATGTTTGAGACTCTTAAAGATAATGTATTTAAGATATACCTTCTAGATAGCGAGACGCAAGATATATTAGAAGCGCGTAAGGCTGAAGCGTTGGTGATACTGGATGAGATGGACACTGAGGAGTATAGGTGGTATGTCAGTCCTCAGAGACTAGACGAGTTGAGAGAAATGGTAAGAGGCTACACAAAGTATTCAGGAGACAATTACGAGTTTGACAGCGATGACTTTTAAGGATTGTCATAGAGTATGTACAGTATAGTGTTTAAAACAAGATAAACCATAATACCATAACAATGCGATAATACCATGTCTTACCTTATAACATACAGGAGTGAGATGGCAGCATATCAAAGAAGAAGAAGACCTAGCGTTTGGTTCGGTGTGAATTTCCCAGTTACTATCGGCCTTAAAGGTGATACAGGGTACGGTACTTTTAAGAGCGACTACCTCACTAAGCAACAGACTGAACCTGTAGAAATCGAAGAGTACATAGTGGATGATAGCGTGTGGGAGAAAGTCAAAGTCGAGCTACCTTTTAGACCAGAGAAGTTCATAGAGCTGCTCTATGAGGGTAACAAACTAAACCTCTATCCTAACATGACGTACAGTATATTATTGGAGAAGGGTATGCCAGAGGAGCGTGGTGGTATGACCGTACAGTACGCTATACTCCGAGACTATATATTGTCCGAAGCACAGAACATGATCAATCACTCGAGAGAGTGGGGTATGCGTATAATACGAAGTCTACAAGCTAACATACGGAAGCACGGAGACAACCCTAAGATGGTGAAAGGCATGACTAAAGAGATACGTCGAGTGAAAGCTTGGGGTAGAGACTGTCTAGAGTCATACATCATGTTCCGTAAGATGGTATCTAGTGTAGTTGACTTTGGAGTTGAGTTGTTTTTAGGTGCTATGAACCCTTATGGTTTCCCTGAAACATCCAGACTGCTAATATGGCATCTAGATATTTATTCTCTAGTGCAGTACGTTAGTATGTTTGAGAGGATTGAGAGGGATTACTTCTTTGAACGAGTCTTCTACGATATGATGTTCCTTGCCAAGCCTGTGACATATAGAGCAATGTCAGGTAGTAGACGTTCTAACTACATAGGTCATATATTCAGACCTGTTGGTCTTTCAATAACGGCTTTAAACGTACTAGACCTTGATATAGCTCATAGTCTGGATCACTACGATGACGACTTCCGTGTTATACTAGGTGGGATTATATCACGGCACAAGAAGCGTGACAGGCTATGGCAACTTACACGTTTCTTCAAAGATAAAGGCGTTGAGGTATCTGCTTTTAACAGTAATATCTACAACAACCTACCCTATCCTGCTGTAAAGACTTCGTTCATCTCAGGTATATACGATAATATCACGTACATAACGTCCTGTATCCTATCCCCTTATGCTATGTCGTTGATCAACTACGCTCATCATGAAACAAACTACACCATAAGTAATCTCTATGCACTAACAAACCAAGAGACGTTTTATAAGTATGTCGATATGATGGCGGGTATACCTTATCTACCAGAGAAGCTACCATATGATATTGACAAAAGAAGTTACCACGCGTCTGACTATATGTTAGGGGGCCCTGGAAACATGTTACTGGCTAACCCAGAGATAATGATAGAGTATCTCAGTCTAGACGAAGCCGTGCTGTTATACCCAGAAATACTACTAAACCCCGATCTGTATATAAACTACTACCGGTCTGAGAAACGTGTCATAACGTACGACTACAAGAAACATATGCGCAATAGAGCAGTCGCGCTCCTCGATAAGAAGTATGAATGGATGGGCGCAGGTGTAGATAAGTATATCCATAAGATGTTGAGTGATGTTTACAAGACGCTTAAACTGGATAATACAGTGAATTTTGTTGAGTTGGTTAATCTTGTTCCTGATACACGTACTCCAGAAGAGCATGAAAGAGGCAGACTAAGGGAAATAGCCGAAGAGAAAAGACGAGTGCAGGATGAATATTGGGATGACGTGTAGTGTGCAGTAGAATACAGTAGCGTTCGGTAGAGTACAGTAGCGTTCGGTAGAGTACAGTAGAGTGCAGTAGAGTACAGTAGAGTACAGTAGTGTGTGGTAATGTACAGTGGAGTATGGTAGTGTGTAGTAGAGTGTGTTTTAAAACGCGCGTATAACATATGCATATCTTTTTATGTGGAGTCTGTCATGACAGGTACATAAAAATCTTGTTCTGCTATAGTAACGTTTACCGTCCCTATCTTTATTATGGTGGTCATGAATCCTTCTATAGGTACATAATATATGTTACCGTATATATAGACATGATCTATTATAACACCGTAGTGTTTTCTAATATGTTTAACTATTAGATATCGTCTAAACTCTTCATCTGAACTACGCTGATTACGACAGTTGTTAACGCAGACGCGGCGTAGAGACATGGCTAGTACTTCGAAAGACAATGAGATAAGTAGCTTCAACGTTAAGTACGACTCGAAGGATTCTTCTTACTATAACTGTTATGAGATCACGCCGTTTGCTGCTATGGTCTACTGTATGTGTTGGTTAGATACCAAAGGCTCCGTGCCTCAAATATACGGACCTAATATAAATACTGGGGATATAACGCTAGATGACACGTGGATAACACTTAAACAGTTACAAGACACGGGTTACACTAACATGCATCCTCTATACAAAGCCACCATCTCTATGATGAAACTGTTCATACGGCGTGGAGTATGTCCTATGGCGATGGATCCTACCTATGTCTACATCAAAGGCCACCTAAACAGCACACATAATATGTCCGTTGTCTACCTTTATCCAGATTTCAAAGAGACTACTAGGTCTATGTTCAACAACTGCATCAGCGACATCTTGAATCTGTATGAAAGCACCTATGGATACATCAACCTAGTAGCGAGTACTAAAGGTCTAATAAACCTATACCAGGAATTCATCATCATAATAGACACGATGCTTAAGTCCTTGAGCAACGTGACTGGTATAAACATAGAGGAGTTCAACCCCATCTACTGTCCTAAGAACCCTATGACTAACGAGAACTTCAAACAGTATATATCGCACGTGACAGACACATCCAGAGACGCTCAGAAGCTCTGCTTCGTAAACAGTATATTCGACTACGAACACGATAGTAAGTGCGTGATCGGTATGCAGAAACTATACATGTCTCTACAGGGTATAGATGTTAAGGTAAGCCCTATCGTACCCTACGTGTGTTCTATGTTTCCTTGGGTTGTTCTCGACATGGTGTCTGCTACTATGCAGTATAGTTTCTTACGTATATACCTAACCGAAAGCCAAGACTACCAGGCTGTAGCTAACGACTGTGAGTCTGATATAAACTCCGCTATGGCCACTAATAGAGAACACTACAAAATAATGGAAAGCGTTACATACTTAAAGAACTTCGGTACACAGACTGACGAGCCTGAAAACCACGCCCCAGTATATAGCATCGCATCGACAACACAAGAAGCACCAGTACAGTCTAATCTCCATGACTCGGATACACAAACAGAGACTACTGTAAACGATGTCATCGACGATACAAGCAGTAGCGAGACGGATGAATACAGTGACGAGCAGGATAGTACGTTGTTTACTGTTCTAGGTTAGGCTGTATACTTAAAACCATATGAGTACGCGCGTCTATAGTATATATCCGTATCCATATCATAGTCTATGGTTTCTGTTTTATACACAGTATGGCTTTCGGTGTTATATACCATCGTTGCTAGACTATACTGTGATGGGTGTTCTATAGCGTATGTAGCGTTAGATGTTATTCTATCCTTTGTAGTACGGTATATTTGGCTTCTAGGGTTAGGTCCTTCACACACTATCCTATCCATGCTTCTTACTATAGTACGGTATAGAACGTTCATTGTTTTATATATTGTATATTATTTAAACTATTTCTTTTTTTTTACAAAACACACGCACACAGTACCATGCTTTAAGAACACGCATTATTGACATATGCGGTTATCTACTATACTGCGTTTTATACACGCACTCTATACTACATGCTACTATATACAGTGACCTCCTTACGCGTGAGCGGTTAACCCGATGCGACGTTTTTGTGTCTGAAAACACTTATTTCTTAACAACGTAGAAACCCAGACTAATACCACTATTGTACTCAGTGACTCTCATGGTAGAGCCTATGTCAGACTGTTCTATAACACGTCTAATCCTAGAGTTAGTGGCAATCATCTTAATAAAAGAACCTACGCTAGAGATACTCATCCTACTCTTACGTGCAGAGAACGAAGTAATCAACTCGATGGGGACGAAATCGTACCCAGTATGTCTGTCGAAGTAGGCGTGTAGTAACAAGCCTATATGACCTAGACTCAGCACGTGTCCCTTGATAGGACCTATGTCAGGAGACAGTATGGGGTACTTGTTCAAGTCATCCTCGTAGCTTATAAAACCAACGCCGTTGTACGATGCTATCATCTCAGCCTTCTTCTTCAGGTGTATAGTGATGGACAGAGGATAAGCCGGTACTCTAGGGAAACGATACATTATGTTAGCTATCAGAATCTCAGCGTGGGTCATGTTATGTATGTTAAAACCAGGTATGGTGTGCATGTCCTTTGTGTACGCATCAAACCTATATATACGTCTAGCGTAGGTCTCATGGTATAGGACCTTCGTAGGCGTGTATTCCTCTACTATCACACCTACTCCGTTATGTTCAACGACAGTATGTTGAGCACTGAACGTATCGTGTATCTTCATCACATCAGGAGCTTCAACGTACTTATGAGACGTGGTGTAGAAGTCAGGTTTGATAGTCGTCGCACCCAGGTTAAAGTACGTCCACCTGTCTAGAGCACGGATGACACTTGTTATCAGAGCCTGGTATGTCTTCTTACCAGTATCGTAGTCTCTAAGCGCAGCCTTATGGAATATAGACTTACTGCCCTTCTTGTACATAGACGACTCATGGTGTAGATTATGTCTTACAGCGAACTCACCGATAGACGCGTAAGTCTCTGATTGAAACGGATCACCCAAATAAGGTATGGTGTAACTACGGTCAGCTATAGCCTCTGCTACCTCATCTCCAGACATACCAGAGCGTCTCAGTCTCTCTGCAAACCCTTCTATAGGGCCATACTTAGCCTCATCCTCATCGATCAGTTGACGTAGAGCACGGATAGAAGCCATGCCTGAACTAGTAAAACCGAACGTACCTGGTGTGCTCATGGACAGACTAGGGTTGTCGAAGATACTCTCGTCTTTGTGTTTCTGTATATTTTGGTTAACAGGTACGAGTAGGTTAGCGGAATCTCCATCATAGTCTAGGTTACCTTCCTGGAGCGATATGATAGGTACCTGCATTACAGTAGCTACCATGTCAGGGCTTATATTCAACACCATAAAACCACCGTGCGGCTTCAACACAGGATCACGGTGTACTAAGCATCTAATAAGTTCACCGTCTTTAAAGACATAGATATAGTCATGAGGGCCATCGTCGTCGCTCGCTTCACTCGATTCATCCGGATTGTCTAGACCAGCCATAGTAGTAACACTTAGCGTCGCACCATACGATGTGATGTTAGTGTCCATGTTAGAGCCGAAGTTAGTCTGGAAGGTACGCTTCTTTAGGGACAGCTCAGTGACGTCAACATTGCCATAATCTATAGACGCGCTGATAGAGAATATGTCCATGTCACCAGACTTTATTACGCTCTCATCCAGGTCTTCTGTCACTACGACCACATCAGGAGGGACATGGCTGTTGAGTATAACCTGGTCTTTACTGCGTACATACGCTACTCTACCTTGTTCTAGGTTTGAGATATACCTAGAATCCATGGGGAGTTCTACAACGAGTCTAGACGCTATAGAAAGCGGAATCGTTACAGAGTTTATCAGAGAGTCTGAAGTCTGTGGTGTTGCTACAAGACGGGTACTGTTAGTAGCATGGGTAGAAGCCTGTGACCGTATGATGCCTTTCTTACCACCGAACGATTCGAGAATAGGGTTCATGATCTCGTTGACTCTCTTGCTTGCGTTCTTAGTAGACGCTGCTTTGGACTTTAGAGGACCTTTAGTGTTGGATGAGCTAGTCGACATGTCTTCTTCTAGAGCTTCTATTTTGTTATGATAGATACTCATGACGCGCTGTGCAGTAGGAGACAGCAGTCCGTCCTTTACAATAACATAAGCACGAGACGGAGGCACGGGTATACCCTTAGAAACGACGTTTATAACGAAGTCTAGTGCTAAGCGTTTGAAGTACCGCATACTGTTTCTACGATACTCGTTGGTTAGGATGTACCACTCTTTTGCTGTGAACATAAGCACTGTATTGTTCTTAACGTTGATCTGTAGATTACCAGCACCTCGCCCTTCCTTCTTAATGACGGCATGATACTTAGCCTCAGCACACTCATGACACACACCTAGTGATTGAGACAGGTTCTTTGACAACCAGGGGTCTTCTATTATGTCGTGAAGCACCAGCTTATTATCTCTCCTCCTCATGTACTCAGTCCAACAAAACACGTTAGCTAAGACAGTGCCGGACGTTATGTTCACCGTACGATTTAGAGCAATATGTAGAGGGTTAGTGTACGGCTTTACGTCCATGAAGTGTATGTTGAAACTAAAGATGTCGTGTATGGCGTTACGTCCTACGTATGTACAGACATGACCTTCGTCTTCCTGTTCAGATCTACCACACGTACCGCACGTGTCGATGTTACCACGCGTGAAGTTAGCAGCGTTGAAACGGTTGTTGACGAAGTCTTTCGTGGTGTTGGTTTTGAACACGTTCTTGTCGGGGTCTACGGTTATGAACTTATAAGAGATTAGTTCCGCACTGGGTATGTGGTTCTCTATTACCGATTTGATGCTCCTTACGTCCATGTTCATGATGTACATCTTAACCTGCTCCATGTAGTTGTATATCTCTGGGTCTAGATTCTTCTCGGCCGACTCCACCTTACGTTGCATGTAGTGAACACGTCCTTGTCCTTCCATTAGGTTCAGGAAGTCCACGCCCTTATTATCCATACGAACATCCTTGGATTCTATAGTGTCGTAGTAGGCGTTTATTGTGTTCTTAAACAGAGTGTAGTCTTTGTTGTATCTGTTAGTCACGGTGACGTAGATCAGAACATCTGGGGCTTGGTATATAACCTTCTCTATGAACCTTCTGTATTTCTGCTTAAGCGTCTCTACTTCAGGTAAGGACTTTCTGTACTCGTCTATGAACACGATGGCAGTGTCACGTACACGTTCAGACATGGGGTTCTGCTGAGTACGGTACCATGAGTAGAGGGACGTTAGGTGCTTGTTGGTGTCTCTTACGTTGGTGAACACGATTTGCGGCAGGTTAGTTATAAAACTCTTACCAGCTGCATTAGAGATTTCGTTCAAAGCATCTATCATACCATCAACAAGAACGTGTCTAGGTTCAGGTTCATCGTTATCGGACATCGCCTCTATACTTGATTCTGTACTCTACTCCGGGTCGCTAACCTCCACAGGCAACAACAGATTATGGACGAAAACGAAACCAGAATCACAATCAAATATGCAACATCTTTAGATTACAGTACGCAGAACATCGTGTTTAACAACATGATCCTGGCATCTAAAGAAATCTCAGACTCGCCTAATTACAAAATATTAGAGATCCAAAACCTTACTATCGTCGCCGTGAAACCCAAGGAGTTCATGGATAACAACAGCAACACGGACGACAAGAAACTAAACTACAACACTACTATCTCAACCGCCTCTCTACTTGGAGACATCGTTGATAACCACTCAACGTGTGACATCATCGTGTTCCCCTATCCAGTATGCATGGACGTTGTTGAGTACAACGACGCCGGTAACAACATGGTACTAGAGTGTTTTAAGAACAGCGGTATAGACGTCTTGAAGATTTTCTCCAACCGGATCCCTGTGTTCGAGACTATCACGATTACTTGAAGTACTTTCGTGCTTCTTGGTCTAGCTGTTGAACTTCTCTGTTGTCTTTGCGTATCAGGTCCAGCTTCTTAGAAACCATCCTTGTTTCGTACGCTTTGATTCCTATGATAACTACAACAGCTATGATCGCTATGACTAACAATACTGTAAATAAACTACGTGTTTGCTTTAGCGTCGTACTGACCTCCACCAAGGTGACCTCAACTGCGAGTTTGACTTCATCTAATTTTGCCAACAGGAGGTCGATGAGTGTTTGGATTTTTGACTCAATAACGTTAAAAAGACCGGTGATGGTGTTTGTAAAAGCACCGATAGAGTTAACCAAAGCATTAGCTGCTGCTTGCTGAGCTACTTCTATATCGTCTATAGCGCCGTCTATAGAGTTCGTTATAGACTGTTGTATAGCGGGTCCTATGTTATCCTGTAGGTTGTTCAGGTTCTGTTCTAACGTGTCTTCTAACGACGTCAAAAGGTTGTTTATAGCATCATCGAGTAAGTCGGAAAGAGGCTGGGTGTTAAGGTTAGATGGATCTATTATCTCAGCTATAGGATCTCCCATGGTTGTATGTTTTAATCTATACTCTCTCACTATATCTTTCTGTTAATAAACTCCTTACCACACGTGTTACACATCTCTTTATCTTCCGATGCTTCATCTGCTGACCTTAGAGTCGCGCTGCTTAGTATCAACGTTCCTTCACACCCTGGTTGAGGACATGGTTCTCCGCCTGTAGCTAGACTGAACGATGACATAACAGACTCGTTGTTGTACAGAGTAGAAGCGATATCCTTAGACGTTTGCATAGTAGTCAGATCGCTCAGGTCGTTCAGCATGTTATAGGCCTCTTCTTTAGACTGCTTATACTTATCATCGCCTGCATCCACCTCAATCTCCAGGCCTGGTATACCCGACGTTTGTACGATGTTATCGTAAGTGCTGTTAATAGAGTCATCGTATATACTCTCCAGGCTAGGCATGCCGCTGCTGCTTACCATGCTAGAGTTCTGGGTAGGACTCTGAGAGATAAGGCGTTGTGTCGGTGAAGAGATACGAGAAGTAGTCGGCGTACCCTGTCCACCCAGATTCGCTCTCCCTAAAAAAGAACTACCGGTAGACATGTTCGGGTTCTGTGTTGATGATGAGCCAGCAGGTAAAGCAGGTGTATCAGACGTAGGTGTCTTTGACATCTTCATAGACTTAGGCATCATAGAAGAGCTAGTCTTTGACTTCATGGGAGACAGCTTCAGACTGGACTTGGGCATCATAGAAGACTTACTCGGCATAGACGCTGAAGGAGCAGAGGTCTTAGG